>ERZ894232.183-NODE-183-length-90183-cov-14.965338_pt1 | contig 90183 bp, 89 predicted proteins | sample MGYA00380296_ERZ894232 | MGnify/ENA primary metagenome ERZ894232 (study PRJEB32331, sample SAMN06328433) | human gut metagenome | biome: human gut microbiome; feature: stool | host: Homo sapiens | collected 2014-08-14 ...
CCTGCGCTCACAGCAGCCGCAGGCTCCGCTCCACGATTTTACCGCCTTCGATATACACCCGCGGCACCCGCTTGCTCACCGCGCAGGTCAGCTCATAGGGGATGGTGTTCAGAATGGCCGCCAGGTCATCCACCCGCTGGCGGCGGCCGAAGATCTCCACCTCGTCCCCGACCTTGACGTCGGGCAGGTCTGTCAGATCGATCATGGACATGTCCATACAGATCCGGCCCCGCTGAGGGGCTGGGCCCTGGGCTGTCACCACCGACATCCGGTTGGAGAGGCCCCGGAAGAAACCGTCCGCATAGCCGATGGGCAACACCCCGATCCGGGTCCTTCCCTGGGTGCGGAACGTCCGACCGTAGCTGACGTCCGTGCCCGGGTCAAAGGTCTTGATGGTGGAGACGCTGGACTTCAGGCTCATCACCGGCCGCAGGTCCAGCCGCTGCGCATCGGCGCCCACGCCGTACAGGGCGATGCCCGGCCGCACCATGTCGAGATACATCTCCGGATAGCGGGCCAGAGCGCCGCTGTTGGCGCAGTGGCGGATGGCAAAGGTTCTGCCCCCTGCAGCCAATGCATCCAGCACACGGGTGAACACGTCGAACTGCGCTCTCGTATAGGCCTCACTGTCTCTGTCGTCCTCGTCGGAGACGGCGAAGTGGGTGAAGATGCCTTCCGCCTCCAGTCCCGGCAGGGCGCAGGCGGCGGCGATGGATTCCACGCCTGTGTCAAAGTGCCCCTCCCGCACCAGGAAACCCAGCCGGGACATGCCGGTGTCCACCTTGATGTGGACCTTCAGTGTGCCGCCGCTCTCCACGGCTGCGGCGCTGTACGCCTCCGCCTTGGCCAGGGCGGACACCGCCTGGGTGATGCCGTACTCGATCAGCTGGGGCACCATGGCCGGGGGCGTGTGGCCCAGGATCAGAATGGGCGCCTGAATGCCGGCCCGGCGGAGTTCTTTCGCCTCGTCCAAGCTGGACACCGCCAGATAGTCCGCCCCCAGCTGCTCCAGCTTGCGGGACACCTGAATGGCCCCGTGGCCGTAGGCGTCCGCCTTCACCACACCCAAATACTTCACGTTGGGCCCGATCTTTCTGCGGGCCTGCTGATAGTTGTGGGCCAGGGCGTCCAGGTCGATCTCCGCCCAGGTCCGTCTCAGAATCGGTTCCTCCATGTGTCGGTCACCTTCTCCGTCAGTCTATGGAAGCGGCGGGAGGAACCCTCCCGCCGAAGTCATTCCTGGTTTTCTATTGTATCATAAAAGGAAAAGCTCGTAAAGTCTGCCGTCAAAATGATTTCCCCATCCACGGCGATCTCCCCTCGGAGGGGCGTACCGTCCTCCTGCCGCAGCCAGAGGGTGGAGAGGATCTTCCCATTCTGCTCTCCGGTCTGGTCCACCGTCAGACGGAAGCAGGACGTCTCCTGCCAGTCCTCCTCGCTCTCCTCCAGCAGCCACCCGTCCCGCAGGGCGCTCATCAGCTGGGGCAGGCAGGCCATGGGGCTCACCTCCTGGCTGCTGAGGTTCCCGGCGTTCAGGCACTGGTCCTCGTACACCAGTTCCACTTCCCCGTCGGAGAGCACTGCCTTCACGCCCGCGATGGTCTCCGGTGCCAGGACCTCCACAGTGGTCTCCCCCTCCGGCACGTAGTCGCACTGGAGCGTGGCCTCCCAGGCCGCGCCGTCCTGCGTGCAGGAGACCTCCGCCTCCATGACGCAGCCCGCCATGTTCCGATAGGGCATCCGGGCATCCGCCGCATCCCCCGCCTCTCCGCCTGTGCCGCCGCAGGCCGTCAGCAGCAGGCACAGGGTCATCATTGGTATGCAAGCCCATCTGCGCACCGCAAAAACCTCCGTCTTTTATAGGATCTCCCCGATGGCCGCCGGCAGTGACGACACCACGTCCTCCGGCGTCATACCATAGGGCGTCAGGCGCTCCGCCGCCAAGTCCCCGGCCCGGCCGTGGAGCCACACGCCGACCGCCGCCGCCCGAACGGCAGTCGCCCCCTGGGCCAGCAGGGCGGCGACAATCCCCGTCAGCACGTCGCCGCTGCCGCCCTTGGCCAGGCCGGAATTTCCGGTGGTGTTCACCAGCACGTTCCCCGCCGGGGCGGCGGTGAGGGTCCGGTGGCCCTTCAGCACCAGGACACAGCCATGGGCCGCTCCAAAGGCCCGGGCGGCCCCCAGCCGGTTGCTGCCGGTGAGGTCGCCGCCGATGCGGGTGAACTCCCCGTCGTGGGGCGTCAGCACCGTGATCCGGTCTCGCCGGGCGTCCAGTACATCTATATGTCCCCCCAGGGCGTTTATGCCGTCGGCGTCCAGCACCATCGGCTGCTGGATCTTCTGCAGCAGATCCAGCACCAGCTCCGTGACGCCATCTCCCCGGCCCAGTCCAGGGCCCAGAGCCACTGCGTCACAGCCGGCAGCCCGCTCCAGGATTTCCTCTTTCGCCTTGGGAGAGAGCCTCCCATGTTTGTCCGGCAGAGGGAATGGCATGGCAGAGACGCACTTGGCCGCCTCCACCGGCCAGATGGTCTCCGGCACCCCCAGGGACACCAGCCCGCACCCGGTCCGCACCGCCGCCGCGGCAGTGAGATAAGGCGCACCGGTATAGCCCACTGCGCCGCCGACGATCAGCACCTTGCCGAAGGTTCCCTTGTGGCCGTCCGCCCTCCGGGGCGGCAGGGCCGCACGGGCAAAGTCCCGCTCCACCGTCTGGGCCCGGCAGACAAGGCCCCGGACCAGATCCGCCGGGATGCCGATGTCCCGGACCTCCACGTTCCCGGAGAGGGCGGCCCCCTCCCCCACTGCCTGACCGATCTTGGGCAGTGTGAAGGTGACAGTGCGATCCGCCCGAACCGCACGGCCCAGCACGGCGCCGGTGTCCGCCGACACGCCGCTGGCAATGTCCGCCGCCACCACGGCGGCCCTGCTCTCATTCATCCAGTCCACCGCCGCGGCAAAGGGCGTGCCTGCCCCGATGGGCCGGGAGAGGCCCACGCCGAAGAGGGCGTCGATCACCACGTCGCACCCCAACACCCAGGCCCGCTGGCTTTCGTCCGCCGGGTCGAACCGCTCCAGCTCCACACCGCACTCGCTGAGACGGCGGGTCTCCTCCAGGGCGTCCGGCGTCAGCTTCTCATAGTCCCCTACCAGGAACGCCCGGACCTTCAGCCCCTTCAAAAACAGCAGCCGGGCTGCGGCGATTCCATCGCCGCAGTTGTTGCCCGCGCCGCACAAGGCCGCCCCCCGACATTTCCCCGGCCGCTTGGGCAGCAGCGCCAGCGCCGCCTCTGCCACGCCTGCCGCCGCCCGCTCCATCAGGTCGATGGAGGGAATGCCCCGCTCTTCAATGGCCTGCCGGTCCAGCTCCTTCATCTGCTCCGCCGTCGTCAGCTTCATGGCCGTAACCTCCTGTGTTCCTCATGGTTTTCTGGTGCCTATTATAGGAATTCCCGCTCCGGATTGCAATCATTTGTAACCAGATCGTCATGAATTTTCCGGTGGAATGTGATATGATGCTTCAAAAAGGAACGAAAGGAGGCGCTGCCCATGAGGCGTTTTGGGGCGCTTCTTCTCCTGACCATCACGCTGCTCGCCGGCTGCGGCGGGCGGGAATCTCCGGTTTCGCCCGATGAGGCCCCGGAGACCGCTCTGACGGAACAGGACGTTATCAATATGTATACCGCCGCGTCGGCGGTATACGACTGGTTTGATCTGACCACCCTGCCCCTGGACATGGAGGACGCCCGCACAGAGGGAGACCTGACCTACTACCGGGTGGATGCGGAGAATCTCTCCCTGCCCGTTTCTACCGTGGCAGAGCTCACGGACAGTGCGCTTCCCTGGCAGCCGCAGCCGGTCACGATCACGTCCCTGGCAGACCTGCGGGAGACGGCGGAGTCCTACTTCTCCCCGGAGATTGTGGACAACCTCTTCGCCCTGTCCCCGGATCACTACAAGGACTTCGACGGCGTTCTCTACGCCACCGACGGGGGCCGAGGGAGCAACCTGTACCTGCTGGACAAGACCGTGGCGGCGGAGCAGGTGGATGCGGACCACTGGACGGTGACGGTCACCTTCTACGCCGACAGCTGGGCCTTTGAGAAACCCAGTACCACCGTCGGCTACTCCCAGGCGGTGCTGGATCTGGAACACACGGCGGACGGCTGGAAATTCACTTCCTTTGTTCCCTCCGACGGGCTGGACCTGGAGGCGGAGACGGTGTTCCAGTTCACCTATGATATTGATACCTTCATGCGTGATGACGCCGGTAACCTCGACACCTGGTCCGACCTGAAGCTGGCCTGCTGGCTGCTCCACGCGGACGGAGCTTATTCCGAAGGTGCCACCGACTATTTAACCAGGCGGTTCCTGGAGGACCCGGACACCTGGTTCGATGCGTTGTCCGTCTTCCCGGACAGCCCCTGGGAGCACGCCGACATTGTGGTGGCCGCCCCGGTGAACGACACCTACGCCTGGTATGGTCAGGAGGAGCAGGACCGGCTGACAGAGATCCTGGACACCTACCAGCCGGAAAACGACGCCCAGCAGGCCCTGCTGGACGCCCTGAAGGAGGCCCGGCCCCAGGCCATCGAGCGGGCAACGGAAAACGCCACCGCCTCCTTCTGTCTGGTGACGGAGGGGCAGTTCCTCTCCCTGGGGCGCAAAGAGGGCGGATACCCCTGGGACTATGAGGGTCTCCCGGAGACGCCCCAGTCCGCCGGGACGGGGGACAACGGGGAATCGCTCTTCACGTTTTCCTTTGGAGGCGTGGATGTGGCGTATCTGGATGCGGATGGAACCGACAATATCTACCGCATGACCACCACGGTGCCGGGGCCGCGGACCCTGGGAGGCATCCAGGTGGGGGACTCGGAGGACGATGTAAAAGCCGTCTACACCGGTGCGGTGCAGATGGAGGCGGTGGGCGAGGACCAGTTCGGCGCCGACTACGCCCTGATCCACGAGCCCGGCGGCCTGTCCTACTGCAAGCACATCTCCTTTTTCATCACGGACGGCGAGGTGTCCGCCATCCAGGTGGAGGACCTGGTGGACGGCCGGCTCTTGAGCTGAAAATTTCCGCCCCGATCCGCTGAATTTCGGCGAATCGGGGCTTGCATTTGTCCCGTTTCTGTGCTATAAGTGTTAATTGTTATCAGCGATGAACGGGAAAATAACCGTGATACGCCGCCGAGAGAGGTCTGGCCACCGGCTGCAAGCCAGACTGCGGACGCCCGGTTTGGTTCGCCCGGGAGCCGCCGTGGAGACACGGCCGGTCCGCCCTCCGTTACCGGGGCCACGAGTGCGCGCCGCTTTTGGCGCGAATCCGGGTGGTACCGCGGAAGGATTCGCCTTTCGTCCCAGGGATGGGACGAGAGGCGTTTTTTGTTATCACAAAGATAGGAGATATGAGATAGAAGATAGGAGTTTTGGTATCCGGCAAAGCCGGATGATCCCAATAGAGCCGCACAGCGGCCGCCCCAGTTCCTATCTCCGATCTCCACGCTCCTAACTCAAAAAAGGAGTCTGACGTATGAAGGAACAACTGGAAGCCATTCGCGCCGGCGCGCTGGCAGCCATCGGCGCCGCCGGGAACACCGGAGAGCTGGAGGCCCTCCGGGTCCAGTACCTGGGCAAAAAGGGAGAACTGACCGCCGTTCTGAAGCAGATGGGCAAGCTCTCCGCCGAGGAGCGGCCCGTCATGGGCCAGCTGGCCAACGCCGTCCGGGCAGATGTGGAGTCCGCCATCGAGCAGCAGTCCGCCGTCCTGGCGGAAAAGGCCCTGGAGGAGCGGCTGGAGGCCGAGGCGCTGGACATCACCGTCCCCGGCAAGGCCCACAAGCTGGGCCACAAGCACCCCATGTACACCGCGCTGGATGAGATCAAGGAGATCTTCATCTCCATGGGCTTCACGGTCCTGGACGGCCCGGAGGTGGAGCTGGCCACCTATAACTTCGACAAGCTGAACGCCGGCGAGGGCCACCCCTCCCGGGACTGGAGCGACACCTTCTACTTTGACGAGGACAGCCGGGTGATGCTCCGCTCCCAGACCAGCCCCATGCAGGTCCGGGCCATGGAGACCATGGAGCTGCCCATCCGCATCATCGCCCCCGGCCGGGTGTACCGCAAGGACGAGGTGGACGCCACCCACTCCCCCATGTTCCACCAGGTGGAGGGCATGGTCATCGACAAGGGCGTCACCATGGCGGATCTGAAGGGCACCCTGAACACGGTGGTGGAGATGCTGTACGGCAAGGGCACCAAAACCCGGTTCCGCCCCCATCACTTCCCCTTCACGGAACCCTCCTGCGAGATGGATGTCCAGTGCCACAAGTGCGGCGGCGTGGGCTGCCCCACCTGTAAGGGCGAGGGCTGGATCGAGCTGCTGGGCGCCGGCATGATCCACCCCAAGGTGCTGAAGATGTCCGGCATCGACCCGGAGGTATACTCCGGCTGGGCCTTCGGCATCGGCCTGGAGCGCACCGCCATGCGGCGGTTCAAGATCGCCGACCTGCGGCTGATCTTTGAGAACGACGTGCGATTCCTGGAACAGTTCTAGTTCTTAAAGAGGGGATCCCGTCCCCCCTTTAGATTCCCCCTCACCAGTGACATCGGTCACTGGTGAACGCCGCCCAAGGCGGCTGAGTCAGGGAATTTTCGGCAGGCACGTGTCCTTCCGAAAATGACTGGATATTTTTTCACGCCGGCGGCGTGAAACTCTGCGAGGCTTTTGCGGGGCACTCCCGCATTCCGATATAAAGGAGTTATAGAAGATATGTTACTGAGCAGAAAGTGGCTGGACGAGTTTGTGCACGTCGACGCCAACGATAAAGACTTTGCCGAGGCCATGACCCTCTCCGGCTCCAAGGTGGAGACCACCGAGGACCGGGGAGCCGAGATCTCCAATATCGTGGTGGGCACCATCCTCACCATGGAGCGCCACCCGGATTCCGACCACATGTGGATCTGCCAGCTGGATGTGGGCCAGAGCGCGCCCATCCAGATTGTCACCGGCGCCTGGAACATCCACCCCGGCGATATGGTACCCGTGGCCCTGGACCACTCCACCCTCCCCGGCGGCAAGAAGATCGAGAAGGGCAAGCTGCGGGGCGTGGAGTCCAACGGCATGATGTGCGGCCTCTATGAGCTGGGTCTGGATGAGCGGGACTTCCCCTACGCCGCTATCGTCCCCGCCGCCATCCTGAACGACTACCACCCCCTGGACAAGGACAAGCCCTCCATCCCCGCCGACATCCAGCCCGGTGACAAGGTGTTCGGGCCGGTGGTGTGCGCCAAGATCCTGGAGTGCGCCAGCCAGCCGGACTACACCTTCCACACCTGTCTGGACCTGGGCGGCTCCACCGCTGTGCCGGACACCATCTGCCCCAACCTCCACGAGGGGGACCTGGTGGCCTACAACACCAAGACAGGCGCCATCTGCACCCTGGAGGATCTCCACGCCGACCAGAAGGAGTTCCCCCACTGCATCCCCGACGGCATCTTCGTCCTCCACGAGGAAGGGATCCAGAACGGCGATGACATCAAGCCCATTATCGGCGCGGATGACCATGTGGTGGAGTTCGAGATCACCCCCAACCGCCCCGACTGCCTCAGCGTCATCGGTCTGGCCCGGGAGGTGGCCGCCACCTACCAGCAGCCCCTGACTCTCCACGAACCGGAGGTACAGGGCGGCGCCGACGGCGTGCTGACGGACCTGCTGGACATCGAGACCCCTGCCGCGGATCTGGTGCCCCGGTACACCGCCCGGATGGTGCGGAACGTGAAGATCGCCCCCTCCCCCAAGTGGATGCGGGAGCGGCTGCGGAGCATGGGCGTCCGTCCCATCAACAACATCGTGGACATCACCAACTATGTGATGCTGGAGTACGGCCAGCCCATGCACGCCTTTGACTACCGCTATGTGAAGGGCGGCCACATCATCGTCCGCCGGGCCGAGGAGGGCGAGGAACTGACCACCCTGGACGGCAACGTGCGCAAGCTCACCGCCAACCACCTGGTCATCGCCGACGAGCACCGGGCCGTGGGCCTGGCGGGCATCATGGGCGGATTGAACTCCGAGATCGTGGCGGACACCACCGACGTGGTGTTCGAGTCCGCCTGCTTCGACGGCACCTGCATCCGCAAGGGCGCTCTGTCCCTGGGGATGCGGACCGAGGCCTCCGCCAAGTTCGAGAAGGGTCTGGATCCCCTGAATACCCTGCCCGCCGTCCAGCGGGCCTGCGAGCTGGTGGAGCTGCTGGGCGCCGGAGAGGTAGTGGACGGCGTCATCGACATCCTCAACTACGTGCCCCAGCCCCACACCATCCGCATGGACCCGGAGCGGGTGAACGCGCTGCTGGGCACCGACATCCCCGCAGCGGAGCAGTACCGGTATCTGGCCCGGGTGGACATCCGCACAGCGGACGACAGCTGCCCCGGCGGCCCTGCCGACGTGACCATCCCCTCCTGGCGGGGCGACGTGGAGGGCATCGCCGATCTGGCGGAGGAAGTGGCCCGGTTCTACGGCTACAACAACATCCCCACCACCCTGATGCGGGGCCAGACCACCCTGGGCGGCTATGGCGCCGCCGAGATCCTGGAGCGCCGGGTGTCCAGCGTGTGCCGGGCCTTCGGGTACGATGAGATCATCACATACTCCTTCATCTCCCCGACCCAGTACGACAAGATCCGCTGGCCGGAAGATTACCAGCGGCGGAACTCCTTCAAGATCCTGAACCCCCTGGGGGAGGATACCTCCATCATGCGGACCACCACCCTGCCCTCCATGCTGGAGATCCTGACCCGGAACTACAACTACCGCAATCAGGACGTGAAGCTCTATGAGGTGGGCCGGACGTACCTGCCCGGCGGCGAGGACGGCTTGGCCATCGAGTCCAAGACACTGACCCTGGGCGCCTACGGCGGCGACATGGACTTCTACGCTATGAAGGGCGCCATTGAGGCGATCCTCCAGGAACTGCGGGTGAAGGATGTGACCTTCCGCATCGGCAGCGGCCTGCCGGAGGAGCTCTCCTACCACCCCGGCCGCTTTGCCGAGGTGTGGAGCGGCAGCGACTGCCTGGGCTGGTTCGGCCAGATCCATCCCCTGGTGGCCAAGAACTATGGCGTAGACGCGGAATTCTACTGCGCAGAGCTGGCCATGGACGAGCTGGAGAATGCCAAGGGGGCCGACCCGGAATATGTCCCCCTGCCCAAGTTCCCCGCCGTCACCCGGGACATCGCCGTGGTGTGCGACAGGGCCGTCACCGTGGGAGCGCTGGAGGACTGCATCCGCCGGGGCGCCAAGGGGCTGCTGAAGGATGTGTCCCTGTTCGACATCTACACCGGCTCCGGCATCCCGGAGGGCAAGAAGAGCGTGGCCTTCAACCTGACGCTCCGCTCCGACGACCGCAGCCTCACCGCTCAGGAGGCCGATGAGGATGTGAAGAGCATCCTGGAGACGCTGAAGGCAGAGCTGAACGCCGTCCTGCGGTAATATGCGGCCGCCTGCGGACTGCACAGCGGGCTTGTGTGCCGTCGCGTCCAGGTGCTATTGCGCAGACAGAAACCTTGAGCCGGGCGGATGCGTTCCGCCCGGCTCAAATCCAATCCCCCAGCAGCGCCGATGCAGACGCCGCTCCCGGAGGCGCTGTGAGGCGGGCCGAAGGCCGTTCTGCTGCACTGGACCCCCCTGTTCTTTCGGTCCAGCGCCCTCCCAGCGATTACGGGGCGTATTTTTTCAAATTTCATGCGGAAAACGCTTTACAGTTTTTCAAAAAACGAGTATACTAGTTTTGTATTATGAAGTGGTGCTCCCTTCGGGAAAGGTGGTGTCTGTATGGACGATTTTACCAGGAAATTCAATATTGCCACGGAGAAGGACGCAGAGATCCATCAGATTCTCTCGACCGTCTATCGGGCATTGGAGGAAAAGGGCTATAACCCCATCAACCAGATCGTGGGTTATATTCTCTCCGAGGACCCCACCTACATCACCAATCACAACAATGCCCGGACCCTGATCCGCAAGATCGACCGGGACGAGCTGCTGCAGGTGCTGGTCCGCAGATATTTGGGGCAGTAACCGTTTTCCTTCTGCATTCCCCCGCAGAGAGGGCATCCGTGCGAATGGCGCGGCGACCTTCCCTGCGGGATTTTTTTGCGTCCAGGGGCCGAAGGCAGGTCTCTTCCCAGGAATTGGCTGTAATTTCTTGTGACCAAACGTTGACAAAGCGGATAAAATCTGTTACAATTCGGTTACAACTTTTGAAGGAGTGTTTCCATGGCAGAGAGCAAGTCCAAGAAGGCAGAAGGTTTGACATACAAGGGCCATCCCCTTCGCCGGGTGGACAATCTGATCTACTACGGCACGATGGCTGAGAAATATATCATCATGATGCAGATCCTCAACACCAAGAAGGAGCAGGACATGGAGGTGGCCACCAAGGTCTCCATCCAGCTGCAGCTGACGGACCCGGAGCTGAAGTCCCGGGACCGTGTGGTCAAGAAGAGCGAGAAGGACAGCCTCTACGCGGCGATGGACATCGCCACCGTCTGGCTGGATCGTGCTCTTGCTGGCAAGCTGTAAGAAACAGGACCTTTTCCCCGCGCTACAAAAGACTGACGAAAGGAACGTACACCTATGACGCACTTCGCAGGCAGAGCAGGCAAGGTCCTGTTCCTCTCCGTTCTCACCGCAATGCTGCTGGCGGCCACCGCCCTGGCAGCGGACATCGCCACCGGCGCCGGCTGCACCACAGGTTCTTCCCTGCGGCTGCGGGCCGAGCCCTCTACCTCCGCCTCCGTGGTCACCACGCTGGACAAGAGTGTGGCGGTGGCGATCTTGGACGACTCCGTGGACGGCTGGTACAAGATCGCCTACAACGGCAGCACCGGCTATGTGTCTGCTGACTACCTGAACGTAGATCAGGACAATGTCTTCACTACATACGGCCGTGTCAATTCCGACGGCGTGAACGTCCGCTCCGCCGCCTCTACCGACAGCTCTGTGCTGGCCACCATTGAGGAGGACGCCATCGTCACGGTCAACGGCTTGGTGGACGGCTGGTACGACGTCACCTGTGAGTACGGCACCGAGGGTTACATCCGCAGCGACTTCCTGGACCTGACGGAGTCTTCCTCCTCCAACAGCGACATCGCGGCCACTGCCAAGCAGTACCTGGGCACGGGTTATGTGTACGGCGGCGCCTCTCCCCGCGGCTTTGACTGCTCCGGCTTCACCATGTACGTGTACAGCCAGCACGGCTACTCCCTGCCCCACTCCGCCACCAGCCAGTGGCAGAGTGGCCTGGGCACCCGGGTATACTCTATCTCCGAGCTGCAGCCCGGCGATCTGGTGTTCTTCAACGATCCCAGCCGCAACGCCGGCAAGGCATGTTCCCATGCCGGTATCTACACGGGAGATGGGCAGTTCATCCACTCCTCCTCTTCCCGCAGCGGCGGTGTCATCGTCAGCAGCCTGACCAGCGGGTACTACAATACCTATTTTGTGGGCGGTATCCACGTGTAAGTTTTAAGAGTAAATATCCAACCGGGCGGCACAGTTGTGTGCCGCCCGGTTTTTGTGTGGATTAGAATTTCTCCGCGGCCCGCTCCAGTGCCGTGAGGTCACCCCGGCGGAGCAGGGGCAGCAGCAGCTGGAGCTTCTCCCGTGGCCAGTCCCACCACCGGAGCCGCTCCAGACGGTGGATGGTCTCCGGTGTGAACCGCTTCCGGATGGGCTTCGCCGGTACGCCGCCTACGATGGTGTAGGGCTCCACGTCCCCCGTCACCACCGCCCGGGCGGCCACGATGGCGCCGTCACCGATCCGCACGCCGGAGAGGATGACGGCCTCATAGCCGATCCAGACATCGCTGCCGATGACAATGTCCCCCCGGTTGTCCCAGGCCTCCGTGATCTCCGAGACGGACGTGTCCCACGCCTCGTAGAAGATGGGAAAGGGATAGGTGGACAGGGACTTCAGCGTGTGGTTGGCGCTGGTGAACAGGAATTTCGCGCCGCAGGCGATGGAGCAGAATTTTCCGATCACCAGCCGGTCGCCGTTGATGGGGTAGTGATAGAGCACATTGTTGCGCGCGAATTCCGTGGGGTCCCGGAGGAAATCGTTGTAGATCGTGTAATCCCCCACAGAAATATTGGGGTCTGACACCACTGCATTCAGATAGACGGTCTCCCGGTCGCCTGTGCGGGGATAGATGGTATTCGCCGGAATCTGCATGAGGAAATTCTCCTTTCAAATTTGATTCATGCGATCCCGGCCACCACAATGCAGCGCCTCACCTGCCGCTCTCTCCTTTCCTGATTCAGTACTCTGTTTTCTCCCCGCCGCAGAGGGCGGCCAGCTCCCGGTCCAGATTCTCATAGAACCGGGCGATGTGGATGCCGTCCACCAAAGCATGGTTGGCCAGCAGCGTCATAGGCAACAGAGTCCGGCCCTCCTGTCGGTGCCAGCGGCCCCAGGTGATGCGGGGATTGCTGTCCGCCGGCGTTGGGGTTGGCTGGGTCAGGGCCGTGTAGGACAGCCACGGGACACAGGAGACAAAGAACAGGCTCTCCCCGTCCTCTCCGTCCTCCAGGGTGGGCGCCGCCTTCACCCGCTCCTGCTCCGCCGCCGCGTAGGGCAGGAACTCCCGGAAGGGCCGGTCCACCTCCAGGCTGCAGTAGCAGTAGGTCCCGTCCGGCAGAGCCACCGTATGGGAGGAGGGGCAGCGGTCGTACTCCACCACCTGATCGCCCCGGATGCGCCGCCGCAGCTCCGGCACGCCGTTGGCCGCTCGGACCGCAGCGTACAGCATCGCCAGAAAGAAGCTCGTTCCTCTCTCCCGGCACCAGACTGCCAGCTCCGTCACATCCACCTGCACCGTCACCCCCACATAGGGGTTGGACAGGGTCTGAAAATACGCAAATTGGTCCCGCCGGGACTCCCGGGACATGTCCACCGTCCGCCAATTCATAGGTGCTCCTCCTCATTTTGATCTTTGGAGGTATGATAACACACTCCAAAGCATTTTGCACCATTTTCCGTTTTGAAAAATTTCCTCTTGCCAAGTTCTTCCGGTTGTGCTATGATTCACACTTGTGTGAAAAGTATGATTTCAAGGAGGTAGCTCCATGCCTGGAGGCAAACACATGCTGGGCATGTCCAAAAACCGGGTCTTTGGCACTGCCAAAGTGGGCGACCGGGGACAGATCGTCATCCCGCAGGAGGCCCGCCGGTTCTTTGGCATCTCTCCCGGAGACACCCTGCTGATTTTGGGCAATGAGGTCAGCGGCCTGGTGGTGACAAAGCCCCAGGTCCTCAGCGACCTGGCAGATGAAATTTTGGGAACAACGGAGGAAGACCATGGAAATTGTGACCATGTATGAACAGCTCGGCGTCAGCCGGGCGGTCTATGAATACGGCGAGGCGGTGCTCCGGGACTTGCGGCCCCGGTTCGACGTCATTGATCAGACGGCAGAGTACAACCAAGGCAAGGTCCTGGCCGCCATGCAGAAAAACCGGGTAAACGCCACCCACTTTGCCGCCACCACCGGCTACGGCTACAACGACGACGGCCGGGACAACCTGGAGCGAGTGTACGCCGATGTGTTCCACACGGAGGCGGCTCTGGTCCGTCCCCAGATCACCTGCGGCACCCATGCCCTGGCAGTGGCCCTCTCCGCCAACCTGCTGCCGGGGGACGAGCTGCTGTCCCCGGTGGGAGCCCCCTATGACACCCTGGAGGAGGTCATCGGCATCCGGGAGAGCAAATGCTCCCTGAAGGAGTATGGCGTCACCTATGCCCAGGCGGACCTGAAGCCCGACGGAACCTTCGACTACGACGCCATCCGAGAGAAGATCAACGGCCGCACCAAGCTCATCACCATCCAGCGGTCTAAGGGGTACGCCACCCGCCCCTCTTTCTCGGTCCGGCAGATCGGGGAACTGATCGCCTTCTGCAAGGGGATCAAGCCGGACGTGAAAATCATGGTGGACAACTGCTACGGCGAGTTCGTGGAGACCATCGAGCCCTCGGACCTGGGGGCCGACATGGTGGTAGGCAGCCTCATCAAGAACCCCGGCGGAGGACTTGCCCCCATCGGCGGCTACATCTGCGGCACCAAGGAGTGCGTGGACCGGTGTGCCTACCGGCTCTCCGCCCCGGGACTGGGCCAAGAGGTGGGTGCCAACCTGGGTCTGATGCCCGCCCTCTACCAGGGGCTGTTCCTGTCCCCCACGGTGGTGTCCGGCGCTTTGAAGGGCGCTGTCTTTGCCGCCAACATCTATGAGAAGCTGGGCTTCGCCTGCGTCCCCAACGCCACGGAGAGCCGCCATGACATCATCCAGGCGGTGACCCTGGGCAGTGCCGAGGCCATGGTGGCCTTCTGCAAGGGGATCCAGGCCGCCGCCCCGGTAGACAGCTACGTGACCCCGGAGCCCTGGGCCATGCCGGGCTATGACTCCGACGTCATCATGGCCGCCGGCGCTTTTGTCCAGGGCAGTTCCATCGAGCTCTCCGCCGACGGGCCCATCCGCCCCCCTTACGCCGTCTACTTCCAGGGCGGCCTCACTTGGTACCACGCCAAGTTGGGAATCCTCATGTCCCTGCAGAAGCTGGTGGAGGCGGGTCTGGTAACTCTGCCGGAAAGTAAATAACGCTTTGAATACAGTGATTTAGGAGAAAAACGTAATATGTGGTTTTGGCTCTCTCTGATCGCGCTGCTCTGCTGGAGCGGCTCCGACCTCTTTTCCAAAATCGGCTGCCGCGATGCCCGGGACAAGTACAGCCACCTGAAAATGGTGATGGCCGTGGGCGTTGTCATGGGCCTTCACGCGGCCTACGAGGTCTTTGTGGGCGGTACGGTCATCAATCTGGACATCATCCTGACATACCTGCCCGTCTCGATCCTGTACATTCTCTCTATGGCCATGGGCTATGTGGGCCTGCGGTACATTGAGCTGTCCATCTCCTCCCCTATCTGCAACTCCTCCGGCGCCCTGGTAGCTGTGCTGGCTATCCTCTTTGACGGCATCGCCGGATACTCCCCCCTGGCCCTGTTCGCCGTGGCGCTGGTGTGTGTGGGCGCCGTGGGCCTGGGTGTGGTGGAGGCCCGGGAGGATGACGAACTGCGCATCGAGCGGCAGAAGGCAAGCAACTACAAGTACACCAAGAGCTTCATGGCCCTGGCCATGCCTGCGGCTTACTGCGTGCTGGACGCTGCCGGCACCTTTGCCGACAGCCGGGTGCTGGAGATCATCAGCCGCACCGTGGAGGACTACGAGGCCAGCGCCAACGTGGCCTATGAGCTGACGTTCCTGCTGGCCGCCGTGGTGTGCTTCGTCTATGTGGTGCTCATCAAGCGGGACCGGCTGGTGCCGAAGATGGAGGCCCCCAAGTATCTGGGCGCCGTCTGCGAGACCGCCGGACAGTTCGCCTACATCTACGCCATCGCGGACACGGAGCATCTGGCCATGTCCGCGCCCATCATCGCCTCCTACTGCGCGGCCTCCGTGCTGTGGAGCCGGATCTTCCTGAAGGAGAAGCTCTCCTGGAAGCACTACGCCATGATCGCGCTGATCGTGGCGGGCATTGCCATCATGGGCGTGTTCGATCTGTAATGAAAAAGTCCCCCCTGTGCCGGAACACAGAGGGGACTTTTTTCATGTTTCAGGCCCTGCCGTTCTCCTGGATCCGCCGGTCCAGCCGGGCCATGAAGTAGGCCAGCAAAAAGCCGCCGATGCAGCAGACCGCCGACAGCACAATCTCCCACGCGCCCACATAACTGGTGGGGATGATAACCAATGTGGAGGCCAGCACGATGCCGAAGATCCCGTGGAAAGCGATGGAGTAGTGCTTCCGGAAGAACCAGCTCACCAGCCTTGCCAGCAGCAGGATTGTCAGCACCATCCCCGGCAGGCAGGCGGAGAGCACCAGGAAGTCCAGCCGGGCCAGCCCTTCCAGCATGGGCTGGTACAGCCCCAGGGCCATCATTACCGAGGAGGAGGTCAGCCCTGGAATCACCAGACTCATGCCCCAAAGGGCGCCGCAGAAGTTATACCACCAGAAATTGGGTTCCACGGTGACGCAAATCACTTTTCCTACGTAAAACAGACTGAAGAAGATGGCGCCGGCGCACACCGCCATGCTGACCCAAGAGCCGATGCTGCGTCCCTCCTTCCCCGCCTCCCGGAAGAGAGATGGGACCGTGCCCACGATCAGGCCGATGAACAGCCAGGTAGTGACGGTGCTGGACACGTCGATGGCCGCGGCGATGCCCTTGGCAAAGCCCAGAAAGCCGATGGCGCACCCCAGCCCGATGGGCAGAAACCACCGCCAGTATTTGGGGATGGCCTCCCGGGGATGGGTCAGCACCTCCATAAAGGGACGGTAGATGTCGAACACCACCGCCAGCACCCCGCCGGAAACCCCCGGCAGGATGGCGCCGGCCCCGATCAGGACGCCGCACAGCAGGTCCCGCAGCCAGCGTATGCCAAAATTCCGATCCCGCTTCCGCCTCAACGCCGTTCCTCCATCCTCCTGGGTCTTGTGGATTTTATGATAGCAGTTTTGCCCAGCAGTTGCAATCCGATACTGCCTCTTCTCTTGAAAAAATTCCCGGTTTCGACAGCGCCCGACGCCGCTTTGTGGAAACTCACAGAACCACATGTCTTTTGCCTGGATTTCTATGCAGGTTGCCCTGTTGACTTTTCCGGTGTTATCAGATAAACTATGAGACAGTTATTGAATAACCTGATAGCAAAAGACGATGAAGAGAAGAGTACCCAGGCAGATACAGCGCAGAGAGCCTCGTGTGGTGAGAAGAGGTCTGGAAGGGCTTGGAGAACATGGTCTCGGAGTTGCGTGGCCGACCGCCGTCCCGGCATAGGTCACGACGTGGGCGCACGTCACAGCGCAGGAGTGTGTTTGCACTCCCCAAGGCCGCTTTCGTGAGGAAGCGTGCGAATCAAGGTGGTACCACGGCGAATTCCGTCGTCCTTGAGACTTTTGTCTCAAGGACTTTTTTATTGCCAGAATTCACCGGAAAGGAGCGTTATCCCGTGTCTATCATTCAAATTCAGCACCTGTACAAGACCTTTGGAACGGGTGAAAACGCCGTCCATGCCCTGGAGGACATCAGCCTGGACATCCAGAAGGGGGAGATCTTCGGAATTATCGGTCTCTCCGGCGCCGGCAAGAGCACCCTGGTGCGGTGCATGAACCTGCTGGAGCGTCCCACCTCCGGCACCGTGATCGTGGACGGGAAGGATATGACGGCCCTTAGCGAAAAAGAGCTGCGGCTGGCCCGTCGGAACGTCACTATGATCTTCCAAAGCTTCAACCTGCTAATGCAGCGGACGGTGCTGAAAAACGTCTGCTTCCCCATGGAGCTCAGCGGTACCCCCGCTGCCCAGGCCAGAAAGCGGGCCCTGGAGCTGCTGGACCTGGTGGGCCTGCGGGAGAAAGCGGATGCCTATCCCTCCCAGCTCTCCGGCGGACAGAAGCAGCGGGTGGCCATCGCCAGGGCCCTGGCCACGGACCCCAAGGTCCTGCTGTGTGACGAAGCCACCTCCGCCTTGGATCCCACCACCACCGCCTCCATCCTGGCCTTGCTGAAGGACCTGAACGAGAAGCTTGGGGTCACCGTGGTGGTCATCACCCACCAGATGAGCGTCATCGAAGAGATCTGCTCCCGGGTGGCGATCCTGGACGGCGGTGTGGTGGCTGAACAGGGCAAGGTGGAGGACATCTTCTCCAATCCCCATACGGATGCGGCCCGGCGGCTGGTGTACCCCGGTGGCGTCAGCCTGGAACAGTATCCGGCAGGTACTCACGCCGTCCGCGTGGCCTTCAACGGCGGTACGGCGTATCAGCCCCTGATCGCGTCTCTCGCCATCGACCTGGGGGTGAAGGTCAATATTCTGGGTGCCGACACCCGCAACATCGAGGGCAGGGCCTTCGGCACCATGCTGCTTGGGCTGCCGGACAACCCCAATGAGGCCGCCAAAGCCCTCAGCTATATCCGGGCGCAGCCCAATGTCTCTGCGGAGGAGGTGGAATACCATGTTTGAGTCTATTGCAGCCTTCTGGGCCGAATACGGTAATGTGTTGACAGATGGTGTCTGGGATACCCTGGTAATGGTGGTGATCTCCACCGCATTCGCCTATCTGATCGGCCTCCCTCTGGGGGTGGCCCTGATCCTGACCCAGCCCCACGGCATCCGGCCCCACCGGGGCGTCTACCGGGTGCTGGACTGGATCGTCAACATCGGCCGGTCCGTCCCCTTCATCATTCTGATGGTGGCCATTATGCCCTTCACCCGGATGGTGGTGGGCACCACCATCGGCGTCAAAGGCGCCATCGTACCTCTGGTGGTGTCCGCCGCCCCCTTCATCGCCCGGATGGTGGAGACCTCCCTGAACGAGGTAGACGCCGGTGTGGTCGAGGCCGCCCAGTCCATGGGCGCCTCCACCCTCCAGATCGTCTGGAAGGTGTACCTGCCGGAGGCGAAGCCCTCTTTGATCCTGGGGGGCGCCATCTCCCTGGTGACGATTCTGGCCTATACCGCCATCGCTGGCACCGTGGGCGCCGGCGGCCTGGGCGACATCGCCGTCCGGTACGGCCATCAGCGGGGCATCACCTCCGTTATGTGGGTGACGGTGGTGTTCCTGATTATCCTGGTGCAGGTGGTCCAGCTGATTTTCAACTGGCTGTCCCGGCGCATCGATAAGCGGCTGGACCAGCCGTCCGGCGCCAAAAAATCCGGCCCCCTCGATCTCCTGCCCCGCTTTGCCCATACCAAGTGACCCCCGGCGTTTTCATCGTTTGTCTCTTGAAAATCCGGCAAGCGTTTGAAATACATCATAAACGATATTTTATTGGAGGAACGAAACATGAAAAAGAAGCTGCTGGCCCTGCTGCTGGGCCTGACCCTGTGCCTGTCCCTGGCCGCCTGCGGCAGCGATGCCGCTGAGACCGTCACCCTGACGGTGGCCGCCTCTCCCACCCCCCACGCCGAGATTCTGAACCAGTGCGTGCCCATCCTGGCGGAGCAGGGCATCGAGCTGGTGGTCAACGAGTACAGCGACTACGTGGTGCCCAACACCGCCGTGGAGGACGGCGACGAGGACGCCAACTACTTCCAGCACCTGCCCTATCTGGAGGAGTTCAACGAGACCCGCGGCACCCATCTGGTGAGCGTGGCCGGCGTCCACATCGAGCCCATGGGCATCTATGCGGGCCGGGTCTCCTCCCTGGAGGATCTGCCCGACGGCGCCGTCATTGCCGTTCCCAACGATGCCACCAATGAGGGCCGCGCCCTCCTGCTGCTGGAGGCCCAGGGCCTGATTACCCTGGACGACAGCTCCAACCTGACCGCCACTCCCAACAACATTGTGGACAATCCCAAGAATCTGGAGTTCCAGGAGCTGGAGGCCGCCACCATCCCCAGCGTGCTTGCGGACGTGGATCTGGCCGTCATCAACTCCAACTACGCCCTGGGCGCCGGCCTGAACCCCACCACAGACGCTCTGGCCATCGAGTCCAGCGACTCCCCCTATGTCAACGTACTGGTGGTGAAGGAGGGCAATGAGAACAACGAGGCTATTCAGGCCCTGGTGGATGCTCTCCACTCCGACACCATCCGGGACTACATCACCGAGACCTTCGACGGCGCCGTAGTACCTGCCTTCTAAGATCATTTCCTTTCAATTCAGCTGTGCCGGAGAGGCTTTGTCTCTCCGGCACAGCTTTTTGAGAATTTCCAATGTTAAAATCGTGTAAAATTTTTCGTGGAAACCAGTAGCATTTCCAGACGCTCCGTGCTAGAATATGGCTTGCGTCATACAGCGCAAATTCTGGGACATATACGAGGTTTTCTGACATGGCAGGCAAGCAGCAGACTCATTATGAGATCGATATGTGCAACGGCCCTATTCTCTCCAAGATGCTGCGGTTCTCCATCCCGCTAATGTGCTCCAGCGTACTGCAGCTACTGTTCAACGCGGCGGATATCGTGGTGGTGGGCCGCTGGGCCGGGGATAACTCCCTGGCGGCAGTGGGGTCCAACACCGCGCTGATCGGCCTGCTGACCAACCTGTTTGTGGGCCTGGCCGTGGGTGCCAATACCCTGGCGGCCAAATACTACGGCGCCCGAGATAGAGACGCGCTCCACCGGGTAGTCCACACCTCCATCCTGCTGAGCATCATCAGCGGCCTGGTGTTGACAGTGGTGGGCGTCTTCGGTGCCCGGACCATCCTGATCTGGATGCAGACCCCGGAGAACGTGTTGGATCTGGCCACGCTGTATCTGCGGATCTACTTCCTGGGCATGACGGCCACCATGGTCTACAACTTCGGCGCCGCCCTGCTGCGGGCGGAGGGCGATACCCAGCGGCCGCTGTACTTCCTCTCCCTGGCGGGAGTCGTCAACATCGTGCTGAATCTCTTCTTCGTCATCGTCTGCAAGCTGGACGTGGCAGGTGTGGCCATCGCCACCGTGATCTCCCAGTGCATCTCCGCCTCCCTGGTGCTCCGCTGCATGGTGAAGGATACCGGCCCGCTGCACCTGGATCTCAAGAAAATGCGGCTCCACCCCCAGGCCATGCGGCAGATCCTCCGCATCGGCCTGCCCGCCGGATTCCAGGGGATTCTCTTCTCCCTGTCCAACGTGGTGATCCAGTCCTCCGTCAATACCTTCGGTGAGGTCATCATGGCCGGCAACTCCGCTGCGGCCAACATTGAGCAGTTCGTATACGTGTCTATGAACGCCATGTATCAGGCCACCATTTCCTTCACCAGCCAGAACTACGGCGCCGGTAACTACCACCGCATCCGCAAGATCATGATCCGCGCCCAGGGCTGCGTGCTGGTGGTGGGGCTGGTGCTGGGCAACGCCGCCACGCTGGCAGGTCGGGTACTGCTGTCCATCTACACCACCAGTCCCCCGGTCATTGAGGCCGGATTGGTGCGGATGGGCATCGTCTGCACCACCTATGCCCTCTGCGGCATGATGGACGTGATGGTGGGCGGCCTGCGCGGCATCGGCTACTCCATCATGCCCATGCTGGTGTCCCTGGTGGGCGCCTGCGGCCTGCGGCTGCTGTGGATCGCCACCATTTTTCAGCTGCCCCAGTTCCACACCATCCAGACGATCTACTGGTCCTATCCCATCAGCTGGGCTATTACCTTCGGCGTCCACGTGATCTGTTTCCTGTGGGCCATGAAAAAGGTCAAGCGCCAGCTGCTGCCGGAGGGCGCGCCCGCGCCGGTGGAAGTCCCCCCCACTTTGGAAGAGGAGACCGTTTCCGAATAAGAAAAAAGCGGCGGGAATCCGATGGATTCCCGCCGCTTTTCCTTTTACAGCCCTAGCCGTTGCTTGACGGCCAGCACCGCGCAGGCCACCAGGAAGATGGTCAGCGCCAGCTGTCCCCACAGCAGATTGTAGGAGATATTCTCCTTGTCCTTGCGCCGCCCCTCCAGCACGGAGAAGGAGTTGAAAATTCCCACCACGCCGAAGGCAACGGCCACCAAGTCCGCCGGCAGCTCCAGCCCCATCGCCAGCAGGGCCAGGTACAGCACGAATCCCAACCCCGTGGCGATAGCTCCGTTGTTCATCTGTTTCTTGGTCTGAAACAGCAGACCCTTTCTCTTGTCGTTCATCTTGCTCCCGCTTTCGTATCAATATCCGTTGACGATGACATCCAGAACCTTGGCGGCCACGCCGCCCGCCACAGAGGACCCGCCGCCGCCGTTCTCCACCAGCACCACAAAGGCGTAAGGCGTCTCCTCCCCCCGGAGGAAGCCGGCGAACCAGGCGTGGGGCGTCTGGCCCTCCCCCACCTCAGCGGTGCCGGACTTGGCGCAGATGTCCATATTGGGAAAGCGGCTGGCGCCGTAAGTCTGGGTCACGTTGTTGGCCATCAGGTCCGCCAGCGCAGCCGCCGTATCGGCAGAAATCAGCGTGCCGGTCCTGGTGGTGAAGTGGGGCAGGGACGGCAGACCCAGGGCGCTCTCGGTCCGGAGGATCAGATACGGCTCCGCCGCCTTGCCGCCGTTTGCGATGGCGCCCATGTAGATCATCAGCGCCGCCGGGTTCACCTGGTCGTGGTACTGTCCCACGCCGGCCCAGCCCAGCTGACCGTCGGTGATGTTGTCAAAGTCAAAGGAGCCCTTTGCCGTAGGCAGGCCGCTGATGGAATAGCTGCCGGTCAGGCCCGCCTGCTCCGTGTACTTCTCCAGAGTGCCCGGCCCCAGCTCCTGGGCGATCTGGGCGAAGGCCACGTTGCAGCTGTTGGCGAAGGCGGAGGCGATGTCCTGCTCCCCGTGGGTGCCGGAGCAGATGATGGTCTCGTCCCCCATCTGGACGCTGCCGGAGCAGGTCCAGGTCCGATCCGCCAGGTCTGGGATATCCTCCAGAGCCGCCGCCAGGGTCACGGTCTTGTACACGGATCCCGGCGTGAAAGTAGAGGATAGGAAACGGTTCAGATAGGCGCCCTTGTACCGGTCGTTGGTGGTGATGTCCTCCGGCACGTTCAGGGGGTCGTAGCTGGGGGCTGAGACCATACACAGAATCTCTCCGGTTTCGTAGTTGTAGACCGCCACGGTGCCGGACTTGCCGCCAAGCGCCTCATAGGCGGTATAGTTATACCGGGCGTCAATGGTCAGATACAGGTCGTTCCCCCGCTGGGCGCCGAAGGCGCCGTTCAGCAGGCTGTACCCGGTCAGCTTGTCGGCAAAGGCATTCAGGGCCCCGGTGCCGATATTACCCTGTAGGTCCCCCACCGCATGGAGAGTGGCCTTGCGGACGGTGGCATTGTCGTAATAGGTGCGCTGTCCGTCCACCACCTCGGAGAGCACGTCCCCGTCCCGGTCCAGCACCGTGCCGCTGGCAAGCTGGCCGCTGCTGTTGTACAGGTGGCGGTTGAAGGCGGAGGACGCCCAGCTGCCGCCGTCCAGGAAGTATTTCACCAGGAAGAATCCCAGGCCCGCCGCCAGCAGCAGCGCCAGCGCCAGACAGACAAAGGCCCGCCGCTCAATTTTCTTCATGGCGTTCCTCCTTTTCCGTGCCGAAGGGGTCCCCTATCGGCTCCGCCCGCCGGCGGGCCGCCTGGGTCAGGCGCCGCTGGTGCTTGCGGGCGATGGCAAAGCTGGCGTTCTCCCGGGTATCTGTGGCCTTCAGATAGGCTAGGAGCCCCCACGCGGACATCATAGCGGAGCCGCCGTTGGAGACAAAGGGGAACGTGACGCCGGTGAGGGGCAGCAGGTCCACGGAACCGAACACGTTCAGGCAGGTCTGAAACACCAGCAGGGACGATGCCGCGCAGGCTGCGATGGTGTAAAAGCTGGACCTCCCCACCCGGCAGGCCCGTGCGGCGAAAAACGCCAACGTGATGATGGCGCCCACTGCCAGCACGGCGATCAGCAGCCCCCACTCCTCGCACAGCATACCGAACACCAGGTCTGTGTCCGCCGCCGCCACGTTATGGAGCCAGCCGTTGCCGGCCCCCATACCCAAAAGGCCCCCGGAGGCGGCGGCGGACATGGTGCGGGTCTGCTGGTAGCCGGTGGTGGAGGCGGCCTCCCAAGCGTGGCCCCAGGAGGCGAAGCGGCTGAGGATATAGGGCTTGAACTTCAAAATGATGCCCGCTCCAAACACAGCGCCGCCGCAGATCAAAGACAGTGTGGCGAAATCCCCGGACCGCATATAGGCGATCACCAGGAAGGTGACGAAGAAAATGGCCGCGGTGCCGAAGTCGCTCATCAGGCCCAGCAGGCCGATACACACGCCTGTCAACACGATGAAGAGGGTCAGGTTCCGCTTGTGGAACAGCCGCTCCAGTGTGGCGGCGCCGGCGAAGATATAGCAGATCTTGGCGATCTCCGACGGCTGGAAGGACATGCCGCCGATGGAGATCCAGTTGACGGCGCCGTATTTGGAGTTGCCGATCACCAGGGTGATGCCCAGCAGGCCGATGGCGGCGGCCGCCATGAGCCAGCGGTTCTTCTGCACCCGGCTGAGATCCCGCAGGAACAGTCCCAGCACCAAAAACAGCGCCAGCCCCAGCAAAATAGCCAGGAACTGCTTGAACAGACTGCTCTGGGCACTGGAGGCAGTGATGGACAGTGACAGCGTGGAGAGGAAGAAGGCGATGGTCTCCATCTCAAAGCCCACGCAGCGAGTGGCCCGCAGGGCCGCGTAATAGAGCCACATCAGCACCGTCAGCCCCAGGAAGGCCAGGGGGATGGCGATGGTGGCCTCAGTCCCGGCGGCCACGAGCAGCTGCAGACAGGCCAGCACCTGAAACACCGTCAGCCACAGGAAAGACGGCCAGATGGCGGCGGGGCGCTCCGCCCGGCGCTTCGCCTCCTGCTCCTCCCGCTCCGCCACGGTCTGAGGCAGGAAGATCAACGGCACGCCCCCTAAAGTGATGGTATCCCCCAGCTTCACGGGAACGGAGGACGCCACCTTCTCCCCATTCACCGCCGTGCCGCCCTTGGACCCCAGGTCGTACAGCGTCCAGTTCTCATCTTCGCCCCGGCAGAGGGCGGCATGCTGCCGGGAGATGCTGGGATAGTTCAGATAGATGTCCGCCGTCTTGCTCCGGCCCAGGATGTTCTCCCAGTGGGTCAGGGGCAGGGACGTGCCGTTTGGCAGGCTCAGCTGGCCCCAGTTCTCCGGCGTGTGGGGAATCCGCAGCAGAGAGCGGACCGCCCGGTACAGGATCAGCACGGCCAGAGCCGGAAACAGAAAGCGCACAAAGGCCATATACCACTCCCCCGCCAGCGGATGTGCCGCCAGCAGGGCCGTCAGGTTGTCCAGCAGCCCCTGCAGAATCTCCATGGGTCCGCCTCCTCTCTTGAAACACAATTGCATAGTTTGTTATTATAGCATTTTCTCCGGGAAATGTACAGCCCTGCCTTCACCGGCATCTTTCCACTGGGGCGGCGCTGCAGGCGGGATTTGTGCAGGTTTTCCAGAAGTGTCAGCGTTTTTTCGGAGTTTCTCACGGGGAATTTCCCTTTTACTCTTGACCTCTGTTGAAAAATCCTTTAAAATATAACATTGTCTGCAAGACCTTCAACGCGGTTTTTGGAGACCATTTTTTCACGGATTTTCCATTTTACTCTGAAAGGCCGATCGATATGAAACATCCCTATAAGACGCGGGAGGGCGGCGCCACGGTGACGATCTTTGTCCCTTACGACTGCAAGAACCACTGCCCCTTCTGCATCAATAAAGGCGAGTATGCGGATATGACAGGTTTTTCCCTGGAGAAGATCTGCCGGAGCATCGAGCGGATGGACGCCATCACGCCCGACTGCGACTTCGTCTTCACCGGGGGTGAGCCCTTCGCCAACCTGGAGTCCCTCCAGGTGATGCTGGACAAAATCCCCACTACCCACAAGGTATATATCAACACCACCCTTCCCGTCTCCGAGCACCAGTCCGAGGCGGACATTCTGGCATTTGCGGAGCGGAACAGACACAAGATCACCTGCATCAACGTCTCCCGCCACATGCAGCACTATGTGGTGGAATCCAACGACGGCCTGCTTTCCAAGCTGCCGGTGCCCTTCCGGGTGAACTGCGTGCTGTACAAGAACTATCCCGCCGAGCAGCTGGTGCCCTATATGGAGCGGTTCCGCAAGCTCCCGGGCGCCTCCATTCAGTTCCGGTTCGACTACACCGCCACCACACCGGAGAACCTCTATGAGGAGGAGGGGGACAAAATCCTCCAGGATCTGAAGAAGGTGGCCCGGTACACGGGACTGGACGGCTGCCGGATGCGCTGCGGCTTCCATTTCGACTACAAGGGAATGGAGCTGACATACCACAAGACGCTGCCTTACTCCACCATCGTGGAGACGGACCCGGTGAGCGGCGTCACCTACGACATCCTCTACGACATCCTCATCAAGCAGAACGGCGACATCCACTCCGACTGGGACGGCACGCCCCTGGATGTGGACGCCTATGAAAAGGTCGTGTTTGAGCCCTACGATCTGCGGTGGCTGGCTCGGATCGCGTAAGCAACAGGGGCGGCGGAGCATTCCGCCGCCCTGTTTTGATGAACAGGAGGAATGATTGATGAAACCCATTCAAACAGCCGGCGTCATCGGCCTGGGTTCCCTTGGCGTCCTGTACGCCACGCTCTTCACACGGGCGCTCGGCAAGGAGCAGGTCCCCGTTCTGGCAGACGGCGCACGGATCGCCCGCTACCGGAAGCAGGGCTTTTGGTACAACGACGCACCCTGCGACTTCAATTACACCGATGCCGCCGCTCGCACAGAGCCGGTGGACCTACTGCTGTTCGCCGTCAAGTTCGGCGGTCTGCAGAACGCCATCGAGACCTGCCGCCACCTGGTGGGACCGGACACGCTCCTGATCTCGGTCCTCAATGGCATCTCCAGCGAGGAGATCCTGGGAGATGCCTTTGGTCCGGAGCATGTGGTCTGGTGCGTGGCGGAGCGGATGGCCGCCAAGAAGGAGGGCAACCGCGTCGTCTGCGACCCCATTGGGGAACTGGCAGTAGGCGTCCCCGCCGGGGAGGACACCAGCCGCCTCCAGCGGCTCACCGCGTTTTTTGACAGCATCGGCTTCCCCTATGTCGTACCGGCGGACATCCGCACCCACATGTGGAGCAAGCTGCTGTGCAACACCGGCTGCAACCAGGCCGCCCTGGTGTTCCAGTGCGATTACGGCCCGCTGCAGGTGCCCGGAAAGCCCCGGGACACCATGATCGGCGCCATGCGGGAGGTGGCCGCCGTGGCCAATGCAGAGGGTGTCCCGCTCTCTGAGAAGGACGTGGCCGCATGGGTGGACATCATTGACCACCTGCCCTCCAACGGTGAGACCTCTATGCGGCAGGACGGCAAAAACCACCGGAAGAGCGAAGTGGAGCTGTTTGCAGGCATCATTCGCCGGCTGGCCGCCAAACACGGCATTTCCGTCCCTGTCAACGACTGGCTGTACCAGCAGATCCAGGAGATGGAGCGGAACTACTGAGCCTGTCCAGCAAAGGGACAAGTGCAGGTCTTCTGTCCTGCACTCCAATGATTCCGTCCCGCTGCCTGCGGACAGGCACGCTGGAAAGCCCCGGCACGAAGGTGCCGGGGCATCTTTTATTTCCGTATCAGCCCCAGCCGGTTCAGCCGGTGGGAGCGCCGCAGGTACCAGATTCCGCACAGGAAAATCTGCACCACCGTGGAGGCAGGGGTGGCCAGCCCCAGATGGAACAGAGAGCTGTCCGCCGCCCGGCTCACCAGCAGCGCCACCGGCAGCCGGACCCCCAGGGCCCCGACCATTCCTTGCGCCATGACGAACAGCGTCTGCCCGCAGCCGTTGAAAAAGCCCACAAAGCAGAACAGGAAGCTGGTAAGCAGGCAGTCAATGGCGTAGGCCTTGAGATACTCCCAGGCGGCGGCGATCACCGCCGGGTCGTCCGCGAAAATACCCGCCAGCACATCTCCGTGAAAGAATGCCGCCCAGCCCATGAGGAGGCCCGCCATCAGGGAGGACAGCACGCCGTACAGCAGCGCCCGCCGGGCCCTGGTCTCCAGCCCGGCGCCGATGTTCTGCGCCACGAAGGCGGACATGGACTGCATATAGGCAGAGGGCACCAGCATGACGAAGGCGCACAGCTTCTCCGCCACGCCCACCCCGGCGGAGGGAATGGTGCCCATAGAATTGGCGATGGCGATGATCACCAGGAAGGTGATATTCACCAGCAGGTCCTGAAGCGCCACCGGGCTGCCCAATTTCAGAATCCGTCCAATGATGGCACCGTCGAACCGGATGTCCTGCCGCCGGAGTATGAAGGCCAAGTGCTTTCCACGGATCAGCAGCAGGGACAGCGCCACGCTCATTGCCTGGGCAAAGACTGTGGCGATGGCTGCGCCAGCCACATTCAGGCCGAAGCCCCCCACCAACAGCAGGTCGCCGCCGATATTCAGAATACAGGCAATCAGCACAGTGATCAGCGATACCCGGGAGTCTCCGATCCCCCGGAAGATACTGCCCAAAAGGTTGTAGGCCACAATGAACACCGCGCCGCCGGAGCAGATCCGCACATATTCCACCGTGCCGTCAAAGGCATCCGCCGGGGCGTGCATGAGCATTGCCAGCTGAGGTGCCGCCAGCTCCAGCGCCACTGTGGCAGCCACTGCCACCACCAGAAACAGGCAGATGCCGCTGCCCACAGCCGCCCCCGCCTCCTCCGGCCTGTCCTCACCGATCTTCTGTCCCAGCAGGACCGTGATGCCCATAGCCAGACCTGTGATGACGATGGTCACGGTCTGCATGATCTGGCTGCCGGTGGAGACGGCCGAGATGTCCGCCGCAGTGCCGAATTTGCCCACCACCTGCAGGTCCACTGCGCCGTACATGGCCTGCAGCAGCAAAGCCAGCAGCACCGGCAGGGCGAATTTCAGCAGGGTCGACAGGATCGGCCCCCGTGTAAAGGTCTGTTCTGTTTCCATGATGTCCCTCCTCAACTCCGGAAAGGCGCGAAAAAAAAGCCGGACAAGAAACCGGGCGCCCCCCAGCATCTTATCCGGCTTTGTGACTGCGGCCACAAGCCCTCCGATGAACAGCCAATACTTTACCATGCCACCGCGGGGGTTGTCAAGCCCCGTTTTTCCGCCTGCGCAGAGGTTTTACCCCCGCTTTACCATTTCAAGGTGGCAGGCCGTTGGGAAAAAGACTACACTGACAGCAGAGTCCTGCCCCGGCCGTGTCCGGGCGGAGAATATCCGAGATCGGAGGAATGTCCCATGCTGCCCTGCCAAACCGGCTGTCCGTCCTACCGGGAGGGCTGCCACAAGACCTGCCCTCAGTGGCGGCTGTTTCAGGAGAAGCAGCGCGCCCAGCGCCAGGCCAAGAAACAGTATCTCCAATTTTACAACGCTCTCTGTGCCCAAGTGGTCCGCCAGTGCAGGGCCATCGAGTACCGCCGCATAGCCTGGTGAGGGCCAGCCCGCGCCCGGTGTCTCAGTCCTTTCCGTGCATCCTGCCGGGGACGGCGACTGGGCAAGGCTCACTGCGCCTCTTCACGGCCTCATAATAATCCACACAGTCCTCCGCGTCCCTGTACTCGATCATGTTGCACTCCAGCGCCGGAAGCGGCGGGATCAGCAGCGACAGCCAGGCCGTACGCCGCCCGCTCTGATCCGTACAGAGAATCAGCTGTTCGCGCATCTCCGTGTGAAAATACCTGACGAGAACTCTGCCCGGCTCCGCTTTCTGCTTCCCTGCCTTTTCCGCGGCGTCCCGCCGGATGGCCTCCAGCAGCTTCAGGGTCTCCCCGACCTCCTCGGAGATGGAGTCCGCCCCTCTGCCCTCGATCTCAGCCGCATCTTTCATATAGGCGGTTCCGGGCTGCGCCAGCAGGTATTCCACTGTCCCGCCCCTGGCCACGCAGTCGGTCAGGATGCGTCTGTATGCATGGGTGAACCCATAGCCGGACAATGCCAGAAGCTGGATCGCCCGTGCCTCTGCCAGCTGCTTTTTCAGTGTTCGGCTGTGCTCTCCCGGGGCATAGACCCGCTTGATCCCGTTATTCCGGTGGTCGATCCGGATCTGCAGCCGTGTCACAAGCGCGGACAGGAAGCCCACGGTGATCACGCTGGAGATCACCGCCGACAGGATCGTTCCCGCCAGCCACTGCATCCCATCATCCATCTGCCTCTCTCCTCTCTGTCTCTTCGGAGCTGTTGTCCTGCTGTCCTCACGCCATGCTGCAGTCCACCGCCACCTTGATGACACCGTCCCGCCGGTGCTCGAACAGGTCATAGGCCGCCGCGATATCCCGCAGAGGGACAGTGTGGGTGATGAGGGGCGTGGTGTCCAGCTTTCCCGCCGCGATCAGGTCCAGAATCTCCTGGCTGTCACAGCCGTCCACGCCGCCGGTTTTGAAGGTGAGATTCTTCCCGTACATCTCCGGCAGGGGCAGGAGCTGGGGCCTATCGTAAAGCGCCACCACCGTCACCACCGCATTGGGGCGGGCGCACTGCCAGGCCAGGCGGAAGGTCTCCTCCGCCCCGGCTACCTCCAGCACCCGGTCCGCGCCGCCGTGGTCGCTGTGGGCCTGTGTGAAGGCCAGCACCTCCTCCGGCCCCACCGTCAGCACCTGGGGATAGTGCTCCCGGACAAACCGGAGACGCGCCGGGTCCTTTTCGCAGACGATGACCTGCTTAGGCGCTTTCAGCAGCACGCACAACAGAGTGCAGATGCCTGTGGGGCCCGCTCCTAGGATCAGCACCGTGTCCTCCGGCCCGATCTCCGTGATGCGGGCCGCCCAGAAGCCGGTGGCCAGGATGTCGCCGGCAAACAGTGCCTGCCGGTCCGTAACGCTCTCCGGGATTTTCGTCAGACCCTGGTCCGCGTAGGGCACCCGGACGTATTCCGCCTGTCCCCCGTCGATCCGGCAGCCTAGGGCCCAGCCGCCGCTGGGATCCGTACAGTTGTTGACATACCCGTGGCGGCAGAAGAAGCACTCGCCGCAGAACGTCTCCACATTCACGCTCACCCGGTCGCCGGGGCGGACCGTCTGGACGCCGGGACCCACCGATTCCACCACACCTACCATCTCATGGCCCACGGTGATACCGGGCACCGCCCGGGGCACGGAGCCGTGCTTGATGTGCAGGTCGCTGGTGCAGATGCTGGACAGCGTCACCCGGACCAGCGCGTCTCCAGGTTCCCGCAGCACAGGCTTCGGCTTGTCCGTCAGCCGGAAGGTTCCTTTTTCCAAATAGGTATAAGCCAGCATACCATCTCTCCTCTCTGACTCCTATGATACGGCGGAAGCACGCCCCTGTCAAAGGCTTCTCCGCCGTTTCCCATAAAAAAGCCGGGGCTGCGACATCCGCTGCAGCCCCGGCGCTCTTCTTTTCAGATCACAGATTCTCCCGCAGCGTCTCCAGATTCTGCTCCATCAGGGACACGTAAGTGGCCCCCGCCTCCAGTTCGTCCGTGGATACATTGTGGCAGGTGTGGAACAGGGCCGTCTTGACGCCCGCGGCCTCCGCAATGCTGTCCGCCACCAGATGATTGGAGAACTCAATGTACCAGACCGTGGGGATCCCCTCTTCCCGCACCTTGTCCGTCAGGAAGGCGATGGTGGCTGCCGAGGGCTCTGTCTGGGTGCTGCACCCGGGGAAGGCAGCGTAGTAGTCGATGTCGAATTCCTCCGCGAAGTACCGCAGGGGAAATCGGTCCCCGAACACCATGGTCCGGTCCTCCACTCCGGCGAAGAAGTCCGCGAATTCCCGGTCCAGGGCCTCGATCCGGGTGGCGTAGCCCTCCGTGTTGGCGGCGTAAGTCCCGGCATTGGCCGGGTCCAGCTCCGCCAGCCTGTCCCCCACCGCCCGGGTGATGGCGGCGGCATTTTTCGGGGATGTCCACACGTGCTCATCGTAGCCCACCACTTCTCCCAGGCCGGGCCCCTCCGCATGGTCGTGGTCATGGCCCTCGTGGTCTTCCATGCCCTCCACTGTCTCCTCCTCCAGCAGGTCCACACAGTCCACCATCCGCAGGGCCTCGCCCTGCATGTCCACGGACTCCAGAATCGTCTCCACCCAGGCGTCGGATTCGCCGCCCAGATAGAGGAACAGATCGCACTCCTGCACTGCCAGAATGTCCGCCGGGGTGGGCTCGTAGGAATGGCTCTCTGCTCCCGGCGGCAGCAGAAGCCGCACCTCTGCCAGCTCTCCCCCGGCGGCCCGGGCGAAATCATAGGCGGGGAATACCGTAGCCACCACTGTCAGCCGCTCTTCCCTCTCATGCTCCGCCGGAGCCTGTCCGCAGGCGGTCAACAGAAGCACCATCGCCAGCGCGGCACACAACCGAATACGTTTTTCCACAGTCTGATCTCCTTTGAAAATGAGAATTGTTTTCAGATTATGCAGTATAGCACACCTCGTCCTCAAATGCAAGGTCCGGTTTGCGAGTCCCATGCAGCGGATTAGTCTTGGCAAACTTGCAAAACTCTGGTAAAGTTAAGAAAACGCTAAGATTTCAGAGGAGGCGCACCATGAGAAAGGCACTGGAGTTTCCCCGAATCGACGAAGGCAAGCTGGACGCGGTGGAGGCCCTGATTGCAGCCATTGCAGACAAAGAACCCGGTACCGCCGGCGCGGAGCTGGAGGACCTGGCCGCTCTCACGGGCAAAGTCCACACTGATGTGGAATTTGCGGAATACTGGAGCTGGACGGACCTGGACACATTGGCACGGCTCACACTGACGCCGGAACCGCCCTGTATCCCCGACCTGTCCCGGGAGGAACTGGTAGAGCTTGTGGAAATCATCCAGCACTGCTCTGTCACCGGCCGGGAATGGGCGATGCGCTACTACACGGCGCTGCTGCGCCGCTCCCTCTCCCTGCCCAATGTCATGGACTTTGTGGCCTCCGGTGAAGATGTAGAGGTCATTGCAGAAAAGCTGCTCCAGGCGGCCCGGTAAGCGGCTTTCAAATACATCCCGCGGCTCCCGGCGCCCACGACGGTGCCGGGAGCCGCTTTTCACCTGTGCTGCGGCTGCCCAGCCTGTCAGCCATACTGGAGTATGCTACTTCCAGCGAGCAAAGCGCCGAAAAAAAGGACTCTTTTTTGTGCAAAAAGGCAGGAATACAGAACAGAGTCCCCAGCTATTTGCGCACTTATAACAAAAAGAAGCCGCTGGCATTCACAGATTTCTATACTGTCTAATTTGTTATAGAATTGACATTCCTCGCAGAAAAGGACTATACTATACATGCTGACAAGCACTCAAAACGGCAAATTTCGAGACGGCCCCCGCTTGGGGGCCAAACCGAACGAGGAGGATCAAGCATGAAAGACATTGTAGAGATCCGATGGCACGGCCGGGGCGGCCAGGGCGCCAAAACGGCGTCGCTGCTGCTGGCGGACGCGGCGTTCAACACGGGCAAGTATGTCCAGGGCTTCCCGGAGTACGGTCCCGAGCGCATGGGCGCGCCCATCACCGCCTACAACCGGATCAGCTCCGAGCGGAGCACCGTCCATTCCAACATCTACTTCCCGGACTATGTGGTGGTCGTGGATGAGACCCTGCTGTCCGCCGTGGACGTGACCGCCGGATTGAAGAAGGAAGGCGCCATCGTCATCAACTCCAGCAAGTCCCCCGCGGAGCTGCGGCCCCTGCTGAAGGGCTACGAGGGCCGGGTCTGCACCATCGACGCCGGTAAGATCAGCGAGGAGGAGCTGGGCAAGAACTTCCCCAACACCCCCATGCTGGCCGCCATCGTGAGGGTGTCCGGCGTCATCGGGGAGGAGGAGTTCATCAAGGATATGGAGGGCTCCTTCAAGCACAAGTTCGCCAGCAAGCCCCAGGTCATCGAGGGCAATATGCGGGCGCTGAAGAGATCTCTGGAGGAGGTGCAGGTAGGATGAGCCATCTGGCGAAGGATATGACCCCGGACGTGACCTGGAAGGACATCACCCCGGGCTGCAACATTTATGAGGGCGGCACGTCCAGCGTGGTGGAGACCGGCGACTGGCGGACCATGAAGCCCGTGATCGACTGGGACAAGTGCCGGCAGTGCCTGCTGTGCGCGCCGGTGTGCCCGGATATGTCCATCCCGGTGAACGGCGAGGGCAAGCGGGAGGACTTCGACTACTTCTTCTGCAAGGGCTGCGGCATCTGCGCCAACACCTGCCCCTTCGGGGCCATCACTATGGTCAAGGACGAGAAATAAGGAGGGGAAGGAACAATGGGAATCAGAGAAAGACTTTCCGGCAATGAGGCGGTCGCCTATGCCATGAAGCAGATCAACCCGGATGTGATGGGCGCGTATCCCATCACGCCGTCCACGGAGATCCCCCAGTACTTCTCTACATACGTGGACAACGGGGAAGTGGACACGCTGTTCATCGCGGTGGAGAGCGAGCACAGCGCCATGTCTACCTGCATCGGCGCGGAGGCTGCTGGCTGCCGTGCCATTTCCGCCACCTCCTCCTGCGGCCTGTGCTACATGACGGAGATGCTGTACGTGGCGGCCTCCGACCGGCTGCCCATCACGCTGGCCGTCTCCTGCCGCGCCCTGTCCGGCCCCATCAACATCAACAACGACCACTCCGACGCCATGGGCGTGCGGGATGCCGGCTGGCTGATGCTGTTTGCGGAGACGAACCAGGAGGCCTACGACAACTACCTGCAGGCCATGCGGATCGCGGAGGCGGTGAGCCTGCCCATCATGGTGTGCCAGGACGGCTTCATCACCTCCCACGCCATCGAGAACATCGAGCTGGTGGAGACAGAGAAGGTCAAGGAGTTCGTGGGTGAGTACAAGCCCGCCCACGCGCTGCTGAAGCCCGGCGAGCCCATGGCCGTGGGCGCCTACGCCACGCCCGTGTACTACATGGAGGCCAAGCGGCAGCAGGCCCAGGCCATGATGGACGCCAAGGACGTGATCCGCAAGGTGGGCAAGGAATTCGGCGAGATGACCGGCCGGACCTACGGCCTGATCGAGACCTATATGATGGACGACGCTGAGGAGGCCATCGTCATCATCGGCTCCTCCGCCGGCACCGCCAAGGAGGCCATCAACGAGCTGCGGGCCCAGGGCAAGAAGGTGGGCCAGATCAAGGTCCGCTCCTTCCGTCCCTTCCCCAGTGAGGATATCTGCGAAGCCCTGAAGAACGTGAAGGCCTTCGCCGTGATGGACAAGGACGACAGCTTCAACGCCCACTGCGGCCCCATGTTCGCGGAGGTCACGGCCAGCCTGTACGCGGCGGGCATCAGCGGCCCCAAGGGCATCAACTACATCTACGGCCTGGGCGGCCGCGACGTGCGGGTGGAGAGCATTCAGCACGTGTTCGCGGAGCTGGAGAAGATCGCGGCCACCGGCGAGGTGGGCGAGACCTATCGCTACCTGGACGTCCGGGAATAAGGAGGGAAAACAGTCATGGCATATAGTCTGAAAGAAAACCTGATGAAAGAGGACCGCCTGTCCGGCGGCCACAGAATGTGCGCGGGCTGCGGCTCTCCCATCGCGGTGCGGACGGTGCTGCGTGCCCTGAACCCGGAGGACAAGGCGGTGGTGTGCTCCGCCACCAGCTGCCTGGAGGTCTCCACCTTCATGTACCCCTACACGGCGTGGAAGGACAGCTTCATCCACAACGCCTTTGAAAATGCGGCGGCCACGATCTCCGGCGTGGAGACGGCATACCGGGCGATGAAGAAGCGGGGCAAGCTGGATGATACGTACAAGTTCATCGCCTTCGGCGGCGACGGCGGCACCTACGACATCGGCTTCCAGAGCCTGTCCGGCGCCATGGAGCGCGGCCACGACATGGTGTATGTCTGCTACGACAACGAGGCGTACATGAACACCGGCATCCAGCGTTCCTCCTCCACCCCCCACTTTGCCGACACCACCACCACGCCTCAGGGCACGGTGATCCCCGGCAAGATGCAGCAGAAGAAGAACCTGACGAAGATCATGGTGGCCCACGGCATCCCCTATGTGGCCCAGACCACGTTCATCGGAAACTTCAAGGACATCACGGAGAAGGCCCACAAGGCCATCTACACCCCCGGCGCGGCGTTCTTGAACGTGATGGCGCCCTGCCCCCGCGGCTGGCGGTATCCCAGCGAGAAGCTGATGGAGGTCACCAAGATGGCGGTGGAGACCTGCGTGTGGCCGCTGTACGAGGTGGTTGAGGGCAAATACATCCTCAGCTACAAGCCCAAGAACAAGCTGCCGGTGGAGGAGTACCTGAAGATGCAGGGCCGCTTTGCCCACATGTTCAAGCCCGGCAACGAGTGGATGATCGAAGAGGTCCAGAAGGAAGTGGACAAAAACTGGGAGGAGCTCCTCAAGCTCTGCGAGCTGTAAGCAGTCCTTCCGCACTCTCCATATCAGTACGAAGGGGTTGGCCTTTGGGCCAACCCTTTTGCTGTTTTTGGCATGATTTTTGGAGGGTTTTGCCCGCTACTCCGGAATTGACAGGCATCCTCCGGGGGGTATAATAGAATCAATGATTTTCAGGAGGATCGGATGCTATGGAAAATACTGTTTTAGAAAAATTTCACCAGGGCCGCCAGAGCCTGGGAACCTTCTCCGCCATCGGCAGCCCCCTGGCGGTGGAGAGCCTGCGTTATACCGGACTGGACTATGTGATCGTGGACACGGAGCACTCCCCCGCCGGGATCGAATCCGCTGCGGCCCAGATCGCCGCCGCCCAGGGCGCAGGCCTGACGGCCCTGGCCCGGGCCAATGAGATCTCCCGCACGGCAGTGCTGCGGCTGCTGGACGTGGGTGCCCAGGGTGTGGTGGTCCCCTGCGTGGAGACCGTGGAGGAAGTCCGGGAGCTGGTCCGGTATGCCAAGTTCGCGCCTCTGGGGAACCGGGGCTTCTGCCCCACCCGGGACGGCGGCTGGGGCCACGCCGCCCATGCGGTCTCCATTTCCGGCTATATGGAGACCAGCAACCGGGAGACGCTGCTGCTGCCCCAGTGCGAAACTGTGGGCTGCCTGGAGCACATTGAGGAGATCACCGCTATGGACGGTGTAGACGGCATCTTTGTGGGGCCCTTTGACCTGTCCATTGCCCTGGGCCACCCCGGCGAGTTCAACGCACCGGTGGTCCATGACGCCATCCTGCGGGTCCAGGCGGCCTGCAAGCGCAGCGGCAAGCTCTCCATCATCTTTACCGGCAGTGCGGCAGCCAGCCGCCAGCGGTTTGCCGAGGGCTTTGACAGCGTTACCTTGGGCATGGACTCCCTGTTCTATGTAGAGATGTACAAAAATCTGGTAGCGGACGTTTGGGGCAAGTAAGTCCCCGACGCAAAGAAACCCGGCGCGGATTTCCGCGCCGGGTCCCTTTTTATTCCGTCTCTTCCGGCTTCTGTTCCGCTGCGAACTCTCCCAGGCCAAAGTCCTTTTCCACACTGGCAGTATCCCGCTCCAGCATGGTCTCCATTACCCGGATGTCGCTGTCCACATCCATGGCGTCGGCCTTGTACAGCTCGTCCAGCTGGTGCTCAAAGCCCTTGATAATCAGGTCCATGGTGGACTCGATCCGGGCTTTGGCCTGGCGGAGGTTCTCCCCCTCCACCCCGGCAGCCTCAAACTCCGCGTAGGAGTCCAACAGCTTCTGGGTAGTAGGCAGGTAGTAGTTCAGGAAGGTATCGATCCGGTCTCGCTTCTTCGGGTCCTCCTCCACCGCCCGGAAGATCTTGGCGGTGATGGTCTCCAGCCGGTCGATCTTGGCAGAGAGTCCCGGGTCCGCGATGGCGTCGTTGGCCCGGCGGATCCTCCGCAGGATTCCGGAGCAGCCCTCCTCCGTCTCCTTGGGGGGCGGCGCCGCGGCCGCCTCCTCCTGCCGGCGCTTCTGTTTCAGGTCCGCGTCCGCCTGGCCGCTGCGGAAGAGATACCCCAGCTCCATGTTCAGATACGCCTCATCCCCGAAGTAGCCTTTATCGATCATCTTCTGCAGGTCCTTCTCCACCCGGTCCCTGGAATAGCCCAGGGTGCGGCACAGCTGTTCCACTGCCATAGCCTCGTAATTCCCAACCACGGCCAGATACTTGTTGTACCGCTTCAGACTGCGGCCGATGGAGACCCCGCTGCAGAACATAGCCCCACCGGCAGCAGCAATGGCTAAGGCCCACAGCAGCTCTTCGATATACCAAGGCTCCACGCCGCCCAGCCAAATCATCATCTCGATGGTGGACCAGCAGGCCGCCAGGCCGCAGACCGCCAGCACCGCGCCAATGATCTTCAGCCACTTGGCGTTAGACTTCTTCACCGCCGGGGACTTCATGGCGCTGCGCACGGCCTTTTTGGTCCTGCCGGCAGTCCCGGCGGATGCGGCGGCCGCCGGCTCCGGCGCCGCCGTCTGCAGCGGGGGCGGGGCCTGCCTCCGCTTCTGCCCGTCGTTTCCGAAGAGTTTGACCAGCAGCATCACCAGGGCGATGGGCCACAGGCCGACGGCGAAGAGGATTACGATGGCTATCCAAGCGCCAACGCCTTCCTGCTTCTGTTTCTTTCCGGCCACGGCACTCAGTCCTCCTTCTGCTTCAGTTTCCGCTTGTTGCCCTGGTCATCCACCACATAGGTGTGGTCCAGCTGGCTCTTCAGGTTCCCCAGCACGGAGTCGATGTACTCCCGCCGCAATGCCGCCTGCTCCATCCGCTCCCACTCCGTCAGGCCCTCCGGTGTCTTGGCCTTCCGGGCCAGCTCGTTGATGCGGTCGATCTGCTTTTGCTCCATGTTTCGCTCCTCCTGTCAGGTCTCAGGCCGCTGGCGCTCGAATACCAGGTCGATGCTCTCGATAAAGCCGTAAGGCCGGCGCTGGCTTTTGGGGATGCATCCCACATATCGCCAGCCATCCGCCGCCCGGCGGACGATGACCTCCCGATGAGCAGCGGTCTCCCGCAAGTAAAACCCGTAGACCTCGCCGCAGGATACCTCTTCAAACTCGTATTCCAGCACGCTGCACCCTCCTCTCTCAAATATATCGCTTCACCACAATGGCGGTGCGGCCCTTTTTCGTGACGCCGCCCACCGCCGCCAACTGAAATTTTCCAAATCCCCGGGCGGAGACCGTGTCCCCCTCTGTAAGCAGCTTGTCCGCCTTCGTACAGGGCCGCCAGTTCACCTGGACGTGGCCGGAAGAGATCATATCCACCGCCTTCCCTCTCGCCATCCGAAAACCGGTGGAACACACCGCATCCAGCCGCAGGGAACTGACCGTGTCCCGCACCTCCTCGCACCGCACCTCCGGGATGTGGAGGTGGGCGGCGGGGATCTCCGTCACCGTCAGCTTCGCCCGGCCGGCGCTGTTCCAGCTGGAGAGCAGGAAATCCGCCACCGTGTCCAGCACGATCAGGTCCGCACTCTCCGGGGACACCAGAATGTCCCCTACCTTCTCCCGGACGATGCCCATACCCATGAGGCTGCCCAGGATGTCCCGGTGGTTCAGCCGGTCGTCCGGCCGGAAGGCCGCCCGCAGACATCGGAGCGGGGGCTCCGCCGTCTCCGGCTCCATCCAGTCCGGCAGGAAAAGCAGGATGTTCCGCTCCGCTCCCTGGTAGCCTCCCTGACGGAGCCAAGCGGTCTCCGGGATGCCCGCAAGACGCAGCAGGTCCCCGGCCATCATCTGCTGCTGTGGGGAGAGAAAGTCCGTACAGGCGGGAATATTGCGCTCCTCCGCCTGGGCAGCCCGGTCCAGGACCTTGGCCAGCAGCAGCCGGTCCTCCCCCTCGGCCCCGCAGCGGTCCAGCAACTTACTCTTTTCCATGGCCGATCAGCTCCTGCGTCCGCACCAGCTCCGCATAAGCGCCATTTTTCGCCATCAGCTGGTCGTGGCTGCCCAGCTCCGTGATGCGGCCGTCCTCAATGACGGCGATCCGGTCCGCATTGCGGACGGTGGAAAGCCGGTGGGCAATGATGATGGTGGTGCGGCCGTGGGCCAGCTTCTCAAAGGTCTCCTGGAGCTTGGCCTCCGTCACGCTGTCCAGGGCGGAGGTGGCCTCGTCCAGAATCAGCACCGGCGGGTCCTTCAGGAAGATCCGGGCGATGGAGATGCGCTGCTTCTGTCCGCCGGAGAGCAGGGTGCCCCGTTCCCCCACATAGGTGTTGAACCCCTCCGGCAGGGCCACGATGTCGTCATAGATCTCCGCCAGCTTCGCCGCCCGGGCCACCTCCTCCTCCGAGGCGCCGGGCTTGCCGTAGCGGATGTTCTCCAGAATGCTGGCGGCGAAGAGGAATACATCCTGCTGCACCACGCCCACATTCTGCCGCAGGGACTCCTGGGTCACCTGCCGGACGTCGTGGCCGTCGATGCGGACCGCGCCGTCCGTCACATCGTAGAACCGGGGGATCAGCTGGCACAGAGTAGATTTACCACCGCCGGAGGGCCCCACCACGGCGATGGTCTCGCCGGGGCGAATGTGGAGGTCCACGTCGTGGAGCACCGCCATGTCATCCTGATAGGCGAAGGACACATGGTCCACGTCGATGCGCCCCTCCACCCGGGAAAGAGTGGTGGCATCGGGGGCATCCTGCATGGCAGGCTCCTCCCGCATCAGCTCCACAAACCGGGCAAAGCCGGCGGTGCCGTTGGCAAACAGCTCCGCAAAGGTGGAGAGCTTGCGCACCGGGTTCACGAAGGTCGTGATATACAGGCTGAAGGTGATGAGGTCCACCGTGTCCATCCGGCCCTGCATGATGAGGAAGCCGCCCACGGAGATCACCGCCACGGAGAGGATGCACAGGAAGAACTCCATCACCGCGTTGAACCGGCCCATGGCCCGGTGGAACGCCCGCTTGGAGGTCTTGAAGCTGTCGTTGGACACGTCGAACTTCTCCAGCTCCGCCTCCTCATTGGCAAAGGCCTTGGCGGTCTTGATGCCCGAGAGGCCCGACTCGATGTCGGCGTTGATGGTGGCCGTCCGCTGCTTCACCTTGATCGAGGCGTCCTGCATGGACTTGCGGCACTTCCACACCACCAGGAAGAACACAGGGATGATGCAGGCGATCACCAGAGCCAGCTGCCACTGGATGGTGAACATGATGGCCAGCGCGCCCACAATGGTAACGCCGGAGATGAAGATGTCCTCCGGTCCGTGGTGGGCCAGCTCCGTGATGTCGAACAGGTCCGCCGTCAGGCGGCTCATCAGCTGTCCGGTGCGGTTGCGGTCGTAGTAGTCGAAGCTCAGCTCCTGCATGTGGCGGAACAGGTCCCGGCGGATGTCCGCCTCCACCAGGATGCCGAAGGTGTGGCCGTAATAGCAGATGATATAGGTGAACACGGACCGCAGGATGTATGCGCAGAACACCACCGCCATCACGGCGAAGAAGGTCCGGTAGGCGCTCTCAGGCAGCAGCTGGTACATGCACCACCGGGAGACGTAGGGAAACGCCAGATCGATCACGGCGATCATCAGGGCGCAGCACATATCCAGGAAAAACAGCTTCCGGTGGGGCTTGAAGTAGGACAGGAAGATCCGCAGGGCGGAGCTCTCCTGAAACTGTCGGGTCGTCATGGTACTCTCCTTTTTCTTTATCAATTCATATCTAAAAAATGATAGCACACTTTTCCCCCGCGCGCAATGAAATATCCCCGAATGTCATCCAACATCCGGGGATATCGCCATGTTGTTTTTTCAGGAATTGGACAAATACTCGCCCATCATATAGCCGGTGGTGGTTACGCCGCCGGAGGCCACAAAGCTGATCTGATACCAGCCGTTCCCGGCGCTCTGCACCACCCGGACGGAGTCGCCGTTGGAGAGGGTCGCCAGAATCTCACTGCTGGTGTTGGCCTGCGCGCGGACCCGCACGCCGTTCCCGGCGTTGACCACCACCGCGGTCCCCGCTGTCAGCGTGCTGCCGGACGCGGTGCTGCCGCCGCTGGCAGACGTAGATGTGCCGGTGCTGCCGCCCCGGACCCGCACCAGGCAGGTGCCCTTGCCGGAGCCGTCCGTCACCGTCAGGGTGGCCTGTCCGGAGGAGATGGCCGTCACCCGGCCGGTGGAATCCACGGAGGCAATGCCGTCATCGCTGCTGCTCCAGGTATAAGTGCCGCTGCCGCCGGAGACAGTCAGGGGAATGGGCTCATCTCCCACGGACATGGTGAACTCCGTCCGGGGGGAACCCAGGTAGGCGATGGTCAGTGTCTCCGGCAGGGTGGAGGGATCCGTCTGGGCGGGTGTGGTGGTGCCGCCGTCATTCGGGTCTTCCATCTCGCCGGTGCCGCCGCTCTCCGGCATGGTCACGCCGTCTCCCCCCTCCGGGTCCGCCGTATCAGGGTCCGGCGGCTGGGGCGTCACATCCTCTGTGGAAGTGTCCTGGGTCTCCTCTCCGCCGGAGAGGCGCTGGGCGATCCGGTCGCCGAAGAGCAGGTAGACCAGCAGCGCCGCCATAATGACGATCAGCACAATCAGAATGGGACTCAGCAGATTGGGCTGGCGGCCGCGGGCGGCCGTCCGTTTGCCGCCCCGTCCGGGGGCGGTCCTGCGGATCTGTGCACCGCTCTGCAGCGCCTCTTCCTCCTCGCAGAAGGGGCAGCTCTTGTATGTATCGGAATACTTTTCCCCGCAGATGGGGCAGCGTTTCATGGCCATGGGTCATCCTCCCGCGTAACAGCTTTTCATAATTTACATAATATCGGCTTTTCCCAGTGCCGTCAAGACCGGAAGCGTCGATTCCCTGGGAAATTTACGCTTTTTCCGCGGTTCCGCTTGCTTTTGGGGAGCGCCTCTTCTATAATGGACGCAAAAGAACGCGGTTTTGTTTCACAGAACTGGGAGATTTTAGGGGGAATCGGGAACATGAACACCATCCTGATCGGGATTGCGGGAGGCACCGGCTCCGGAAAGACCACTCTGACCCGGCATTTGAAGGAACACTTCGGCAAAGACGTGACCGTCATCGGCCATGACAGCTATTACAAGCGCCAGGTGGGCAGGACCTATGAGGAGCGGGCCAAGGTGAACTATGACCACCCCAACGCCTTTGACACGGACCTGCTGATCCGCCACCTGCAGGAGCTGAAGGCCGGACGCTCCATCCAGTGCCCCGTCTACTCCTTTGTGGAGCACAACCGCACCGACCAAACCGTGGAGATCCAGCCCGCCAAGGTCATCATTGTGGAGGGCATTCTGATCTTCCAGAACCCCACTCTGCGGGATATGTTCGACATCAAGATCTTTGTGGAGACGGACGCGGACGAGCGGATCCTCCGCCGGGCCCTGCGGGATGTGGAGGAGCGGGGCCGGACGCTCCAGTCCGTGGTCTCCCAGTATCTCACCACTGTGAAGCCCATGCATGAGCAGTATGTGGAGCCCTCCCGGAAGTACGCGGACATCGTGGTGCTGGAGGGCGGCCACAACCTGGTGGCCCTGGACATGATCATGCAGCGGATCCAGCACCACATCGATGGGAAGTGACGGCCCGCTGCCAGATGGGCACAAGCCGCCCGCCGGGATTCTCCGGCGGGCGGCTTGTGCGTATTACAGCGGACACCAGATCACCGGTACACCATGGTCCTCCAGCAGCGCGGCCAGATCGTCCAGATTCAAAAACGTGGTAGCGGTGTTCTCCAGCGGATGGACGCCCACGGTCCGGCCCCGCAAAGACGCATCCAACACCACGGTGACCGTGCCGGCAGGCGCCCGGAGGGCCCCCAGCGGCGTCACCTGTCCCGGCAGCAGGCCCAGAAGCCGCTCCAGGTCTGCGGCGTCCGCAAATCTCAGAGGACGGCTGTCCAGTGTCCGGCGCAGGGCCTTCAGGTCTGCCGTCCGGCCGCCGTCTATGGCCACCAGATAGTACCGCCGCTTCTTGTCGTCCTGCAGGAAGAGGTTTTTCAAGATCCGCTCCTCCCCCGGCAGACAGAGTGCGTGGAGCTCCTCCATGCTCCATACCGCCGGGTGCGCCGTCTCCTCATAGGGGATATTCCGCGCCCGCAACAGGGCATACAGGTCCTGGCGGTCTATCCTCATACCCCCGCGAAGCGGAACACCACGCCCACCACGGCAGAGGCGGCGATGAACACGATGGGATGGAGATTCTTCGTGGGTTTCACCCAATTGGTCAGTGCCAGCAGCACCGCCGCCAGGATCAGGCCCGGCCAGCTGATGAGGCCCGCCAGGCCGCCGTCCCCCAGCTGGAACTGGTTGAACAGCCCCGTCTCCGGCGACGCCACCACGATGTTGGTGAGCACCTCAAGTACCACGGACACGCAGGCCGCGCCGATCAGGCCCGTAGAGGCAGGCCGCAGTCCGTAGAAGGCCCGGTCCACATATCGGTTCTCCCGGAAGTTCCGCAGCAGGGCGGCAATAATCAGGATCACGATGATGGAGGGCGTCACCTCTCCCAATGTGGCGATCACCGCGCCGGGGACACCGGCAACGGTGAAGCCCACATAGGTGGCCATGTTGATGCCGATGGGGCCGGGGGTGGACTCGGACACCGCCAGCATGTTCATGAGCTGGGCCTGGGTGAACCAGCCGGTGGCCTCCCCGATGTCGTGGAGGAAGGGCAGCGTGGCCATACCGCCGCCGATGGCAAAGAGTCCGGTCTTGAAAAACTCCCAGAACAGGCGCAGATAGATCATGCCCCCTTCACCTCCCAGTTCTTCAGCAGGATACCCAGCACTGCGGCCGCGAGGATGAACCACACCGGGGACACATCCATCACCGCGCTGCCCACCAGCACTGCCAGGAAAATCGCTGCCGTGGGCTTATCCACCACGGACTTCTTCAGCAGCTTCACCGTGGCGTTGAAAATCAGGACGCACACGCACACCTGAATGCCCGCAAAGGCGTTCTGGACCCAGGCCAGGTCCGCGAAGTTGTTGATGAGCCCCGCCAGGATGGAGATAATGACCAGAGACGGGAACACCACCCCCAGGGTGGCCACAATGCCCCCGGCGATGCCCTTGTATTTCTGGCCGATGAACGTGGCCGTGTTGACAGCGATGATCCCCGGCGTGCACTGCCCGATGGCATAGTAGTCCGTCAGTTCCTCCTCTGTGGCCCAGTGCTTGTTCTCCACCACTTCCCGCTGGAGAATCGGCAGCATCGCCATGCCGCCGCCGAAGGTCATGACCCCCATCTTCGCGAAGGTCCAAAACAATGTCCAAAGCTCTTTCAACCCTATCTCCCCCTGTCTCTCACTCTGTATATCCGTACAGGCCCCGGACGGACACCTCGCCGGACCGCACGGTCTTCACCGCGCCGTCCGGCCTCCGCACCACCAGGCCGAATTCCTCATCGATGTCCAATGCCTCCGCCGTCTCGCCGCCTCCGTCCGGGCGCAGCAGCCGCACGGTCCGGCCCAGATTCACGCACCGCCGCCGGTACTCGGCCAGATAAGGACCAGTCTCTCCTGCCGCCAGGGCTGCGCAGAGGCGGTCCACCTCCCGGATGATCTCCGCCGCCAGGGCGGGCCTGGACACAGCGTGGCCCAGGGCCTGGACCAGGGAGGTGGCGATCTCCCGCACCTCGGGCGTGAAATCCTCCGGCCGCTGGGAGACATTGATTCCGATGCCCAGCACCAGCTCCTGCACGCGGGCCGTCTCCCCCTCCAGGGAGAGCTCGGTCAAAATACCGCAGAGCTTTTTCCCATCCAGCACCGGATCGTTGGGCCATTTCAGGCCGGGGCTGACGCCGCACAGCCGCTCTACGGCCCGACACACCGCTACTCCAGCCATGGCCGTCACCGGCGACAGCCGCTCCGGCGGCAGATCCGGCCGCAGCAGAGCCGTCAGGTAGATCCCCTGGCCGCCGGGGGACTGAAAGCTCCGGCCCAGTCGGCCCCGGCCAGCCGTCTGGCGGTCCGCCACCACCACAGTGCCGTCCGCTGCGCCCTCCGCTGCCAGCTGTCTGGCCCGGAGATTGGTGGAGTCCACCTCTGCCAGACACACCAAGGTCCGGCCCACCCGGGCCGTCTCCCCCAGAAAGCGGCGGATCTCCGGCTCCGTCAGCACGTCCGGCGCATCCAGCAGACGGTAGCCCCGGCCGGTGCGGGCCTCCACAGTGTAGCCCTCCCTCCGCAGCGCATCCACCGCCTTCCAGATGGCCGCGCGGCTCAGTCCCAGCCGGTGGCTGATCTCCTCGCCGGAGACGAACGCCCCCTCCTGTTCCCGCAGCAGGGCCAGGACATCCTGTCGGCTCATGTTTCTCCCTCCTCTCCCATATTCATGGCTTCGAGTCTACCACGTTTTCCCCTGGTTGTAAACCGTGCCGGGGAGGAAAAGAACGGCGCCGCCCCGTTCTCCGGGCGCTGCGCCGTCCGTGGCTGTCTGGCCTGTTTAGATGGGGTCCGCCAACTCCGCCACCCGGGACTCTCCGTACACCGGAATGCCCTGGGCGCGCAGCAGCTCCGCCGTGACACCCTCTCCCGCCGTCAGCACGCCGGTAAAGGTGCCGTCGTAGACCATCCCGCTGCCGCAGGAGGGACTCCGCTCTTTCAGCAGCGCCGCCTCGCATCCCAGCAGGCGGCAGAGACGCAAGGCCTCTTCCGCGCCCCGGCGGTATTGGGCGGTGACATCGCCACCGTCCCGGGTCATCACCCGGTCTCCCCGCCGCTCCGCCGGCGGACGGGGTGTGGGCAGACCCCCCAGCTGCTCCGGACAGACGGGGACCAGGATGTGCCGCTCCGCCAGATCAGAGATCCAGGGCTGGAGCTTGGAGACCCCGTCGTACCGACAGCGGGCCCCCAGCAGACAGGCAGAGATTAGGATCCGCATCTTCTCACCGCCCGTTCATGGCCTGGTGCTCCCGCAGCAGCTCCTGATAGAGCTTCACAGCGGTCCAGGTCCGGTTGTGGGGCGTCAGCACCGCCTTCAGGCAGTCCCGCCCGATCCCCGCCTGACGCAGCGCCGGCAGAAGGCAGTCCACCTGGTCCTCCAGGCCGCACAGCACCACCATCCGCCCACCCAGAGGGCCGCCGTTGAACGGCAGTACCGTGCCGGGGTCATCATCCAGCCCCGCCAGCACCGCCAGGGGCTTGTTGTAGTCCTGCCGGGCCACCGGCACCACCTCCGCCCCGAAGGGCCCGGCGGCGGCCGCGGCAGCCAGAATGGTGGGCAGCTCCTCAAAGCCGAACAGCAGCAGTTTTCTGCTCATGAACATTCCTCATTTCTTCATGTTGCACGGGGCCGTCCCGGTCAGACGGTCTCCGCCGGACCAGCCCAGCGGCGGGCGTAGTCCCAGATATCCAGCATCCGCCCCTCCCGGCAGAAAGCCCTGTGGTGGACGGCGGTGCGGACAAAGCCCAGCCGCTCCAGAATTCGGACGCTGGCGGTATTCTCTGCCACCGTGTCTGCCAGCACCAGGGCCGGTGCCAGCCGTTCCAGGCGCCGCAGTGCCTCCGCCGCAGCCGCAAGTCCCAAGCCCCGGCCCCAGCAGGCGGGAAGCAGCTGGTAGAACAGCCCATAGATCCCGGCGGCCGTATCCACCGGCGGGCAGCCGGCCAGTCCCCGGAATGCCGTCCCCTCCCGGAGGGCAAAGACCGTGGAGAACGGCAACCCCCGCTGGCAGTCCAGCAGGTGTTCCAGCCGGTCTGCCGCCCCCGCCTCCGTGCAGGGGGCAGCAATATTGGTCCATCGGATCACCGCCGGGTCGGCCCACAGAACCGCCGCCTCTGGGAGATCGTCCCAGGACAGCGGCTCCAGTGTCAGAGCGGGTATCATACAATCCGCCTCCCATTCAGCACCGCCCGGTCCAGCCGGTCTCCCTGGTATTGGAGCTTCAGGGAGAAGAAGGGGACGTTCTCCTCCAGCAGGCGGAGGAAAATTTTGTCCCCCTCCCACATGGGAAGGCCCCGCAGCTCCGCTTTTTTAATCCAGGCCAGCTCTCCCTCATCGCAGGGGTGGGGCGTGCCGGTCCAGCCAGTGGCGGTGAAGAGGTGCATATACTCGGTGGGTGCCTCATCGGACACAAAGGTCACCAGGCCCCGGTAGCGGTAGTCCGTCAGCGTCAGGCCCGTCTCCTCCCAGGTCTCCCGGAGGATGCAGTCCTCGGGGCTCTCCCCATCTTCGAATTTGCCGCCCACGCCGATCCATTTGTCATGGTTCAGATCGCCCTTCTTTTTCACCCGGTGGAGCATCAGGTAAGCGTCGCCCCGCTCCAGATAGCAGAGGGTGGAATTGATCATCTGCCATCCCCCCTTCCGTGATCCTTGAAATGGTGTTATCCTATTATAGTTCATTGCCATGGAAAAAGAAAGCCTGGTTTTTTTCGTGAACCCCCTTGACCTTGCCGCAGCGTCAACTGTTATACTCCCAATCGACAGGAGGGATCCCTATGGAATACACCGTCAAGGCGCTGGCCGATCTGGCCGGCGTCACGCCCAGGACTCTGCGCTGGTATGATCGGATTGGACTGCTGAAACCTCTGCGGACCACGGAGGCCGGATACCGCCTCTACGGCCCAGCGCAACTGGATCGCCTGCAGGACATCCTGTTCTACCGGGAACTGGGACTGGACCTGGCCTCGATCCGGACCATTCTGGACGACCCGGCCTTTGACCGCCAGGCGGCGCTGCAGAGCCACCTGGCAGAGCTGGAGGCCCGTCGGGCCCGACTGGACGATCTGATCCTGACTGTCCAGCGAACGATTAACGACATCAAGGGAGGAACGAAGATGACCGATCAGGAGAAATTTGAAGCCTTCAAGCGCCGCACGGTAGAGGCCAATGAGACCGCCTTCGGGCAGGAGATCCGGGAGAAATACGGAGATGAGGAGATGGACCGGGCCAACGCCTGCGTCCTGGCGCTGACCCAGGAGGAGTATGCCCAGTGGAAGTCCCTGGGGGGTGAGATCCACACCGCTCTCGTCACAGCCGTGAAAGCAGGGGCGGACCCCGCCGGGCCGGAGGGCCAGCGGATTGCGGCGCTCCATCGGCGGTGGCTGTCCTACTCCTGGGAGTCCTACACGCCCCAGGCCCATGTGGGCCTTGCAGAGCTGTATGTGTCCGATCCCCGGTTCACCGCCTACTATGACCGGGAAGTCCCCGGCTGCGCCGCCTTTCTGCGGGATGCCGTCCGGACCTACACCGGCGCGTAAGGAAACAGGGCCGCCCCATAAGGGGCGGCCCTGCCGCTTTGATTTGGAGTGGATTTACTTCTTGCCCATGCTGCGGATGGCTTTTAAGACCTGAATGACCACCATGGAGCCGAAGGCCAGCCCCACAATGCAGCCCACCAGTCCGATAGACAGCTCCGCCACCTGGAACAGCGGCTCCAGCGGTGGGATCAGCAGCACCGCCGCCAGCAGCAGCGCGCCGACGGCGAAGGCGCCCAGCAGGAACTTGTTGTTCCAGAAGGCCCGGGTGAAGAGCACCGGACGGCCGGACTTGCAGTTGAAGCCGTGGAACAGGCGGCTCAGGCATAGGGTGGCAAAGGCCATGGTGCTGGCCACGGCAGCGCCGCCGCTGGCCAGGCCGATGTGGAAGGCAATGATGGTGGCCAGGGCGATCACCAGGCCCTCCGTGCCCACGCTCAACAGGAAGGGCTTTGTCAGGATACCCTCACTGCGGGGACGGGGCTTTTCCTGCATCACCGCGTCACTGTGGGGCTCCAGGCCTAGGGCGATGGCGGGCAGGGAGTCCGTCAGGAGATTGATGAACAGCAGGTGTACCGCTGCAAAGGGCACCGGCAGCCCCGCGAGAGAGGCATACAGTACCGTCAGAATGCCTGCTGTGTTGCCGGAGAGCAGGAACTGGATGGCCTTCTTGATGTTGGTATAAACATTCCGGCCGTTCTTGACGGCCTGGACGATGGTGGCGAAGTTGTCATCCGTCAGCACCATACCGGCAGCGTCCTTGGCCACCTCGGTGCCGGTGATGCCCATGGCCACGCCGATGTCCGCCTGCTTCAGGGCCGGGGCGTCGTTGACGCCGTCGCCGGTCATGGCCACCAGATTGCCCCGCTCCTGCCAGGCCCGGACGATGCGGATCTTGTGCTCCGGGGACACCCGGGCATACACGCTGACCCTGGGTACGAACTCCCGCAGTTCCTCATCGCTCATGGACTCAATAACGGCACCCTCCACGGCCTCGGTGCCGGGGGTGAGGATGCCGATCTCCTTGGCGATGGCGGAGGCGGTGACCTTGTGGTCGCCGGTAATCATGATGGGCCGGATACCGGCGGCGATGCACTCACCGACGGCCGCCTTGGACTCCTCCCGGGGCGGGTCCATCATGGCGATGAGGCCCAGGAACTGGAGGTCGTTCTCATCCTCCAGGCCGATGGCGGGGGCGGTCAGCATCCGCTTGCCGAAGGCCAGCACCCGCAGGCCCTGCTGGGACAGCTCCTCGTTCATCCGCTCGATCTCCGCCTTCTCCTCCGGAGAGAGGCGAGTGCGGCCCAGCATCACGTCCACGGCCCCCTTGGTCAGCATGGTCAGGCCGTCCGGCAACTGGTGGACTGTGCTCATCAGCTTCCGGTCGGAGTCAAAGGGCAGCTCCGCCAGACGGGGATACTTGCCCCGCGCCTCCGCCTCGTCGAAGCCGTAGCTCTCGCCCAGGCGCACCAGGGCGGTCTCTGTGGGGTCTCCCACCTCTCCGGATTCGTTCACCGTGGCGTCGCTGCATAACAGGGCGGCACGCAGCAGCTCCCGCTGTTCCGGGCGAGAGAAGTCCGCCCCGTCCGCCGGGATGATCTGGCCCCCGGTGCAGAGCTTCTTCACAGTCATCTTGTTCTGAGTCAGGGTACCGGTCTTGTCGGAGCAGATGACGGACACGCTGCCCAGGCCCTCCACCGCCTGGAGCTTGCGGATGATGGCGTGCTCCCTGGCCATCTTCTGGGTGCCGAAGGACAGTACGATGGTGACGATGGAGCTGAGGGCCTCCGGAATGGCGGCCACTGCCAGGGCCACGGCAAAGAGGAAGGCGTTCATCACATTCTCGCCCCGCAGGAACACACTGACGGCAAAGAGGAGGGCGCAGATGACCAAAATGCCGATGGAGAGCTTGCGGCCGAACTGGTCCAGGCTCACCTGAAGAGGGGTCTTTTTCTCCTCCGTGCTCTTCAGCAGGGCGGCGATCCTGCCCATCTCTGTGTGCATACCGGTGGATGTCACCAGGAACCGGGCCCGGCCGTAGGTGACGAAGCAGCCGGAGAACACCATGTTCTTGCGGTCTCCCAGCGGCACGTCGCCGTCGATGTCCGCCAAGTCCTTCTCTACCGGCAGGCTTTCGCCGGTGAGGGCGCTCTCCGCGCACTTCAGGCTGGCGCACTCCAGCAACCGGCCGTCGGCGCAGATGGAGTCGCCGGCCTCCAGCACCACCACGTCGCCCACGGTGACCTCCCGGCCGGGGAGCTGGACCACCTGACCGTCCCGCACCACCTTGGCGGTGGGGGCGGACATCTGCTTCAAGCTGTCCAGGGACGCGGTGGCCTTCACCGTCTGCACCGTGCCCAATATGGCGTTCATGGTGATGACCGCCAGGATGACCGCCATGCTCTCCACATCCCCCAGGATGGCGGAGACGACGGCGGCTAAGATCAGAATGATTACCAGAAAGTCCGCGAACTGCTCCAGAAAAATCCGCAGGACGCTCTTCCTCCCGCCCTCCTGCAGCTCATTGGGGCCATAATGCTCCAGGCGGCGGGCGGCCTCCGCGCCAGTCAGGCCCTCCGGGGTGCTGCTCAACTCCTGAAACAGCTCTTCCCGGCTCTTCTGCCAGATAGTCTTTTCCGTTTTCATAAAACTCCTTCTTTCCGGCAAGACGCAAAAAAGACGAGACTTTTGCGTCAATGCCTCTGCATTGATACAAAAGTCTCGCCGTTTCAACCCGAAGCGGGGCCGAAGCCCGTACTGACGCCGTTGGGTACACAATCAAATGTGCCAGCTACTCCCTTTTGGTACTGAAGGCACTATACTCCATTTTCCCCACATTGTCAATCCCTAATCTTCCACTATTTTCATTTTTTCCGCCGGTCAAACAGCCAGCCGATGCCCATGACCGCGGCGTACACCACCAGATAGTACAGCACGGTCACTCCATACCCGGCAAAGGCGGCATACACCATAAAAGCACAGGCGCACAGGGCCAGAGCCGGCATGACGAACCGCCGGAAAGGGTTCAGGTCCGTGCTCTTCCGCATGAATTGAATGAACATGGGCACATACATGCCGTACAGGGTGATGATCGGCAGCTCCGAGGAGTCGAAGCTGAAGGCGCCGAACCAGGGTCCGCCCACATTGGCGCCATAGAAGTACACCAACCACAGTGCGGAGAGGCCCAGGCTAACCAGGGCGGAGTTGCCCGCCATATTGGTCACCGGGTCCACCTGGCGGAACAGCTCCGGCATCGGTCCTTCGTTCCGGACCGCCAGAGCGTACATCCCCCGACAGCAGGAGAGCGTTAAGCCGTTCAGGGTCCCCAGGCAGGAGATGACGATCAGCACGAACACCACTGTGCCCGCCGTCTCCCCGAACACCCGCTGGAAGGCCATCTTGGCCGCTGCCTCGCCGCTGGCCATCAGCTCCTCCGTCGTCACTGCGCCGGTGAGACCGATGTAGTAGAGAATATAGGTGAGCACCACGATAAAAGAGCCCACCACCAGGGCTCGGGGCAGGGTCCGCTTGGCATCCCGCAGCTCCGCGTTGATGGAGGTAGCCAAGATCCACCCCTCATAGGCGAAAGCTACCGCCACGGTAGAGGCCATCAGCCCCTCGCCGGTGGAGATGGCGCCGGTACTCATGGTGGCGAAGTTCTCCGCCATGCGGCCGTTCATCATGCCCACCGCCGCGCCGCAGGCGGCCATCAGCGCCAGGGGGATCATCTTGATAACAGTGGTGGACACCTGGAACCTGCCTGCCTGCCTGGGTGCCAGGGCGTTGAGCACGTGGTCCAGGCACAGCATCGCCCCGGCGATGGTCATGCAGGCGCCGCCGGTGATGTCCCAGCCCAGCAGTACACAGAAGTACCGGGCGGAGATCCAGGCCAGGGCGGACACCAGGCAGGGCGTGTACAGCACTGCCATGAACCAGCCCACGTAGTAGGCGTACCGCCGCCCCACGGTGGCCTCGGCGTAGTCCACCAGGCCGCTGACCTTTTCATACCGGGTGGCCATGGTGGCGAACACATAGGAGCAAATAATCATGATGGCGCCCACGATTCCCCACGCCAGGATCCCCAGAGGCATGTTGCCCTTGGTGGCCTGGAGCACCTTTTCCGCCTTGAAAAACACACCGGAGCCAATGACGATTCCCACTACCATGCAGATGGCCGTGGGCAGGCCGTACCGCTTTTCCATGGCTCTCCCCTTTCTCTATTTAAAGCTTTCCTGTGGCATCCCTTTAAAGGGCAGTAGAAGAAGGATACCACAACTCTGCACAAATTGCAATCTATTTTCTGCGCTTTTCGACAGCAGTATGCAAAAAAAACGCCCCCATTCCGGGGCGTGTTTCTTTGGTCATGCTGTGATCTTTTTTGTAAGCGCCGAGCTGCTTGCTCTCCCATTACTTGGAACACAATGTCCCGCATCCGGTCCCGGGTGTCGCATCCCCCAGCCGCTTGGCGCGGCCGGGGGCCCTGCATCTCACTGGTGCGGGCAGGCAGAGCCCGCCCGCGCCAAGGTCCCTGCTCCGCCGGAACGCTTGAATGCCGGACGCTCGGCACCCACGCTGCACTCACTCTCCCATCACTTGGAACACAATGTCCCGCACCCGGTCCCGGGTGTCGCACTCGATGAGGGTCAGGTTCTGCCAGGGCCCTACGGTGATTTTGCCGTTCACAAAAGGCACCGTGATGAAGGGGGACAGCAGCGCCGCCTTGATGTGGGAGGATCCATTGTCGTCATGCCAGGTCTCATGATGCCAGTAAGGCACCACCCGCCCCTTCTCATCCAGATAGGGGGAGAACACATCCAGCGCCGCCTTCAGGTCGTGGTTCACAATGCCCGGCTCGAACTCCAGGGTCGTCAGGCCCGCCACGCCGCCGGTGGTGAAGCCGGTGACCGTCCCGGCAGAGATGCCGTGCTGCCGGCATGCCTCCTCCACTGCGTGCTGAAAGTCCTCCGTCACGTCGATCATGCCCATGTGGGCCTTGGTGTGGTATGTCTTTTTCTCCGTGTAAACTGCCATCTTCCATGCCTCCTCTGTTTTTTGCATTGTAACACAGTTCCGCCCATGTTACAATGGGAGAAGAGCATTCCCCGCCCTCCGGCGGGAGAGAGGAGGCAGCCGCCCATGGAGTGCGGAATCGTCACCGTGGACCTCCACGGCAGGAACACCTATCAGGCCAAGGTCACGGTGGATGCCCTGCTCCGCCGGGCCGGGGCCGGGACGTACCGGCTCCGCCTGATCCATGGCTGTCATCAGGGCACGGCCCTGCGGGACTTTCTCCAGGTGGAATACGGGCACCACCCGCAGGTGAAGCGCCTGCTCCGCTCCCCCGACGGGGGCGCCACAGATCTGGTGCTGCGGGAAATGACGGAATGATTGAGGAGGTGCGCCTATGCGCATTGCGCTGATCCAGATGCCGGTGCTTCCAGACAAAGTGAAAAATATCCAGACCGCCTGCGGCAAAATCCGGGAGGCGGCCAAGAATGGAGCGGACTTCGCCGTGCTGCCGGAGATGTTCTGCTGCCCCTACGACAACAGCTGCTTCGGCGCCTACGGCGAACCGGAGGGCGGCGAGGCCCAGACGGCCCTGTCCCACCTGGCAGCGGAGCTGGGGCTCTACCTCGTGGGCGGGACTGTGCCGGAGCTGTCGGAGGGCCGGATCTACAACACCAGCTACGTCTACGGCCCCGACGGCCGCCAGCTGGCCAAGCACCGGAAGGCCCACCTGTTTGATATCGACGTCCAGGGGGGACAGCGGTTCCGGGAGTCGGACACCCTCTCCCCGGGAAATGCCATCACCACCTTCGAGACGGCCTTCGGCACCATGGGGCTGTGCGTCTGCTTCGACCTGCGGTTCGAGGAGCTGGCCCGGTGCATGTGCCTGCGGGGGGCAAAGGTGATCTTCGTGCCGGCGGCCTTCAACATGACTACCGGCCCCGCCCACTGGGAACTTCTCTTCCGCCAGCGGGCAGTGGACAACCAGTGCTTCACCGTGGGGGTCTCCCCCGCCCGGGACGAACAGGGCTCCTACGTGGCCTACGGCAACTCCATCGCCGTGGATCCCTGGGGCGCCGTGCTCTGCCGGGCCGGGGCGGAGGAGACAACCCTGTACGCGGACCTGGACGTGGAACGGCTGGAGGCGGTACGGGCCCAGCTGCCCATCCTCTCCGCCCGGCGGACGGATCTGTATGAGGTGCGGGAGAAGTGAGCGGCACAGTCTTCGGCGCATTCTATGACGTGGTCCGGCGGATCCCCGCCGGAAGTGTGTCCACCTACGGCCAGGTGGCGCGGCTGGCCGGGATGCCACGGAGCGCCCGGCTGGTGGGATATGCCATGGCGTCCTGTCAGGACCCAACCGTGCCCTGCCACCGGGTGGTGGACCGCTTCGGCGGCACCAAGGCGGCCTTCGACACCTTTGCCCCCGGCACCCAGCGGGCCCTGCTGGAGGCGGAGGGTGTGGCCTTTCGCCTGGACGGCACGGTGGATCTGGAACAGTGCCTCTGGACACCGGAATCATAAAAACATGAGGAGAGCGGCTTTTGCCGCTCTCCTCTGCTCGTTTCTCACAGCTTCCGGCTGTTGTATGCCTCAATGCCGTGGGCCAGGACCTCCATGGCCCGCCGCAGATCCGCCTGCTTCAGGATATAAGCCAGCCGGACCTCGTCCCGGCCCTTGCCGGGGGTGCCGTAGAAGCCCTCGCCGGGTGCGAACATGACGGTCTCCCCGTTGTCCTGGAACTCCTCCAGCAGCCAGGTCTGGAACTTGTCGGTGTCATCCACCGGCAGCTTGGCCATGAGGTAGAAAGCGCCCTTGGGGCACTCGCACACCACGCCGGGGATCTGAGATAGGCCCTCCATGCAGGTATCCCGCCGCCTGTGGTACTCCTCCCGCACGGCGGAGAAGTAGTCGGAGCCTACGCCGTACAGGGCGGCAGCGCCCAGCTGGTCCAGCGTGGCCGCGCACAGGCGTCCCTGGCAGATCTTCAGGGCCTGGGCCATCAGTTCCCGGTTCCGGGACACCAGGATGCCCACCCGGGCGCCGCAGGCGGAGAACCGCTTGGAGATGGAGTCCACCACCACCACGTTCTCGGCCGCATCGTCAAACTGGGCCATGGAGGCCAGAGGCTCGCCGCCGTAGACGAACTCCCGGTACACCTCGTCGCTGATAAGGAACAGGCCGTGCTCTTTGGCGATGTCCGCCATCAGGCGCATCTCCTCCGGGGAGAGGACCACGCCGGTGGGGTTGCCGGGGTTGGTCACCAGGATGGCCCGTGTGTGCTCGTTGATCAGGGGCTCGATTCGCGCCCGGTCGGCGTAGCGGTAGCCCTCCTCCGGAGTTGTGGGGATAGGCCGGATCACGCCGCCGGTGACACTGACAAAGGTGTTGTAATTGGGATAGAAGGGCTCCGGGATCAGGATCTCGTCTCCCTCGTCCAGAATGCAGGTCAGGGCCATCTGCAGCGCCTCGCTGCCGCCGGCAGTGGCGTAGATGTCCGATTGCTCCAGGTGGATGCCCAGGTTGGCGTAGTAGCCCTGCACCGCCGTCAGAAACTCAGACACGCCGGGGGCCGCCGCATAGGCCAGCACTGGGTCCTGGAAATTCTTCACCGCGTCAAAGAAGGCCTTGGGCGTCTCAATGTCCGGCTGGCCGATATTCAGATGATAGATCTTGCGGCCCTTGGCCTCTGCCGCCAGCTCATAGGGCAGAAACTTCCGCATGGGAGAGAGCTCACACCGCTGAATCTTGCTGGAAAATTTCATAAAAAAGACCTCCTTGGTCGGATTTTGTAATCTCATTTACGGCGGCCGGCAATAAAAAACGCCCCTGACATCTCTGTCAGGGGCGAACATTCCATTCCGCGGTACCACCCTGATCTGCCTCCGAATGGGAGGCATCTCATGTCATCCGGTAACGGGGATGGGCCGTTCCGCTCCTCGCGGACTGCTCCAGAGTGGCTGCCGTGCGGCGTGGGCTGGGGGCTTGCACCGTCTCCCCCTCGCTTCTAAGCCGGTTTCGCAGGGCTGGCTCTGTCATCGCGTTTATGATAGTCCCATTATACGTCTTTGCGGGGATTTGTCAAGCAGAGGTTTTCAGAAATCTCCGCTGAAGGCCTGCATCCGTCAGGTCTCCTCTTCCGTCGGGAAGGGAGGCTCGTCCGCCTCCGGGGCGGGCGCGCCGCCCATCTGCATCTCCTGCCACTGGGCACGGGTGATCAGCAGCTGCCTGGGCTTGGAGCCCTCGAAGGGCCCCACGATGCCCCGTTCCTCCATCTGGTCCACCAGGCGGGCGGCCCGGGAGTAGCCCAGCTTCAGCCGGCGCTGGAGCATGGAGACAGAGGCCTGCCCGGTCTCCAGCACCACCTCCACGGCGGCGGGGAGCAGCTCGTCCCCCTCGTCCTCTCCGGCCTCCGGCGCCGCGGCCGCGGCGCCCTTGCCGCCTTTCTCCTTCTCCTGCATGGACTCCTCGATCTTGGCCATGACCTCATCGGAGTAATGCGCCTCACCGGACTGCTTCACGAACTCCACCACCCGTTCGATCTCCTCCGGGGAGATGAAGCAGCCCTGGACGCGGGTGGGCTTGCCCTGGCCCAGGGGAGCGTAGAGCATATCGCCCTTGCCCACCAGCTTCTCCGCGCCGGTGTTGTCCAGGATGATTCTGGACTCCAGAGAGGATGCCACAGCAAAGGCGATGCGGCTGGGAATGTTGGCCTTCATGAGGCCGGTGATCACATCTGCGGAGGGCCGCTGGGTGGCGATCACCAGATGGACGCCGGCGGCGCGGCCCATCTGGGCCACCCGGCAGATGGACTCCTCCACCTCCTTAGCAGCTACCAACATCAGGTCGGCCAACTCATCAATGACCACCACCACGCTGGGCAGCGTCTCCAGGTCCTCACTGGCCCGGGCCAGGCGGTTGAACTCCTCCAGCTTCTTCACACCATGCTCAGAGAAGGTCTTGTACCGCTTCATCATCTCGAACACCGCCCATTGGAGGGCACCAGCGGCCTTTTTGGGATCCGTCACCACCGGGATCAGCAGGTGGGGAATGCCGTTGTAGGGGGCCAGCTCCACCATCTTGGGATCCACCATGATAAAGCGGACCTCATCCGGGGTGGACTTGTACAGCAGCGACACAATCAGGGAGTTGGTGCACACGGACTTGCCGGATCCGGTGGTGCCGGCGATCAGCACGTGGGGCAGACGCTCGATATCCCCCACGATGTTCCGGCCGCCGATATCCCTTCCCAGGGCGAAAGCCACTTTGGACTTGTGCTCTGTGAACTCCCGGGACTCGATCACGTCCCGGATCAGCACCGGCGTCACCTGCTTGTTGGGCACCTCGATGCCCACCACGGAGATCTTGTCCGGAATGGGGGCGATCCGCACGCCGGAGGCCCCCAGGGCCAGGGCGATATCATCCGACAGGTTGGTGATCTTGCTGAGCTTCACGCCCTGGTCCAGCACGAACTCATACCGGGTGACGGAGGGGCCGTGGACCACGTCTCCGGCAGTAGCGTCCACACCGAAGCTGGTGAGGGTCTCCGCCAGGCGGCGGGAGTTGTTCCGCAGCTCTGCGCCGGTCTCGGCATAGTTTTCCTCCCGGCTCTCCTGCAGCAGGGTAATGGGGGGGAACTGATAGGTGTCCGCATCCTCCGTCAGCTTCTGCTCAATCTCCGCGGTCACCGCTGCCGTAGCAGCGGCTACCTCCTGGGCCACGGCCTTCTTCCCCGCCGCCGGGGCAGGCGGGGCGGCAGGCGCCGCGGGGGCGGGCTCCGGAACGGATACCTCTTCCGCCACGGGCGCCGGGGTGGGAGCGGCCTTGGCGCGGGCCGGAGACGGCGCAGGTTCCAGCGCCGCCTGCTCCGCCTCCTTGTCGGAGAGCACCTGGTCCGGCGTCTTCATCTTGTCGGACTTATGCCGGAAGAAGCCGGTAAACCGGCCGGACTCTTCCTCCGGCTGTGCGGACGGCTCCTCGCCGTCCAGGGGAATGTCGATGGCGGGCCTGCTCTGGCGCTCTCCCCGCCGCTGGGGCGGCTCCGCAGGAGCGATGTGGACGGCGGGCGTAGGCTCCGGCTCCTCCTCGTACTCCGGCCGGTTCCGTACCATCTCCAGAACGGCGGAAGGCGTCACATGCAGGGCCGCCAGCAGCAGAACCGCCAGCAGCAAGCCGAAGAGGAAGAGAGACACCACCTTGGAGACCGCCAGCACCGCCGCCTCCGCCAGCAGGCCGGAAACGGCGCCGCCCGCCTTCAGGGCAAGGCCCGCCGTCCAGAGATTCTTCAAAACGCCCCAGCCGTTCAGCGCATAGTCTCCCCCTGCGAAAATGGTGTGGAACAGCGCTCCTGCCAGCAGCGGCAGCAGCAGGGCGCAGGTGGCCCGCAGGGTGACCGGGCGGCCCCGGTGCAGCAGCAGGATCCCTCCTGCCAGCAGCATGGCAGGGCCGGCCAGCCAGTAGCCGTAGCCGAACAGTCCCTTCAGGAGCTTGGCCAGCAGGTCGATGAGGATCGCCTGCACGCCGCAGTAGCTCACCAGCACACACAGCGCCAGCACCAGCAGTATCACGCCCCCCACCTCCCGGCGGATGGGACGCTTCTGAGGCTGCTTACCCTTGGCCGTGCGTGAGCCGGAGCGGCTGCCGCTCTTTTTCGTTGTCGTCTTCTTCTGCGTTGAGGATGCCATGCTTCTCTCCTTCGAGGTTCCAATCTCCTTTGTTTACCGTCAATGCAGCGCAACGGAGATGCGCCGCAAAATCTTCGGTTTTCCAGAGGCCCTTTCCTGAGCGGCCTGGCCGAACCTGCCCGTTCCAGGGTCTGGCTCCGCCGGACGCCTGATGCCGCTTCCGCCGCGGACGTGCTCTGCGCACCAAAGGCAAGTTACTTCAGCACAAGTGTCAGCGCCAGCACGATCAGGCCCACTGCCCAGCAGTAATACGCGAACCAGCCGAACTTGCCTTTATCGGCGATCATCTTCAGCAGGCGGATACAGATATAGCCCACCACGGCGGCCACCGCCACTCCCACCAGATACACGGGAATATCCGATACGATGATGGAATTCTCCTGAATGGCGTCCTTCAAGGTCAGGATGTTGGCCCCCAGGACGGCAGGGATGGACAGCAGGAAGGAAAAGCGCACCGCAAACTTCCGGTCAAAGCCCACAAAGCAGCCGGCGGTGATAGTGGTGCCGGAGCGGGAGATGCCGGGGCAGGTAGCGATGGCCTGGGCAATGCCCACCAGCAGCACATCCAGCAGCTTGGCGCTCCGCTCCGTCTTGCGTCCTTTTTTTACCCGGTCGCTGGCGAACAGCAGAAAGCCCGTCACGATCAGAGCCCCCGCCACGAAATAGATATTGCCGGACAGGCCCTCCACCAGATCCTTCACCGGCAGCACCACAAACAGGGGCAGCGTGCCCACGATAATCAGCAGGATCATCCGCCGTGCCGGCGGGATGGGGTTGGGTGTGGTGCCGCGAACCAGATCGCGGACGCCGTCGATCAGCTCCACGATCATGTCCCGGATATCCTGCCAGTAGGCCGCGAACACTGCCACCAGGGTTCCCAGGTGCAGCAGCACGTCAAAAAAGTCCGGCGTCGCCGGAACGCCCGCCTGGCCCAGGAAGTGCTCCGCAATGGCCAGATGGCCGGAGCTGGAGATGGGCAGGAACTCCGCCAGGCCCTGGATCAGGCCCAGCAGGATGGATGACAGCAAAGACAATGGATTCAATCCCCCAGTCATTTAAAATCGCACATACATGCTTGAGTATATCACGGCCAGGCTGAAAATTCCAGTCATATTTCCGCATAGCCCGGAGAAAAGCAAAAAACAGACCGGCCGTTCAGGACCGGTCTGCTCATTTGTATGCAGCGGCCGAAGGCGGTTCACGTCTCCTCCAGCGTCTCCAGCGCGGCCTTGGCCGCCGCCTGTTCGGCCTCTTTCTTGCTGTGGCCGGAACCGGCGCCGATGGGCAGTCCGTTGAGCTGCACCTCCGCCTGGAAGGTCTTGTCGTGGTCCGGCCCCGCCTCGCCGGTCATGTGGTAGGTGAGCACCTGATCCGCCTGGCGCTGGACCAGTTCCTGCAGAGCCGTCTTGTAGTCCCGGCGGCGCTCCTCCACTACCTCTTCCTTCTCTGCGTCCAGCAGGCAGCGGTGGATCAGGGCGGAGGCCGCCTCGATCCCCCCGTCCAGGTACACAGCGGCAAACACCGCCTCCGTGGCGTCTGCCAGGATGGAGATCCGCTCCCGGCCACCGCCAGCCTCCTCGCCCCGGCCCAGCTTCAGATACTGGCCCAGGCCCAGCTTCTGCGCCACTTCATACAGGCTCTGCTCACACACCAGGGCCGCCCGGATGCGGGTCAGGTCCCCCTCCGGAAGGTCCGGGTGCTGGCAGAAGAGAAACTCCGCTGTCACAAAGCCCAGCACGGAGTCCCCCAGGAACTCCAGCCGCTCATTGCTGCGCAGCCCACCGGCCCGGTGCTCGTTGGCGTAGGAGCTGTGGTTCAGCGCCTCCTCGAGAAGAGCCTGGTTGCGGAAGGTGTAATTCAGTTTTTTCTCCAGATCCCGCATATCGTCCACTCCCAAAAGGAAGCCCCGCTCTGCGCGGGGCGTTCCTGCAAGTTATCCGTTCAGCTTGCCTGCCACGTAATTCACCGCGTCGCCCACGGTCTTGATGGCCTTGACCTCGTCCTCCGCCGTCTGTCCCAGCTCGAACTCCTCCTCCATGGCCATCACCAACTCCACCAGGTCCACAGAGTCGGCGCCCAGGTCGTCTTCAAAGGAGGTCTCCAGCGTCACCTCGTCCAGCTCCATACCAAACTGCTCGGACACCAAATCCTTCATGGTCTGAAAAATTTCCTCATTCGACATGTCGTTCACCCCTCAAGGAAAAATGGTTCTGTGCCTTGCTGGGGTAATCATACGGCAATCTCTACGGCGGTGTCAATAGGAAATCAATTTTTTTCCATGCCGGGCTGGACCCGCATGTGTTCGATGTTGGCCTGAATGTCCGCGATGAAACCGCTTTCCGCATACTCCTTGGCCCGCAGCACCGCATTTTCGATGGCCCTGGCGTTGGAACCGCCATGGGCCTTGATCACCGGCTTTTGGATCCCCAGGAAGGGTGTGCCGCCCACCTCGCTGGGATCCAGCAGCTTTTTCATCTGCCCCAGATCCCCTTTCACCAGACCGGCGGCCAGCTTGGTCTTGGTGCTGGAGAGGAACATCTCCTTCAGGGACTTGAGCAGGAACTTGCCTACGCCCTCCATGGTTTTCAGCATCACATTGCCGGTGAAGCCGTCGGTAACGATCACATCGGCGGTGCCCATCATGGCCTCGTTGGCCTCCACATTGCCGATGAAGTGGATGCGGCCGGCCTCCCCAGCCTCTTTCAGCAGGGCGTAGGTCTCATGGCGCAGGGTGTCGCCCTTCTCCTCCTCCGCACCGATGTTCAGAAGGCCCACCCGGGGCTTTTCGATGCCCATGACCCGCTGGGCGTAGTAGCTGCCCAGGTACGCAAACTGGAGCAGGTACTCCGGCGTGCACTCGGCGTTGGCGCCGCAGTCGCAGAGGACCGCCCGTCCCCCGGCGGTGGGAATCTGGGGCCCCATGGCGGCCCGGCGGATGCCCCGAATGCGCTTGACCACCAGCGTGGCCCCGGAGAGCAGCGCCCCGGTGGACCCGGCGGAGACAAAGGCGTCTCCCGCGCCGTCCTTCAGCAGGTTCAATCCCACGGTCAGGGAGGAGTCTGGCTTCTGCTTGAAGGCCATGGCGGGGTCATCCGCGATCTCCACCACCTCTTTGGCGTCCTTGATCTCCACCCCTGCGGGCAGACTCTTCTGGCCGCAGGCCTCCACGGCCTTCAGCACCTCCGCCGTCCGGCCCACCAGAATGATCTCCACCCCATGGTTCCGGTTGGCGTCCAGCGCACCCCGGACGATTTCCAGCGGCGCGTTGTCTCCGCCCATTGCGTCTACGATGATCTTCATGCTTCCCGCACCTCCTGCTTGATTTGGTCGATGATGGCCAGTGAACGGGCCGACAGCTCCGCGTTCTTATTCCGCTTCCCCTTCACCCGATGGTCCAGGGGCGGCATGATGCCGAAGTTGATATTCATGGGCTGGAACATCGTGACGGAGGGATTGGACACATACAGCCCCAGAGCGCCGATGGCGGTCTCCCGGGGGAAATCGACGGGCGGCCTGCCGGTCAGGCGCCGAGCGGTCTCCACCCCCACCAGAAAGCCGGAGGCGGCGGACTCCACATATCCCTCCACGCCGGTCATCTGGCCGGCAAAGGAGAGCCGGGGCTCCGCTTTCAGCCGGTAGTACCGGTCCAGCAGCCGGGGAGAGTTCAAAAAGGTATTCCGGTGCATGACGCCGTAGCGCAAAAACTCTGCGTCGTGGAGGGCGGGGATCATGGAGAACACCCGCCGCTGCTCCGGGAATTTCAGGTGGGTCTGGAAGCCCACCAGGTTGTACACCGTGCCGTCGGCGTTGTCTCGCCGCAGCTGCACCACGGCGTAGGGCTCCTTTCCCGTGCGGGGATCCTTCAGCCCCCGGGGCTTCAGGGGGCCGTAGCAGAGGGTATCGTGGCCCCGGCGGGCCATGACCTCCACGGGCATACAGCCCTCAAATACCATCTTGTCCTCAAAGCCGTGGACCGGGGCCTCCTGGGCCGTGGTCAGCTCCTTCCAGAAGGCGTCGTACTCCTCCTCGGTCATGGGGCAGTTGACATAGTCCGCCGTTCCCCGGTCATACCGGGAGCCGAACCAGGCCTTGTCCATGTCCACGCTCTCGGCGGTGACCAGGGGGGCCGCCGCGTCGTAGAAGTGGAGGGCGGTGTCCGCCCCCAACAGGGACTGGAGCCGCTCCGCCAGGGCGTCGGAGGTCAGGGGGCCGGAGGCGATGACCACCTCCCCCTCCGGGATCTCGGTCACCTCGCCGGGCACCACGGTGATATGGGGGTGGCTGCGGATCTGCTCCGTCACCATGCGGGCGAAGCCGTGGCGGTCCACCGCCAATGCGCCGCCGGCCTCCACCCGGGTGGCGTCGGCGCACTGGAGGATCAGGGAGCCCAGCCGCCGCAGCTCCTCTTTCAAAAGGCCCACAGCGTTTTCCAGCTGGTCGCTCCGCAGGGAGTTGGAGCAGCACAGCTCCGCGAAGTATTCCGTCTCATGGGCGGGGGTCTTTTTTTCCGGCTTCATCTCCCGGAGGGTGACGTCGATACCCCGCTGGGCCAGCTGCCAGGCAGCCTCCGAGCCGGCCAGGCCGGCGCCGATAACTGTTACATTCATAGTTTGGATCCTTTATCTATCGTTGGTTGATGGTGCGTCCCATGGGACGGGGAATCTGGCTCCCGCCAGGGGGCCGTTTCCACGGGGGATGCGCCCCCCATTCTCTTTTTGTTCTTGACAAAAAGAGAATGCGCCGCGCCCGGTGGAAGAGAAAAAATCGCTTTTGGTCGCAACTTTGCACGTGCGTGCAAAGTTGCTGTACGGGGGTCGGCGTAAGATGGTGCCTGCGGGGTTGCGAGGGCTTCCCGACGGGCGCGGCGGAGTACGGTGCAGACTTGAACACTGACTCCCGCGGCGCGGTTCCGACAAAAATCGGGGTGCAAGGACGCATTTGACCAGATTCTCTTTCCGCGCGTTCCGCTTCGCTACGCGCTGCCCCGGCGGTCGTGGGAGCTTGCACCAGCTCCCGTCAACCGCCAAGCCAGCGGCAGCGAAAAGAGAAGCACCTCAATGCGATGACCACCCCGACGATCTCCGCACCATCCGCCACGGGACGGCAGTTACAAACTTGCAGAAGGGAAAAGCGTGCCCGAAGGCAGGCCAAAATCGGCGCTTGCACCGATCCGCCGACCCCCGTCGCGCGGAGGCGCGAACGCGCCGGAGCGCGTCTAAGCGGTCTTTTCTTTTGGACCGTGCACGGCCCGTTTTCTTTTCCACAAGAGGGAAAAGAAAATGGGGGGTGCATCCCGCTGGACCAGCCCCCTGCGGGAGCAGAAGTCCCCGTGGCCGCCGGACGGCGGCCCGTATCACCTTAGCTCCTCTGGTCGCTGCGTCCCAGCAGATAGTCGGTAGTAACGCCGAAGTAGTCCGCCATTTTCATCAATCCCGGCACATCCGGATAATGCCCGCCGCCCTCATAATTTTGGTATTGGCGAGCACTGATTTCAAAAACAGCAGCCATCTGTGTCTGTGTCTTGCCAGACTCCTTGCGCAGTTGTCTGACCCGTTGTGCAAAATTTTCCATGCCCCACCCCTTGACTTGCAGTTTAATTTCGTGTATATTGTAAACACGAAATTAAACTACGATTTTGGAGATGATTCATCATGACTGACCCTCTGGACATTCTCTTCGAGAACCTCCTGGAGCACCTGGACGAAAACCTCCCCGGCACCTGCTGGCCGCTCTACCAGCGGGAGAGCCGCCTGGAGAATGCTCTGCTGGCCTCCCTGACCCCGGAGCAGATCGAACTGCTGGAGTCCTATCAGGCCGCCGCCTGGCGCTGCACGGAGCAGGAGGAGCGCTTCCTCTTCCGCTCCGGCTTCCGCCTGGCCCGGGAGCTGTCACTCCTTCCCGGCGGGCTTCTTCGCCTTTGACGCGACCGTCTTTTTGGCCGCGGTCTTTCTGGTGGATGTGGTCTTGGCCGCCGCTTTGGAGGCCGTCTCCTTCTTGGCCGCAGGCTTCTTTGCGGCAGTCTTGGCGGCTGCCGGTTTCTTGGCGGCGCTCTTTTTCGCGGCGGTCTTGGCGGTGTCCGCCTTCTTCGCTGCGGCTGTCCGCCTGGCGGGCTTCTTCTCCGCTGTCTCCTCCGCCGCAGCGGCAGGCTCCTCGCCCTCGGCGCTGTCCGCGGCCTTCTTCCTGGGATAGCCCCGCTTCTCCTCCGGCAGGAAGTTGCTGCATTCCGGATTGATGCAGAAGGGCTTCTTGAATCCCCGGCCCGCCTTCTTGAACATGGTGTGGCCGCAGACCGGGCAGTCGTCCTTCACCGGCACGTCCCAGGTCATGAAGTCGCACTTCGCCGTCTCGTCCTTGCTGTTCACATGCTCACAGCAGTAGTAGGTATACTGCTTGCCGGTCTTCTTGCTGTTGCCGGTGCGCTTCATCAGCCGCCCGCCGCACTTAGGGCAGCGGCCCGGCATCTCCACCACCAGCGGCATGGTGAACGTGCACTCGGGGTAGCCGGGACAGGCCAGGAAGCGGCCGAACCGGCCGGACTTTACCACCAGATTCCGCCCGCACTCCGGGCAGATCTCCTCGCTGACCTCGTCGGGCACCTTGATGCGGGCGCCGTCCAGAGCCTTTTCGGCGTTCTCCAGGTCCTGCTCAAAGTCCCCGTAGAACTCCCGCAGCACGTCCTTCCAGGCGGTCTTTCCCTCCTCCACGGAGTCCAGCCGCTGTTCCATATTGGCGGTGAATTTCAGATCCGCGATGTCGGAGAACCGCTCTTTCATCAGGGCGGTCACCACACGGCCCAGGTTGGTGATGCGGAGGTACTTGCCCTCCTTCACCACGTACTCCCGGTCCAGGATGGTGGACACAGTGGGAGCGTAAGTGGAGGGGCGGCCGATGCCCTGCTCCTCCATGGCCCGGATCAGCGTGGCGTCTGTATAGTGGGCCGGGGGCTGGGTGAAGTGCTGCTCCCGGTCAAAGTCCTTCAGGGTCAGAGGTTCGCCCTCCCGCAGGGCGGGCAAGGGGGATTCCTTCTCCTCTTTCTCCTCGTCCTTGCCCTCCTCATACACGGCGGTGTAGCCGGAGAATTTCAGGCTGGAGGAGCTGGCCCGGAAGCTGTGTCCCGCCGCCTCGACCTCCACGGCCACGCTGTCGTACACGGCGTTGGCCATCTGGCTGGCCAGAAAGCGGCTCCACACCAAGCGGTAGAGGCGGTACTGCTCGCCGGTCAGGTCCTTTTTCAGCTGCTCCGGCGTCCAGTTGACGTTGCTGGGGCGGATGGCCTCGTGGGCGTCCTGGGCGCCCGCCTTGGCCTTGTAGCGGTGGGTCTGGGCGTAATGTTCGCCGTAGCGGCCCGTAATGAAGGTCTTGGCGGAGGCCAGGGCCTCCTCACTGATCCGCAGGGAGTCGGTACGCATATAGGTGATGAGGCCCACGGTGCCCTCGCCCTCGATATCCACGCCCTCGTACAGCTGCTGGGCGATGGCCATGGTCCGCCGGGGCGTCATGGAGAGCTTGCGGGACGCCTCCTGCTGCATGGTGGAGGTGGTGAAGGGCGGAGAGGGGCTGCGCTGCTTGTCTGTGCGCTTCACGGTCTTGACGGTGAAGGGGGCGTACTCCGTCTCATGGACCACAGCATCCACGTCCTCCGCCGACTTCAGCTCCGCCTTCTTGCCGTCCTTCCCGTGGTAGCGGGCGGCGAAGGGGAGCTTTTTCGCGTCGTCGCCGAACAGGTTGGCATCCAAGGTCCAGTACTCCTCAGGTTTGAACTCCTCGATCTCCCGGTCCCGGTCGTCCACCATGCGGGTGGCCACGGACTGGACCCGCCCGGCGGAGAGGCCCCGGCGGATCTTCTTCCACAGCAGGGGGCTCAGCTCATAGCCCACGATCCGGTCCAGGATGCGGCGGGCCTGCTGGGCGTCCACCAGCTTCTGGTCGATGTCCCGGGGCTCCCGGATGCTCTCCTGCACCACGTTCTTGGTAATCTCATTAAAGGTGACCCGCCGGGTCTTCTCGTCCGGCAGGTTCAGCAGCTGCTTCAGGTGCCAGGAGATGGCCTCTCCCTCCCGGTCCGGGTCGGTGGCAAGGTAGACCATCTCCGCACTCTTGGCGGACTTCTTCAGGTCGGCGATGATGTCCTCCTTGCCCTTGATGGGCTTGTAGACCGGCTCGAAGTCGTGCTCCAGGTCCACGCCCAGGGTACTCTTGGGCAGGTCCCGCAGATGGCCCATGCAGGCCTTCACCTCAAACTCCTTGCCCAGGTATTTTCCGATGGTTTTGGCCTTCGCGGGAGACTCCACGATGACCAGGCTGTGTTTTGCCATAGTTACCTCCAAGCGCCCAGGATCGGGCGCGTGTTTATTCCGTCAAATTCACCGCGCGGGCGTACCGCTTCCCGCTGTGCTGTGTCACCAGATGCTCGATCTCCAGCACGGTCAGGGCCGACAGCACCCGCCGAGTGGGGATGCCCGTCAGCTCGATCAGGTCGTCTGCCAGCATGGGCTCCTCCGTCAGCGTCCGGAGCAGGCAGATCTGGTCGTCGGTCAGACTCAGATTATTGTGGGACAGGCTCACCGACGGAGCCACCGGCTTGGGCTCCGTCTTCTGCCGGGCCTGATAGCCCAGCACAGGGGGCGCGTCCTGTGTCCCCTCCCGGCGCAGCTTGTCCGGGAACCGGGCCTCGTATTCCCGCAGGATGTCCCAGGCGTCGGACGCCAGCCCGGCGCCGTCGCGGATCAGGCGGTTGCAGCCCACGCTGGCCGGAGCATCAATGGGTCCGGGGACAGCGAACACGTCCCGCCCCTGCTCCAGCGCGGTGCCCGCCGTGATGAGCGCACCGCTGCGCTCCGGCGCCTCCACCACCAGGGCTGCCAGAGAGAGGCCGGATAGGATGCGGTTGCGCACCGGGAAATGTCGTCCATCCGGCGGCGTGCCCGGCGGGTACTCGCTGACCAGCGCGCCAGCCGCCGCAACATCCTCATATAGGTATTGATTTTCCGGTGGGTAAATCACATCCGTGCCGTTGCCCAGCACCGCCGCCACCGTGCCGCCGGCCCGCAGGGCGCCCCGCAACGCCGCGGAGTCGATGCCTCGGGCCAAGCCGCTGACCACCACGGCTCCGCCGGCGGCCAAGCCATGGCCCAGCTTCTCCGCACAGGAGACGCCGTAGGGCGTGCAGTCCCTGGTGCCCACCACAGCCACCGCCGCCTCATCGTCAAAAGCCGGCAGGCGGCCCCGGACATACAGCAGACAGGGCGGGTCGTAAATATTCCGCAGCCGGTTGGGATACCCCGCGTCCTGGAGGGTGAGGATGTTCACATTCAGCCGCTGGCAGTCCGCCAAAATCCGGTCCGCAGCGGCGCAGTCCTTGTTCTCCAGCAGGATCGCCTGCTCCCGGGTGATGCCCTCGGTCAGCAGCACCTCCTCCGCCTCCGCGTAGTACACGTCCTCCGGCGTGGGGAAATGCTGCAGCAGCGCCAGCCGGGTCTGGTTCGTCAGCCCCGGCAGCTCCGTCAGCCACAGCCAGTATTTCAGCGCGGACATGGACTTCCCTCCTCAGTCGTCTCTCGCCGCCTCCCACAGCAGCACGGCCGCCGCAGCAGCAGCGTTCAGGGACTCGCAGTGGCCGCTCATCGGGATCCTCACCGTCAGGTCACAAGCCGCCAGCGCGTCCGCCGAGAGGCCCTTCCCCTCGCTGCCAACGGCCACGGCGCAGTGAGAGAAGTCCGCCCGCCGCACGTCCACCGTATCGCTCCGAAGGGCCGCGCCATACAAGGGCAGGCCGCTCTTCGTCAGCAGCGCCCGCAGCTCTTCCAGCCCGCAGGTCCACACCGGGCAGCGGAACACCGCACCCATGGAGGCCCGAACGGTCTTGGGATTGTATAGGTCCGCGCAGGCGTTCACCAAAAACAATCCGTCGGCGTGAAAGGCGTCCGCCGTCCGGAGGATCGTCCCCACATTCCCCGGATCCTGAACCCCGTCCAGGACCACGTACCGGCGGCCGGTCAACTGTTCCGGAAGCGTCCGGCCCGGCAGGCCGCACACGGAGAGGACGCCCTGGGGCGTCTGTGCGGGAGAGATGGATTTCATCAAATCCCCGGGTACCTGGACGCGGCGGACAGTATCGGGCAGGGCAGGCAGGGCGGCGGGGTCCGTGCAGACCACTGTCCGCAGGCCCGCTCTCCACAGCAAAGCCTCCTCCAGCAACTTGGGGCTGTCGCAAAGGAACTCCCCGCAGTCCCGGCGATAAGAAACGGAGGACGCCAGCTTGCGGAGATGGGTGCACAGCGGATTGGTCCGGCTGGTGATGATCTCCATAGGGCGCGCCTCCTTTTCCGGTCATTCTGCTCCCCGTGCGTCCATCCGTTCCAGGTGCTGTCCGGAGACGGGGATGCGCTCTATGCCCGGTGGGACATAGAGCGCGAAAGGTCCCATTCGGCAGCCCTTGGCCGCCGCAGTCCATGGAATTTCATGGAAACCGCTGTGGGGATTTATACAAAAGCAAGTATAGCATAAGCTCTTCTGTGATTCAAGTCAACGATTTTTTTCACAGCACCCTGGAATTTCATACCTTATAAATAAAAAAACACCGGCCGCTGCAGCCCGGCCGTTACAGATTCAACAGCCCGGAGCCCAGGTGGGAGCTCCGGATCCGGCCTTCTCCGGAAGGGTGCCGCCTTCGTGCTCTCCCATTTATCGCCTCCGGAATCTCTCTCCTCCCCCTGCGGCGCAGGTGCCTCTGCTTCTCAAGTCCACTGTTCGACCGCCCCGGTGCCGTACACATTCCGCTCTAAATCCAGAGCCGGTGCGCATATCCGGAGAGGATTCCGTTTTTCTGCCGGCGGTTTTTGCCTTGACAGCAGACGGAGGAGTACGCCGGCCAGCGGCGTACTCCCCCTCTTTCCGCCGGGGCAAAGGCCCCGCCGGGTCAACTTCTCCATTTGCAGCTCTCCGCAAATCCGGCCTTAGCCGGACGTTTGCCAGCACAGGCTCTCCGGCCGGATGCGCTCATTCCAGCGGCTTCATCGTGGGGATGCGTAAATGTGACACGCAAATGGCAGTATATCTTCTCATAAGGTCATAATTCAATATACTTTTTTCCATTCTTGCCACAAATCCTCTCGAATCATTTTATATTACCTTAGCAAAATGTCGTAAAATCTGTCGTAAATTCAGCTTATTCTAATTTTCCCTTCAAGGCTTGCAAAGCTTTCCATTTTCTTTTCTTTGGTCGCCTCGTTGTAGATGTTCATAGTCGTAGAAATATCAGCATGACCCATAATTTCTTGTATGATCTTCAAGTTGGTCTCATTCTCACAAAACCGAGTGCAGAATGTGTGCCGCAGATTGTGTGCAGAAAAATGTGGGAGCAGTTCTGGCGAACGGCGTTCCTTTTTGGCTCTTTCCTCTTCCTGCTGATTGTAGTCTCTACTGATGCGCTCAATCGCCCGGTTAATACTATGAGCACTTAAACAGTCTCCATACCGGTTTTTGAAAATAAACCCAGAATAACCATCAATCTCTGTTTGATTAAAGCCAGTACGCATTTGGTTCAGCCGTTCTTCGTGCAAGGCTTTTTTGACTTCTGAGAGCATCGGGACAATCCGAATCCCTGCCTTCGACTTTGGCGTTGTGATATGGAACTCGCACTTTCCACTGTCCTGCTGTCGATAAATCAGATTGTGATTGATGGAAATGACATTCTCATCAAAGTCACAATCCTGCCAACGCAAACCAATAATCTCACCCACACGGCATCCAGTTCCCAGCAATACGGTAAACAGCGGAAGCCAATGGCGGTATACCTTGCATCCAGCAACAAATTCTATAAAAGCCGTTTGCTGCGCCTCGGTTAATGCGTGTCGTTTTGGCTTATCCCAGTCGCGCCCCTTCTTAATCTCCGCCATTACTCCATCCGTCGGATTTGTACGAATCAAGCCATCCCGAACAGCTGTTGTAAAAATAGGATGCAGAATTGTATGGATGATCTCCATACTATTCGGCTTAAATCCAAGGTCGTTGATAAGGTGAATATAGAACCGCTTAATATGGCTGTACTTGATCGATGCTATATTCATCACGCCTATTTCGTCATGCACATACTTCTTATACATGTACTTATAGTTGGTTCTGGTGGATTGCTTCAATTCATACTTGGTTTCGATATAGGCATCAAAAAAGCTGTTCAATGTTGTCCGATATGCAACATGTGAATTGATACCATCCTCAACATCTCTACGTAGGTTTTTCTCCATCTCGCGGAGAGAAACGCAGTTCCGTTTTCCCGTCGGGAGTTTATCTGTTTCAACCAGCTTCCAACTATATACGCTGTGCCTCACACCCTTCGCATCAACATACTTATACTCGTACTTACCGTCGCTTCGCTGATGTTCCCCCGAACGGAGGATTCTGCCTTTGCTGTCTCTTCTTTTTTCGGACATGATAACTCCTTCCCGAAAAAAGAACCCAATATAGCTATAGCAGATGGTATTATAGCAATATCGGGTTCTTTTTTCAAGATACTTATATTAAATTTAGCCTGTCAATGTAGGATTCAAACTTTCTCCGTTTAATCTGTGGTCGGTTTCCATTCCACAAAATATAGTCAGCGTCCTTGTCCTCATTGATAATTTTTCGCAGCTTGTTTTCCCCTATTCTGAAATACGCTGCTGCTTCCTCAACCGTCATGGTGTATTTTTCCCAGGTTGGGATTATAATGCGACTCGGAATTTTATCAGCCATATTATTCACCCAAACCTTTCAACATTCCGTTCATTAAACCAATAGGCTTGAAAGACGGTGCCATCGTGAAGCAGGAAGCGACCCCTTGCGTCCTTGGGGATTTGCTCCGCAGCCGCTGGACTGTCCAGAACCAATTCTGAAAGGACTCTCTCCGCTCTGCCGCAAATGCGGCAATCCAGATTGTTGCGGATCTGTCCGGGGATCAGTTGGGCGTCCGGGCGTTGGGTGGCGAGGATCAGGTGAATTCCGAAAGCGCGGCCCAGCCGCGCGATGGTTGCCAGTTTGCTCTCGATTTGACCGACGCGTTCCTTCTGCGCTTTGTCCATGCCGGTCTTGTCCAGCACCTCGGCAACTTCATCACAGCCAAAAATCAACCGTTTCAGGTGCTCTCCCGTGCCCTTGTTGTATGCGGCAATGTTGGGGTATCCCTGCTCTGCAAAGAGCTTCTTGCGCCGTTCCAGTTCGTTTACAAGGGTGGCGAGCAATTCCAGCAGCGTTTCTTCATCAAAGCACATTTGACATCGCTCGTGCCAGACCTTCGGAAAGTCCACGCCGCCCTTGAAGTCGGAGATATACACCGTTGCACCTTTGCACAGCGATTGCATCAGCAACAGCTTCAGCAGCACGCTCTTACCGCTTCCGGTGGAGCCTCCCAACAGAATATGAGGGATATTTGCAAGGTCAACCGTCACCGGCCCCATGATGCCCTCGCCAAGTGTCAGCACAAATTCATCCGGTGAGAGGTATTTGTCCCTCCAAGGGATGAAGTCCGGCAAATCACTCTTTGCGGGAACAGCATACAGAAGAATACGCCGTTTGCCCTTTTCGTGCTTAATATTGGCTATGGTGATATCCAGAGCCGTTTCGATCCTGCTCTGCTTATCCCGCCATTCCTGTATGGAAATCCCACGGTTATCAAAGACCCATACCGTCACATGGGAACGCTCTGGATCTCTCCGTTTGCAAAGCAGTCTTGGTGCTTCGCCTTCGTGGTTAGTGAGGCCCACACGCTTCAATTCTTCCTCTGCCATCTTCCGCCCCATAGGATACAGGAACAGCGCCACGAGGGCCACCGCTCCCGCTGCCATATAGGCCGTGAAGATGTTTTGCAGGATTGCCGCCATGACCGGACTGGTCAGTGGGGCATTGTTCAGCATGGTTATGGCGGCATCCCGCTTGCCCAAAAACCAAACTGCGCCGATAAAATAAAGGATTACAAAAGGCAGCTTCATGGGCAAGTCTGACAAGTCAACCAGACCCATCGGGAAGCTGCGCCAGAAGTCCCGGTGAGCTGTTCTCCGCTGCCGATTCTGTTTCTCGTTTCGTGTCATGTTTTTTCTCCTGTACTGTGCCGTCACGCCGGTACTCCCGTACCACATGGATACGCCGCAGAAAGGCCCGCCAGGTTTCCAGCTTACATCTCTGTATCTCCTGATACTGTTCCTCCAGCGGAATGTTGGAGGTGATATAGACCGTTGTATAGCAAGCCACTCTGTCACTGTATCGTGCAGGGAGTGTCAGCGGGTAAATGTCCAAATAGTTCAGCATACTCTCGATTGGAATTTGGGAATGAAATTCCTCAAATACCAAAACCGGCTGTCCGTGGTATGCGTCGAAACGGACGCCGTTTCTGCCACCGTAATCGGTGATGCGGCAAATGTCGGTGGCGGGGTGTTCTGCATATATGCCGCGTGTCTTTCCTGCGCCGGAAGCGCCATACAAGTAGTAGACGGTCAAATCCCGGTTCTGACTGCGGTACTGCGCTGCGTTCATAGTCTCCCGCAGCGTGTCGATGTCCCTGGCCTTGAAGCCAAAGGCGGGGGTTTCCTCGATGATCTCCATGGTGGAGCAGCCGTCCTTGAGGCTTTGCAGCAGCTTTGTCATGGTGGGAGAGCGTTCCTCCTGTTCCGTTGGGAGCGTTCCCCACTCGAAAAAGCTGCCCTCTACCGATGTTTCAGCTTTATTCGTGTTCGCCCACTTGCCGGATTTGGCAATGTAATCTCTGTTCTGCCAGGCAGAACCCAGCGCTTTTTCAACGTGTGCAACCGGTAATCTGTTTTTGATGGTTGAAAATCGCAGATTAGAGTGTGCATACAGGAAAATGTGCGTATGGGGTGTCCCGTTTGCACCTACCTCGTCGCACAGCGCGAAGTAATCCAGAGAAAATTGGTTTAAGATATCCAGCAACCGTCCACGGTCAAGGCCGCAGTCTTGGGGATTGTTGATGGTCAACTGCCACTTCTTGGATTGGGGATCTCCTGCTGCCATCGTTTTATCCTCCATTTATTTCGAATTTTGCGATTGCGATATGCGATGTAAAAGGGGCAATGCTTGCCCCTTTTACATCCGGCTGCGCCGGTCTTGCTGGAGGGGGAAAATCATCTTGTCCCCTCCGGCAGCCCGACGCCGCCGCTGAATCAGGACGGCTTCTTGCCGGGATTTACAAGTACAACGCTCTCCGCTTTCGCGGTAAAGAGGACGTTCTTCTTGTCATCCTGATATGCTCTCATCTCAAAACCGTTGAACTCCACTTCCGGGTAGCCATCGGCCTTTTCAATGAGCTGATTGCCGTCGATCTTGACACTGATTTTTTCCAGATGGAGATCAGGCAGTGCGACGGTATAGCGGTAACCCTGGATCACATCCGTTCGCTTCTTCTCCGGCGTATAGACATAGAAGGGGGCAATGTCTACAAGGATCTTTTTGCCAAGGCAGGCGGGGTCGATCCGTAAATCTCTGATGCTCAACATGGCACATACCTTTCCTTTCATAGATTCTGCGCAGCGACGGCCTATCACTGCTGGGTGGGTAGGAAGCAATCTTGATTGCATACTCATCTTACCAAGGAAATGATGGCCCCGCTTACATGAAAATCGTGTAACTTCAAAACTTTTCAAACCAGTTAAACATTTCTGAATTTAAAAGGGGGAAAGCCCCGATCTTTCAAATATTGGTCGGCATCATTCAATATGTTTTCCAATTTGTCTGACGGCACATTGTAGTTTATCTCTTTCTTTGAATACAGACAGATCAATTCCCAATACACCCGATGCACAGGGTCAGCAGGGGACAATGCCCGTTCCCGGCGAGCCATCAGGTCAACGGATTCTTCCTCGTTCAATCCCAAGACCAAACAAATTTTCACAAGTGTCTCTACATCCACATTTTTCAAATTCCCGTTGGAAATATTGTTCAATCTCTGTTGGTGATCCCTGATAGCGAAAGCAAGCTTGTTTTCGGTCAGGCCAACTCTTTGCGTGTAAAGATCTACATACAGCTTATAGGAAGCTGTTTCAGATAAATCCGATGCTACCGATCTTGGGGAACGGAACATAGGAAGTCCGTCCTCTCCACAAAATCACGCAATACATTCCATAAATACTTGCTGTCCCGCCGCCGGAGGTGATGGCTGTATGCGAAAGAAGTATGCCAGTTGCCATGAGAATCAGAACAAGCAGCATACGCACCACCTCCTTTGTGGGATCGTCGGTTGATAGATATGAGCTACCCCCGACGGCGGAAACAGGATCAATCATAAATTCCTAAATAGATGCAAAAAGAGTACGGCTTAAAAAAGCTGTACTCCATCCAATTCTGACACAAATGTGTCTCTCTTCAATTTCAAATGAGCCGGAAAAACTCAGGCAATCCTTACTCCATGTCTTTTTGAGGCTGCAAACGGGCACAATTTACCCTACCCGTCGCTGTTCCTCCCTAACTTACTCCGCCCTAAAACGTTCTTTCTGGAACGCTGTTTGTGAAAAAGGGCATAATAACCCCTCAGCACTCCAATCCTGCCGTTGTCCGATCCCACGGTGGCAAGCCGGGGCCGATGATGGACAAACACCTTCTCCTCATTCTGCGGATCATGCAGAAGCGCACCTGCTGCCATTCATCCTCTGGCGGCGTCGGTACATTTGGCACAAACACAAAAAACGGGAATCATCAACACCTCACGAGTGGGTCGGATAACACATTGGCAGGGGCTGCCTTCCCCGCGTGTCTCCGCTCGCTTTTGTGGGCAACCTTGCCCAAAAGAAGCCTATCGCGTATACACCCCATGCTGCCCCGGATTGTCGATCCCGCTGTCGAGTCCGGGAAGATGTAAGCCGCACCGCAAAACTGTTCCCGCAAGCCCTCTGCTGCCCCATGACCCGGAGCAGCAGCCCTTTTGCGCAGTTTCTTGGCAAAAAGATTATAGCATTGGGGCATTTTGCCTGTCAACCCCCGGCAAAGTTGGAGTTTTTCCATACCTGTGTTGTATGGTGCCATATCGTTTCATGCTGTGTTGCAGGCTCTCGTCTTGTTTCAGAATCTTTTTTGTAAAAATACAGCAGGACGGCAAAAGCCGTCCTGCTGCTTTCTCGGGGTATCAGTCCGCCAGATAACGGTACAGGAATGTTACGATCTGCGCGCGAGTGCAGTCAGCGTTGGGGCTGAAGGTGGTGGCAGAGGTGCCGCCGGTAATTCCTTCTTCAGCAGCCCAGGCAACAGCGCCGTAATAGTAGGCATCTGCCGCAACATCGGTGAAGTTGTTGACCTGCTTAGTGGCGGGGGACTTGGCCCAGCGCCACAGGAAGGTGACATTCTGTGCGCGGGTCACGGTGGCGTCGGGGGAGAAGGTGGTGGCACTGGTGCCCACGGTGATGCCCTGCTCCACGGCCCACAGCACGGCATTATAGTAATAAGCGTCGGCGGAGACATCGGTAAAGGGATTCACGCTGCTCTTGGGAGCCGGAGAACCGGCAGCACGCCACAGGAAGGTGACGGTCTGCGCACGGGTGCAGGAGGCGTTGGGGCTGAAGGTGGTGGCGCTGGTGCCGCCGGTAATGCCCTCGTCCAGTGCCCAGGCCACGGCGTCATAGTAATAAGCGTCCTCGGCAACATCCGCAAAGGGCAGATCCTCGCTTGCATCCACGACCTTCACGAAGTCGGCCTCCACGGTGACTTTGCTGGCGGGCATGGTGAAGGTGTACTTGGTATCGCTGACCTTCTTCATCTTCACGGTGTCGCCGTTCTTGTCGGTAACGGTCAGCTCGTCCAGCTCATAGCCATCGTCAGGCTTTACGGTGATGGTCACGGTGCGGCCCTTGCTGGCAGACTTGGAGCTGATGGTGACATCGCCATTCTTGGAGCTGTCCACAGTGATGGCATAGGTGGTGGAGCCAGAACCGCCGCCGCTGGAAGAACCGGAGTTGGGAGCTTGCGTGCCAGACAAGGCGGCCCATTCCTCGGCAGTCAGCGTAAACTCCTTGGTATCCGTCTCTTTACCATCAACCAGGAGGACAACCTTATTGGGAACCTTATTGTCCTGAGCAACCCAGGAAGTCAGGGGCCAATATTCATCTGCTCCGCTGGTGAGAAGATTGCAGGTCAGTTCGCCGTAGTATCCTGCTTCAAGCTTTGCCAGAGTGGCGGTAGTCAGCAGTTCAGCATCCTTATACAGTTTGACCTCAACGCCGGTCTCAAACAGAACATCGTTCAGTTCAATCGTCAGGCCGGTCTTGGTCGGATTCACGATTACGCCATTGATGCTGGCCTCGCCCACAGTGCCAGACAAGGCGGCCCATTCCTCGGCAGTCAGCGTAAACTCCTTGGTATCCGTCTCTTTACCATCAACCAGGAGGACAACCTTATTGGGAACCTTATTGTCCTGAGCAACCCAGGAAGTCAGGGGCCAATATTCATCTGCTCCGCTGGTGAGAAGATTGCAGGTCAGTTCGCCGTAGTATCCTGCTTCAAGCTTTGCCAGAGTGGCGGTAGTCAGCAGTTCAGCATCCTTATACAGTTTGACCTCAACGCCGGTCTCAAACAGAACATCGTTCAGTTCAATCGTCAGGCCGGTCTTGGTCGGATTCACGATTACGCCATTGATGCTGGCCTTGCCCACAGTGCCAGACAAGGCGGCCCATTCCTCGGCAGTCAGCGTAAACTCGATATCCTCTGTGTTGTACCAGCTTGTGTCTGCTGTCGGCGTTTCTGCGTCCGCTGCCAAAGCAGCCGTTGGCAGAAGTCCGATCAGCAGGCATAGACTGAGCAGACTTGCCAAGAACTTCTTTCTCATGTCCAGTTTCCTCCTAAAAATTATTTTTCAAAAACAGCCGTGGCTGTACTTTGAACCTGTTTACGTGAGGATGATAATGATCGCTGAGTGGATACTAAAGTTCACTTTAATATCCGATAGCCATCTTGCAAATTCTGGACAGTCTGCTATACTAAGAAATAAATATGTATGGTGTTTTGTCACAATTAGAGGGCGGATAGAAAACTGAACTTTTTTACCCATTTGTTGTATTTACCCAAGAAAGAAATGTCCGGTGGGTGATACCAAGCCGTCGTGCAGCTTCCCGCGCAGATATTTCGCCCCTTACCCACAGTTCTTTCAGGCTGCCATATTCCGGGGGCTTTTCTCTGGGCTTACGCCCAAACCGGACGCCTTGCAGCTTTGCCGCCGCGATGCCCTCGGCCTGCCGCTGGCGGATGAACTCCCGTTCCGTCTGGGCCACATAGCTGAGAAGCTGCAAGACGATGTCCGCGATCAGCGTTCCGGTCAGATCCTTATTCTTCCGCGTGTCCAGCAGCGGCATATCCAGCACCACAATGGCGGTGCCTTTTTCCTTGGCAATGATGCGCCACTGTTCCAGGATTTCATCATAATTGCGTCCCAAGCGGTCGATGCTCTTGATAACAAGGGTGTCGCCGCTTTTTATTTTGCGTATCAGTTTCTTGTAATTCTGCCGCTCAAAGTCTTTTCCAGATTGCTTGTCCAGAAAAATGTTCCTGTCTGCAATCCCTGCTTCCCGCAGTGCAAGAACCTGCCGCAGTTCATTTTGTTCTTTTGTGGATACTCTTACATAGCCATAATCCATATTCTGACCTCCAATCTATCGAATTGGATACATTGTAAGTCAGTTTTCTATTCTCTTCCCGTCTCTCCATTTTCCAGAGTTATAATAACTCTATAATAACTCCGTTTTCGCATAGACGCAACACAAAAATCTAAAATAGAGTTAAAACAACTCTGAACGGAGGCTATCTATGGAGAAGAACAATGAAAAGCATTTTGGACTACGTGTGGATGGTGATATTCTCGCCAAGTTCAGATTTGCTTGCGGATATGTCGGCCGCTCTGCGAATAGCCAAATTATCCAGCTTATGCTAAAATTTATTTCTGATTACGAAAAGGAACACGGCAAAATCGAATTGGAAAAATAATCCCTATCAGCAGATAGGGAGATAAATACAAAAATAGACGGCATCTGTCTTTTCAGGCAGTGCCGTCTATCTTCTTTCAGCTATATCAAGTTCTTTTGTCGTAAATCCGTCGTAAAACTAACGTTTATTTCTTTTATTAAAGCCGCAAATCATTGATATGACCGGATTTTGTTAATCCAGAGGCTTCATCGTGGGGAAGAGAATGACTTCCCGAATGGTGTCGGAGTTGGTCAGCAGCATGACGCAGCGGTCGATGCCGATTCCAAGGCCGCCGGTGGGGGGCAGGCCGTACTCCAGGGCGTTGATATAGTCCTCGTCCATCATGCCAGCCTCGCTGTCGCCCTTGGCCCGCAGCTCCACCTGCTTCTGGAACCGCTGCTTCTGGTCGATAGGGTCATTCAGCTCGGAGAAGGCGTTGCCCATCTCGCTGCGGCAGATGAACAGCTCGAACCGCTCCGTCAGCCGGGGATCCTGCGGGGAACGCTTGGCCAGAGGGCTCACATCCACTGGGTGCATAGTGATGAAGGTGGGCTGTACCAGCTTCTCCTCCACCTTCTGATCGAAGGTCTCATACAGGGCATTGCCCCAGGTGGGGTCCGCCGTCTCCGGCAGCTCCACGCCGATGGCCTTGGCAGCGGCCACCGCCTCCTCATCAGATGAGATAGCCATGAAGTCGATGCCGGTGTACTGTTTCACGGCCTCATGCATGGTCAGCCGGGGCCAGCCGGGGGTCAGGTCGATCTGCTCGCCCTGCCACTCCACCTGATAGGTGCCCAGGATCTTCTGGGCGGCAGAGGACAGCAGGTCCTCAAACAGATCCATCATGCCGTTGAAGTCCGTGTAGGCCTGATACAGCTCCACAGTGGTAAACTCCGGGTTGTGCTTGGGGTCCATACCCTCGTTGCGGAAGATGCGGCCGATCTCATACACCCGGTCCAGGCCGCCCACAATCAGCCGCTTCAGGGGCAGCTCTGTGGCGATACGCATATACATATCGATGTCCAGAGTGTTGTGGTGGGTGATGAAGGGCCGGGCAGTGGCGCCGCCGGAAATGGTGTTCAGCACCGGCGTCTCTACCTCCATATAGCCCCGTTCATCCAGGAAGTCCCGGACGTGCTTGATGAACTTGGACCGGATGACGAAGTTTCGCTTCACCTCCGGGTTCACGATCAAATCCACATACCGCTGGCGGTACCGGAGCTCCAGATCTGTCAGGCCGTGGAACTTCTCCGGCAGGGGCAGCAGCGCCTTGCTCAACAGCGTGATGTTCTTGGCCCGGACACTCATCTCGCCCCGCTGGGTGCGGAACACCTCACCCTCGACGCCCACGATGTCACCGATGTCGAACTTCTTGAACTTCTTATAGACCGCCTCATCCATCTCGTCCTGGCGGGCGTACAGCTGGATGCGGCCGTCCCGGTCCTGCAGGTCACAGAAGCTGACCTTGCCCATGCCCCGCTTGCTCATCAGGCGGCCGGCCACCTTCACGGCCCTGCCCTCCATCTGGTCAAAGTGCTCCTTGATCTGTGCAGAGGTGGCGTCCCAGTCGAACCGGGTCTGCTGGAAGGGATCCTCGCCTGCGGCCTGAAGGGCCGCCAGCTTCTCCCGCCGGACGCGGCGCTGCTCACTCAGCTCCTGCTCCGGCTGCTGGGTTGTCTTCTGTTCAGACATGTCCGCTCTCCTTTACCGCTCGATCTTCTGCACCGTGTAGACGATGGCGCCGCTGGGGGCCTCCACCGTAACGGTGTCCCCCTCCTTGGCTCCGACCAGGGCCTTGCCGAAGGGAGACTCCTCGGAAATGATGCCGTTCATGGGGTCGGACTCCTGAGAGCCCACGATGCGGTAGGCGGGCATGGTGTTGCCGTTCTTGTCCGCCACCGTCACCTTGCAGCCGATGGTCACCACGTTGGTGGGGGCGTTGCTCTCGTCCACGATCACCACGTGCTGCAGGATCTCCTCCAGCTCTGCGATGCGGGAATACAGCTTGCCCTGCTCGTTCTTTGCCTCGTCGTACTCGCTGTTCTCGCTCAAATCGCCGAAGCCCCGGGCCACCTTGATCTGCTCCGCCACCTCGTCAGACCGGGTGGTCTTCAAATAGTTCAGCTCTTCCTGCAGTTCCTGGGCGCGGGCCGCGCTCATCTTGTACTCTCTTTCCATGTGGACCGTATCTCTCCTATCCTTTGGCAGGGCGGCCGATGCGGCCGCCCCTGCACATAATGATGCTATATTATCATAGAGTAGTATTATAGTGTGTGGATTTGAGAATGTCAAGCGATGCCGCCTGCGGTTTTGCAAAATTCTCTGCGGTGTCAGCTCTCCGCCGTGCCCACGGTGATCTGCCCCGGCCGCAGGACGCCGCTCTCCACCAGTACGGCCAGCAGCTGAGGGCGGCAGAGGCCCGGGGGCATCTGGCCCTCCAGCACCGGCGGCAGCAGCAGCGGCGGCAGAGGCGCCGCCTCATCATACAGCCGCAGCACTGCCGGGTCCCGCCGTCGCAGGTCCGTCCGGGCCGCGAACAGCACCAGCACATCCGCCTCTTCCATCTGCTGCCGGGTGGGGGACAGCAGCAGGGAAACGCCGTACTCCCGCCGCAGCTGATTGGCCAGGGTGTCGCCGCCGTAGGGCACATCCAGCAGCACGTAACGGTTTCCCAGCGCCAGCTCCGTCACGGTCCGCACCAGCTCGCCGGAGAGCTGGTCTCCCGCCACCGCCAGCCGTGCGCTGCCGCCGGAGAGGTTCCGCCCTGCCATGACCGCCCGTGCCAGATCCGCCGCCAGCGCCCGCCGCAGAGGCAGCGTGGACACCGGCGCCACACCGACCTTCTCCAGCTGTTCCCCATAGGCAAACGCCTCCGGCACCACCAGACGGGTGACACCGGCCTTCCGCAGCCGCTTGGCGGCCGTCAGCACCCGCCGCCGCACCAGGGCCTCCGGTGTCCGGGGGCCCCTGGCCACCGACGCCCAGGCCACCCGCAGGTGGAGCAGGGCCCGCGTCTCCAGAACCACGCTCTTTTGCCGGACGCCGCCCGCAGGGGGCGTCCAAGTCATCATACCGATCATAAAATCACTCCCGCCCCATCCTACGGGGCGGGAGCGGTGTTTATGCACTTTTTGAAAGGGTATAGCCGGTGAGATATCCCATCTTGGGCTCTGCGCCGTCGTTCAGTGGATTCACCCGGACGCCGTTCTCCGTCACCTCAAAGTGCAGGTGCGGTCCGGTGGAGTTGCCGGTGGAGCCGGTGATGCCGATCACGTCTCCCTGGTTCACATACTGGCCCACAGACACCTTCCGGCTGGACATGTGGGCATACAGTGTGGTATTGCCGCTGCCGTGGGAGATGACCACATAGTTGCCGTAGGAGCTGCTGTACTGGGACACGATGACCGTGCCGGACTTGGCTGCGTAGATGGAGCTGGTGTAACCCACCCGGCCGATGTCCGTACCCTTGTGGTTGGTGGAGCCGATACCGCCGGGAGAGTTCCGTCCGCCCATGGTGGAGGTGATGTACCGGCTGTTCACCGGCCAGATGTAGCCGCCTGGATTGGACTCTGTGGACTGGCCGTTGGCGGCCTGCTGGGCCACCAGCTGGTCGCTGAGGCGCTGGGCCTCCGCCCACAGGGCGTCCTGCTCCGCCTCCAGATCTGCCAGTGCGGCCTCCGTCTCGTTCTCGTTGGCGGACAGCTGCTGGATGACGGCGTTGGCCTGGCTGCGCTGGGTGTTCAGCTCATTCTCCTTGCTGACCAGCTCCGCCTTGGCAGCCTCGGTCTCAGCCTTGCTGCTCTCCAGCGTGGCCTTCTTCTCCTCGATCTCCGCCTGAAGGGCCTTGAGGTCGTCGATGACGCCCTGGTCGTACTTCATGATCTCGTTGATGGCGTCCAGCCGGCCCAACAGGTCGGTAAAGCTGCTGGCCCGGAACAGCACCGCCCAGTAGCTGACCTCGTCCTGCTTCTCCATCTCTCGGACCCGGCTGCAGAACAGCTCGTACTGGGCCGCCTCTTTTTCCTCAGCCTCTACCAGCTCCGCCTCCGTCTGGGTGATGAGGGCGGCATACCGGTCGATCTGGGCCTGCGTATTGGCGATCTGTGCCTCCGTATTGGCGATCTGCTGGTCCAGCAGCTCTTTCCGGGCCACAGCCTGGCTCTTGTCGTCCGCCAGGGCATCCAGCTTGGCCTGGAGCTCCTTTTTCTCCGCGTCCAGGCCGTTGGCCTCATCCTTCAATTCATTCACGTCCGCCCAGGTGACGGCCGCCGCCGGAGCCAGATTGGCGCCGGTGATAGCCAAGGCCAGCGCCGCTACGAACACGGCGCGGAAGATGCGGTGGAATCGCCTGCCAGCTTTCTTCATGCCCGTCACCTCACACCTGCAAAAATTTCCGGATAGCGGAGAGGCTGCCTCCCACGCCGATCACAATGCCCGCCAGAGCGAACACCGCCGCCACTGGCGCCCAGAGCTCCGAGAAGGGCATCACCTGGATCAGCTGCAGCGTGTCGTTGCTATCCACACCCCGGGCCACTGCCGCATACAGCGCCCACTGGAGGAAGAAGGCGATCACCGCGCCCAGCAGGCCCAGCATGAAGCCCTCATACACAAAGGGCCAGCGGATGAAGCCGTTGGTGGCGCCCACCATCCGCATGATGGCGATCTCCTCCCGCCGGTCAAAGGTGGTGAGCTTGATGGTGTTGGAGATGATGAACACCGACACTACGAACAAGATGGCGATCAGTGCCACGCATACCACCGTGGCTACGTTCCGCACAGTGACAAAACCACCGGCGATCTCCTCGTAGTGGCTGACATCGGAGATGCCGGTGAGGGCCTGCACCGCCTCCACGGTCTCGCTCTGCGCCTCCAGATCCACCAGCTTGATGGCGTAGCGGTCCTCCAGAATCTCCGGGTCCAGGTCCTGGAACAGCTCCTCATCCGGGTACTGGGCCTTGAAGTCCTCCATGGCCTCATCCCTGGAAATGAAGGTGACGGAGGCCACATTGGGAATGGCCTCCAGCCGGGACTTGAGGGCCCGGGCCTGGGTCTCGGTGTAGCTGTCATCCACATAGGCCAGGATCTCATTCTCCTGTTCCAGGGTGGTCAGCAGCTCATTGGCGTTTACCGCCACCAGGGTAAAGGTACCCATAATCAGCAGGCAGGCCACCGTGATGCCGATGGCGGCAAAGGACATGAAGCCGTGGCTGAACATATTGCTCAGTCCCTCGTGGAAAAAATAGCTGAAATCGTGACGTTTAGCCATGGATATGCCCCCCCACATAGCCGCCCACGCTGTCGTTGACGACATGGCCGGAATCGATGGTGACCACCCGCTTGCCGAAGCGGTCCACCAGGTCCTTCTCGTGGGTCACCACCACCACGGTGGTGCCCAGCTCGTTGATCTTCACCAGCAGGCTCATCAGCTCCAGGGACCGCTCCGGGTCCAGGTTTCCGGTGGGCTCGTCGGCGATGATGGTGTTGGGGTTGTTCACCAGGGCCCGGGCAATGGCTACCCGCTGCTGCTCGCCGCCGGAGAGCTCCGTGGGATAGCTGTCCGCCTTTTTCCCCAGGCCCACCAGCTCCAGCACATAGGGGATGCGCTTGCGGATCTCCTTGGGGCTGGCGCCCACTGCCCGCATGACAAAGGCCAGGTTGTCATAGACAGTCTTCTTCTCGATCAGCCGGAAATCCTGAAAAATCACTCCCAGAGTGCGGCGCATCAGGGGGATCTGCTTTTCTGAGATGTTGCTGACGGAAAAACCGTTGATCATAATGCGTCCGGCGCAGGGTTCCACCTCGCCGGTCAGCAGCTTGATGATGGTGGACTTGCCGGACCCCGAAGGGCCCACCAGAAACACGAATTCCCCGTCCTCGATCGTCAGGGTAATGCCCTTGATGGCCCGGGTGCCGTTGTCGTACTCCATCTCCACGTCTTTTAATCGAATCATGTCTGTACCTCGTGTTCCCTATTTTATACACGCCGGGCGCGGCCGAAAGGTTCCCCGCCAGTCGACATAATGTAAGAGCTTTTTTCATTATATCTGGTTTTCCGCCGCAATGCAACCGCCTTTTTCAAATCTTCCGATTCCGTTTTCCTCCCCGGCGGTCCGTCTCCGCCGGGCGCGAAAAACCCCGGCCGGAATTCCGGCCGGGGCGCTTGTGTGATCCATCCAGGCTCAGGAGTCGATGCCCCGGGAGGTCAGATATTTCTTGACCATCAGAGCCACCTTGAAGGTAATGGCGTCGTCGAACTCCCGCAGGTCCAGGCCCGTCAGCTTCTTGATCTTCTCCAGCCGGTACACCAGAGTGTTCCGGTGGACGAACAGCTTCCGGGCGGTCTCGGACACGTTCAGGTTGTTCTCAAAGAACTTGTGGATGGTGAAGAGCGTCTCCTTGTCCAGTGCGTCGATGGGGTTCTTTTTGAACACCTCCTGGAGGAACATCTCGCACAGGGTGGTGGGCAGCTGATAGATCAACCGGCCGATGCCCAAATTCTCATAGTTGATGACGTACTTCTCCGTGTCAAAGACCTTGCCCACCTCAATGGCGATCTGTGCCTCCTTATAGCTCTTGGCCAAGTCCCGCAGGTGGGTGGCCACGGTGCCGATGCCCACCACCACCGTGGGCTCCCCGCCGGCGCGGAGGGCCTCCTCAATAGAGGAGGCGATCTTGTTCAGCTCCTTGATGCCGGAGCCCTCCGGCATCTGGCGGATGAGGACCACGTCGCCCTCGCCGATGCTGAGGACGAAATCGTTTTGCCGGTCCGGGAACAGGGACTGGATCACGTCCGTGGGGACAGACTCCCCCTTCTTCAGGGTGCGGACCACGAATACGCCCCGGGGCACGTCCGCTGTGACCCGCAGCTCCTTGGCCCGCACATAGATATCCCCCAGCATGATGTTATCGGAGATGATGTCCTTGATGAAGGACCCCCGGTCATGTTTCTCCTCGTAGTAGGATTTGGCTGCATTCAGCGCCACCGTGGCCATGGCGCAAACGGTCTTGCTGATCTCGTTGTCGCCAAAGGCGAAGGCTGCATAGTCAAACTGGGTTCCCCAGCCGTTCAGGGCCTTGAATGTCTTTCCCTCCGACGTGACGATGGCGCCGCCGGCAGCATTGATGGCAGGCACATGCTCCGCCCACCGCTGGCCGATCATCGCCAGTTCGCTGCAGGCGATGACGATGCCCTCACCGTCAATGACGCCAACCGTCCGGTCCGTATTTTCCTTCAGCTGCAGCACCACATTTTGAAAAATTCTTCCAGACATGGTCGTCCTCCTCCTCTAAAATCACACGTGGGGGCGTTGTGCAAATTGTCAATGGATATATTATATCGTTGAATTTGTCAAAATGCAAGATATATTTTCTTTTTTCAACAAAAAAACGGCTTCTTTTTTGGGCAAGATTTGAATTTTCTGATGTGGCCGTTAGAAATTTCGCAGGCTCTCTACCTCATCCTCCGTCAAATATCGGTATGTGCCGGGTTCCAGGGCCGGATCTAGTGGCAAATTGCCCATGCGGACCCGCTTCAGATAGAGGACCGGCTTTCCCCGAGCCGCCAGCATCCGCTTCACCTGATGGAACTTCCCCTCCCGCAGGGTGACCAGCCCCTCGCTGCCCTCCGGCCCGGCGGAGAGGATCTCCAGCCCCGCCGGCAGGCATTCCAGGCCGCCTCCCAGGGTCATGCCTGCCGCAAACGCCCTGCAGTCCTCCTCCGTCAGACAGCCGGCAGTGCGGGCATAGTAGACCTTGTCCACATGATGCTTGGGAGAGAGGATGTCGTGGGCCAGTCCTCCTTCGTTGGTCAGCAGCAGCAATCCCTCCGTATCCTTGTCCAGCCGCCCCACCGGAAACAGTCCCCGCCGCCGGAGCTCCGGCGGCAGCAAGTCCAGCACTGTGGCCCCCCGGCCGTCCTCCGTGGCGGAGAGGACCCCCGCAGGCTTATGAAGCATGATCCAGGTGTAGCGGCGGCAGTGCAGCACGGTCCCGTCCACCATAATCTCCACTGCCTCCGGCACCACCTTGTCCTCCGGAGACCGGGCAGGCACACCGTTCACCAGCACCCGGCCCTGGCGGACCAGGAGCCTCACTTCCCGCCGGGAGTATGTCCCCTCCCCGGCGATGATCTTGTCCAGACGCGCTTTCTCCATGCCGGCCTCCTCCTTGCTGACCTCTGCCTCTTTTTACCGCTTCTCTTCCCCCGGGACGAACACGGCAGACTCTCTTCCGACGGCTTGTTCTGCTTCATCTTATCATAAATCCGGAAAAAAATGAATAGGAAGATGCAGGAGGGATCGATATGCTGATTTGGACCGCGCGGGTTTCCAAGAAGACAAAGGCCGTTGTGGCTGTGATCCTGGCCGGCATCCTGGCGGCCGCCGTCCTGCTGCTGGTGGGCCGCTCCGGTGGCGGTCAGGACGCGGCAGCTTGGCAGCTGACCGGCAATGCCGACCGCATCGCCTATCTGGAGTCCATGGGCTGGCAGGTGGAGGAGGAACCGGTGGAGACGCTGCAGTTTCTGCTGCCGGAGAAACTGGAGGAGCCCTACCTCACCTACAACGAGCTGCAGGATTCCCAGGGCTTCGACCTTTCTGCGTGCTGCGGCAAGCAAGTGGCCCGGTACACCTACACCGTCACCAACTATCCCGGACGGCCGGAGGGTGTCCAGGCCAACCTCTACGTCTGCGAGGGGCAGCCGGTGGCCGGGGATATCCTCTGCGCCGGGGCAGACGGATTCCAGGACACACTGGTCTATCCGGAGCAGGACTGAGCCCGTTCGGAATGGCCTGCGGGCAAAAAAAGAACTGCCGCATTGCGGCAGTTCTTTTTCTTGGCTGAAAAATCAGGCCTCGGTGATCTCGGTAACAGCGCCGGAACCCACAGTGCGGCCACCCTCACGGATAGCGAAACGCAGGCCCTTCTCAATGGCGATGGGGGTAATCAGCTCCACGCTCATCTCGACGTTATCGCCGGGCATGCACATCTCAGTGCCCTCGGGCAGGGTGATGACGCCGGTCACGTCGGTGGTGCGGAAGTAGAACTGAGGACGATAGTTGTTGAAGAAGGGGGTGTGACGGCCGCCCTCGTCCTTGGTCAGGACGTAAACCTGGCCCTTGAACTTGGTGTGGGGATGAATGGAACCGGGCTTCGCCAGAACCTGGCCGCGCTCGATGCCGTTGCGGTCCACGCCACGCAGCAGGGCGCCGATGTTGTCGCCGGCCTCAGCGTAGTCCAGCAGCTTGTGGAACATCTCGATGCCGGTGACGACGGTCTTCTTCTTCTCGTCGGTCAGGCCAACAATCTCGACTTCCTCGCTCAGCTTCAGGACACCACGCTCCACACGGCCGGTAGCCACGGTGCCGCGGCCGGAGATGGTGAACACGTCCTCGACGGGCATCAGGAAAGGCATATCCTCCTTGCGGTCGGGGGTGGGGATATAGTCGTCAACAGCATCCATCAGCTCCTTGATGCAGGCATACTCGGGAGCGGCGGGATCGCTGGACTCGGAAATCAGAGCGTTCAGAGCGGAACCCTTGATGATGGGGATGTCGTCGCCGGGGAACTCATACTTGGAGAGCAGCTCACGGACCTCCATCTCCACCAGCTCCAGCAGCTCGGGGTCGTCGACCTGATCGCACTTGTTCAGGAACACGACGATGGCGGGCACGCCCACCTGACGGGCCAGCAGGATGTGCTCACGAGTCTGAGCCATGGGGCCGTCGGAAGCGGCGATAACCAGGATAGCACCGTCCATCTGGGCAGCGCCGGTAATCATGTTCTTGATATAGTCGGCGTGGCCCGGGCAGTCCACGTGGGCATAGTGACGCTTCTCGGTCTCATACTCCACGTGAGCGGTGTTGATGGTAATGCCGCGCTCCTTCTCCTCGGGGGCCTTGTCGATGGAGTCATAAGCCTCGAACTGAGCCTTGCCCTGCAGAGACAGCCACTTGGTAATGGCGGCAGTCAGCGTGGTCTTGCCATGGTCGACGTGACCAATGGTGCCGATGTTAACATGGGGCTTGGTTCTTTCAAATTTCTGCTTAGCCATTTGAAAATCCTCCTGTCAATTTTCAAAATCTGTTGGGTGCAATGCGGTTTTTCTCAGCATTGCTTATTTTACCGTATAATGGAGGGAAAATCAATCCCTTTTTCCTTACGCCTGGGGCTTATTGCGGGTCTCCACGATCTTATCCCGGATATTCTTCGGGATCTCCACGTAGTGGCTGGGCTCCATGGTGTACTGGCCGCGGCCCTGGGTGCGGGAGCGCAGATCGGTGGCATAGCCGAACATCTCGGCCAGGGGCACGTAGGCGTCGATCTGCTGGGCGCCGGGACGGGCCTCCAGCTGGATGATCTGGCCGCGGCGGCTGTTCAGGTCGCCGATGACATCGCCCATATACTCATCGGGCACGATGACACTGACCTTCATGATGGGCTCCAGCAGCGTGGGATCGGCCTTGCGGCAGGCCTCCTTGAAGGCCATGGAGCCAGCGATCTTGAACGCCATTTCAGAGGAGTCCACCTCATGATAGGAGCCGTCGTACAGGGTGACCTTCACATCCACCACGGGGAAGCCGGCCACCACGCCGGCGTTCATGGCGCCCTGGATACCGGCGTCGACAGCCGGGATATACTCCTTGGGAACGGCGCCGCCCACGATGGCGTTGACAAACTCGTAGCCCTTGCCGGACTCGTTGGGCTCCACGTGGATCTTGACATGGCCGTACTGGCCCTTGCCGCCGGACTGACGGGCATACTTGGTGTCCTGGTCCACGGCCTTCTTGATGGTCTCCTTGTAGGCGACCTGAGGTGCGCCCACGTTGGCCTCCACCTTGAACTCGCGCAGCAGGCGGTCCACGATGATCTCCAGGTGCAGCTCGCCCATGCCGGCGATGATGGTCTGGCCGGTCTCCTCATCCGTGTAGGTCTTGAAGGTGGGATCCTCCTCGGCCAGCTTGATGAGGCCCATGGTCATCTTCTCCTGGCCGGCCTTGGTCTTGGGCTCGATGGCCACGCGGATGACGGGC
>ERZ894232.187-NODE-187-length-89705-cov-11.954769_pt1 | contig 89705 bp, 88 predicted proteins | sample MGYA00380296_ERZ894232 | MGnify/ENA primary metagenome ERZ894232 (study PRJEB32331, sample SAMN06328433) | human gut metagenome | biome: human gut microbiome; feature: stool | host: Homo sapiens | collected 2014-08-14 ...
GCTGGTGGATGATCCAGAATGGACATGTTAATTTTGGAAGCAACGGTCTGGTGGACAATGGAAACGGCTGGTGGCTGGTGAGAAATGGCTGCGTGGACTTTAACTATAACGGTCTGGTGGACAACGGAAACGGCTGGTGGCTGATAAGAAATGGCTACGTGGACTTTGACTATAATGGTCTGGTGGACAACGGAAATGGCTGGTGGCTGGTGAAAAACGGATGTGTGGATTTTTCCTATCAGGGATATGTCCAGAATGAATGTGGTGTCTGGTGGGTCAGCAACGGTCAGGTACAGTTTTAACAAATATTAGAGGAGAAAAATGAATGCAGGAGACGGAACAGACACAGGAGCAGCAGGACACTGCACGGGAACTGGCGGGCAAAATCATGGTGTATGCCAGGGATGAACTGATGATATCCATGCGGTTTCTGGATCGGGCACTGTTTCGGATGCCGCTGATAGCGGCGGACAGTGTGGCGGCCTTTGGTGTGGACGGAGAGACGATGTATTACAATCCGGAGTATGTGCTGCATGCCTTTAAAAAAGAAAAAAACGCATGTACCAGGGCATTTTTACATATGATCTTTCACTGTATCTTCAGCCATCCTTTCCGGTATGAAAAACTAGATCGGGAGTGTTGGGATCTGGCAACAGATCTGGCGGTAGAACACGTGATACTTGATCTGAATCTGCAATCAGTAAAACTGGAGCGTGATGGACAGATGCAACGGATCCTGTCACGGCTGCAGAAACAGGTACCGATTCTGACGGCGGAGAAAATCTATCGCTGGCTCTGTGAGCATCCGGAGAAGGCGGCAGAGTTTTTCCGGGAGGAGCCTCTTTTTATGTGGGATGATCATCTGAAATGGATTCCGGTGAAAGAAACACAGAATCAGGACCGCAGAAATGATAGCATTACCACGGATACGCGGACGGCCATGATCGGCTGTCATGAGGCAGACACCGGAGAAGAAGGTGAGCAGGAAGAGATTGATGAAGCACTGGTGGGGCAGCGTCAGGGAGAATGGCAGGAAGTCAGCCAGCATGCCAAGACGGATCTGGAAATGTTTTCCCATGAACAGGGATTTGGGGCAGGAAGCCTGCTGCTGAATCTGAATGCGGCATTGCGGGATAAGTATGATTACGGAGAATTTTTGCGGAAGTTTGCAGTACTTGGGGAAGAAATGCATGTCAATGACGATGAATTTGACTACATTTATTATACTTATGGTTTGCAACTGTATGACAATATGCCTCTGGTGGAACCGCTGGAATACCGGGAGAACAAGCGTATCCGGGAATTTGTCATTGCAATCGATACATCGGGATCCTGTCAGGGAAAAACAGTGGAGCGGTTTCTGCGGAAAACTTATTCCATCCTGAAAAGCAGTGAGAGTTATTTTGAACGGGTAAATATCCATATCATTCAGTGTGATGAGAAAATCCAGCGGGATGTGAAAGTTACGACGGATGAAGAATTTGAACAATATATGCAGGATGTGGAGTTGTGCGGTTTTGGAGGCACCGATTTCCGTCCGGTGTTTGAATATGTGGACGGACTGATCCGCAGACATGAGTTTCAGGATCTGAAAGGACTGATTTATTTTACCGATGGACAGGGGACATTTCCGGAACGGATGCCGGATTATCAGACAGCATTTGTGTTTATCCAGGAAGGATATTCCATCCCGGAAGTGCCGGTGTGGGCAATCCGTCTGATCCTGGATGAAGAGGACGTATAGCAGGATATCGCAGGGAAAAGTACAGGAGGATAAAAGTATATGAATATACAGGAAGCAAAGGAACAGATTGAACAGGCGGTGCGTATTTATCTGATGAAAGATGAGTATGGCGATTACCGGATTCCAATCGAGCGGCAGCGGCCGGTATTTCTGCTGGGAGCACCCGGTATCGGAAAGACTGCTGTTATGGAGCAGATTGCCCAGGAGATGGATATTGCGCTCGTTTCTTATTCTATGACGCATCACACGAGACAGAGTGCACTGGGACTTCCGTTTATCAGTCACAAAAAATATCAGGGTGCAGAGTTTGATGTATCGGAATATACCATGAGTGAGATTGTTGCATCTGTATATGAGACGATGGAAGCGACCGGAAAGACCGAGGGAATCCTGTTTCTGGATGAAATCAACTGTGTATCCGAGACACTGGCTCCGTCTATGCTGCAATTTCTGCAGTATAAGACCTTTGGCAAACATCAGATCCCGCAGGGCTGGGTGGTTGCCACAGCCGGCAACCCGCCACAGTTTAACCGTTCTGTCCGAGAGTTTGATATCGTGACCATGGACCGACTGAAAGTGTTGGAAGTGGAAGCGGACTATGAGACCTGGCGTAACTATGGGGTGAACAAAGGAATACACGGTGCGATCCTGACCTATCTGGACATTAAAAAACAGGATTTCTATGTGATTGAAAATACTGTGGATGGAAAATCCTATGTCACGGCCCGTGGTTGGGAGGATCTGTCAGAGACACTTTATCTGTACGAAGAAAATAATTTTACCGTAGATGAAGTTCTGGTAGGACAGTACCTGCGCAACAAGCGTATTGCCCGGGAATTTTCTTCCTATTATGACCTGTATCAGAAATATAAAAAAGATTACCGTGTGGCACAGATTCTGGCAGGAAATGCAGATGCGGATGTGCGCAAACGTGCGAAAAATGCGGCTTTTGATGAGCGTATTTCCCTGCTGGGACTGCTGCTGGATGCCCTTCAGGAAAAAATCCGCCACAATGTCGAACTGGAAGATTCCCTGCGCCGGATACTTCCGGTCTTAAAGGAAATCAAAGCTGAGCTTGCAGCAGCGGATGACAGGGTAGATGCCGCTGCGATTATGGAACATCGTGCGGATATGCTGCAGCAGGAGATGGAGCAGGAGGACAAAGCAAATGCGTTGTCGTCTTCTGCGCGAAAAGGCTATCAGCTGATTCTTCATACACTGCGTCAGGATGCAAAAGAGCTTCGTATGAAAGATATCCGTGATGCGAATGCAGCATTTTTATATATCAAGGAAGCTTTTGATGAACAGGTGGGCAGCATGCAGGCGGAAAGTAGCCGGATCAGTCAGGAACTGGCAAATCTCTTTGCTTTTGTGGAGAAAATTTTCGGAGACGGCAACGAGATGCTGATTCTCGTAACGGATCTGACTGTCAATGCGGACAGCATGAAGTTTATCAGCAGAAATGGCAGCAAAGAATATTTCAAATACAACAAAAAATATCAGTTATATGAGAGACAGCAGGAAATCGCAGATGCTTTGGAACAATTACAGATATAGGGTTGAAGATGACAGTATCGTCATCGAAGATTACTGTGGGGAGGAACTGGATGTCAGTATCCCGGCAGAGATAGAAGGGCTTCCGGTGAAGAAGATTGCACCGGAGGCATTCAGCACCCACGGTGCAATGATTGAGCGTGTAGAAGTCCCGGGCAGTGTGACCGATATCGGAGACGGTGCCTTTAAGATGTGCATGAGTCTGGAAGAATTGGTGTTGCAGGAAGGTGTCTGCCGTATCGGAGAAAATGTCCTGCTGGTGACAGCAGTGACGCAGTTGTATCTGCCGACCACAGTGGAAAAACTGAAATGCCCATGGGAATGGGGAAAAGTAGCGATTGATGTGGCACAGGAGAATCAGCATTATTTTTCAGATGGATATGGTTTATATGAGAAACAGGAAGACGGGTATGCACTGGTGGCAGTGCGGGCAGAGGATCAGAGAGTCCGGTATACGGTGGCTTCCAACACAACGGTGATTGAACAGCATGCCTTTGAAGGACAGATGTATATTCAGGAGGTGGAACTGCCGGAAGGTGTGATCAGTATCGAGAAGGAAGCCTTTGAAAGCTGCCAGGCTCTACGGCGGATCGTATTACCGGAGGGACTGACCAGAATCTGCGCGGATGCATTTCGGTGTTGCATCAGTCTGGAAGGACTGGAACTTCCTTTTACGCTGAAAGATCTGGGAGAACATGCGGTGACGGATACTTACGGCTGGAGTCCGAGCATGAACGGCATTACGTATATGCGTGTGCATCCGGACAATCCATATTTTTATCATGATGCCAATGCATTTTATCAGAGAAGGGAGAATGGAAGCCTTCTGATTAAATATTTTGGTAAAAATGAGGTATGGAAGATTCCGGAAGAAGTAACGGAACTTGGTGCTATGGCACTGCGCCGTTCGAACCTGCGGGAAGTCATTATCCCGGAGACTGTAAAAAGCATATCGAAGGATGCTTTTGCAGAATGTGGCCGGCTGGAGTGCATGGAATTTGCGGCGGATGGCGTAAAACTGTATGTTCCGGAAAATCCGGTGTATCGGAAAGGAGAAATCAGCAGTCTGTTTTATCGGGACAACGCAGGGCAGCTACATTATGATTATGAGACATATGATTCATTACTGGCGGACTGGTCCCAGATCCTGATCCGCTGCCGGATGGCAGCTTTCCGATTGGAATATCCGGTGCAGCTTCCGACGGCTCGAAAGCAGGCGTATGAAGCACTGATCGCGGAGCATTTGAAAGATCTGGTGTATGATATCTGCAAAAGGGACAGTCTGATGGATCTTGCGGCACTTGGAAACGCCGGTATGATCACTGCAGAACATATTGAGGAAATGATCGACTGGACCACAGCGTGCCACAGAGGAAAACTTACCGGATATCTGCTGGAGTATCAACAGGAACATTTTACAGAAAATACATTTGATTTTTCTTTATAAAAGAGGGGAATATGCAGCAACTGAGAAAATTACAGAAACTGATTATCGGAATGGGGGAAGCACTGCTTTGTTATGGTGCTGAGATTTCCAGGGTAGAGGAAACGATTCAGCGCGTGGCGGATCACTATCAGGTGGAAGAAGTGGAGATGTATGTCATCACCAACGGACTGTTTGTGAATTTGCATCAGTAGGAGGATTATACATACACACGGCTGAAATATGTACCATCGATATCTGTAAATTTAAAAAAATTATGTGATATTAATGAACTGTCCCGCAGGATCGAACAGGAAAACCTGTCTATTGATACTGCCTTTGAACGTTTGCAGGAGATTCAGAAAGCAAAAAATGAACCGGTATGGGAGCTGGTGTTTTCTTCCGGTGTGGGTGCAGCTGCGTTTGGTTATCTCTTTGGCGGAAGCCTCTGGGATTGCCTGGCAGCGTTTGTGTGCGGTGTGATCCTGCAGCTGTTTTTCAGTTTTCTGGATGAAAAACAAGTCAATATTTCAAAGGTGTTACTGGATATCATAGGGGGACTGCTGGTGACGGTTATCTGTGTGGTGTTGAACCGCATCGGGGTATCAGAACATCTGGATCTGGCTATTACGGGTGCGATCATACCGATGATTCCGGGTGTGGCTTTTACCAATGGAATCCGTGACATTGTGGATGGTGATTATCTGTCAGGATGTGTCCGGCTTCTGGATGCCATTCTGGTATTTTGTTCCATTGCCATTGGTGTGGGGCTTGGGCTCAAACTATAAGGAGGAGAAATCAATATGCTGATTAATGCAATCGGACAGCTGGCTGCAGCATTTCTGGCAACTATCGCATTTTCCGTACTATTCCATGTGCCGAAGAAACAGTATATCATCTGTGGACTGACAGGAACCTTGGGATGGCTAGTGTATCTGCTGGTGAAGCTTTACTTTTCCAATACACTGGCATGTTTTGCGGCAACTGTGGTAATCGTATTCTGTGCACGGTTGTTTGCTGTCTGGCGGAAAGTGCCGTCGAACGTATTTATGATATCCGGGATCTTTCCTATCGTCCCCGGTATCGGTATTTATAATACAATCTACGATATTATGATCGGAGATGCAGCGGCAGCCATGAGCAGCGGATTGGAGACTTTTAAGGCGGTGGCAGCCATTGTGCTTGGTATCGTATGTGTCTTTGTAATTCCGAATAAATGGTTTCGGAGCCTGTGGTAGTTACCGTTCTGTCTGCGAATGATGCGTGTGCTCTGAACATAGTTGAGGTTAAATGTACAGTTTTAATGGTGTAAATTGAAAAAATAATTGCTTTTTAGAGTCAGATATGCTATCATATCAGATGATTATGGGTGTCTTAGGACATTTAAGAAGTTTAACCGTGGGAGGTGGATACAGTGGAAATCGCAAGAACAATCATACAGATCGTATTTATTATATTAAGTATTATCATGACAGTTATCGTATTAATGCAGGAAGGTAAGAACAATGGACTGGGAGCATTAACCGGTTCCGCCGATACTTATTGGAGCAAGAATAAAGGACGTTCCATGGAAGGAATGCTTGTTAAGGTTACAAGAGTTCTTCTGGCACTTTTCCTTATCATTTCCGCAGTACTGACAATTGGACGTTTTCAGTAAGAATACCTAAGAGGCTGTCGTTATCGACAGCCTTTTACTTTGTTTTTGCCTTATTCAGGAAAAGATATGGAAACGTTTTTTCGGGGGATAGAAAATTATGAGAAGAGAATTATTAGAAGAGAGAAAACAGACGGTATACGGACTGATCTGTGATGAGTTTTATGTACCAATGAAGGCAAAAGAGATGGCCATCCTGATGAATGTGCCGAAAGCTCAGCGTCACGAATTGCAGGAAGTGCTGGATGCACTGGTGGCAGAGGGCAAGATCGAAGTTTCATCGAAAGGAAAATATACGAAGGGAACAAGTCCGAATCTTACCGGTGTCTTTACGGCTCATGCCCGTGGCTTTGGATTTGTCACCATCGAGGGTGAGACGGAAGATGTTTTTATTCCGGAGAGCAGCACGAATGGTGCGATCCAGGATGATGTAGTGCAGATTGCACTGGTTCCTTCCAGTGGAAAACGTCGGGAAGGAAAAGTAGTAAAAATTGTGGAACACGGACTGAAAACGGTCGTTGGAACCTTTGAAAAAAGCAAAAATTTTGGTTTTGTCCGCCCGGACAATCCACGGATCAATATGGATATCTTTGTTCCGGCTGAGCGTTCCAAGGGTGCAGTCACCGGACATAAAGTAGTAGTGGAACTGACGTCTTATGGTGGAAGTGGCAAAAAACCGGAAGGAAAAGTTATCGAAATCCTGGGGCATGAGAATGATCCGGGAACCGATATCCTTTCTCTGGTGAGAGCTTACGGATTACCGATGGAATTCCCGGAGAAAGTGCTGAATCAGGCAGAACGAGTGGCAAAGGATGTGACATCTGCGGATATGGCAGGGCGTATGGATCTGCGGAACTGGCAGACCGTTACCATCGACGGTGAGGATGCCAAAGATCTGGATGATGCGGTGACATTGACCAGAGAAGGGGATTTCTGGCAGCTTGGTGTGCATATCGCAGATGTGACGAATTATGTGCAGGAACATAGTGCGCTGGATGTGGAAGCATTAAAGCGTGGTACCAGTGTGTACCTGGTAGATCGTGTGATTCCGATGCTGCCACATACGTTGTCTAACGGAATTTGTTCGCTGAATCAGGGAGAAGACCGTCTGACATTGAGTTGTATTATGAAAATCGACGGGAAAGGAAACATTGTAGATCATCGCATCGCGGAGTCAGTCATTAATGTGGATCGGCGTATGAGTTATACAGATGTAAATAAGATCATTACGTTGAAGGATCCGGAGAAAACCGAAGAGTATAAAGAGTTTGTACAGATGTTTTTCGATATGAAGGCAGTGGCAGATCTGCTTCGTGCAAAACGCCGGAAACGTGGTTCCATTGATTTTGATTTTCCGGAGACCAAGGTGATCCTGGATACACAGGGACATCCGGTGGAAATCAAACCGTATGACCGCAATCCAGCCACGAAGATCATCGAAGATTTTATGCTGGCGGCTAATGAAACCGTGGCGCAGGATTATTTCTGGCAGGAACTGCCTTTTGTATACCGTACCCATGAAGTTCCTGATACAGAAAAAATCAAAAAACTCAGTACGTTTATCAATAATTTCGGATACAATATCCATATCGGTTCTGATGAGGTGCATCCGAAGGAACTGCAGAAACTGCTGACAAAGATTGAGGATACTCCGGTGGAGGGGTTGATCTCGCGGTTGACACTGCGTTCCATGAAGCAGGCAAAATACAGCGTGGAGTGTGTGGGGCATTTCGGACTGGCGGCCCAGTACTATTGCCATTTCACATCACCGATCCGTCGTTATCCGGATCTGCAGATCCATCGGATCATCAAGGACAACCTGCGGGGAAGAATGAATGAGAAGCGGATCGAACATTACTGGAAAATTCTTCCGGAGGTAGCACAGCAGACCAGTCAGCTGGAGCGTCGTGCGGATGAGGCAGAGCGTGAGACGATCAAGATGAAGAAAGTGGAATATATGGAGAGCCGCATCGGAAACGAGTACGAAGGTGTCATTTCCGGCATTACAAATTATGGGCTGTATGTGGAACTGCCGAATACGGTGGAGGGCATGGTGCATGTGACCACTCTGCGTGGAGACTACTACAATTATGTAGAAAGTACCTATGAGATGGTAGGTGAGAACAGCGGTAAGAGCTATAAGCTTGGACAGACTGTAAAAATCCGTGTGATCGGTACGGACAAACTGGTGCGCAGAATAGATTTTGAATTGGTGGAATCTTAAAAACTTGGCTTCCGGCTGAAGGTTTAGTAAAGGTGGAAAACTTATGGGAAAAGACAGATACAAATTAGTTGCAAATAATAAAAAGGCCTATCACGATTATTTTATTGATGAGACATACGAGGCAGGTGTAGCACTGCATGGAACCGAAGTAAAATCTGTGCGCATGGGAAAATGCAGTGTCAAGGAATCCTTCATCCGAATTGAAAACGGGGAAGTAATAGCTTATGGATTGCACATCAGTCCCTATGAGAAAGGAAATATTTTCAATCGTGATCCGTTACGTCCGAAGAAACTGCTGCTTCATAAATATGAGATTAACAAACTGGCAGGAAAAATTGCAGAAAAAGGCTACACGCTGGTACCACTGAAAGTTTATATCAAAGGTGATCTGATCAAAGTAGAAATCGGTCTTGCCCGTGGTAAAAAACTGTACGACAAACGTCAGGACATTGCAAAAAAAGATCAGCGGCGTGAAGTTGAACGGGAATTCAAAGTGAAAAATCTGTATTAATGCCGGTTTGGTAAATGTCACTTTTAAATTTTTGCTCAGAAACAGGACACAAATGAAACGTTTATTCCAGTTCAGTAAAGGTAAACTGTTGGTTTAAAGGGATGCTTTTCTCTTGACGAACCGAAAGAAATCTCATATAATAACAAAGATCAGAATGATAAAGATCTGATAACTGGCATGATCCGCCGAAGAAATTCGGGGATGTACTGGTTTCGACGGGGTTTTAAAAGCCGGAGAAGCGAGCCGTATGAAATGCGTTAAATTTCAAATCTAAATATAAACGCTGATAATAATAAATTAGCACTGGCTGCCTAAGTTGCAGCTTGTCTGACCGGGAGCACCTGCACTTTCGGATCCAGGCATCGACCATGCAGGAAACGACTTATACAAAGCTTTGCGTATAAGGGCGTAATATGAAGCTACTGAAACCGAAAACCGGTTACTGGGTGTTCGGCGGAGGGAATGTTAATACAGTGACTACGCTCGTAGAAGTACGGTGGCTGGAATTTCGGACAGGGGTTCGATTCCCCTCATCTCCATAAAAAGAGCCGAAAACACTTGTTTATCAAGGGTTTCAGCTCTTTTTTTGTACTCTCTGGTACTAATTCGGTACTATTATTTTTCTGGTGCATATAATTTCTGCAGTTTATCAACAACTTCACTCTGCTTAGATGGGAAAAGGTGAGCGTAAATATTTAAGGTGGTTGTTACGCTTTCGTGTCCTAAACGCTCCGAAATCAGCAGAGCGGAAAAACCAAGCTCAATCAACAGCGAAGCGTGAGAATGGCGCAGATCATGCACACGAATCCGTTTTACACCGGCTATGGCTGCTTTACTGTTTAATTTCTTACCGTAAGACGAGTGAGCCATAGAAAACAGCCTAGTGTCACTATCTGCCTTGTATATGCGTTTTATATACGCCTGCAGGCATTTCACAAGAAACTCCGGTATATAAATATCACGAATAGATTTTTCTGTCTTAGGCTTGGTTGTGACATCCTCACCCTTTATTTTGTGGAATGTCTTGTTGATAATTATTTTCCCTGCTGCCACATCAACGTCAGCGACCGTTAGTGCTTCCAATTCACCGATACGCATACCAGTATAGTATAAGACCATAAAAGCCGTATAATGCGGCTCTGACACGTCAAACGCAGAAATAAACTGGTCAAATTCTTCTTTCGTCCAGAAGTTCAGACTTTTGTTTTTCTTTCCAACCACGTTCCCGGCGATCTGGCAGGGGTTCACCGTCAGACTGTAAAATCTCACTGCATAATTGAATATACTTGAAAGCTCTGTCACAAGGTTCTGCATATAGCCGGGAGAAAGCGGCTTATCGTGCTGTCCTGTGGCGTTTTTTAGGTCCGTCTGCCATGATCGTACATCTGCTGCCGTTATGCTGTCTGTCGGCTTATCTTGGAAATATGGCAGTATCCAGTGAACAATGCGGCTTTCCTTTGTCCGGAACGTTACCTGCTTCATGTGTTCTTTCTTGTCCTGGAGATACAGGGCAGTCAGGTCCTTAAAGGGCAGCGATGGCTGCGCCGATAATTTGACAAGAAAATTCTGTTCCCATTCCTTAGCATCTCTTTGGAGCTTAAAGCCACGCTTTTTCTTCTGCTTCTTTGTCCCAGTATAATCCGTATAATAAAATTTGCAGTACCAGGACTTTGTTTTTTCGTCATAATATGCTGGCATTTGTCTATCAATCCTTTCTCTGCCGGGCGGGGCGTGAAAAATGATTGAATGATAATATTGCGGCTCCATTTTTTTATGGAACCGTCTCCGCATCGATGCGGATATGCCTGTAGTGCAATTGTGGTTCGACATCGTGTCGAACTAAGTTAAACTTAGCTCCAGTTCAGATCTATCTAGTGTATTTTTCGATTTGTGTCAATTCTTCAATACGTTTAATCGCTTCCTGTTTTCCTAAAGCGTTTAGCTTTGAATAGTTTGTACGTAATTGTAAATCTCTATTAGCTTCATCTTTCACATCAGGAATGGAAAGGTAAAGATTGTAATATTCTTCCCCGTTAATGGTACGAATATCTATGCGATCAAAAAGAAAATTGTAAAAGTCTATTTTGCTATACATATCAGCCGCATTGAATGTATTACAATCAAAAGGAAAGGGCGATGAATCAACAATATTTTGAGAGTTTTTCACGTACTCTTGCGCATATTCCTCTAAGATTTTTTCTAATCTCGGGTGATTCTCTAGCGTTTCTAAAGTAATATTTTTCTCTGTTATAACAGAAGTGTCTGCATCTACTAAATCAAATTCATCATTCGATTTGATAACTTTTACATCTAAAGCATCCGCTATTTTCTGAAGCGTTTCAATTTTAGGATTTGCACGACCATTTTCATATCTTCTAATTGCAGAGTCAGCCATTCCACACAAATCGCCTAATTGCTTTTGTGTAAGTCCTCTTTTTTTTCGTAATTCTTTTATTTTTTCACCTGTGGGCATTCGTTCACCTACTTTCTACTAAATAAACATAACACATTTTTTTTATAAAATAAATAGCAAAGAACAAAAATGTCCTAAAATGAGTATTGACAGAACATTATTGTTCTGGTATAAAATAGGTATAGAACAAAAATGTTCTGAAAAAGTGAGGTGAAAAACAACATGACGATCAATGACGAAAAATACCAGATTGCACTGGCCAACAGTGGACTAAAGGTTAAAGAGGTTGCAGAGCGTGCCGGTGTGAGCCGGGCGAGACTGCATACAATCTTAAACAGTAAGCAGGCTACGCCACAGGCAGTTGGAAAGATTGCTAAAGGTCTTGGCGTGGATGTAAGAGAAATTATTGACTAAGTACCCGGGCGGGGCGTGAAAAGTGATTGAAAGGAGTGAAACACTATGAGGCAGGTATACGGAGCAAAAGAGCTTTCCGACATCCTTGGAGTATCAGAAAGTAAAAGTTATGAGTACATTCGGATCATGAACAGCGAACTGAAAGAAAAAGGCTTCCTGACAGTGCGGGGCAAGGTTCCGGCGGCTTATGTACAGGAAAGATTTTTCGGAGTGAAAGCAGGTGATCCTGCATGACAGTATATGAGAAACTGGCCAAGGTCCAGGCCAGCCTAAAGGCTCCAAAATCACAGCATAATAAATTTGGTGATTTTAACTACCGGAGCTGTGAGGATATTCTGGAAGCGGTCAAGCCCCTGCTGCAGGAGTGCAAAGCCATATTATTACTTTCTGACGAGATCATACCGATCGGCAGCAGGTACTACATAAAAGCAACAGCTACTTTTCAAGATGCAGAAAATCCGGAAGCGGTCAACGTGTCAGCATGGGCCAGAGAAGCAGAAGAAAAGCCGAAAATGGATGCAGCGCAGATTACAGGCTCATCATCCAGTTATGCGAGAAAATATGCTTTAAACGGTTTGTTTTGCATCGATGATGCCAGAGATCCGGACGCATTGCCGGGAAGTGATCAGAAAACAGGAGCAGGCAGCAGGATGCGCCGGCGCAAAAGCAGGAAAGGCGAATTGACCAGGAAGAAATAACAAAACTCCGGGCGGTAGCAGATCGGAAAGGTGTGCCAGATTCTGTGATATGCCAGAGATACGGCAAAAGCAACCTGCAGGAGTTGTCCGGATTAGATTACCGTAGAGCAATGGCGGGATTGAATAAAATGCCGGATAAGATGCCTGAATTTATGGAGTATGAACAATGTGAAATTCCGGACGATCTGCCGTTCCGGTAGAAAGGAAATGTAATGGCAAATAAAAGAATGTTTAGCCTAGATGTGGTAGATACAGATCTGTTTCTGGAAATGCCAGTTAGTTCGCAGGCGTTGTATTTTCAACTTGGAATGCGGGCGGATGATGACGGGGTTGTATCATCACCTAGGAAAATTATTAAATTAACCGGATGCGCAACGGATGATTTAAAAATATTAATTTCAAAAGGTTATGTGATCCCTTTTGAAAGCGGTGTTGTAGTTGTTACACATTGGAGAGTAAACAACAATCAGATTCGTTCTGATAGATACAAGGCGAGTAGATACCAAGAAGAGGTAAAATCGCTCGAGGTGAAAGACGGTACTTACCAAGTGTCTACCAAGTGCTTACCAGATGCTTACCAAGTGTCTGACAGTTGGGACGCTCAGAATAGAATAGATAAGAATAGAATAGATAAGAGTAATAAAAACAATGTGTGTGCATCCGTACCGGATGGCACGAAGAAAGCACCAGACAAAACGAAAAAAGAAGCCAGTGAACTGTTTGAGAAAGTCTGGGCGTTATATCCATCAAAGAAAGGCAAGGGGCAGGTAAGTGACACTCAAAAGAAAAAGCTGCTCAAAATCGGAGAGGAAGAACTGACCAGAGCAATCGAGAGATATAAAGCAGATCTTTCCCGGGATGAATGGAGAAAGCCACAGAACGGCAGCACGTTCTTTAACTCCGGGTATGTGGATTACCTGGACGAGAACTGGCAAGCCGGAGCAGATAGCAGTGATACAGAAGATGATGCTGCTGCATGGGAGAGAGCAAGGGCAGAGATGGAACGACTGGCCAGCATTGGTCCCCGTGTAGATGGTCCATTTTAACGAAAGGGGGAAACTATGGATATTGAATATTTAATGCGATACCGGCCAGATAGTACCGGGGTAAAATATCGTGCAACTCCAATGACACCGGAGCAGATCAGCGAACGCAGGATGCACATGAGAAGAAAACTGCAGGGCAGCAGCTTCCAGAACAAGACAAATGATCAATTAGATCTGTCAATTTATTACGAACTGGATGGACGAGCCTTTTACGAGGACGAGAAAGGTTATTGTTTTGCATTGAAAGCCAGAGCAGTTAGATCAGAAGATGCAGCATTCCGGAAAGCCAACGCTGTCATACCATTTGAGTATTTAAACGTGAAAATACAGGATTTTAACTGGAATGTGTATGGTAAGAATATGACGGGTACCAGGGATTTATTGAATAAATACTTCTCAAAATTTGACAAGATGCAGCAGGCGGGAAAAGGTTTGTATATCTGTTCAAACACAAAAGGCTCCGGAAAAACAATGTTATCCTGCTGTATTCTCAACGAACTGGCCAACCGGTACGCCTGCAATATCAAGTTTATCAATATTCTGGATTTGCTGGAAATGACAAAGAAAGGATTTAACGGGCAGCAGGACGAGCTTGAGCGCATCCGGGATGCAACAATACTATGCCTGGATGATATCGGGGTACAGATGGAAAAACAGTGGGTTGATACAGTATTGTATCGTCTGATCAATGAACGGTACTCTATGCACCGGATAACGATCTATACAAGTAACGTAATGCCGGAAAAACTCAAAATCGATGATCGTATTATTGACCGCATCGAAGCTACATCTTACGTGATCACGTTGCCTGAGGTATCAGTTCGGAGAATGAAGAGTAAAGCAGAAATGAATGCATTACTGAATGATGTAGAAAATCCTGCGGAAAGCTGCAACTTCCCACAGGACAAGCCGGATGAATCCAGCTATGAGCAATAGAAACTCAACAAAAATATAGCATGGATCCGGAGAAAGGACAAGGAAAATGAGAAAAAGAGAAGTAGTGAAATTGGCTGCAGAAATGGTGCTGGTTCTTTCGGAAGTTCCGGAAGATGTTTACCAGAGAGAAAAGACAATGGTTTTGCTCAATTCTGAGCGGAGTATCACAAAGGATTGTTGGAAACAGATATTTTCGGCAGCAGAACAGCGCAGACCGTTGTTGCTGGAATGTAAAAGCTGATACATAAACAGAGCCTTCCCGGTGTGCTGCCAATACTACCGGGGGCGACAGGCTCACAAGAATAACATCCGAAGAATGCTAAATATATAAATACAGGAAAAGGAGCAAAAACGTTATGAGATTCAAAGAATTATACGAAAAGACATTACTTGGTACTACAAAGGTGAAAGTGCTTGAGGTTGCAGAAACAGACGAGGACGGCTACACAGCTACCCCGGTCATGTCATGCATTTCTGGTGATAAGGTGCCGAAAAGAGTATACAATGCGGAAGTAGTTCACGTCTGGCCAACAGAGGAACAAGAACTTGCGGTTGTGATCAGCGGGGAAACGAAGCATGATAAAAATTAAAGTGTCCTACACATCGGAGAATGAGCTTACAGCCTTTCTCCGGCATGTAGGTATAAAATACCCGGGCATGAGGTGGAAACGGTCAGAGAACCGAAAGGGACGATACAGAAAGGCATACATTGTTTTTGGCAATGCAGAAGCACAGAAATAATCTGGAAAAATGGACTTTACCTAATCTGTCCGGTATGGTAAAATAATAATTGGATGAACTGAATAAATGAAAAAGTACCGCATTAGTGTGAGTATAAGGTTTCCAATTCCTCAAAAGCATTGATGTAAGCCAAGATATAGGCGTGGGAATAGTAAGACAATAAAAGTCTGCTATTTCTGCGCCTTATTTTTATTTCAATTTTTCAGAAAATCCAAAGAAACTACTAAGTTATGGATGGCAATTAAAGGCTGGTAGATGGCACCCGGCTAGGTACTTCTTGTATATTCTTCGACCTAGCCGGAAAATCCAAACGAACGCGAGAGGAACACGAGAGAATTACAAAAAAATAGCTGACTCACAGCGTAAAAAGGAAGGACGAAAAACATGGAAAATAATACTGATATTCAGATAGGAACACAGACAGGTGCAGAGGGCACACAGGAAAAAACTTTTACACAGGACGAAGTTAACCGGATTGTGCAGGATAGACTTGCCAGGGAAAAAGGCAAGGGCAGCGAGGAACTGGATAAAAGAGAAGCTGCATTGAATTATCGTGAAAGAAAAATGAATGCAGTTGATGAACTGCGAAAAAATGGCTTGCCGGATTATCTGGCAGAAGCATTAAATTTAAATACAGACGAGGACTTCCAGAAAAGCATGGAAGCAATTAAAAGAATGAAAGGTGAAAGTGCCGGAGTACAACCGGGTGTGATCGGGAAAGGCAGTCCGATCGGAGACGTGGGACGTGGCTACCATGATGATTCTGATCAGCTCCGGGATGCTTTCGGACTTGAATAGGTGATTTAATGGCTAGAGAGCTTGTAACAAAATACGCTCCTTACGTGGACGAGATCTTTTCACAGGAGAGTAAAAAAAGCCTGCTTACAAACAACGACTTTGATTTTGACGGAGCAGGCACAGTAAAGATCTATAAGGTCAGCACCGCTGACATGAACGACTACGGCAGAAACGGGGCGGCAGATGGAAACTGGAGCCGATACGGTAAAGTAGCAGATCTGGACGCAACAACAGAAACAATGACGCTGTCAAAGGATCGCTCCTTTACTTTTGTAATTGATAAACTGGACGAGAACGAAACAGCAAGACAGTTATCCGGTGCGACAGCTCTTGCGAGACAGGTTCGAAATGTTGTGGTTCCGGAAGTTGATATGCATGTATATTCAAAAGCGGCAGCAGGTGCCGGAACTGTTCTGGAAGCGGAGCTGACCAGTACAAACATCTATGAACAGATCTTGCTTGCATCAAAAACGCTGGATGATGAACTTGTACCGGAAGAGGGCAGAGTTTTAGTTGTGACGCCAGATGTTTACCGTCTGATGAAGCTGAACAAAGAAATTGTGATGGAAACGGAAATCGGTGCCGATATGCGAAAAAAAGGCGTTATCTCCAATCTGGACGGTGCGGCAGTGGTAAAAGTGCCAGCGGTAAGACTTCCGAAAGACTTCAGCTTTATGCTGACACATCCATGCGCGACCACAGCTCCGACAAAGCTTGAGGATTACAATACACACTTAAACCCGCCGGGAATTAACGGAACACTGGTAGAGGGACGTATTGTATACGATGCCTTTGTTCTGGAAAATAAGAAAAAAGCGATTTACTATGTAAAAAATAAGGCAGCGGCATAATTTAATTGTGGTAATCGTGCTTTTTTGACTCCTTAGAGGTGCGGTTGTTGTAATAGTGCCCCGGTTGTTTCTTCGGAAGCTTCCGGGGTGTCTTTATATCTGCAGAAAGGAAATGCTATGGAAAACGAGGAACTTGTAGTACGCATCCGGAACAGGATAGACGCAGCGGAGTGTATGGCGCAGCTCTGGCAGCAGAACAGGGCATTTGTGGCCAAGATTGCTAAACGATACGCCGCTTATGAAGATATTGAAGATCTGATGCAAGAGGGATTTATTGGCTTATGCAATGCAGTAGAATGTTATGATTCGGACGGTGGTGCAAAGTTCCTCACCTATGCGGCGTATTGGATCCAGCAAGCCATGTTGCGGTATATGGCAAAATATAGCAGCGTGGTGGAACTTCCGCAGGATGTTAGGACGAAGATAAACAGATTGCGGAAGTTTGAACGTGAGTATACGGCAGAATGGGGACGAGAGCCAACAGAGAAAGAAATACGGCTCTATTTTGGTTATAGCTATAAAGAGTATAGGCTACTGTTGGAAAGTCGCTCTATTTCCAATCAAGAAAGCATTGACGCATTTGTGCCAGGTACGGATGATTTTACAATCGGGGAAACGGTTGCAGATCCGGCGGATCAGTATGATCAGCTACTTGATCAGATGCAGCAGGAAGAACTTGCTGACACACTCTGGCAGTTGGTTGACAGTCTGCCGGAGCAACAAAGTGAGATACTGCACGCACAATATGAGGATAACATCACCCTGCGGCAGGTCAGTAATAAATTAGGTCTGGAGTACCAGAGAACCCGACAGGAACGTGACAAAGCACTCCGAACCTTAAGAAAGCCGCACAACAGTTGCAAGTTGGAATATTTCTTACCAGATCGTGCGCTTTCGCTGGCTTATGGCGGTGGTGTGGAGAGCTACAACCGGACATGGACCAGTTCAACAGAAAGGGCAGCATTTAAAGATCTGGGATGGTAGACAAAGCGGAACTATTTTGGTACTATAAAACAGTGAAAGCAGTGCAGACGGTAGTATTTTGAGCAAAAAATGTGTTAAAAATGCAGTAAAACAGCCATAAATAGAGTGAAAATGCGTGGGTATAATTCCCCTCATCTCCATAAAATGACACCGAAAGCAATCGTGCTTTCAGGTGTCGTTTTTTGTTTGATCGAAAATCTCGGTGATTTTCTGTCAGAGAACAAGCATTTTGTGCAGGCAATGCGTACTTGCACGAGAAAAAATAGTAACTGTGGTTTAACTTGTGTTTTCCATAAAATAGACACATTTATCAGATATACTTTGAATGATAAAAAGAATCTTCTGTTTTAAAAACGGAAGATCAGATGTAAATCATATGGTAGAAAACCGGAGGAAGTCGGGATGGATAGATTAAAAATTCTTGTAGTTGATGATGAGAGCAGAATGCGCAAACTGGTGCGTGATTTTCTGGTAAAGCATGATTTTGATGTTGTGGAAGCCGGAGACGGTGAGGCAGCACTGGATTTATTTTATGATGACAAAGACATTGCACTGATTATTCTGGATGTGATGATGCCGAAAATGAATGGATGGGAAGTGTGCCGTGAAATCAGGGAATCTTCCAAAGTACCGATCATTATGCTGACTGCAAAAAGTGATGAGAGCGATGAACTGATGGGATTTGAACTGGGTGTGGATGAGTATATTTCAAAACCGTTTTCACCGAAAATCCTGGTGGCCCGGGTGGAGGCTATTTTACGCCGGACCAATCAGCTGAATATGGAAGGCAGCCTGAATGTCGGCGGTATCTGCCTGGATAAAAATGCACATACCGTTACCATAGACGGAAAAAATATTGAAATGAGTTTCAAAGAGTTTGAACTGCTTACTTATTTTATGGAAAATGTCGGTATTGCTCTTTCCCGTGAAAAGATTCTGAACCATGTATGGAATTATGATTATTTTGGCGATGCAAGAACGATTGATACCCATGTGAAAAAGCTGCGCAGCAAGCTGGGTGATAAAGGAGAATATATAAAGACCATATGGGGTATGGGTTATAAATTTGAAGTTTAAAAAAACAGCCCCATATGGTCTGGGACCAGATGGTCAAGCTATGCGCATGCACGCCCATATCAGACAAGCTGATATGTCATGGGGCATGGGATATAAATTTGAAGTTTAAAAAAGCAGCCCCATATGGTCTGAAAAATTAAAGGATAAGAAGTAGTATGAAAAAACATTCACTGACGCGGCAAATTACATCCATTGTCAGTCTGTTAGTAGCAGGTGCAATCCTGCTTTGCTGGGTACTGAATACGACATTGCTGCCGCGTTATTACATGCACAATAAAAAAGAAGTTTTGATGGAAAACTATCAGACAATTTCCAATGCCAGTGCACAGAACGAACTGGAATCGGACGAGTTTGCCGTTACCTTTGATAATCTGTGCTCCAATGGAAATATTATGGCACTGATCCTGCAGCAGGACGGAAAGGTACTGCGTTCTTCCGTGAATGATCTGGATGCATTGCGGACAGAGTTCTGGGATGTTCTTTTGCACGGGGATAAAATGGAAGTGCTGTATTCCAACAAGCAGTATCAGTTATTGAAAAAGACAGATACCCGTCTGGATTCGGAGTATCTTGTTCTGGTAGGTGTACTGGAAAACGGAGATATGGTACTGATGCGTACTGCGGTGGAAAGCATCCGGGAAAGTGCGGCAATTTCGAACAGATTTCTTCTGTTTGCAGGGGCAGCTGCCATTGTGGCAAGTATCCTGGTGGCATTTTTCACGACAAGACATATTACGAAACCATTGCAGCAGCTGACGGATATTTCCAAGCGGATGGTGGATTTGGATTTCAATGCAAAATATGAAAGTGATCAGTCCAACAGTTATGAAGTGGAGGAACTGGGAAACCATATCAACCGTCTGTCTGAGAATCTGGAACGGACGATTTCAGAACTGAAGACAGCAAATGTGGAACTGCAGGATGATATTGAGAAAAAGATACAGATTGATGAGATGCGAAAAGAATTTCTGTCTAACGTGTCCCATGAGCTGAAGACACCGCTGGCATTGATCCAGGGTTATGCGGAAGGATTGCAGGAGTGTATTAATGATGATGCAGAAAGCCGTGAATTTTATTGTGAAGTTATCATTGACGAAGCGGATAAAATGAACCGTATGGTGAAAAAACTGCTGACTTTGAATCAGCTGGAGTTTGGCAATGATCAGGTTATCATGGAGCGGTTTGATATGACAGAACTGATCCGTGGTGTGGCAAATTCCACAAAAATCCTCATGGAGCAGAAGGGTATCCGTCTGGAACTGGAAAATTCAGAGGAAGCCTGGGTGTGGGGTGACGAATTCAAAGTGGAAGAAGTGATTACGAACTATATGAGTAATGCCATCAACCATGCAGATGGAGAAAAGCTGATTCGTGTGTTCTACACACGTTCAGAAGATAAATTGCGTGTCAGTGTATTTAATACCGGACAGCCAATCCCGGAGGAAGATATTGAGAAAATCTGGGTAAAATTCTACAAAGTGGATAAGGCGAGAACCCGGGAGTACGGTGGAAGCGGTATCGGTTTGTCCATCGTAAAAGCCATTATGGATTCTTTTCACCAGCGATGTGGTGTCATCAACCATGAAGATGGCGTGGAGTTCTGGATGGAACTTGCCACAAAATAAAAGAGGAGAGTAAAAAAGATGATTGCAATTATTGACTATGACGCAGGTAACTTGAAGAGCGTGGAAAAAGCGTTGGCGCACATCGGAGAGGAAAGCGTTATTACCCGCGAGTTTCAGACAATTCTGAATGCAGATAAAGTTATTTTACCGGGCGTGGGTGCATTTGGTGATGCCATGGCGAATCTGAAGCGTCTGGAACTTGACAAAGTGATACGGGAACTGAATGAGAAGCAGACACCATTCCTTGGAATTTGTCTTGGACTGCAATTGTTGTTTGAGTGTAGTGAAGAAAGCCCGGATGTGGAAGGTCTTGGTCTGTTGAAAGGAAAAATCAGCCGGATTCCAGACAAAGAAGGACTGAAAATTCCGCATATCGGCTGGAATTCCCTGGATTTTCATAATAACGGAAGATTATTTGCAGGGCTGGAAGAACATCCATATGTATATTTTGTACATTCTTACTATCTGCATGCCGAGGAGCCGGGTATTGTGACCGCAACGACGGATTACAGTACCTGCATCCATGCTTCCGTGGAAAAGGGCAACCTGTTTGCCTGCCAGTTCCATCCGGAAAAAAGCAGTACGGTAGGATTGCAGATCTTGAAAAATTTTGCCGGAGTGGAAGGAGGACGCGCGTAATGTTTACCAAACGAATTATTCCATGTCTGGATGTCAATAACGGCCGCGTGGTCAAAGGGGTCAATTTTGTAAATCTGCGAGATGCCGGTGATCCGGTGGAGATTGCGGCAGCTTATGATAAAGCCGGTGCGGATGAAGTGGTATTTCTCGATATCACTGCTTCTTCCGATGCCAGAAATACTGTGGTAGACATGGTACGGAAGGTAGCGGAAAATGTATTTATTCCGTTTACCGTGGGCGGTGGTATCCGTACCGTAGATGATTTCCGCGCATTACTGCGGGAAGGTGCAGACAAGATTTCCATCAATTCTTCCGCCATTAATACACCGCATCTGATTTCAGATGCGGCAGATAAATTCGGCAGTCAGTGTGTCGTAGTTGCCATTGATGCCCGCAGAAGAGAAGATGGCAGCGGCTGGAACATATATAAAAACGGCGGCAGAGTCGATGTGGGTATCGATGCCGTGGAATGGGCGATGAAAGTAGATAAAATGGGAGCAGGGGAAATCCTTCTGACCAGTATGGACTGTGATGGAACGAAAGCCGGATATGATCTTGAGCTGACCCGTCTGATCGCAGAAAATGTATCCATTCCGGTGATCGCATCCGGTGGAGCAGGTACAAAAGAACATTTTTATGAGGCTCTGACGGAAGGAAAAGCAGATGCGGCACTGGCAGCATCTTTATTCCATTATAAAGAACTGGAGATTATGGATCTGAAAAAATATCTGGCAGACAAAGGGGTATCTGTACGCCGTTAAACAAAGGGGGAGAAAGTACATGCCACCAATTACAAATGACTGGCAGCAGCCATTGGAAGTAGAATTTAAGAAACCATATTACAAAGATTTATATAAGAAAGTGTTGGAAGAATACCGGAGCAGACAGATTTTTCCGAATCCGGATGATATCTTTAATGCCTTTCATCTGACACCATTAAAAGATGTCAAAGTCGTGATCCTTGGACAGGATCCGTATCATAATGACGGACAGGCGCACGGACTCTGCTTTTCTGTAAAACCGGATGTGGAGGTGCCACCGTCACTGGTGAATATTTATAAGGAATTGCAGGATGATCTGGGATGCAGGATCCCGAACAACGGATATCTGGTAAAATGGGCAAAGCAGGGAGTGCTGATGTTGAATACAGTACTGACAGTGCGCGCACACCAGGCAAACTCCCATCGCGGCATCGGTTGGGAGCAGTTTACAGATGCAGTCATCCGTGCCGTGGATGCACAGGATCGTCCGATTGTATTTCTGCTCTGGGGACGTCCGGCGCAGATGAAGAAAAGTATGTTACATAATCCGAAACATTTGATTTTGGAGGCACCGCATCCGAGTCCGTTGTCTGCGTACCGTGGGTTTTTCGGCTGTAAGCATTTCAGCCAGACCAATGCATTTCTGGAGAAAAACGGACTTGCGCCGATCGACTGGCAGATTGAAGATGTGTGATCTCGCTGGAACCGGACAGAAGCATCACTATGGGTTATGCATCTATCTGGTCAGTAGCCGGATGTAAGAAAAAATATTAAAAAATAAAAAGAAAAAAGGAAACAGGAAAATTACACGGAATATATAAAATAGGATATTTATGCTTTACAGGCAAAATGAACATGAAATCTTGTAACAAGATACAGGGAGTATAACCATCGTATGACAATTCGTGAACAGTTGGAATTATCAGAACGTACATATTTAAGCTCTTATGCGATGCTGAGTCAGGATTCGAGAGGGCGGGACAGAGAAGAACCGGAATGCGATATTCGTCCGGTTTTTCAGCGTGACCGGGATCGGATCCTGCACTGCAAATCTTTCCGGCGGCTGAAGCACAAGACGCAGGTATTTCTGTCACCGCAGGGGGATCATTACCGGACACGGCTGACCCATGCACTGGAAGTGTCACAGAATGCGAGAACTATTGCAAAGGCACTGCGCCTGAATGAATCGCTGGTGGAAGCGATTGCATTGGGACATGATCTGGGGCACACACCTTTTGGCCATGCTGGAGAAGGAATGCTGAATGAACTGTGTAACGGCGGATTCAGACACAATGAGCAGAGTGTCAGGATCGTGGAAAAGCTGGAAAAAGAAGGGAAGGGGCTGAACCTTACCTGGGAAGTCAGGGATGGTATTTTAAATCATCAGATCAGCCTGATGCCGTCTACATTGGAAGGCAAGATTGTGCGTTTATCTGATAAAATTGCATATATTAATCATGATATTGATGATGCAATCCGAGCTCAGGTGCTGCAGGAAGAAGACATTCCGGTTAAATATCGGGAAGTACTTGGTTTTTCCACGCAGGAGCGTCTGAATACATTGATTCATGATATTATCGAACAGAGCTGGGAAAAGAATGAAATCTGTATGTCACCGGATGTGGCGCAGGCTATGCAGGGGCTGCGTCAGTTTATGTTTCAGAATGTCTATACGAACCCGGTGGCAAAGGGTGAGGAGACGAAAGCAAAGGAACTTCTGGAACGTTTGTTTGTGTATTATCTGAAGCATATTGACCTGCTGCCGGGATATTATCTGCAGATGCTGGAGGACGGCGAAGAAAATGACCGGGTGGTCTGTGATTATATCGCAGGAATGACGGATCAATATGCACTGGCCAAATACAGTGAGTATTTTATGCCGAAATCCTGGCAGGTTTACTGATCTGTCCGGATGGCAATGACAGGTATAAAGATTGAAGTAAAAAGGAAGGTATTATGACTTACTATTCCGATGAACTGATTGAAGAAGTGCGATCCAGAAATGATGTGGTAGACGTCATTTCCGGTTATGTGCGCCTTCAGAAACGGGGAAGCACGTATTTTGGGCTCTGTCCTTTCCACAATGAAAAGACACCGTCCTTTTCTGTCTCACCGGGCAAACAGATGTATTACTGTTTTGGCTGTGGCGCAGGCGGGAACGTATTCACCTTTATGATGCAATATGAAAATTTTACATTTCAGGAGGCAATGCAGAGTCTGGCGGATCGGGCAGGCATTGAACTTCCGAAGCAGGAGATGTCTGCCGCCCAGCGGGAAGCCGCAGATCGGCGGAGCAGGCTCCTGGAAATAAATAAAATAGCGGCAAAATATTTCTATATGCTGCTGCGCAGTCCACAGGGATCTCATGCGTTACAATATTTTGAAGAGCGTAAACTCAGCAAAGAAACCATGCAGCATTTCGGACTGGGCTATTCCAATAAATACAGCGATGATCTGTATCAATATCTGAAGAAGCAGGGCTACGAAGATGAACTGCTTAAGGACAGTGGTCTGGTTACCATTGATGAACGCCGGGGTGGTCATGACAAATTCTGGAACCGAGCGATGTTTCCAATCATGGATGCAAATAACCGGGTCATCGGATTTGGGGGTCGTGTCATGGGCGAGGGAGAACCGAAATATCTGAATTCGCCGGAGACCATGATTTTTGACAAGAGCCGGAATCTGTACGGATTGAATTTTGCCCGGTCATCCCGGAGACCGCATATTTTATTGTGTGAGGGATATATGGATGTGATTGCCCTGCATCAGGCTGGATTTGACAATGCAGTGGCATCTCTTGGAACGTCCTTTACATCCGGTCATGCCAATCTGCTGAAGCGTTATACAAAGGAAGTATACCTGACCTTTGACAGTGATGGTGCCGGAGTAAAAGCTGCCCTGCGGGCCATTCCGATTCTGAAAGAAGCCGGATTGACGGCGAAGGTCATTAATATGCGGCCTTATAAGGATCCGGATGAATTTATCAAAGCACTTGGGGCAGAAGAATATCAGAAGCGGATCGATGAAGCGGAAAACAGTTTTATGTTTGAAGTGCGGATGCTGGAGCGGGATTATGATCTGGCTGATCCGGAAAGCAAGACAAAGTTTTTTTATGCCGTTGCCCGGAAAATCCTGAATTTCGAGGAAGAACTGGAACGGGAAAATTATATTGAGGCTGTGGCAGCAAAATACCAGATCGGTTTTGAGCAGCTGCGGTCGGTGGTCCGTTCCGAGGGAACCCGTGGAGGGCTGACCAGAGAGCGGGAGCGTGCTCCGTTAAAGAGCGGAGTGAATGACAGAAAGAAGAAAGAAGATGGCATGAAGCAGTCCCAGCGGCTGTTTCTGACCTGGCTGATCGAGGATGAGCGCCTGTTTGATCTGACGGAGGGCTATATCAGTCCCGATGATTTTACAGAGGAGATTTTCCGTGATGTGGCAAAAGTACTGTACGAGCAGCATGCCGCAGGGGAGATCAATCCGGCACAGATCATCAGCCGCTTTACGGACGAGGAACAGCAGCGGGAGGCAGCGGCGTTGTTTCACGCACGCCTGCATCCGGTGGAAACCCGTCAGGAGAAAGAGAAAGCTTTAAAAGAAACGATCCTCAGGATTAAGAAAAACAGTATGGATGTACGCTCCGGAAAATTGGAGCCGACAGACCTGGCAGGCCTGCAGCGGCTGATCGAAGATAAAAAGCAGCTGGCGCAGCTACAGAAAATGCATATTTCATTAGATTGAGGACAAACTATATAGACTAAAAACATGGAAGGATGAACAAGATGGCAGAGAAAAACGATCAGAAAATGAGAGAAAGAGCAGAGCGGGCAGAAAAATTCCAGGCAAAACTTCAGGAACTGCTTGCACTGGCAAAAAAGAAAAAAAATATGCTCGAGTATCAGGAAATCAATGACCATTTCAAGGATTTTGCCCTGAGTCCGGAGCAGATTGATAAAATTCTGGATTTCCTGGAGGCAAATCATGTCGATGTCCTTCGTATTACAGACGATGATGACGATATCCTGATTGATGATGAAGATAATGATGTAGAAGTAGAGAAAATCGATTTGTCTGTACCGGATGGTGTCAGCATTGAGGATCCGGTGCGTATGTATTTAAAAGAGATCGGAAAAGTTCCGCTGCTGACTGCAGAGGAAGAGATCGAACTTGCAAAACGTATGGAACTTGGTGATCAGGAGGCGAAAAAACGTCTGGCAGAGGCAAACCTCCGTCTGGTTGTAAGTATTGCAAAACGTTATGTGGGAAGAGGTATGCTGTTTTTGGATCTGATTCAGGAAGGTAACCTGGGTCTGATCAAAGCCGTTGAGAAATTCGATTACAGAAAAGGATATAAATTCAGTACCTATGCGACCTGGTGGATCCGTCAGGCGATTACCCGTGCTATTGCCGATCAGGCACGTACCATCCGTATCCCGGTGCATATGGTTGAGACGATCAATAAACTGATCCGGGTGTCCAGACAGTTATTGCAGGAACTTGGACGTGAACCCACTCCGGAAGAAATTGCAGAGGAAATGAATATGCCGGTAGACCGTGTGCGTGAGATCTTAAAAATCTCCCAGGAGCCGGTTTCTTTAGAAACTCCGATCGGTGAAGAGGAAGACAGTCACCTGGGTGATTTCATTCAGGATGACAATGTGCCGGTTCCGGCAGATGCAGCAGCATTCACACTGTTAAAAGAGCAGCTGGTGGAGGTTTTAAGCACACTGACAGACCGTGAGCAGAAAGTGCTTCGTCTGCGTTTTGGTCTGGATGACGGCCGTGCGCGTACATTGGAAGAAGTTGGAAAAGAGTTCAACGTTACCCGTGAACGTATCCGTCAGATCGAGGCAAAAGCACTGCGGAAATTACGCCATCCGAGCCGCAGCAGAAAGCTGAAGGATTATCTGGATTAATATGGCGATTCGTTTATCAAACCGGTTATCTGCATTGGCCAGTCTGGTATCGAAGGGGCATCGTCTGGCTGATATCGGAACGGATCATGGATACATACCGATTTATCTGTGTCAGACGGGGATCATTCCTTCTGCCATAGCTATGGATATCGGAAAAGGTCCGTTGCAGCAGGCAACAGCCCATATCAAACAACAGGGACTCTCAAGCCGGATCAGGACGCGTCTGTCGGATGGACTGACTGCGTTGCAGCCGGGAGAGGCAGATACGATACTGATCGCCGGTATGGGTGGTGGTCTGGTGATGAAGATATTATCCCAGGGCACACATGCACTGACCGGCAGTGAAGAACTGATCCTGCAGCCACAGTCAGAAATTGCGCAGGTAAGAGCCTATCTGCGCACACATGGATTCCGGATTTTGGAAGAAGAGATGATCCTGGAGGACGGAAAGTATTATCCGATGATGAAGGTGGTGCAGGAGACAGCGTCTGGTCAAAGAGAAGAGACAGTTCAGGTACAAGTGGAAGATGCCTTTGGCCCTGTATTATTACAGAAAAAACATCCGGTGCTGAAAGAATGGCTGCAGCGGGAATTGAAGACCGTGGATACGGTCTGCCGTCAGCTTGCAGCGCAGCCGGAGAATGAGCGGATTACGATCCGTATGGCGCAGGTACAGGAAAAAAGACAATTGATTCTGGAGGCGTTGAAAAGATATGAAACAGCAGATGTGTAAGATTACGATACAGGGAACAGAGCGGGAATATCCGCGGGAGACAACTTTTCAGCAGATTGCAGATGAATATCAGTCACAGATGGAAAATGATATTGTGCTGGTGAAATTCCAGCAGGATCTGCGGGAGCTGCATCAGTCGGTACTCAGGGACGGAGAACTGGAATTTATCACCACTGCCGAAAAACCGGGCAGAGATACTTACCGGAGAAGTGTGACGCTTCTGATGGAGGCAGCGGCATGGAAGCTGTATCCGAACCTGGAGCTTCTTGTCCAGCATTCCATTGGTCAGGGCTACTACTGTGAATTCCGCCATGCGGATGCCATCTGTGTCCCGGATCAGAAGATGTTGCAGGCTCTGAAAGAGAAGATGCAGGCATTTGTGGAAGCAGATCTTCCTATCGTTAAATATAATATGAGCACGCAGGATGCATCTGCACGGTTTCGTCAGATGGGAAGAATGGATAAAGTCCGTCTGATGCGCTACCGCCGCAGTTCCAGGGTGAATGTATATGAATTGCAGGAATTCCCGGATTACTATTATGGCTATATGGTGCCTGGCACCGGTTATCTGAAATATTTTGATCTGATTCCGTACCAGAATGGATTTATGCTGATGTTTCCGGGAAAAGAAACACGGAAAGTGGCGGACTTTGAAGTAACTGATAAATTGTTCAACACATTAAATGACTCTGCCCAGTGGGGAATTGATATGGGAATCCGTACAGTGGGGGAACTCAATGATGTGATCGCAGCTGGCCGGATCCAGGATATGATCCTGGTGCAGGAATCGTACATGGAGCAAAAAATCGGTGATATCGCTGAGACGATTGCGGCAGACCGTAGGAAAAAGTTTGTGTTGATCGCAGGACCTTCTTCTTCCGGAAAAACAACATTTTCCCATCGTTTATCCATTCAGATGACGGCACATGGTCTGAAACCGCATCCAATTTCTCTGGATGATTTCTATTGCAACAGAGAAGAGACACCGCTGGATGAAAATGGTGAGTATGATTTTGAATGTCTGGAAGCGTTGGACATTCCTCTGTTTAATCAGTGTATGACAGATCTGCTGGCGGGAAAAGAAGTGATACTTCCGGTGTTTAATTTCAAAACCGGTCACCGGGAATACCGTCAAAAACCGCTGAAACTCGGGGCGGAGGATGTTCTGGTGATTGAGGGCATTCACGGATTGAATGAAAAACTTTCCTATGAACTGCCAAAAGAAAACAAGTATAAGATATATATCAGCGCATTGACACAGCTAAACATTGATGATCACAATAATCTGTCCACTGCGGACGGACGGCTGATCCGTCGTATGGTACGGGATGCCCGCACCAGAAACACTTCTGCCAGGGAAACACTGGCGCGTTGGAACTCGGTACGGCGTGGAGAAGAGAGAAATATTTTTCCATATCAGGAAGAAGCGGACGTAATGTTCAATTCGGCCTTGATTTATGAATTATCTGTGTTAAAATTATATGCGGAGCCTTTGCTCTTTTCCATCGATGCAGACTGCCCGGAATATCCGGAAGCAAAACGTCTGCTGAAGTTCCTGGATTATTTTCTTCCGGTACCGGGAGAGAATATCGGGCACAATTCGATTTTGAGGGAATTTATCGGTGGAAGCTGTTTTCATGTGTAGTAACGTCATACAAAGGTAACAGCATAATTTAAGTGAAAAGAATACAATTCAAGTAAGACAAATGATCGCGGCTGCAAGTGTCGAAAGACCGCAGGTGAGGAAAGTCCGGGCTTCATAGGGCAGGATGCCGGATAACATCCGGTGGAGGTGACTCCAAGGACAGTGCAACAGAAAGATACCGCGTTAGCAATGAGCCATGCGCAGACACGGATTCAGCAGATTTTCGAGTAAGCTTGCTTACAGAGAAAACAGGATGAATCCGGGGATGGATACGGCGAATGCCGTGTATCGAAAATTGCGCAGCAATTTGAGAGACCGCATGGCGGAGTAAAACAGGATTCTGTGTATTGCTCATTGTTAACGTAAGGGTGGAATGGCAGTGTAAGAGACTACCGCCCGGCTGGTAACAGTCGGGGCACATGTAAACCCCATCCGAAGCAAGACCGAAACAAAGCGTTGACGTGGCCCGCCAGCTTTAGGTAGGTCGCTTGAGGTAACTGGCAACAGTTATCCTGGATAGATGATCATTCACGACATAACCCGGCTTATCGTTTTGCTTGAATTGTATTTTTTGTTCTATTAACTTTTTCTAAAATGTTTGTGAAAAGACAATAGGTTTGTTGACATCAATTTGCACAAACTGTAACATAAGGTTATCGGTTCTGAAACAGGGACTTTATTAAATAAAAAGACTGAGGTGTTACAGGTGAGAAATCGTTTTCAACAATTTATGTATGGACGTTATGGTATGGATCAGCTCAATCGTTTTTTATCAACGGTTGCATTGATCATTCTGGTAGTTTCTATGTTTATCCGCAGACCAATCGTCGAGATTGTCGCATTGGCACTGCTGTTCTGGTGCTATTATCGTATGTTTTCCAAAAATATTTCAAAACGTGCAGCTGAAAATCAGAAATATATGAATTTCAGATATCGTGCCGTATGTTTCTTTAAAAAGGGAAGAACCGGTGGTTCTGCAAGTTTTGCACAGAAGCAGGTGCAGCGGAAAGCACATCATGAGCAGAAAAAGATGTATCGTTTTTTTGCATGTCCGAACTGTGCGCAGAAGGTGCGAGTGCCGAAAGGAAAAGGAAAAATCTGTATTACCTGTCCGAAATGCCATACAGAGTTTGTAAAGAGAAGTTAGAGAAATCGCTTAAATCGAATGTTGGGATACAAATGGCAAAATGCTTGAAGAAAAAGCCGGATAAAATGCGAAAAGAAAAATGAGAATACAAGGAGTATGATCATGTTTGGATATATTTATGTGAATCGAAAAGAACTTTCGGAGGAAGACAGAAAAGATTATCAGTCTTACTACTGTGGATTGTGTCAGGCATTGCGTAAGAGCAGTGGGGTCAAAGGGCAGGTGCTGCTGAATTATGACATGACGTTCCTGATCATTTTGCTGTCCGGTCTGTATGAACTGGAGAATAAGGAAGAAGAATTTTTCTGTCCGTTGCATCCTGGGAAAAAGAAAATCGCATATATCAATGAGGTGACACAGTATGCCTCTGACATGAACGTGCTGCTGTCTTACCACAATCTGCTGGATGACTGGCAGGACGAGAAAAATTATCCGAAGCATGTGATGTCCATGATGCTGAAAAAGGATTATGCACGGATATCGCGCAAATATCCGCGACAGGCAGAGGCAGTGGAAGCTTACATGAGAAAACTGAATATGCTGGAGCATAAGCGGGAAACGAATCTGGATGCGATCGCAGGTCTCACCGGTGAAATGCTGGGTGAAATTTTTGCATGGAAGGATGATATCTGGTCCGAAGAATTACATTGTCTGGGATTTTACATGGGCAAGTTCATCTATCTGATGGATGCCTACGAGGATCTGGAAAAAGATCTGCGGAAAAGAGAGTATAATCCTTTTGAGTCCATGGTAAAAAACAGTCCGCAGGATTTTGAGACATTGAGCAAACTGATCCTGACCAGTATGATGTCGGAGTGTTCCAAATCCTTTGAGCGGCTTCCGATTCTTCAGCATGCATCGATTATCCGGAATATTCTGTACTCCGGCGTATGGTCAAAATACGAGTATGTACAGGCAAAGAAGAAAAAGAGGAGGAAATCTCAGTGAGAAATCCTTATGAAGTACTGGGAGTATCTCCCGGTGCTACTGATGAAGAGATAAAAAAGGCATATAGAAAACTAAGCAGACAGTATCATCCGGATGCAAATGTCAACAGTCCGCACCCGGAGATCGCAGAAGAAAAATTTAAAGAAGTGCAGCAGGCATACACGCAGATCATGAAAGAAAAACAACAGGGATATGCAGGAGGCTACCAGAATAGCAGTGCGCAGTCGGGGCCGTATGGCGCATACGGCGGATATGGCAGCTATGGCGGCTTTGGTGGATTTGATTTTAACGGTCAGAGCGAGCAGCGTTCCCAGCAGAATGATTCTGTGAATATGCAGGCAGCTTTGAACTATATCCGAAACGGATATTATAAAGAAGCACTGCATGCGTTGAATGATATTCCGGCTGGACAGCGCAGTGCGAGATGGTATTTCTTCTCTGCAGTGGCAAATCAGGGAGCCGGTAATAATGTGGCTGCACAGGAGCATGCACAGCAGGCGGTGTCTATGGAACCGAGCAATATGGAATATCGGCAGTTTTTGCAGAATCTTCAGTTCGGCGGTACCTGGTATCAGAACATGGGATCAGCTTATCAGAGACCGGTATCCGGACTGTCACGGATGTGTGCCATCTGGTGTGGATTTATGATGTTTTTGAATTGCTGTTGTTTTCGGCCATTTTAAGACTGTGGCTGTGGAACAGTGATCAGTGGCGGAACGTTAATTTTTATAAAAGAAATCGGGATATCTTGTCTCCTCAGCTAGCAATCGCTTTCGGAGAAAAGATATCCCGATTTCTGTCTACACAGAGAATAAATCTTATACACTGTATATGCATTTCATAATGAAAATGCAATGGAATGCTTAGAACATAAAGAGTAGAATTGGGAGTGTTTTGCATATAAAAAAGACCTGATGGAAATTCCAACAGGTCTTGAATAGTAGCGAGAGGGGGATTCGAACCCTCGACACTGCGGGTATGAACCGCATGCTCTAGCCAACTGAGCTATCTCGCCACACGAACTTCTTTACTATACATAAAGTGGCGGGATTTGTCAACAGTTTTTTTGCATTTTTTCTTATATCCGGAAAATAGTTTTGCTGTTTTGTTACCGGTCTTTTGTTGCTGTTTCCTTTGTCCTTGGCTTTTGCGGGAAGAACAGCATTGCAGATGCGGTAAATATTCCGTCTTTATATTCAAATTGAATGGTTCCATTGTATTTTTCTACGGCCTGCGCTACGTTGTGCAGTCCCCAGCCATGAAAAGATGATTTACGTGTTTTTCGTGGAAGCCCGTCATCTGTAAATTTGATTTCTCTGGATGGATTGGAAATGTCGATGATCACAAATTTCTTGATGCTTTGGATACGGATCTTTAATGGATACGTCTGTTCCGGGAGTTTTTCGACGGCTTCGATGGCATTATCCAGTAAATTTGCCAGTATCGTACAGAGGTCAGCTGCTTCAATACCGGTTTTATCCGGAAAATCGGTCTGGATCTCATAGCGGATTTTTCGATTTTCCATAATCTGGATTTTATTATTTAATACGGCATCCACTACGTCATCGCCGGTCCAGTGCGTCTTTTTCAGAATCTGTACCGGTTCCTGAATGGCGGCAATATACCTTTTGGCTTCTGGTATATTCGCATCATCCAGTAAATGATCCAGAGCGATCAGGTGGTTGTTCAGATCGTGATATAATCTTGCGTTCTGGCTGTACACTTCATTCAGGTTCAGGTATTTTTCTTCCAGAAGGTGTTTGCTCAGTGCTTCCTTTTCCAGTATATGCTGCCGGTTTCGCAGATCAATCTCAAAGAGCAGAACAGCAAACAGCAGCAGTAAGAAGACGATGAGGATTATCCAGAGCAGTGGTGTTTCAAAATAATTATTGAATGTTTTTCGCATCAGATACATCATAACAAAACATCCGATAGCTGTGGCGATAAGCAGTTTCCAGATTTTCTTTTTTCCTTCACTCATGCGACGGATGATTGCAGTTGTAATCAGGACAAGCACAAGTTCACAACCTTTGGTGATCAGAGAAAATGCAATCGTTGTCCAGTCAGGTTCTAAGTGGAGAACGTAAAAGAATCTTGCACCGTGGCGTGAAAAGTTCAGCATCATCGTGATATAGAATAGTTCGATACATCCTGCCATCAGTACATAAAAGGTGGATAGGAGTATTAAAACAAAAAAATTCTTACGAACTAAAATGCACCCACCGATAAAAAGAATCAGAATGTACAGCAAAATGGAGAGCATCGTATAGAGCAGATAGTTATTGATCTGTGTGTAAAATGGTGCCGCAACGCAGGAAATAAGGAGCGCGTACCGGTACTTGAACGTAGGATAAACGGCATGCAGCAATATAAAAAATATAAATACTTTCAGTACGGTAAAGCCGTAACCGGATATCATGAAGAATGTTGTCATAAAGAATTCCTCCATAATTTTTGCAGCAGTAATTTGAGTTCTTTGATACGTGCAAGACTGGCAGGAAGAACTTCACCGTTATCCAATTCAATCATGGTATCCTGAATAGATACGATATGGATCAGATTTACGATGATGCCTCTGTCAGCAAAAACAAAATCAGAACTGTTTAGTTCTTCCATAACCGGATTTAAACTTTTACGTTCTTTTATCTCGGTCTGGTTTGTTAGATGAAAAATACTGTTTTTTCCTTCGCGGGATATATATAAGATGTCTTTCAGTAATAATTTCCGATACATGCGCGTATTGGAGAGCGGATAATACTGATCAGTCTGCATATGAAGAATACGAAAAGCATCCCTTATGGCCGTTGGCAGTTTTTCCGGAAGCATTTCTTTGTCAATGTAACGGAATGCGGACAGTTCAAAGGCATCCAGTGCATATTTTGTGTAAGCAGTAATGAAGATGATCAGCGCACCAGGCAGATACGTCCGAATCGTTGTGGCTAATTCCATGCCGTTCATATGCGGCATTTCAATATCGGTCAGGATCAGATCAAAGAAATGCCCTTCTTCGATGTCATAACTCAGGCTTTCACTGCTGCTGTACAGCGTGATAGCAGCTGCTTCCTGATTGGATTTTAATATAGTATTTACTGACTGATTCAGATGCTGAAGTGTAATTTCTGAATCGTCGCAGATTGCAATTTGAATCAATGATAAAACCTCCCAAAAACAAAAAATTAACTAATTAAAGAATAACGGAAAAGGAGGCCGATGGCAACCTTTGCTTTTAATACAGATGTTTTTGAGAATGTTTTATTTATCTGAATTATATCATATGGAAAAATATGTGTTTGTTTTGTTCATGAATCATCTGTTTTTGCCTGCAAATTTTTATCATTGGATAGAGAAAAACAGAGAGAACCGTAATTGATGGACAGATATGACGGAATTGGCGGACAAAATTGCACAGAATCGAAAATGTGTGTCATAATGTAAACATGAAAACAAAATAAATAAGAGAATATAGATGGAGAAGATAGTATCATAGTTGTATGGATGGCGGTGAATTAAATTATGAAAATAACATTAAAGAAATGTTTAGCGGCTTTAGGAATGGTCGGATTGTGTGTGTGGTTAATTGGTTGTGGAAAAAGTGAAGGTCCTGTGGCTGAGAGCACCGTTCCATTGGAACGTGGAGAACACATCATGTACGGAAGTTATCAGGGTGAAGCCATTGAATGGCGTGTTCTGGATAAAAAAGGTGATGAAGTCTTGTTGCTCAGCGAGTATGGTCTGGATGCACAGCCATTTGATACCAGTGGAAAAGAACGTGTCCTTTGGAAAGATTCAACAATCCGGAAATGGTTGAATAACGACTTTTATAACAGTACATTTTCCGAGAAGGAAAAAGAGTATATCGTGTTATCGTCTTCGGAAGGATTTGAAGAATATAATGAACCAGCGTATCTGACATCAAAAAAGCCGTATGGGCATCTGGAACGGGAGACAGAGGATAAGTTGTTTTTCCTGAGCTATACGGAGTTAGTTGCGTATTTTGCAGAAGATCCTTATGGGGGATATTATTCGGATCATTATAGCCACAGTGAGATTTTATGCTATCCAACCGAATATGCGAAGCAGAATCTGAAACCGTTGTATAAGTCGGATGCCTGCAACTGGTGGTTGTGCAATCCACAATTTGATACAGGAGAGGGAGATCTTTTGTCAAAGCAAGTTGAGATGGTTTCGTCTTTCGGAGAGTGGGAGACAGCACCAATGATGAATACCAGACGGAATGCAGTCCGTCCGGCAATGTGGGTGACCTGGCAGAGTGATATGAAAGTAATTGACTCAGAGTAAAAGGAAAGCAGAGTTAGTCAATATATCAACTGAGAATAGCCCTTAGGGGGAGATTAGATTTGTTGTTCCATTCATTCTAACAGCTTAAGCAACATGATGGATAATTCCTTACTGGCTACGAGGAATATTAAGCATAAATATATTATAGTAGGAGGTGAGTCCAATGGTGACGGAAGAAACTGTGCAAGGAAAAACATAAGATTATAGCAATGCATTGGAGGATGAACAAATGAGAAAAGTAACAGATCAGATGAGCATGAAACTTAATGGTGGGCATAATGTTGTAGCATATCCAGATGCCAAAGATCGTGATGAAAAACATGCAAGTGAACCTGGAGTTGCTGGATGGGAAAGAAAATGCCCTAAAACAGGACATACTTTAGTTCATATGTATGATGGAATTGTATATGATCCTAAGAGGGGTGGTGACGGAAGAAGATATGTCTGCCTCTGGAAGAATTGCACTTGAGTAATTTAAAAACAATAAACGTAATTTAGTAATAATACCAAATATTGTAGCTTGAATGCTGCAATATTTGGTGTTATCTGTCAAAAAATACTATTGTTAGTAAGACGAAATTGTGGTGGAATAAAAAGACATTCTTGCCCGGATACTATGGAGAATAAAGAAGATGAAAATGTTTGGAAACAATTATGTAAAACAACATGATCTTAGAGATTGTGCCGCAGCATGTATGACATCTGTTTGTAATTTGTATGGTTTCAACATTTCGTTACTCCATATGCGCGAGCTTTTGAAAATAGATAAAAATGGAACGAGTATGTATGCCTTGATGGAGGTAGCAACCAAAATTGGATTTTTTAGCGAGGTCTTGCAGGGAAGTTTACAGGAGTTTTCCTATGAAATATTAACAGGAAAAATATGTTTACCAATTATTTGCCACATGCATATAGATGGATTAGAACATTTTGTAATTATAAAAAAAGTAACTAATAGAAATATATGGATTTTTGATCCGGCGGTAGGACATATAAAATATACACATGAATTATTTGAAGCTCGCTGGACAGGTTATCTTTTGAGTATTCAATTAATGGATACAGTGAAAAGGAAGAAAGAAAAAAGGGAAAAACCGTTTCGATACATAGATATTCTTGTTAGTTTGAAATGGAAATTTGTTTTGATTTTGCTGGTATCATTTTTGATTGCAGGTATTTCTGTGGTTTATGCTTTTTTCTATCAAAAAATCATAGACCAATTCATGCTAAATGGAAATGGTTCTACGATAGGTTTAAATACAAATATTTATGGTATAAAACGTCTCTTACAGGAATTTGAAATTTTAGCTCAGTATTTACCATACTTGTTTGGAGCTATGATTTTTATGATTATATTTCAGTTTATTTTATCATTAATTCGAGGAAAATTATTAGCATCTGTCGAAAAAAAGGTGGATGAATCACTTTCAAAAGAATATGTATTTAAACTGGTGCGTTTACCATTTTCATATTTTCAACAGTGGGAAACCGGAGAAATTATGGGACGATACCAGGATATGAATTTTATTCGGGATACTATTGCTGGAAGTGTTCTTACGATCACTTTTGAAACAGTTATGGCTGTGGTTGGGTTTATTATTTTGATTCGTATTAATACAACTTTGTTTCTTATTATTTTGGGGATGTTAGGTATATATTTCCTAATTGTATTAGTATATCGGAAACCTATGCGGCAAATGAATCGAGACCTCATGGAATCGGATGCTAAAGTAACATCTGGAATTAAAGAAGGAATTGATGGAATTGAAACGGTTAAATTATTTACAAAGGAAGAAGCGTATGGAAGAAAGATAATTGACCGGATGAATCACTTTATATCATTATGTTACAAAGGAAATATATTATATGTATCACAGAGTGGTCTTTTGAGCGTAGTGCAGGGGATAGGAATGGTGCTTGTCCTGTGGTGTGGAACAACCTGCGTGATGAATGGTGATATGACTTTGGGAACTTTATTTTTATTTGTTAGTTTAATGGATTACTTTATTTCACCTGTAAAAAGTCTGATTAGTTTGCAACCTCAATTCCAAGAGGCAAGTATAGCGGTTGATCGTCTAAATGATATATTGGATGCAACAGCGGAGAAAGCAATTCATTCAGGGATATTATCCCCTGATACTATAAATGGGATGATTAAATATGAAAATGTGTCTTTTCGATATGGATATCGTAGATGGATTTTTCAAGAAATAACATTTTCTATAAGTGAAGGTGAACATGTAGCTTTAACCGGAACAAATGGATCAGGTAAGTCCACATTGGCGAAACTTCTTGTTGGCATGTACGAACTGGATACAGGGACAATTACGGTAGGAAATCAAAATATTTCTGAAATAGAACTTGATTGTCTCAGAAAACATATTGTATATGTATCTCAAATACCGATTCTTTTGTCAGGGACAATTCGTGAAGGGATTTTGTTTGGAAGGAATGATAAAGTGGATGATACAGTGCTTGAAAAGATTGTATATGGATGCGGCATAGATGAAATTGTTTGCGACAATCCTTTTGGCTATGATTGGATTCTTACAGAAAATGGAATGAATTTGTCAGGAGGTCACAGACAGAGAATTGCCATAGCAAGGGCACTATTGGCTGATCCGGATATTTTGATTCTTGATGAGGCAACCAGCCAAATTGATAGAGAACAAGAGCAGAATATTTTACAATTTGTGTTTGAATACAGAATGGGAAAAACTGTTATTGTTATTTCTCATGATGAAAAAATTATCCAATTATGTGATCGGGAAATTTGTATTGATAAATTATAAATTTTAATATAGGCAGTGTAGATGGCATGTGATTTACATTTGTATATACCAGGCAAATTAAAAATACTATATCGTTGAATTAAAAGATTTAAAAGAAAAATTGATGGACATATATTGTGAATTGATGGACAAAACCACACAAAGATATAAGTACGTGGCATAATGTGAACAGAAGAAAATATGGGTGGTGTATATGGAAATTTAAGGATATTTTGATAAAAGATGGGGGAAAGGAGGGCAGTATGTATATAAGAGGAAAATTATATCGAGGAATTGTAGTTGCATTATTCATCGGATTATGTACTGGAGTATTCGGCTGTGGCAAAGAAGCAGCAAGTAGCGTTCCATTAGAGCAAGGTGAACACATTATGTACGGAAGTTATCAGGGAGAAGCCATTGAATGGCGTGTTCTGGATAAAAAAGGAGACAAAGTACTGCTGCTCAGTGAATACGGACTGGATATACAACCTTTTGATACGAGTGATGTAAGTCGTGTCCTTTGGAAAGATTCGACAATGAGAAAATGGCTGAACAAGGATTTTTATGACAATGCCTTTTCGGAAAACGAAAAAAAGAATATTGTATTATCTTATTCTAAAGGATTTGAAAAAAATAATGAATCAGTACATGTAGATTCACCAGAACCTTATTGGCATTTGGAACGAGAGACAGAAGATAAAATTTTTTTGTTAAGTTATACAGAACTGTGTGAGTATTTAGTGAAGAATACTGAAGTAGGATATTATGATCCTGATCGTGCATATAATGAACTATTATGCTATCCAACGGAATATGCAAAAAAGTATCTGAAACGAGTGTTTGAAATAGATACTTGTGGGTGGTGGTTATGTAATCCTGAATATGATACAGGAGACGGTGCTGCAATGCAAATTGAGATGATTTCTGCTTATGGACAGCTTGAGGTAGAAGATAAAGAAAATGGCAAATATAATGCTGTCCGTCCGGCAATGTGGGTGACCTGGCAGAGTGATATGCAGGTAATCGAGGAATAAAGAAGTAGCGAAAGCGGATTGCGAATGTCCGCATTACTTGGCTTTTATGTGAAATCATCTTATCTTGAGATGCAGTCGAAATGGGGGCAGATTACATGAAAAAGATATGGGGACTGATCGGAATACTGGGAATGACATTTTTTATACTGGCAGGGTGTGGGCAGGATAAAGTAGCAGAGAAGGATGCATCATTGAGTGCAGGAAATGAAACGACGATTGAAAATGGTGTGGGACTGGCTTCCGTGGTCAGCATTGAAGATGTTTATTATTATAATGATCTGCTGACAACAGATGAAGGAGAAGTCTATGCACTGACGGATGGAACTTCTGAAGAGGGGACAGATCCGGTGTTGGTATGGAAAAGCACCGATCAGGGAGAAAACTGGGAGAAAGTAATAAAACTTCCGGATACGATATATGCAGGGAGTTTTATTTCTGCAGGTGCACTGCAGGAGGAAGAGGATAAACTAAATGCGTATGTCGTTGTATCTGATTCTGATGATAGTACATCAGATTCCGGTGGGAACCGGCTGCTTTGGATTACAGAGAAAGGCAGTGAGGAACTGAACGCTGGAGAGGTATTTGAAGAAATTGGCGGAAGTGTGTGGAAGATTAGTGTAGTCAATGAACATGTGCTGTCAATTGCAGGAATTGATAAGTGTGTTTTGTATGATGTTACGCAACAGAAGAAATTGAAAAGTCTGTCTTATGAGTATGGCAGAGCTGGGTTCCTGTCAATGGAAGATCAGTTTATTGTGTATTGCGACGAGATCGAATATTGTCTGAACACAGAGACACTTGAGGAACAGGAGCCGGAGGATGGTCTGGAAAAATTTGTGGAAGATATGTGGGAAGCAAATGACCGGGAAGTATTTGCACCGATGAGGGCTTGGAAAGGTACTGTTGTATGCGTTACATCAAAGGCTATTTATGAATATAGAGATGGAAAAACAGTAAATGCGTTGTCAGTTCCGGGCACTGTTCATGGTGGAATTTGTTTTAATGGGATGTTTCCTGTATGTAAGGGGAGTCAGAATAGTTATTATCTAAGCACAATTTCCACAGGAAAAATAACCATGTGGCGGATTGAGCCAGAACTGAAAAAAGAGGCCACAGCCTTTACGATTTACAGTCTTACCAAAAATCCTGCTGTGACACAGACCGCGATGCTGTATCAGCAGGAGCATCCGGAGCTGAAAGTGGAACTTCGGGTAGGAATGGAAGATGAGGCGGCACTCACCCGTACAGATGCGATCAAGCAGTTAAACACAGAATTGTTGAGTGGCAGCGGTCCGGATCTGATTGTGATGGATGGACTTTCCGTAGAAAAATATACGGATATGGGCTTGTTGCTTCCACTGGATGTAAACGTGTCAGATGACAGGTGTTTTGAAAATATTGCGAAAACTTATCAGAAAGACGGCTCATTATATGCCATTCCCACAGAGTTTCTGCTCTATGCGGTGCAGGGGTCGACAAATCCTGTTTCTGAGATCGGGTCACCGTCTGAGGTCGGTCAGTGGGTTTTGAAAAATGCAGATCAGGCGGGATTATCCGGTTATGAATATACAGGTAATTACAATGTTTTTTCCCAGTATGCACAGTTTTTGTATGATGTATATGCGGAAAATATGATCCAGGATCATATGGTGGATAAGAATACATTGACGGAGTATCTGAAGTTATGTGGAACGCTGGCAGAAACTGCTTCAGATAAAACGCTCGAAGAGGATGCAGTGACAAGAAGCATTCAGGCTGGACAGGTGGAGATCCACTATAACGATTCGGTGCATATATCAGCAGGTCTGGTGGCAGGTGTTACAGACATTGGTGCTCTTACGACGCAAAAGCACAACGGGGAAGCAGAGTATGCGCTGTACCCGATGTATCAGCCATGCAATATTCTGGCAGTGAATGCGAATACCAGGCAGGCAGAAACGGCACAGGATTTTATCACATTTTCCTTAGGAGATAAAGCCCAGACATTAAATATGAATACGTATGAACCGATCACATTAGATACGTTCCGCAGTGCGGTACGGGGAGATGGCATGGATGCGGATGAGGACGGAATGATCTGTGAACTTTATCTGGGTGAAAATATAGAAAGTTTTTACATTTATGCTCCGACCGAGGATGAAAATGCTTCTCTGGAACAGCAGATCAAACAGATCGATCATGCATTTACAGAGGATGTGGTGATAAGGGATATCGTGATGGAGACATTGGAGTCTTATCTGAACGGTTCCACAGACCTGGAGGATGCGGTGGCATCTGTAACAAACCGGATCAATCTGTATCTAGGTGAATAATAAAGAAAGAGGTGCGTGTGAGTTGTGGAAAAGAGGATAAAACACAGAAACAGGAAATTCTCAAAAAGCAGCTTCTCACGCGCCTGTTTATTTTTGCTGCCGAGTCTGATTGGTGTGCTGGTGTTGTTTGTGGTGCCGTATCTGGATGTGATCCGAAGGTCTTTTCTGGATGGCACCGGGCAGAGATTTGTGGGGATGGAAAATTATAAAACGGTAGTGGAGAATACAGCCTTCCGTCTGGCAGCAGGAAATACGGTTTTATTTTTATCAGCATGCGTGCCATTACTTTTGTTTTTGTCATTATTTATTGCAATTTATCTGCAGAGAAATAAAACAGTTGGAAACTGGCTGAAAAGTGTGTTTTTACTTCCGATGGCAATGCCGGTGGCTTCTATTGTACTGTTATGGAACGTGCTTTTTACCAGAAATGGATTTTTAAGTCATTTTCTGTACTGGTTTGGTGTGACGGGACAGAACTGGCTGAATACAAAGTATGCTTTTGGCATTCTGGTATTCAGCTTTATCTGGAAAAATCTGGGGTATGATATCATTCTCTGGCTGGCGGCACTTGCCACGATCTCTCCGGAGATTTATGAGGCGGCCAGAGTGGACGGAGCCAGCGAAAGTCAGTGTTTTTTCCGTATCACCATGCCAAATCTCTGGTCATCGTTTTTTTTGATTCTGACGTTATCACTGATCAATGGATTTAAAGTGTTCCGGGAGGCATATCTGATCGCCGGGGATTACCCGGAACAGCATATTTATCTGTTGCAGCATCTGTTCAACAACTGGTTTAGGGATCTGTCGGTGAACAAACTGGCAGCGGGGGCAGTATTGATGGGACTTGTGCTGTTTGTACTGATCATGGTATTTCAGAAGTTTTTTGACCGAACTATGAGTTAGTTAAGTCGCTTATTTTTGCAAGCAGTGATCGGAGCAGTGAATCGTAATCAAGTTATTTCTGTGAAAGTATAAGCATTCAGATGGGAGGCGGAAATGAAGAAGAGGGGCAGGAGAATCCTTCAGATTTTGATTTTGATCATATTGTTTCTGTTTTCCTTTGCGGTCGTATATCCGCTGATTTTCCTGTTGGGGGGATCTTTAAAAAGTACGCCGGAACTGGGAAACAATCTGGCGGCGTTGTGGTCCGCGGATGGAACTCTGCACTGGACCTGGCTGCCTTTTGAGCCGACCCTGCAGCATTATGTGGAACTGCTTTTCGATGAGCCGGGCTATTATGTCATGTTCTGGAATTCCGTAAAAACCGTTGGCGGTGTGATCGGCGGACAGCTTGTGCTCAGTCTGCCCGCGGCATGGGGATTTGCACGCTGGCAGTTTCCAGGAAAAAAGATCCTGCTGTCGCTCTATATTGTACTGATGCTGTTCCCGTTTCAGGTGCTGATGCTGTCAGAATATCTGATCTTGAACTGGATGGGGATGATCGATACTTTGTGGGCGTTGATTCTGCCGGGAGCCTGCTCCACATTTCCGATTTTTATCATGTACCGTTTCTTTTCCAAGGTATCGACGGATGTGATCGAAGCAGCAAAGCTGGATGGGGCAAATGAAAGACAGATTTTCTGGCGGATCGGGATTCCTCTTGGAATGCCCGGGATTATGTCTGTGATTGTGCTGGCGTTTCTGGAAAATTGGAACCTGATCGAGCAGCCGGCGGTATTTCTCCGATCTGAACGGTTGAAACCGCTGTCACTGTATCTTTCAATAATCACAAAGGAAAATGCAGGTGTGGCATTTGTGGCGGCACTGATCGCCCTGCTGCCCCCGTTACTTGTATTTTTGTGTGGACGGAAGTATCTGGAGCAGGGAATTGCAGCAATCGGTGGCAGCGAGTAGGGAAAGGATAGAAAAGATGGAACAAAAACGATGGGTACGGATTGCCGTTGTGTTTTTTGCATTGATGGTTGTATTGACAATATTTTCCAGGGCAGCATCTTCGGCAGTAAAGGCGCATGTGAGCGTGGTAAAGGCATCCAGACAGAAAATATCACATGAGATACAGCTGGATGGCTCTGTTGAGGCAAAAAATTATTTTCTTCAATATGTACCGGCAGGATTGATGGTGACCGGGGTGCAGATTTCGGCAGGACAGCAGGTGGAAGCCGGGGATGTGATCTTTACAGTAGATGTGCAGAAAGTGCAGGAGAAGATTAAAGCTATTGAGGCGGAGCTGAATCGTGCGGATCAGAAAGACCGTTTATCCATTTCCAGATCAGAAGCATCGTATCAGGATGTGAAAATAAATGCAGAGGAAGAAAAGGCATATGCCTATGAGGCTTACACAAAGGCGGTCAGTGAGTATCAGAATTATATAAATACGCATAAAAAGAGCGTTGATACAAAAACGGCTGATACTGACGGAAATTCAGGTGATGCGCAAACCTCTGAATTGGCGGATTCTGTCTATGATGCATCTGTTGTGGCAGAATTGGAAAATGCCATAGAAGCACAAAAAAGTGCTTATGAAGCAGTGGTGCGGGAGCAGGAAAAACAGGTCAGGGAGGCATCTGATGCAGTGCAGCAGACAAAAGAAGATCTGAACCTGTCAAATGATACAGATACACTGAAGAAACAGTTGGATGCTTTGCGTACCTATGTGGAAAATGGCGGCGTGTATCAGGCGGAATGTTCCGGTGTAATTGGTCAGATCAATGTGGCAGCAGGAAGCGAGACCGTAGATGGGATCGCTGTGATGCTGGCAGATGCTGCAGAAACGGTGCGGTTTACGGCGGATCTGTCAGAAGAATACCAAGATGAGATTACAGAAAACAGTGTGATCACTCTGAGGGGACAAAACGTGGTGGGCGAAGAAGAAACGTATGAGGTATCTTCGGCGGTTGTTTCAGAAAATACCGGAGCAGAAACGGATGGCTTTGGCAGATATTTACTGACTGCGGATTTACCGGGAGCTCTCTATCCGGTGGGAACAAAACTGACCGTGACAGTAGATAATCAGTCAAACACTTATGATAGCTGTCTGCCACTTTACAGTCTGCATCAGAAGGGAAATAACCAGTATTTTATCTATGTGATGGAGGAACAGGATACGGTATTCGGAATGGAGCTTGTGGCAAGGGAAGTGCCGGTCACTGTACTGGATAAAAATGAGCAGTATGTGGCAGTGGAAGAGGTGATTTCCGGAGAGGTGATCGTATCTTCTGATAAGGACATTGCAGATGGAAGCAGGGTGAAAATAGAGGAAGAATAATTTCTGATTTGGAAGGATAGTAAATAAATCGTCAGGCTTGTAGGTATAGTAAAATCAGAAGAACAATTCTAGTTTGGAAGGGTGACGGAAAAACGGAAATTAGGAATAGATTCTTAAATGGAGTAGAAATGAAAAAACAGTGGAGATGCCATTTGAATGTGCATGCAATATGGGGATTATGGAAACAGAAAAAAGCAATCGTGGTGGTTTTGATTGTTCTCATTGCCTGCGGATTGACATTTTATGCCATGGGGATACGACAGAAACAGGAATTATCCATGTATCAGGACCGGATTACGCTGTTTCAAAAAGACCGGCAGTTTTATACCTATGAAGATGCAGTACAGATGCGGCAGAGAAACGAGGAAATAAAGGAACCGTTTTCTTATGTTATCTGGGGAACTGAAGGGATACATCTGTTGGAAAATCAGGATCTGGGACGGTCCAGCAGGGTGGAAGTGTATGCCATAGATGGAAACAGTCAGTTATTGCTGCCTTCCACTGTCATGTTGGATGGCACGATTACAGATGGATGCCTTCTGGGAGAAAAAGCAGCACAGGAATTGTTTGGTGTTGCAGATGCTGCCGGACTTTCTGTTACGCTGGACGGACATACGTATCAGGTACTTGGGATGCTGACCAGGGAAACACAGGAAGCTGTGTTTTCAGCAAAGGATCTGCATGCAGCCAGACTGAATCGCATGACGGTAGAAACATCAGAAAACCGTACACGATCGATGCTGGAGCAGACGATAGAATGGAAGATTGGATTTGCAGGAACAGCATTTGATGATCGATTCATAAACAGTGTGATCGGCTTACTGAGCATTGGTTTATGCATTTTATTATGGCTGTGGCTGCTTCGCCTGATGTTTCGTGAGTGGAAAAATTATCGGAAGCAGTATGCGGCACAGGCAGAATATTATAAAGGCGGATATCTCATTGCACCTGATTATGTAAAGGGAATGGCAGTCAGAATTTGCTGTATGGCAGGTGTAGTTATTTTGATGCTGATATTTTTGCGGTTCCATGTAAAGATACCGGAAGATATGATACCTACAAAGTGGTCGGATTTTGCATTCTGGCGCCGTTGGGGTGAAGATAAGGCAGAGCGGATGGCTGATTGGATACGGTGTGAGAAATATGCTCCGGAACTGGAAGATTTGGGAAAATCAGTGAGAGCAATTGGATGTTTTGTTATTTCTTATTTATGTTATTTGTTGATACGGATATTCGGACTGAGAATCTGGAAAAAATATTAAAAATTTTATTTTCAAATCTTTATAAATGCCCGAAATGGATTCCTTTTTTCATGGACAGACTTGTGCAGAATGCGCGGTAAACCTGTTTAAAAAAGTGAAAGATTATGAAAAATGTTTTTGCATTCAAAATTTTTTGTATGGAATTACATAAAATTCAGAACAAACTGACGGGAAAGGAAAGCCTGCAGCAGAGTAATATTGACAGATTCCACGAAATGTAAAGGAAATCTTGCAATTGGAACTACCATTTTGGAGAAGAAATGTGAACTATCCTGATTTGACAAAAAATCAATATCATGCAATAATGCATCCGATGTGGAGAAATTGCATAGAGTGTAATGATGAAATAAAAAATGAAATCGTTACCAATTTTCCATTTTGTATAGGGGTGAGCTCATTATAGAAAGGGTGAATCAATCATGACAGAAAAGAAAATCAAATTAAATGCAACCAATGAAGTACAGGAATTTGTCAATGCAGCATCCGAATGTAATTTTGATATTAACCTGCACTATCAGCGTGCCATCGTAGATGCGAAATCATTTCTTGGCGTTTTAAGTCTTGGACTTTCGAAAATTTTTACGGTATCTTATGGCGGAAACGATGGTAATTTCGAACAGATTCTGAGCAAGTATGCTGCTGCATAGTCAGAATCCACAAATCACTGAAAAAAACAGAGATATATACAGGGTCGTACGATAATCGTACGGCCTTTTTTCTGTTTGCAGTGAAAAAAAACATAAGATGTGTTACACTGATAACAGTTTGCTGAATCGATGCTACATAGAAGATTCAGTATAAAGTGTTGAAAAGGCGGATAGCAGTCATTTATGGAGCAGATAGAAACGATTGGAGCGACAGAGCAGCGGGAGCTGACGAGAATACAGATTTCCGTGCGAAATCTGGTGGAATTTATTTTTCGTTCCGGAGATATTGACAATCGTATTGGAAAAGGTGCACAGAAAGAGGCTATGCAGGAAGGCAGCCGGATGCACCGTAAAATCCAGGGACGGATGGGAATGGAATATCGAGCAGAGGTTCCTCTGAAACTGGAAGTGCCGCAGGAGCAGTATGTGCTGGCATTGGAAGGCCGGGCTGATGGTATTATTACAAATGTAGATGGTGTGACCGTTGATGAAATCAAATGTATGTATACCGATGTGACACGTTTTGAGGAACCGATTTTTGTGCACAAGGCACAGGCGATGTGTTATGCGTATATTTATGCATTGCAGAACGGATTGGATCAGATTTCCGTGCAGCTGACCTATTGTGATCTGGATACAGAAGAAATCTGCCGGTTTGAGGAAGCATTTTCTTTTTTCTGGCTGGAGCGATGGTTTCAGGATATGATGGAAGCCTATCGGAAATGGACAGATTTTCAGTTTGCATGGAGAAAGATCCGTCAGACATCCATACAGACACTGGAGTTTCCGTTTCCTTACCGTGAGGGACAGTACAAACTGGTGGGAGATGTATACAGAACCATTAACCGGAAGAAAATATTGTTTATCCAGGCACCTACCGGAACCGGAAAGACGATTTCTACGCTGTTTCCGGCAATCCGTGCTGTTGGGGAAAATCTGGGAGACAAAATATTTTATCTCACGGCAAAGACGATCACACGAACGGTGGCAAAGGATACATGTGACCTTCTGAAAGCAAAGGGTTACCGCGGAAAGGTCATTGTACTGACGGCCAAAGAGAAAATGTGTCCCTGTGAGGAAATGGACTGTAATCCATCCAACTGTCTGCGGGCGAAAGGACATTATGACAGGGTAAACGATGCAGTGTATGCTTTGATCACCACAGAGGAGGATTTTACCCGGGAGCGGATGCTGGCGCAGGCGGAAAAATATCAGGTGTGCCCTTTTGAAATGTCACTCGATGCGTCACTTTATGCAGATATCATTATCTGTGATTATAATTATGTGTTTGACCCGAATGTGTATTTGAAGAGGTTCTTTTCCGAGGAAGAAAAAGGTGACTATATTTTTCTGGTGGATGAGGCGCACAATCTGGTGGAGCGCGGCCGGGAGATGTACAGTGCCGTTTTGGTAAAAGAAGAGATTTTGACGGTGAAAAAGCTGGTGCGTGGTAAGGACCGGAAACTGGAAGCGGCTTTGGAAAAATGTAACCGTCAGATGTTGGAATGGAAGCGGGAATGTGAAACATATACGATATATGAGAGCATCGGAGCCTTTGCATTTTCCCTGATGCGTCTGATGTCTCTGCTGGATATTTTTCTGCAGTCGAGAGGGGAGATGCCGGAGCGAAAAGAAGTCACGGAGTTTTATCTGAATTTGCGGCATTTTATGAATATGTTTGAGCGGGTGGATGAAAATTATGTACTGTATTCTGATTTTGATGAAACAGACCGGTTTTGTCTGCACTTGTATTGTGTGAATCCATCCGTAAATCTGCAGGAGTGTCTGGAGCGGGGGAAAAGTACGATCTTTTTCTCTGCGACATTGCTTCCTGTGAACTATTATAAAAATCTGTTAAGTTCGAAAAAAGATAATTATGCGGTATACGCGGATTCAGCGTTTCGAGAGGAACAGCGTCTGCTGTTTATCGGCCGGGATGTCAGCAGCTTGTATACACGACGGACCCTTGGAGAGTTTCATCGCATTGCTTTGTATATCCAACAGGTGTTGCGGGCAAAAAAGGGAAACTATCTGATATTTTTTCCATCTTATCGTTTTATGGAGGATGTGTATGAACAGTTTCTGGCGGTCAATGAGCAGGAAGCAGACTGTATGATGCAAAGCGGAAATATGAATGAGGCAGACCGGGAAGAATTCATACAGGAGTTTTCCAATCCAAGAGGAAAATCCCTGGCGGCATTCTGTGTGCTTGGCGGTATTTTTTCGGAGGGGATCGATCTGAAGGAAGATCTTCTGATCGGTGTTCTGATTGTCGGAACGGGATTGCCACAAATCTGTAACCAGCGCGAAATCCTGAAAGAATACTATCAGGAAGAGAATGGACAGGGATTTGATTATGCCTATCAATATCCGGGGATGAATAAGGTGTTGCAGGCGGCAGGACGTGTGATCCGGACAGCGTCTGACCGGGGGATCATCGGTCTGCTGGATGAACGTTTTCTGCGAAGTGATTACAGGCAGCTTTTCCCAAGGGAGTGGAGTCAGTATGAGGTGCATACGTTGGATAGTCTGCCTGAGGCATTGGAAGCTTTTTGGAAAAAATAACTTTTTGTTTGTCTTGTTGTTGGCTGAAATTTAATTTTTAATACGAAAACGAAGCATCCTGTCAGGACGCTAGACGCTCACTACCCTCGCTTCACGTCGTTTTCATCGCGCTCGTTCCCACGCCTGAAAAAGAGGTCGTTTCCACTCGCGCAAAAACTCGTGAAACTCAGTCGTTTGCTTAATCGCTTCCCCTGACAGGATGCTTCGTTTTCTATATTTACACAGTGAAATAATCAGCCATTCACATGACGCACTGCGTGCCACTCATGCATATAAGCCGATAGCATAGTCTCTGTTGTGTTGCATGAGCAGAACTACAATTTGGTATGTTATAAAGTACAACAGTGTAGCAGTTCTTTTTTAGAGTATGCCGCTTCGCGCTCGACAAGATTTTTCACTCTGACTCAGAATCTAAAATAGTTAATAGATGACTTTAGCTTCCGTGTCATTCTTTGCTCTATATAAATTTGCGCATGCGACATAACGAATATTATGTCATCAGCTTGTGTGCATGCGTGGCATACGGTGCCGTCAAGTAAATGGGGCAAATTCGGAAGCAAAATCCAAGACAAGACGGTAGGTTGATTTTCGTTACCGCAGCGAGCATAGCCCGCCTCCGTGAGTGTGTCTGAGCACGCTGTATTTGCGTGCGAGTTCGCGGGAGGAGGCGGAGATAAGCGGCGCAGCGGAGGTAGAAAATCATCCGTGTCTGTCTGGATTTCTGCTTCCGGATTTGCCCTTTACACAGACAAACAAGAATTTAATTATTGTATTTCCGTACCAGTTTCTGTATATCTTCATTTTTACCGATAACCAGCAGGTGTTCATCTTCTTTGAAACGATAATCCGCTGGCGGCATTGCCTGAATGCCATCTTTTGTCTGAATAGCAACGATATTGGTGTGATATTTATTGCGGATATCCATTTGGACAATTGTATTCCCAATCCATTCCGGCAATGGTGCCAATTCGTAGATAGAAAAATCTTCACTTAGTTCAAAATAATCAAACACGTTGTCGGAACTGTATTGTACGGCACATTTTTCCGCGATATCCCGATCGGGGTAGATAATCTTGTCAGCACCGTTTCGCAGCAGAAATTTTGCATGTACATCTCTGGTAGCTTTGCTGACCACGTATTTTGCACCAAGTTCTTTTAGCAGACAGGTGATTTCCAGACTGCTCTGAAAATTTGTGCCTACGCAGACAATACATTTATCAAAGTTTCCGACTCCAAGGCTTTTTAACACTTCTTCTTTGGTACAGTCCCCAATTTTTGCATCGGTGACATAAGGAAGCAGAGGTTCCAACAGTTCTTCGTTTTGATCAATGATCATAACCTCGTTTCCGAGTTTTGCAAGGTTTTGGCACAGATGGCTGCCGAAACGCCCCATACCGATAATTAAAAATGATTTCATAATAAAAATCCTTTCTGTAAAAAATAAGTTTATGCAAGTATATTCTGTTTAACCGATACTGATATGCTCTTTTGGCTGTCGTACATGTGCCAGGCGTTTTTTGTCCGTAAAGGACATTGCGAAGGAAAGACTTCCTACGCGGCCAAGATACATGAGCAGTATCAGGATGACTTTTGCACCGGGTACAAGATGCGGTGTGATACCGGTGCTCATGCCGACTGTGCTGACAGCGGATACTACGTCAAATACGATCACCGTGAGATCCAGATCCTGCTGCATGGAGATCAGAAAAGTTGCAGCCACGGCCAGCAGCATATGGGTGGTAAATACAGCGGCAGCTTTGGAAACCGCTTCATCCTCCAGACGGCGCTTGAAAATATTGACACCATCCGTGCGGGTCAGCATAGAACGCAGGTAAAGAATCAGAACTGTGATAGTGGTCACTTTGGCTCCGCCCGCTGTGGAACCCGGACAGCCACCGATAAACATCAGTATGATGGTAAGGAGCTGGCTGCTCTGACTGAGACTGGCAATATCCGTAGTGTTAAAACCTGCGGTTCGTGGTGTGACTGCACAAAATAATGCATTTAAAATGGCCTGAGGTGTGTTCATATCTGCAAACAGTGCATGACGTTCCAGGATCAGAAACAGGATGGACGGACCGATGATCAGAATCAGTGATGTAATCAGTACGATTTTCGTATGCAGCGCATATTTTCGTATGTGCAGCTTATGCTCTTTCAGATCACCCCATACAAAAAATCCGATACCGCCAATGAAAATGAGTGCCATCAGTGTGATGCAGACAATCCAGTTTGTGTTGTATCCGATAAAGGAGGACATGCCAAAAGCCCCCATCAGATCAAAACCGGCATTACAGAATGCCGAGATGGAATGGAAAATACCATAGTAAAGCGCCTGTGAAAATGGCATATCCCGGAGAAAACAGAGGGTGAGAATAAGGGCTCCAATGCCTTCAAAAAGTAAGGTACCCTGTAAAATCAACCGTGCCAGACGAACAATGCCGCCGGTGTTTACGACATTGACACTTTCCTTTAAGAGTCCGCGTTGCCGCAAGGTGATCTTCTTTCGCAAGAACATGGAAAATCCGAATCCAAAGGTAATAAAACCAAGTCCGCCAATCTGGATCAGAGTAATAATGATGATCTGACCAAAAAGCGACCAGTGTAAATAAGTATTTGTAACGACCAGACCGGTGACGCAGGTAGCACTGGTAGATGTAAAAAGTGCAGTGAGAAAATCGGTCCAGGTTCCAGCTCTGCTTGCCAGCGGAGTCATAAGGAGCAATGTCCCGATAAGGATAATGCAAAAGAACCCCAGAGCGATCATTTGCATTTGTGAGATATTATTTCGTAGTTTTGTAAACATGTTGTTCCTCCTGTAATCAAGTTAGTATATCATGATTCTGAGAAATATGCTATACTGAACATAGCCTTGAAATTGGCGATGATACATATTTGTTTAAACGCAGAATGAGCATTTCCACGCTTTTGGTGTATAGAGCACTAAGTGGTGGGGAAGAAAGGGGGAAACTATATGGCAGGATTCTGTTTTTGGCTTGTGATTTTAATTTTTATTATATTCAGTGTAAGAAAAGGGAGAAAATCATCAAACCGTTCTGAACAGCCGCCGGTACATCCGCAGAGACCGGAACGGAAATCGGCCAGTCCGCACAGGTCGTATTCCTCACAGTCACATGCAGAAAAACCACAGACATCCGCTGGAAAGAAGAACTATGGAAGTGAAAAAAGCAGTTCCGTGGCAAAAACGACCGGAAACGAAAGAAAGAATAAAGAAGCACGGAAACAGAGAGAAGCGGATCTGCAGGCTGTATTTGATGAAAATCAGATTGTGGCTGCTGCCAAAGTAAATACCAGAGAAGTGGAACTGGATAATGACCGGGATGCAGAGGAGGAACACCTTATGGATGCGGTATATGACGCCATGATAAAAGGTCCACACAACAGCATGGACTTTCAGCGGGACTTTATTGCCGAAGGCATGGATATGCTGAATTCCTTTGATCTGTAAGAATGATTGATCGTATAGGTTTCTAAAATCACTTCAACCGTTTTGCTATTCAGACATTGTATCAGTGTGTATTGTGGATAAGATAGATAAAACTGTAAATTTGGGGAGAAAAGAGGGAATCGTAAAATGGCACAGGGAAATCCGTTACCGGGAGAAAAATATTTACATTTTAAAAATAAATTGTATCAGGTGATCGCAGTGGCAAAACATTCAGAAACCATGGAACCATATGTGGTATATCAGGCATTGTATGGAGATTTCGGCGTGTATATCCGTCCATATGATATGTTTGTCAGTGAAGTGGATCACGAAAAATATCCGGAGGTAACGCAGAAATATCGATTTGCATATGTAGATCATACAAAGAATGAGACGCTTCGAACGGAGCATGCAGAACATAAGAAAATACCGGTAAATCAGAATGTGGAACAACAGGAAAACGTGCCGGATGTAACTGCCGCTGTTTCGACGGCAGAACTTCAGGAACAGGATATGGTTCAGAGAGAATCAGATGTGGAAGAACAGATCAATCCATGGCTGCTCCGGTTTCTGGATACGGATACGATGGAGGAAAAATATCAGATTGTCTGTGATATCAAGAGCGATATCACAGATCGGCTGATTGATGATCTGGCAGTGGCAGTGGATGTGGTCATTCCGGAGGGAAAATTATCCGACCGCTATGAACAGCTGAAATACTGCATCCGGACCAGACAGAAATATGAGCAGACATCTCTCTGGAGAAAATAATTTCGGATTGGAGATTTATGGGCAAAAGGTAACAATGGGATATCACTGGTTATCTTCCGGTTGATATCCGTAGCGGCTCATATAACTGTTGTGATATTTGCCGGAATAGGTGACATCTTTTGCAAACCATTCCGGGGGCGTAAAGGCGTTGCCTTCCTCTTCAGAAGAAAATTCGACTTCTGCCAGAATAAGAGGCGCGAGATCACCTTCAAAAATATCAAGCTCAATGGTATAAGGATCCAACGGAATACAGTAGCGCTTTTTGGTGATGAGCAGTCCATCTGTTTTTTTGCGCAGGTGAGCATAGCTTTCAGCGGTCAGTGGAAGATTGTATTCTTCCCGGGTCATGAGTCCGCCGGATTTGTAAGTGAGAAAGTAGGAATCATCTTGTTTGCGGATGCGCACGACAGGATTGGTACACAGATAACCCTGCTCGATTTGGAGGCATGGGTATTGTTCCAGATGTTCCGGTAACTGCCGGATTAAAAATTTACGTTCGATTTCCATAAAGTAAAATCTCCTTCTGCAATTCGTATGGTATCTTTTGACCTCAACATCTTTATATCGAATAGAGGGAAGGATTGTGGGCGTGCAAAGCACGGAGCAATCCGTGTGATCAGGATTTGGGCGTTTTGATATCCAAATCTTATATCAACAATTATATCGTAATGGGAGCAGAAAATTCAAGGTTTGAAGAGCAAGTAGCGAAAGCGGATTGCGAATGTCCGCTTTACTTCATGTTGCGAATGGCGTGCGTGAATTGTAACGAATATTATGTAGAAAGGATAGATGATCATGAGTAAAATAGCTGTATTATGTAATGATGGAGTAGAAGAAATTGAATGCCTTACAGTAGTGGATTTTTGCAGAAGAGCCGGAATTGAGGTGTTGACGGTATCTGTAACCGGAAAACGACAGATTATGGGAGCACACCAGATCTGTTTTCATGCGGATGAAGTGTATAATGATATGAATTTTGAGGAATTTGACGGTATCGTGTATCCGGGTGGACCGGGCACAGGGGTACTTGGTGAAAAACCGGGTGTCAAAGAACTGGCTCAGAAATTTTTAAACAGTGGCAAAATGCTGGCAGCAATCTGTGCTGCACCGGGTATGATTTCTGAGACTGGTATTTTAAAAGAAAAACACGCTACCGGTTATCCGGGCTGCAATCCGCAGGGCGGTGCAATCTGGAGTGATGATACAGCAGTGACAGATGGCAATCTGATCACCGGTAAAGGGCCGGGAGCTGCGGCAGAATTCTCCATTGCGATCATCCGTTATCTCGAAGGAGATGCCAAAGCAGATGCAATCCGTACTTCTACGATGATGCCGTAATGCACATTTCGTGCAAACGTGCATTTGTGCGAAAAGAAGTCAAACAACGGAAGAAAAAGAATTTTTTTCCAGTTATAAAAAATACATCTTCGTTCATACTAGGAACAAGACAGAACACTTCAAATCGGATACTTTTGTTGAAGTGAAATTGGATTGCGAATGTCCGTTTTACGGTACGTGAGATTCGATTCAACAAAATTACCGGAAGAAGAACGCCTGTCTTTACTATAGAGAAAAAATCACGGAGGTGTAACAACATGAGTAATTCTAACAGCTCAAACAAAGTGTCAGTTCCGGAGGCAAAAGAAGCAATGAACCGTTTTAAACAGGAAGTGGCATCCGAACTTGGTGTACCTTTAAAAGAGGGCTACAACGGTGATCTGACTTCCCGCCAGGCAGGATCCATCGGTGGTGAAATGGTGAAAAAGATGATCATGAAACAGGAAGAGCAGATGTCCAACAAATAAGGACTGCATTTCTGAGAAGATCAGAGAGAAAATCATGGACGAAATAGAATCAGGCACAAAGTTTTGCAGGTGTTCATGAGCAAGTGGCGAAAGCGAATTGCGAATGTCCGATTTGCCGGTAAAACGAGACAGACTTTATCTGCATTCTGCCTGAAGATATCAGAACATGAAAAATGAAAAAGGAGCAGCTGCAAAAAGGCAGCTGCTTCTTTTTTTGTCAGAATGTTTGTTCTTTCGAAACGAAAACATTTCTATTGTTACAATAATATACCACTGAATCAATATTCTGTCAATTCAAAAGTTGAGATTTTTGAAGTAAAAAAATGAAACGAAAATTTGTGCATTTTTACGTCAAAACAACAATTGACAATTTGGCTGTCTGGGGATATTATAATGACAACAGCTGTTGAAACAAAAGGAATTAACTTTTAAAGCAACAATCGAAAACAACAATAAAAAGAAAATATTTTTATTGTTGCAAAAGTGAAAAAACGGGAATAACATGTAGAAAGGAGCTTTTATTATGAAAGCAAAAGGAGTAAGATTACACGCAGCAAATGATCTGAGATTGGAAGAGTTTGAACTTCCGGAAATCACGGATGATGAGATTCTGGTGAAGGTAGTATCCGACAGTATCTGTATGTCGACTTACAAATGTGCGATCCTCGGAATTATGTTATGCTCCGGTATCTGCTGTTGTAACACAGTCCAGTGCTATTCTCGGAAGAGATGGATGCCTGAACTTTTTCGCAGGTCCGACAGACAAAAAATTCAGTGCAGAGATGAATTTTTACGATGTACATTATAATTCTACTCATGTAATGGGAACTACAGGCGGAAATACCGCAGACATGATCGAGTCTCTGGAGCTGACGGCAGCAAAACGCATCAACCCGGCTGTTATGGTTACACATATCGGGGGTCTGGATGCGGCAGCAGAGACAACACTGAACCTTCCGAAGATCCCGGGTGGAAAGAAATTAATTTATACACATTTAATTGCAAACTTTATCACAGAAAAATAAGAACTGTCAGAGTTTTTCGATCCCGTCAGGATCCTGGATTCTGACGGAGAGGAGAAAATTATGGATACAATGGAAATGCGCAGAAATGCAATTGCGGAACTGGTGAATAAACATGGAACCGTAAGTTTTGCACAGATTAAAGAACAGTTTCCGCAGGTGTCTGAAATGACACTTCGTACCGATCTGAAAGCACTGGATGCGGCAAAAGAGATCGTAAGGATACACGGAGGCGCGAAGTCCGTACAGCTGGTGATCGGAACGGACGATTATCTGACCCGGCGTGCGGTACGCAACATACAGTCCAAGCAGGAGATTGCAAAAAAAGCAGTGCAGCTGGTTCTTCCGGATACCGTGATTTTTCTGGATTCCGGAAGCACCACCACAGAACTGGCACGGATTTTCCCGGATCAGTCCAATCTGATCTATACCACAGGACTCTCCTGTGCCACAGAACTTGCAAATCTCACAAAACCGGTCATCATGCTGCCAGGTGGACAGCTGAATCGTTACAGCATCAGTATGTACGGTATCTCAGCCATCCGGGAACTGGAGCAGGTGAACTTTCATCAGACATTTTTAGGGGTAACAGGGTATTCGATGAAAGCAGGGTTTACCTGTGGAAACAATGAGGAGGCCATGTTGAAACGGACCGCTATTGAGCAGGCAGAGCAGGTGGTTGTCCTGATGGATTCCTCCAAAACAGAGGTGAAGAGTACATATACGATCTGCGGGCTGGCGGATGTGGATGTGATCATATCCGACGGTCAGCTGCCGGAAGATTTTCTGGTGGAATGTGAGACTCATCATATCACAGTGTATTAAAAGATAAGATTTCTGCATATTCCCATTGTTCCCTGTTTATATGGAGACAAAAGTGGGAGGTATATTGTGAAAAACAAAGTACAGAAATTCGGTAAGTTCCTGTCAGAAATGGTAATGCCGAATATAGGAGCGTTGATCGCATTTGGTTTTCTGGCTGCAATGATTATGGGACCGTTGGCAGGTTTTTGTATTAAAAAATTTGATCAGCTGATGGATGGTCATATGCCGGTCGGATTTGAAATGCTGATCAACAACTTTTCAGCAGGTATCATCGGAATGTTGCTGGCAATCCTGGGGTATGTGGTTGTAGGTCCGGTGATGAGTGGCATTCTGACTGTTCTGGCAGCTGGTGTCAATATTCTGGTAAGCCACAGCCTGCTTCCGCTGGTTACAATCTTTATTGAGCCGGCAAAGGTATTGTTCCTGAACAATGCGATCAATCATGGAATTTTCACTCCGCTGGCAACAGCACAGGCAGCAGAAGCAGGAAAATCCATTATGTATATGCTGGAGCCGAACCCGGGCCCTGGTCTTGGTGTGTTGCTGGCATATATGTTCTTTTGCAAAGATAAAAAGACAAAACAGTCCGCACCGGGTGCTGTGATCATCCATGTACTTGGTGGTATTCATGAGATTTATTTCCCGTATATCCTGATGAATCCGCTGGTGATCATTGCTCCGATCGTCGGAAATATGGCAGCTGTTTTCTGGTTTAACCTGACAGACTGCGGTCTGGTAGGACCGGCTTCGCCGGGATCCATTATTGCATACTTAATGATGACTCCGGGACCGGATATCTGGAAAGTATTAGTGGGTGTTGCTATCGCAACCGGTATTTCTTTTGGTATTGCATCACCGATTGTAAAAATAGCAGGCGGAAAGAACAGTCTGGAGGAGGCAATTCAGGCAGTCGGGGAACTGTTGCATCAGCTTGGTTATGTAGATGAGACTTACGTGGATGCGATGCAGGAACGTGAAAAGTTGATTACTACTTACATGGGAATGGGTGTAGCCATCCCACATGGGACCAGTCAGGCAAAAGGTACTGTAAAGAAGACAGGTATTGTATTTCTGCAGTATCCGCAGGGAGTTGATTTCGGAGATGAAAAGGCACAGCTTGTCTTTGGTATTGCCGGAATCGGAGAGGAGCATTTGAATCTTCTGGCAAAAATCTGTGAAGCACTGGAGGATGAGGAAGTGCTTGAACGCAGAATAAGCATTCCCCCGCTTCAAGTGCGTAGAGCACTAAGCGGTGGGTAAGGGGGATGCTTATGTCAGTGGGAGTTAAAAGCTCCCACTGACAGGTCGCAAAGCGACTGCGTTCATGAGCAAGTAGAGAAAGCGGATTGCGAATGTCCGCTTTACAAAATGAAGACGACAGATGACATTGACTGGATAATGGAATGGTTGTCATAAGGGTTTCTTTTGGAGACTTGGCTGAAAATTTAAGATTATTAATTAATACGAAAACGTAGCATCTTTTCTCATTCGCTAGACGTTCGCTACCCTTGTTTTGCTCCGGTTTTATCGTGCTCGTTCCCGCGCCTGAAAAAGAGGGCGCTCCCACTTGCACAAAACTCGCAAAACGCGGTCGCTCACTTAATCGCTCATCGAGAAAAGATGCTACGTTTTCAGCTTTTTTCTTTCACGTCAAAAAAATTACGCAAGATGCCCGTTCAGCCATGTGAGAAGATCCGCATAGACTACATCGCGGTCTGTCTCGTTTAAAATTTCATGGCGATCGCCGGGATAAAGTTTGATCTGTACATCCTGAATGCCGGCAGCTTTATATTGCTGGCAGACTTGCGTCACACTTTTTCCATTGTTCCCGACCGGATCGTCTCCACCGGCGACGAAAAACAGTGGGAGATTTTTAGGAATCTGCTGAATATGAGCAGGATTCTGTATGTACTGGATGCCGCGGAACATCTGGTAATAGCCGTTGACTGTGAAACGGAAGGTGGACCATGGATGATGAATGCAGGTGTTGATGATAGCCTCATCTTTGGTCAGCCAGTCACTTGGTGTGCGTGCCGGTTCAAATTGTTTGTTGTAGCCGCCAAACGCCATGTTGTCCACAAAAGCACTGCGGTATGTCCAGCCACGGAACAGTGCGATCGTGCGACAGATCAGTTTTCCTATATGCAGGATGATACCAGGCTGGGAGCCGGTTCCCATGATGATAGCACCTGACAGACCATCAGCATGCATCTGAATGTACTGCCGGGTCAGGAAAGAACCCATGCTGTGCCCAAGGAAAAAATAGGGAAGATCCGGATATTTTTTCTGTGTCATGGTGCGCAGGGTATGGATATCTGCGATGACACATTCGTTGCCATTTGGATGTGCAAAGTATCCGTGCTGATCGTCTGTGATGACGGATGCACCGTGGCCGAGGTGATCATTGGCGACCACATAGTAGCCCTGATCAGCTGCGTGTTGTGCAAAATCATCGTATCGATCTGCATAATCTACCATGCCGTGGCAGATTTGCAAAACTGCTTTCGGAGAGTCTTCCGGTTCCCAGATAATTGCATGGATCTGGGTTTTTCCGTCAGATGACGGATAAGTGATATCGTGTTTCATAATGTATGATGCCTCCGGGTTATTTTGGGTAAAGTAATATGTGTGGGATTCAAGTCAGTGTAAACTGGTACTTATTTCAGAATGATTGTGCACGTTATCCCACTGGGTGTCTATTATTTGTCTGGTGCAATAAGGATCTTCAACTGGGAAGCGCGGTCTTTGCGGCCCAGGCCCTGTTCCTGACAGTTATCCAGTGAGACAATGTCGGTTACCATGCCAGGGAAAGCGATTTTTCCGGCAGCCAGCATCTGCAGATACATTTCGACTTCTTCCTGCAGATATACAAAGGAGGACTGGAAATCAATCTCAAAGATCTGTGCTGTTCCCAGTGTAAAGGTGATCGGCTGCTGTACGGTACCGATGAGCATCACCTGTCCGCCCGGTTTTACTGCTTTCAGTACACAGGTTTCCACGGATGCCGGATGGCCGGAGCACTCGTATACGATATCTGCACCTACGTCGGAACCAAGGATCTCACGGATGGATGCGGCGATGTCCGGTTCCGTGGCGGAATTCAGAAAATAGTCTGCACCATAAGCGAGAGCAGCTTCTTTTTTTCTGTCTGTAACATCCAGGGCGATGATCTTGTTGGCACCACCGGCTTTTAAAAACTGAACGGCAGAGAGACCCACAGGTCCCATGCCGGATACCACAACGGAGTCACCAAGTTTGAACCGGGACATGCGGATGCCGTGAAGTGCTACACAGATTACATCAAAAAGTACCGCATCTTCCATTTTTACATTTTCCGGAACAGGAATGATCATGGTGTGTGCCACATCTTCGATCAGCAGATATTCTGCGTAACCGCCATCCGGCATTCCGATACCGGCAGTTCGCGGAAATCCGTGGATACAGATGTTTGTTTTGCCTTTCTTACATGGAGAGCAGTTTTCTTTGCAGTGCGCAGGCGGTCCGCATAACACACGCTGGCCGACCTGGAAATCTGTGACACCTTCTCCGAGTTTTACAATGGTTCCGGAGTTCTCATGCCCGAGAATCTTTGGCAGTGGTGTCGGTGTCTGTCCGAGCTTGTAAAATTCAATATCTGTTCCGCAGATCCCCACATAATCAATTTTGACAAGCATCTGTCCGGGACCCGGTTCCGGAACCGGTCTGTCCTCAATACGAATGTCTTCTTTCCCATATAATACAGCTGTTCTCATGATAAAAATCTCCTTAAAAAATACTCTGATAATTATTATAATATATGGAAAAAGATAAGGTTGCAAGAGACAAATACGGTGAGTGGTTACCATTCTGTTTGTCAGGAAAAATTGACGAACGGCGGCAGATATGCTATACTTTTTGACAGAAAAAAAGCAAAAAGGAGCTTACAAAAATATGAGTCAGGCAAAAGTTGATCGATATAAAGAAGAGAAGAAAAACAGAAAACAGACCATCAAGAAAGAGAAAAGAAACCGTGTGCTGGGACGTACGTTAGGTGTAGTCATTGCAGCAGCGATCGTATGCTGGATCGGATTTTCCGGATATTCTTATTATCAGGAGAAAAAGCCGATGACAAAGACAGAACTCAGTATGACAGCTCTGAACGAATATATGAGCAATCTGTCCAGTACAGACAGTGCCACAGAGTAACCGTTCGGAAAAGTAATCAGAAGGCAGAAGGTTATTATAATAAAGACAGAACCCCCATCGGAAGCGTGATGCTTTGCCGGTGGGGTTTTTGCGTTTGCAGAAAAATGTGAGATTGGGATGGAAGACATATAATGTATACATTTGTACGCTGATTGTGCGATACCGGTTATTCCCCGGTGTCGACAGCTGCTTTTTGCAGGGCATCTTCCACCGCATGCAGCAGCATGGATGCTGTGTATTGGTTTTCTTCAGAATAGGAAATATTGTCCACAGACTGTGTTTTGCAGATCTGCTCACTGATATTGTCCATGGAGGACTGCATCAGTGGATACATGGTTGTTACCGTATCATTCAGATTTACAAAAGACACCGAGTTGATATGGTTTTCGTCAACCACTACCTGAACATCCAGATTCTGTCCCTCAAACTGAATGGAAGACGTGTATACACCGGCTTTGTACTTGGGCTGCCCGGTGTCTGTTTTATTATGTCGGGATGGGCCAAACATGTAGACCAGCAGAAAGATAAGTACAATACCAAGAATAATAAAAATGGTTGTATAGATGACTTCTTTCATATGAAGCACTACAATTCTTGTTTTTGATCGCATTTTACAGTTTCCCCCTCATACCATACTTTGTATATCATATGCAGTAAAATGGAAAATATGCTGTTATTATTCATGTGGGGGAAATACACTTTTCATTTCAGTGGAAATAAAAAATGTAAAAAAATAAAAAAAGTGCTTGACTTTTGGGACTGGCTGCGGTATGATATCACTTGTCTTGAGGCGAACAGCAAAAGACAATATGATATGCGCGAGTGGCTCAGTTGGTGGAGCGCGACCTTGCCAAGGTCGAGGCCGCGGGTTCGAGTCCCGTCTCGCGCTTTTTTTCATGCAAAGGATATCCGTAAGGATATCCTTTTTGCATGAAATGAGCCCTGACGGGCTCAAACAGAATTCAGAAAATTCAGTTCGAGGTCTCAGAGGATCTAAAGTCCTCTTCGGTCGGTGCTAACCATTGGTCCCCCGGACCAATAGCACCGTCTCGCGCTTTTTTATGCAAAGGGATATCCGTAAGGATATCCTTTTTTTGCATGAAAAAAGCACGAAACGGGATAAATGTTGTATGCAGTATTTTTTTGGTTACTACTTTATGAATCGTATTTTTTTTGCTATACTATTACGAATACGAGAAAAATAGATGATGTTCAATGGATGGCAAATGTTTTTGTTTTATAGAACGAAGTTTGAACGCAGAATAAGCATTCCCCGCTTCAAGTGCGTAGAGCACTAAGCGGTGGGTAAGGGGGATGCTTATGTCAGTGGGAGTTAAAAGCTCCCACTGACAGGTCGCAAAGCGACTGCGTTCATGAGCAAGTAGCGAAAGCGGATTGCGAATGTCCGCTTTACTAGAAATAGATAATCGGAGGACGCATATGAGTTACGCAGATCATATTTTTATCAATATGTGTAAAGATATTATTGAAAACGGAACCAGTACGGAAGGAGAAAAGGTACGGCCGAAATGGGAGGACGGAACCAGTGCTTATACGATCAAACAGTTTGGTGTGGTAAATCGTTATGATCTGTCCAAAGAGTTTCCGGCGTTGACGCTTCGGAGAACGGCCATCAAGAGCTGTACAGACGAGATGCTCTGGATCTGGCAGCAGAAGTCTAACAATATTAATGACCTTCACAGTCATGTGTGGGATGAATGGGCGGATGAGACAGGTTCCATCGGAAAGGCATATGGTTATCAGATGGGCGTAAAGCATCAGTATAAGGAAGGAATGATGGATCAGGTGGATCGTGTGATCTACGATCTGAAGAATAATCCTTACAGTCGGCGTATAATGACTAATATTTATGTACATGCGGATCTGCATGAGATGCATCTGTATCCGTGTGCATACAGTATGACTTTTAATGTGACAAAGAAGCCGGGACAGGATAAGCTGGTGCTGAATGCAATCTTAAATCAGCGCTCCCAGGATATTCTGGCAGCAAATAACTGGAATGTGTGTCAGTATGCGGTGCTTATGCATATGCTGGCTCAGGTATGTGATATGCAGGTGGGAGAACTGGTGCATGTCATTGCGGATGCCCATATTTATGACAGACATATTCCACTGGTGAAGGAACTGATTTCCCGTGAGCCGCTTCCGGCACCGACATTCTGGCTGAATCCGGAAGTGAAAGATTTTTACCGGTTTACGAGAGATGATGTGCGTCTGGATAATTACCAGACCGGTCCGCAGATCACCAATATACCAATTGCGGTTTAACAGTTCACTCATCACATGTATTCAGACAATGATCATGCTTGCATGAGGAATTGGCTGGATGCATAGTGATGAAGGGAGCGCCTTATTATTGTTGTTTTATACTCTGTTTCGCCTTCTTGAACAACTGTTCAAGAAGTATCGCTCGCAAAGCGAGCTCTTTTGCGAATGGCGCGTGTGAATTGTATGAAATGTTAATTATAGAAGAAAGAGAGATGTGAGAAATGAATTTAATTGCGGCAGTAGATAAAAACTGGGCCATCGGCAGAAACAATAAGCTTCTGGTGAGTATTCCGGATGATATGAAATTTTTCCGCGAGACAACGACCGGGAAAGTGGTTGTAATGGGACGTAAGACACTGGAGAGCTTTCCGGGAAAGAAGCCATTGAAAAATCGTGTGAATATTGTGCTGACAGGCGATCGCAGTTATCAGGCTGACGGTGCAGTCATTGTACATGATATGGAGGAATTGCACGAAGAGTTGAAAAAATATCCGAGCGAGGATATCTATGTCATCGGCGGCGAGAGCATTTACAAGCAGCTTCTGGATGAGTGCGACGTTGCACACATTACGAAGATCGATTTTGCTTACGAGGCAGATGCCTGGTTTCCGAATCTGGATGAGAAAGAGGCGTGGGTGGTTACCGCAGACAGTGAGGAACAGACCTATTTCGATCTGGAATATCATTTCTATAAATATGAAAAGAAGGCATAACGGATGAGCAATTTTTTATTTAGTATCAATGTAACGATACCGATTTTTCTCGTTATGGTGATTGGATATTTTCTGCGTCAGATTGGTATGTTGAATGAAAATTTCGTTACGGTGGCAAATAAGTTTAATTTTAAAGTGACGTTACCGTTTTTGCTTTTTCGTGATCTGTCAACCGTTAATATCCAGGAAGTATTTGATTTGAAGTATGTGCTGTTTTGTGCAATCGCTACTTCTGTCTGCTTCTGGAGTGTGTATGGTCTGACGAAGATTTTTATGAAAGATAGATCCATGACAGGTGCTTTTGTTCAGGCATCCTTCCGCAGCAGTGCGGCGGTCATGGGACTGGCATTTATCCAGAATATTTACGGGCAATCCACAATGGGCTCACTGATGATCATTGGTGCAGTTCCGTTGTATAACATATATTCCGTGCTTGTATTGACTTTTGAAGGGGATTACCCGGAGAATGAGCGTGATACAGGCAGAATCAAGCAGGCTGGTATCAATATCCTGAAGAACCCGATTATCATCGGCATAGTCCTTGGTCTGATCGTGGCATTATTACATAATCCACTGCCGGAACTGGTAAATTCGACCGTAAACAATGTGGCAAAGATGGCAACCCCACTTGCATTGATCGGACTTGGCGCGGGATTTGAAGGGAAAAAGGCACTGGCCAAAATCAAACCTACCCTCTGGGCTGCTTTTATTAAGCTGGTTGCCCAGGCAGCAATTTTTATTCCGATTGCAGCTGCTCTTGGTTTCAGGGGCGAAAAAATGGTTGCTCTCGTAGTCATGCTGGCAGCACCGGCGACCCCGAGCTGTTATATCATGGCGAAAAATATGCATAACGACGGTGTGCTGACGGCAAGTATCGTGGTGGCTACGACGCTGCTGGCTTCTGTAACACTGACGGGATGGATCTTTTTGCTGCGCACGTTAGGGTGGATTTAAAAGGAGAGAGTTGAATGGATATAACAGGAAAAAAATTATTTGTAAAAGCGCTTCTTGAAGAAGGCGTAGATACTGTATTTGCCTATCCGGGTGGAACGGTAACAGATTTGTTTGATGAATTATATCTGAATGGTAAGATTGATCTTGTATTGCCGAGACATGAACAGGCTCTGGTGCATGAAGCAGAAGGTTACGCCCGTGAGACCGGTAAAACCGGTGTATGTCTGGTAACCAGTGGACCCGGTGCGACAAATACTGTCACAGCCATTGCAGATGCTTTTTACGATAGTATCCCGCTGGTTGTGTTTACCGGGCAGGTACCGTTAAATCTCATTGGCAATGATGCGTTCCAGGAAGTGGATATCGTAGGTATGACGCGCGGTATTACAAAATATAGTGTAACGGTCCGCGACCGCAAAGATCTTGGAAGAACGATTAAGATGGCATTTCATATTGCAAAAACCGGAAAACCGGGTCCGGTCCTGATCGATCTGCCAAAGGATATCCAGACTGCAACCGGTCCGGCAGAATATCCGGATCATGTGGAAATCCGTGGTTATAAAATTAATGAAGGTGTTCATCTTGGACAGCTGAAAAAAGCAACAAAATTACTGAAGGTAGCACGCCGTCCGCTGATCCTTGCCGGCGGTGGTGTTAATATTGCAGGTGCCAGTGAACTGCTGGAACAGGTGGTAAATATTACACATGTTCCGGTTGTTACGACTGTTATGGGAAAAGGCGCAATTCCTACAGATAACCCCTATTATGTGGGAAGCAGCGGCATGCATGGCCGTTATGCGGCAAATATTGCAGTCAGCAAATGTGATGTGCTCTTTTCCATCGGAACCCGTTTCAACGACCGTATCACAGGTGACCTGAATGAATTTGCACCAAAAGCGAAGATTATTCATGTGGATATCGATGCGGCAGCCATTTCCCGTAACGTTGTGGTAGATGTGCCGATCGTAGCCGATGCAAAAGTTGCCCTGCAGCAGATGCTGGAATGGGTGGAACCGAAGGATACGGAGGAATGGGTAAAACAGATTGCAGCCTGGGATCATGAAAATCCGCTGGAGATGCGCCGGGATAAAGGCATGACACCGCAGATGATCATGGAAGGCTTAAATCAGGTTTATGATGAAGTTACCTATGTTACTGATGTAGGTCAGCACCAGATGTGGGCCAGCCAGTATCTGGATGTAAATAAAAATAAGAGGATGATCACTTCCGGTGGCCTTGGAACAATGGGATTTGGTTTTCCGGCAGCACTTGGTGCAAAAATGGGACACCGGGACAGAGATGTCGTATGTATTACTGGTGACGGTGGATTTCAGATGAATATGCAGGAGATGGCAACTGCTGTGGTACAGCAGACCCCGATCACTGTATGTCTGCTCAATAACTATTACCTTGGCATGGTGCGTCAAATGCAGCAGCTGTTCTATGGAAAACGTTATTCCGCAACTTGTCTGCGTCGTCGCAAAGGCTGTCCGGAGCATTGCAAGGGACCAAATGAAAACTGTCCGCCATATGTACCGGATTTTATGAAATGGGCAGAGAGTTACGGTGCACATGGCATCCGTGTTACAAAGGAAGAGGATATTATCCCGGCTTTGGAGGCCGCAAAACAGAATACGGATGCACCGACTGTTATTGAATTCATGGTCGCAACGGAGGAAATTGTACTTCCAATGGTTCCGGGGGGAAACCCAATGAACAATATGATTCTGAAAAGCAAATAGGGGAGGAGAAAATCAATGAAAGATAGATGGATTGCATTATATGTAGAAAATCAGGTTGGTGTTCTCGCAAAAATCTCCGGTTTGTTTGCAGGAAAATCTTATAACCTGAAAAGTCTGACCGTAGGTACGACAGAGGAGGAGGATACGTCCAGAATCACGATCAGTACCATGTGCGATGACATTACTTTTGAACAGATCAAGAAACAGCTGAACCGTATGGTAGAGGTCATCAAAGTCATGGATCTGACCAATGTGCCGATCCATATGAAGGAGATCATGTTTGCAAAGGTAAAAAAACTGAGCAACACGGATAAGGCAGAAGTATTCCGTATCGCGCAGGTGTTTCATGTGGAGACTGCAGATATCGGCGTGGACAGTGTATTGTTGGAGTGCAAGCTCACAGAGCGCAGAAACAATGAGCTGATCGAACTGTTAAAACAACGGTTTCAGAGTGTGGAAATCGTGCGTGGCGGTGCGGTAGCCATCGAATCAATTGCTACTTCCTGCAGATAACAGATTAGAAAACAAGCCAGGATGCAGGGATGTGAGATGAATTATCGGGTGAAAAATAATTCATCTTATTCCGAGAAAACATGAAAAAAATACAACTGTTTTGAAAAAAAGAACTGGAAATACTATACGAATTGCTGTATAACAGTACATATAGAAAAAAGAACTAAATGCAGGAACTAAATGTGGAAACTGCAAAATAGATAAGAAAGAAGGACCTCACAGTGGAAAAGAAGAATATCGATTGGGAAAATCTGGACTTTGGATATCGTCAGACAGACAAACGTTTTGTTGCAAATTATAAAGATGGCGCATGGGATGAAGGAACGCTGACTGAGGACGCTAACATCGTATTAAACGAGTGTGCAGGCGTATTACAGTATGCACAGACCGTTTTTGAAGGATTAAAAGCTTATACAACCGTAGACGGAAAAGTAGTAATCTTCCGCCCGGATCTGAATGCATCCCGTATGGCAGATTCTGCGAGAAGACTGGAAATGCCTGTTTATCCGGAAGATAAATTTATTGAGGCAGTAGAAAAAACAGTAAAAGCAAACTTTGCATATGTGCCACCATATGGTACAGGTGCAACACTTTATATCCGTCCGTATATGTTCGGAAGCAGCCCTGTTATTGGTGTGAAGCCGGCGCAGGAGTATCAGTTCCGTGTACTGACAACACCGGTAGGACCATACTTCAAAGGCGGAGTAAAACCGTTAACGATCCGTGTTACAGATTTTGACCGTGCAGCTCCTCACGGAACAGGTCATATCAAAGCCGGATTAAACTATGCCATGAGTTTACATGCAATCGTAACAGCACATGAAGAAGGCTATGCAGAGAACATGTATCTGGATGCTGCAACCCGTACAAAAGTAGAGGAGACAGGCGGAGCCAACTTCTTATTTGTTACAAAAGATAACAAGATCGTAACACCGAAGTCTGACAGTATCCTTCCTTCTATCACACGTCGTTCCCTGATGTATGTAGCTGAGCATTACCTGGGACTGGAAGTAGAGCAGAGAGAAGTATACCTGGATGAAGTTCCGAACTTTGTAGAGTGCGGTCTGTGCGGTACTGCAGCTGTTATTTCTCCGATTGGAAAGATTGTGGATCATGGTCGTGAAATCTGCTTTGCAAGCGGTATGGATGAGATGGGACCGGTTCTGTCCAAGCTGCGTGAGACATTGGTTGATATCCAGGAAGGCAGGATTGAAGCTCCGGAAGGATGGATTCATGTAATTGAGTAATCAAAAAGTGACTGCGTTCATGAGCAAATAGCGAAAGCGGATTGCGAATATCCGATTTACATAAAATGATGTGAAAAAAGAGATTTTCCTGTGGTTTTATAAGCTACAGGAAAATCTCTTTTATACTGTATAAGATGATGCCAGAATTGTGGGAGTACGAAGTACGGAACAATTCGTATGGCATCTTTTGACCCCAGATCTTGATTACACGGATTGCTCCGTAGTTTCGGATTCTGCCGAAGTTTCCGGAAGTCTTACGTAAATTTTTTCAATCCGGTGTTTGTTTTTCGTCCGAACCTGCAGAAAAATACCATCCGGTGTGGTGATGGACTCCCGGATTTTCGGCAGATGGTCTAAGAGACCGATCATGTAGCCGCCGATGGAATCGTAGTCGTCAGATTCCAGATGCAGATTCAGTTCATCGCTGAAGTCCGCCAGATTCATGGAACCTTCTACCAGATATTCATGATCCGAAATTTTCTGGATCGGATCCTCTTCATCGTAGTCATATTCATCGCGGATTTCTCCAACGATTTCTTCAATCAGGTCTTCCAGTGTCAGCAGTCCGGCAGTTGTGCCGTATTCGTCCAGAACGATGGCGATATTGATGGAAGAATTGCGCATTTCCACCAGAAGATCTGCGGTATGCTTGTGTTCATATGTGAAATATGGTTCCCGCATCAGTTCACGGACAGAAAAATGTTCCCTGTCACAGAGCAGCAGATCTTTAATATTTAAAATACCGATGACATCATCGGTGGTTTCCTCATAAACAGGAAGACGTGTAAAACGGTCTTCACGGAAAATGTCCAGAATCTCATCGTAAGTGTTGTCCACCTGAGCGAAGGTCATATCAATCCGAGGAATCATAACTTCTTTTGCCAGAGCATCACCAAAATCGAATACATTGTTGATCATTTCTTTTTCTTCTGATTCGATGACACCGGATTCATGGCTGACATCCACGATGGTCCGCAGTTCACTTTCAGTCATGGCCTGTCTGCCATCAGATGCTTTGACACCCATAAGTCGGAGTACCAGCATGGCAAGGTGATTAATGATGAAGATGACAGGAGTCAGCACTTTCATCAGAAGCCAGATGATATTGCAGAATCGCAGGGAAATTTTCTCTGCGCGCAGGGTTGCCATGGTTTTCGGGGAAATCTCACCGAAGATCAGGATCAGCACTGTCAGAATTCCGGTTGCGATTCCGGCACCGGCGTTGCCGAAGATACGGAGGGCAAGTGCTGTAGCCAGGGAAGATGCCGTCAGGTTGACAACATTATTACCAATCAGGATTGCACTCAGCATTTTCGCAGAATCATCGGTGACCTGAAGCACCCGGGCGGCACGCTTGTTCCCTTCTTCTGCCAGAGATCGCATGCGGATCCGGTTTACTGTGGTCAGTGCCGTTTCCGATGAGGAAAAGAATGCTGACAGAGCCAGCAGAATGACCAGTACGATTAATTGTATTGTGGAGCTTATGTCCAAAAATAATTCACCTCTCTAAATAAATATGTTGTCTGTAAGCACAGCATGATGGAAGATATTCCGTAAATTTTGCTGTTGGATTACAATTTTTATTCTATATATTACAGGAAAAGAATAGGATTTTCAAGCTATTGTTGCGAAAAAAAGAGGTTCTATTTTTGAAATTTTCAGAATATATAACTATATGTCCGAAGTGAAAACAACCAGAGGACTGAGAAAGCAGCGGAAGTGGATTGCGAATGTCCGCTTTACATCATAGAGGGAGGAAGAGATATGGAACATGCAGAAGGAAATAGGAAAATTGTATTGAAAGTATTAAGCACATTGCTGATTATGTACATTCTGACGGGAGTGGCATTATTTGTGCTGGCATTTTTACTTTATAAAATGGAACTGACGGAAAATATTGTCACCATTGGAATTACAGCAATCTATGTGGTGTCGGGTCTGCTTGGCGGCATTATCATAGGAAAGAGAATGAAGACCCGGCGTTTTCTGTGGGGGATTATTATGGGAGCGGCGTATTTCCTGGTGTTGCTGATCGGATCAGCACTGCTGAACCGTGGGCTGACATCGGATATGCTGCATATCGGGCTGACACTGGTGATGTGCATGGGAGCCGGGATGATCGGGGGAATGGTCAGTTGATCCTTTTGAACGGTTACAAAAAAATACTTTCTTTATAGTGGAAAATATGATATACTTCTGACATATGTAAGAAGAAAGGAGATTTCGGAAGATGAAACACGTAAAAACATTAAATACAAAAAGATTACAGAACACAGTAAAAAAAGGCGGATGTGGTGAGTGCCAGACATCCTGCCAGTCTGCTTGCAAAACTTCCTGTACAGTAGGAAATCAGAGCTGCGAGCACAAATAAGAAGAACAAAACAGCAATTACTATTACAAAAGGCCGTATGCCTAAGGCATGCGGTCATTTGCACGTTTAGAGGAAAATGAAAACAGCAGCTTTTTACGCTGATTTTTAATATAGAAATAGAAAGAGAGGAACTGCATTTGGTTCACCAGTATAAAAATAATGGTTATAACATTGTTCTTGATGTAAACAGTGGTGCGATCCATGTAGTAGATGATGTTTCCTATGATGTGATCGCTTTGTACGAAGATCATACACCGGAGGAGATTGTAGCAGAACTGTCCGGAACATACAGCGAAGCTGAGGTGAAAGAAGCCTGTGAAGAAGTAGCTTCCCTGGTAAAAGACGGAGAACTGTTTACAAAAGATGAATACGAAAATTATATTATGGACTTCAAGAAACGTCCGACTGTAGTCAAAGCTTTGTGCCTGCACATTGCACATGACTGCAACCTTGCCTGTCGCTACTGCTTTGCAGAAGAAGGCGAATATCATGGGCACAGAGAGCTGATGAGTTATGAGGTTGGAAAGAAAGCTTTGGATTTCCTGATCGCAAACTCTGGAAGCCGCCGCAATCTGGAAGTGGATTTCTTTGGTGGTGAGCCTCTGATGAACTGGCAGGTTGTCAAAGATCTGGTAAAATATGGAAGAGAGCAGGAAAAGCTGCATGACAAAAACTTCCGTTTCACGCTGACAACAAACGGTGTATTACTGAATGATGAAGTAATGGAATTTGCAAACAAAGAGATGGGGAATGTTGTACTCAGTATTGATGGAAGAAAAGAAATCCACGATCATATGAGACCATTCCGCAACGGAAAAGGAAGCTATGATCTGATCGTGCCGAAATTCCAGCAGTTTGCAGAGAGCCGTAATCAGGACAAGTATTATGTCCGCGGTACATTTACGCATTACAATCTGGATTTTGCAGATGATGTTCTTCATCTGGCTGATCTGGGCTTCAAACAGATTTCTGTGGAGCCGGTAGTTGCAGAAGATTCTGAGGAGTACGCACTCCGGGAAGAAGATCTGCCAAAGCTCTTTGCAGAGTATGACAAGCTTGCTGCTGAAATGGTAGAAAGAAAAAAATCCGGAAAGGATTTCAATTTCTTTCATTTTATGATAGATTTAGAGGGTGGCCCGTGTGTTGCAAAGAGATTATCCGGCTGTGGATCAGGTACTGAGTATCTGGCTGTTACACCGTGGGGTGATTTCTATCCGTGCCATCAGTTTGTTGGAAATGAAGAGTTCCTGATGGGAAATGTCTGGGATGGCGTAAAACGTACGGATATCCGGGATGAATTCAAATGCTGTAATGTTTATGCAAAAGAAAAATGCAGAAACTGTTTTGCAAGATTCTACTGCAGCGGCGGATGTGCAGCAAACTCCTATCATTTCCATGGAAACATTAATGATGCATATGATATTGGCTGTGAATTGCAGAAAAAGCGGATTGAGTGTGCAATCATGATAAAAGCGGCGGAAGCTGAAATGGAGGTAGAAGGATGAAAAAAAAGAAAGGAGTCGTAGTCTTTCTGGTAATGATCATTGCGATGTTACTGCTTGGCTACTATTCTTATGGTATTGTAAAGGGTACCGCAGCAAAGGACAATGAGAAAGGAATCAAGCTAGGACTTGACCTTGCCGGTGGTGTCAGCATTACATATCAGGTAAAAGGTGACGAGACACCGTCTGCTGAGGATATGAAAGATACTGTATACAAACTGCAGAAACGTGTAGAGACTTACAGTACAGAGGCAGAGGTTTATCAGGTAGGTGATAACCGAATTTCCGTGGAAATTCCGGGTGTATCTGATGCAAATTCAATTTTGGAAGAACTTGGAACACCGGGTACTTTGGAATTTAAGACCACAGAGGGCGAGACATTCATGACCGGTGAGATGGTGGCTGATGCACAGGCTGCTACAGACACAAGCAAAACATCTTCCAGTAAATATGTGGTTCAGTTAAAACTGACCAGTGAAGGTGCTAAGATTTTTTCTGAAAAAACAGGCGAATATCTGAATAAGGTACTTCCGATTTACTATGATGGGGAGTGTATCAGTTATCCGACGGTACAGAACCAGATCACAAACGGCGAGGCTGTCATCAGCGGTATGAAGAGCTACGAGGATGCAGAAGCACTTGCTTCCCAGATCCGAAGTGGTGCGCTGAAACTGGAACTCGAAGAGTTACAGTCTGAAGTTGTAGGGGCAAAACTTGGTTCCCAGGCTATTAAGACAAGTATTATCGCAGCAATTATCGGTCTGCTGATCATCATTGCGTTTATGTTGATCGCATACCGTATCCCGGGACTTGCGGCATCAATCGCATTGCTGATCTACACTGGTATCGTGCTTGCAATTTTACATCTGTATCACATTACACTGACCCTGCCGGGTATCGCTGGTATTATCCTGTCCATAGGTATGGCAGTGGATGCAAACGTTATTATCTTTGCACGTATCCGTGAGGAGATTGCAGCAGGACATTCCGTAGCACAGTCAATTGACATTGGATTTAAGAAAGCATTTTCCGCAATCTTTGACGGAAACATTACTACATTGATTGCAGCAGCTGTACTTGGTCTGCGTGGATCCGGTACTGTAAAAGGATTTGCTGCCACACTGGCAATCGGTATCGTATTCTCCATGTTTACCGCACTGGTAATCTCCAGATGGCTGGTAAAAGCACTGTATGGACTTGGCTTCCAGGATAAAAAATTCTACGGTGAGAAGAAAGAGCGCAAGAGCATCAACTTCCTTGGAAAACGAGGATTGTTCTTTGGTATTTCTCTGGCAGTGATCGTAGCCGGATTTGTAGGCATGGGTGCTCACAAAGCAGGCAACGGACAGCCACTGAATTTCAGTATGGAGTTTAAGGGCGGTACAGCAACAACCGTTGCATTTGATAAAGATTACACGATCGAGGAGATCGATGAGCAGATCGTACCTTATATAGAAGAAGTAACCGGTGATGCAAATGTTCAGACACAGAAAGTTGCAGACAGCAATTCCATCATTATCAAGACCAGAACACTGAATCTGGATGAGCGTGAAAAACTGGCAACTGCAATGGAAGACAACTTCGGTGTTCAGGAGAACGATATCACATCTACAAACATCAGCTCCACGATCAGTAGTGAGATGAGAAGTGATGCTATCGTAGCTGTGATTATTGCGACGATCTGTATGCTGATCTACATCTGGTTCCGGTTCAAAGATATCCGTTTTGCAAGCAGTGCGGTTATTGCACTGGTACATGATGTACTTGTTGTTTTAGCATTTTATGCATTATCTCAGACCTCTGTGGGCAGCACATTTATTGCCTGCATGCTGACGCTGGTTGGTTACTCTATCAATGCGACGATCGTTATCTTTGACCGTATCCGTGAGAATCTGGCACTGGAGAGCGGACGCAGAGATACTGATCTGAAAGAAGTAGTAAATAAGAGTATCACACAGACACTGTCACGAAGCATCAATACTTCCCTGACAACATTTATCATGGTATTTGTGCTGTTTATTCTCGGTGTATCTTCCATCCGTGAATTTGCAGGACCTCTGATGGTAGGTGTTATCTGCGGTGGATATTCTTCTGTATGCATCACAGGTGCACTGTGGTATGTATTTAAGACAAGATTTTCTAAAAAGAAAAAATAAGAAACGCGTTAATCGTAAGTTTTTTGTTTCTCTCTCGCAGAAATGAAATAAAAGAAGACAGTAGTTGTAGAAATGCCGCTACTGTCTTCTTTTATTTTGCGTTCATGAGTAAATAGCAAAAACGGATTGCGAATATCAGCTTTACAACCTAGCATTTTACTAGAAAATATAGTATGATATGCAGCAGTTGGTTAATGCTATCTTGCAGGATGATTATTTTTTTGCTAAGATAGGAAAGCTTAATATAATAAGATTTACTTATTTATGAAACGGAGGGTGTGACATGCAGGCATATGTGGAATATTTTCAGACACATGGACAGGAATATGTGTATATGATCTGGCAACATCTGTATCTGAGTTTTCTGGCAGTGGGAATCGCAGCTGCGGTAGGTATTCCATGCGGCATTCTGAGCCTGCGTGCTCCGAGGATAAAGAAGATTCTGACTACAGGATTCAGTGTCTTGCGTATTATTCCGAGTCTGGCAGTGCTTGTTATTCTGATTCCGATCATGGGAGTGGGGGTGAAACCGGCACTGACAGCATTGGTGATTCTGGCAATCCCACCAATTCTGATACAGACAACGCTGGCATTTTCACAGGTTCCAGATTTTCTGCTGGAAGTGGCAGATGCCATGGGCATGGATAAAAAGAGAAAATTCCGGCAGGTGGAAGTGCCGCTGGCGATGCCTGGTATTATCAGTGGGATCCGTATGGCGATGTCAGAGGTTATCGCAAGTGCTACATTGGCGGCTTATATTGGCGCCGGAGGGCTGGGAATTCTGATTTTCAACGGAATCAATCTGCTGAAAACCGAGTATCTGGTGATCGGTGGAGGAACAGTAGCTGTCATTACTATGCTGTGCAGCATGGCACTTGGGGCAGTTGAGAAAAAAATAAGTCGGGCACTTTAAAAAGCAAATAAAGGAAGTCTGATATTGATAGAAAGTTGAGAGCATTACAGGAGGAAAAAAGAGATGAAGAAAAAAGTATTGGCAGTAATACTTGCAATTGTATCAGTCGCAGCACTTGCGGCATGTGGAAGTAACGGAGCAGCAGAACCGAAGGCAGATGGAAGTGCAGCTACCGAAAAAAGCAGTAGTACAAGTGCAGATACTACAATTAAAATCGGAGCAAAAAGTTTTTCAGAGAGTAAGATCCTGGGTGAGTTATATGCACTTGCCCTGGAAGATGCCGGATATAAAGTGGAACGTGAATTTGAAGTATCCGACAACCTGATCCATCAGGCAGTGTGTGACGGTCAGATTGATATGTATCCGGAGTACACCGGTACTTCATTACTGACGATTCTGGATCAGCCGATGGAGACAGATCCACAGATCACTTATGACAAAGTAAAAGAAATGTATGCAGAAAAATTCAATCTGGATGTGTTGGATATGTGTGAGGCAAGTAACGGAAATGGTCTGAGCATGCGTGCGGATGTGGCTGAGAAATATGGAATCAAGAGCATTTCGGATCTTCAGGCAAATGCAGATAAAATTCGTTTTGGCGGCACATCGGATACCTTTGAACGTGAAGATGGACTTCCGGGACTGGAACAGACTTATGGTACGTTCAAGTTTAAATCCAAAAACACCTTTGACAATTCACTGAAATATCAGGCAATGGCAAATGATGAAGTGGACTGTGTACCGGCTTACACCACAGATGCACAGTTGAGCAGCGATGAGTTTGTTCTGCTGGATGATGACAAACATTTCTGGCCTCCGTACAACATTATACCGGTTGTCCGCCAGGAACTGATCGATGCACATCCGGATGTGGCTGAGATCATTAATAAGATCAGTGCAGCAATTGATACGGAGACTATGACAAAGCTGAATGCACAGGTGGATATCGATAAAGAAGAGTATGAAGATGTGGCAGCAGATTTCTATGCGACGCTGAAGTAGAAATCGCAAAAGGAAATAATCAAACAGAAGAATCTGTTGGGAAAGAAGTGCAGGAGGAAAAGAAGGATGAGCATTGCAGTAGAATTTCTGGATGTGGTAAAACAGTTTCCGGGTGCAGTGGAGCCGGCAGTGGATCATGTGAGTTTCCAGATTCAGGAGCAGGAAATGATCACAATACTGGGGACATCCGGCTGTGGGAAAACCACATTGATGAAGATGGTGAACCGCCTTTATGAGCCTACATCCGGAGAAATTCGAATATTCGGAGAAAATATAGGGCAGACGGATGCGGTGGCACTGCGCAGAAAGATTGGCTATGTTATTCAGCAGGTCGGTTTGTTCCCACATATGACCGTAGAAAAAAATATTGCAGTGGTACCGGAAATCCTCGGTTGGGATTCTGCACAGATACATGACCGGGTAACGGAACTGCTGGAACTGGTAAATCTGGATCCAAAGCAGTATCGCGGCCGGTATCCGTCCCAGCTTTCCGGTGGACAGCAGCAGCGTGTGGGTCTGGCCAGGGCACTGGCTGCAAAGCCGTCGCTTATGCTGTTGGATGAGCCATTTGGTGCCATTGATGCGATCAATCGGACCAAGCTGCAGGACGAATTGATGAAAATCCATAAACATGCAGGTCTGACCTGTATGTTTGTCACTCATGATGTGACGGAGGCGTTGAAGCTTGGCACCCGGATCATGATCATGAATCAGGGGAAAATTCAGCAGTTTGACACAGCAAAAAATATTCTGGAGTATCCGGCAAATGCGTATGTGGCATCCTTGCTGCAGTCGGTACAGGAAGGATTAAATTTTTTCAGATGACACGTTTTATCACATATACAACGAGACATTATGACAAGTTAATACAGGCAGTTCTGGAGCATTTTGAAATTGTGGGTCTTACCCTTGTAATCTCTATTGCGCTGGCATTTATGATCGCCATGCTTGTAATGGAACATAAGCGGATCACGGCATGGATCACGCGGGTATTCAGTATGATCTATGCAATTCCAAGCCTTGCACTGTTTGCACTGCTGCTTCCGGTGACGGGGCTTGGCATGCAGACAGCAGTGCTGGTGCTGGTGATTTATAATCAGTTTATTCTGATCCAGAGTTTTACCGATGGGTTTACCTCTGTTGATGCAGGGGTTCTGGAGGCAGCAGCCGGTATGGGGATGACAAAAGGGCAGATTTTCCGGAAGGTGCGGCTTCCGCTGGCACTGGATACGATGATCGCAGGCGTTCACATTTCTATTATATCTACAATCGGGATTGCGACAATTGCTTCTACGGTAGGCGCAGGTGGTCTTGGTACAATCCTATTTGACGGGATGCGCACCCAGAATGTGGTAAAGATTGTCTGGGGAACGTTTTTGTCCGTAGTCATGGTTTTGGGGGTCAACGGTATTCTGAAACTGATAGAAAAACGTCTGAAGAAGAAACTGTATCAGGAATAGGTTCCGGAGAAAAAGAAAGACTGATGGACAGCAGAGGACAAACCTCTTTGTGGAAAAAGTGATGGAGTAGAAACAAAATGATAAGAGAGTATTTAAAAGAACATATTTTGATTACAGATGGTGCCATGGGTACCTATTATGACAGAAAAAAATCAGAAAATGGCCGGATTGCGGAGGAAGCGAATCTGCTGGAGCCGGAACTGATCACCCGGATCCATGAAGAATATCTGGAACAAGGAGCCAGACTGATCCGTACGAATACCTTTGCGGCAAATCATGCTATGGCACTGGGTAGAGGTGTCCGTGACCGCAGGGAACAGGATGCTTATGTAAAACATGTGATCCGCGCGGCGTGGAAACTGGCGCAGAAAGCAGCAGAAAACCGTCCGGAGGAAATTTTTGTCGCAGCAGATATCGGACCGGCGGCGGAAAATTTGTTTAGTGAATATGAGACAGATCCGGCAGCGGAATATCGTTTTCTGGCAGATTGTTTTCTGGAGTGCGGTGCACAGATTTTTAACTTTGAGACATTTTCAGATATTAAATATGTGGCAAAAACAGCCCGATATATCAAAGAAAAATGCCCGGAAGCGTTTGTGATGGTTTCTTTTGCAGCAAATCGTAACGGTTATACTACGCAGGGAATCAGCATCAGCCGACTGTTTGCCGAGGCGGCGCAGACACCGGAAATCGACAGCTACGGATGCAACTGTCTGCTGGGGGCAGCCCACATGTACAAGCTGATCAAAGCACAGAACCTTGCCGGGGACAAGTTTATCCAGGTATTACCAAACAGTGGATATCAGCAGATTGTCCGTGGACAGGCAGGCCATGCAGATGGTGTACACTATTTTGCTGATAAAATGGAACAGATGGTAGAATTGGGTGTAAATATCATTGGCGGATGCTGCGGAACCACACCAAAGCATATCCGGATGCTGTGTGAGAAACTGGCAGGAAAAGCACCATATGAAAAGCTTCCGGTAGTGGAAAAAGGCGGGGAAGATGCTGTTTCCCAGACCCGTAACAATCCATTCATGGCGAAATTGCAGCGGGGAGAAAAAGTGATTGCCGTAGAACTGGATCCTCCTTTTAACCAGGATGCTCAAAAGTTGATGGAAGGTGCATTTCAGTTGAAACAAAGCGGTGTAGATATCATTACCATCGCAGATTCACCACTGGCGAGAGCCCGCGCAGATTCTGTACTGCTGGCTGCAAAAGTCAGTGCTATGGTGGATATTCCGGTGATGCCGCATATCGCCTGCCGTGACAGAAACCGTATCAGTATGCACTCCACATTATTGGGTGCACATATCAATGGAATCCGGAATCTGATGATCGTCACCGGTGATCCCGTGCCTTCCGGTGAACGGGACAACACAAAGAGCGTGTTTGATTTTAATTCGATTCGTTTTATGGAATATGTAAAAGAACTGAATCAGGAGATTTTCCTGCAGGATGCATTTTCTTATGGTGGTGCTCTGAATCAGAATCAGGCAAATGAAGATCAGGTCATGAAGCGGATGCAGAAGAAAATCGATGCAGGACTTTCCTGGTTTATGACCCAGCCGATCTATTCTGATGAGGAAGTAGAAAAACTGGGCAGAATGAAACAGGAGTTGAACACAAAGATTTTATGTGGTATTATGCCGTTAGTCAGCTATCGCAATGCGATGTTTATCAAGAACGAAATGCCGGGCATTCAGGTGCCGGATGAGATCGTGGCACAATATCGGCCGGATATGAGCCGGGCAGAGGCAGAGGATGTTGCAGTCCGTATTTCTCTTTCCATCATGGAAAAGCTGGAAGAGGTAGCCGATGGATTTTATTTTATGACACCATTTAACCGTGTATCTCTGATCACCAGGATCATTCATGCGCGGAAACCGCAATAGGAGAGTTGGAATGAAAAAGGAAGAACTGTATAGATTATTAGAGAATGGACCTGTATATCTGGATGGAGCTACAGGAAGCAATCTGCAAAAAGCCGGTATGCCTACAGGTGTGTGCCCGGAACAGTGGATTCTGGATCATCCGGATGTGATCCTGGATCTTCAGAAACGTTATATAGAAGCAGGTACGCAGATTTTATACGCACCGACATTTTCCGGAAACCGTATCAAACTGGAAGAGTATGGACTGGCAGATAAAATTGTAGAGATCAATACAAAACTGGTGCAGCTGTGCCGGGAAGCAGCGGGTGAGAAAGGACTGGTATGTGGTGATATGACCATGACCGGTGAAAGCCTGGAGCCGATGGGCGATCTGGAACTGGAAGAACTTATTGATATTTACAAAGAACAGGCGAAAATCCTGTATGAAGCAGGCGTTGACCTCTTTGTGGTAGAGACTATGATGAGCCTTGCTGAGACCAGAGCCGCTGTTCTGGCGATCAAAGAGACCTGTGACCTGCCGATCATGGTATCCATGACCTTTGATGAAAAAGGAAAGACATTATATGGAAATACACCGGAAGGATGCATGGTTGTGCTGCAGAGCCTCGGAGCAGATGTCGTAGGTATCAACTGTTCTACCGGTCCTGAGCGGATGGCAGATATGGTACGACAGATGAAACCGTATGCAAACGTGCCGATTCTGGCAAAACCGAATGCAGGCCTGCCGCAGATGGTAGATGGTGAGACTGTTTATGATATGGGACCGGAAGAGTTCGCATCTTTTGGTCCGATGTTGATGGAAGCCGGTGCGGCAGTGCTCGGCGGATGTTGCGGAACGACACCGGAGCACATAGCCTCTCTGGTTGCGGCAACGAAGAATATGAAGCCGGTTCCGGTGATGCAGGAGCGCAAACGTGTCTTGGCTTCGGAGCGCCAGATACAGGAGATAGATATCAACGGTCCGTTTCTTGTAATCGGTGAGCGCATTAATCCGACCGGAAAGAAAGAACTGCAGGAATCACTGCGCCAGGGAAGCATGGAGATTGTCTGTGACATGGCAGAAGAACAGGAAGAGATGGGAGCACATATTCTGGATATCAATATGGGAATGAATGGTATTGATGAGAAGGAAATGATGCTGGAGGCCATCGAGGAAGTGACCATGACCACAAGCCTTCCACTCTGCTTCGACTCCAGTCATGTAGATATCATAGAGGCAGCTCTGCGCCGTTATCCGGGACGTGCCCTGATCAATTCCATTTCACTGGAAAAAGAAAAATTTGAAAAGCTGCTTCCAATTGCTAAAAAATATGGAGCGATGTTTATTTTACTTCCGCTGTCCGATGCAGGACTGCCGAAGGATATCAACGAAAAGAAAGAAATTATACATACGATCCTCGCTCGTGCATTAGAACTTGGCATGCACAAAGAGGATATTGTGGTGGACGGACTGGTAGCCACCGTAGGTGCAAACAAAAATGCAGCGCTGGAGACATTAGAAACCATTTGTTACTGTAAAAATGAGCTGGGTCTGGCAACTGTCGGTGGATTATCCAATATTTCTTTCGGATTACCGAACCGTGCCTTTGTCAATGCAGCATTTGTTACTATGGCTTTACAGAGCGGTCTGACTATGGCCATTGCAAATCCGTCCAGTGACATTATGATGAACCTGGCAGCAGCCAGTGATTTACTGTTAAACAAAGCCGGTGCGGATCTGAATTACATCAACCGCATGGCAGAGTTTGATGCAAAAAAAAAACTGAATCTGTAAAATCAGCGAAGGCATCGCTACAGAACACAGGCGGAAATACACAGACACCTGCGGCAGCAGAAAAAAACAGATGCAGTGAGAACAAGGATGCCTCCATGAATGCTGCGGCATCTCACAGCACAATCTACAAAGCGGTGCTGAACGGCTCCATGAAGAGCATTCTGGATGAAGTAAAAGCCGGTCTGGCACAGGGCATGGAACCTGGTATGATTGTCAGCGATGAGCTGATTCCTGCCATCAATGAAGTGGGGGATCTCTTTGAACAGCAGAAATACTTCCTGCCACAGCTGATTGCCAGTGCGGAAACCATGAAGAAAGCCATTGAGTATCTGGAACCAATGCTGTCTTCCGGGGATGAGACCGGTCCGAAAGTGACCATTGTGATTGCTACCGTAGAAGGAGATATTCACGATATCGGAAAAAATCTGGTGGCACTTATGCTGAAAAATTATGGATTTCGTGTAGTGGATCTGGGTAAAGATGTACCGAAGGAAGACATCGTGCAGGCAGCCATCGATGAAAAGGCAGATATTATTGCACTGTCTGCTTTGATGACAACTACAATGATGCGGATGAAAGATGTAGTGGAGCTGGTAAAAGAAAAACAGTTGAAAACCAAAGTTATCATCGGAGGTGCGGTTATCACACAGAGTTATGCAGACGAAATCGGAGCCGATGGATATTCGAAAGATGCGGCCGATGCCGTACGGCTGGTGCAGCGGTTGCTCGGACTTTCATTATAATAAAGAATAAGCTGGAAATGAAATCCAGACAGACACGGCGGTGAGAGATGTTCACTCCGGCGACGAAAATCAGACGATCGTCTTGTCTTGGATTTTGTTTCCAGCTTTGTTTTATAAAAAATCAGATGATACGCAAGCGTTCAATAGTGCCTTAAAACAGTCCGTTGTTGTGTACCGGCACGATATCCTGTACATTATGTTCTACCACATCCCAGTGCTCAGCCAGTTTACCATCTTCGATACGGTAAATATCACATACTTTATTGATTGCACCGTTTTCCAGTGTGCATTTGAAGAATACATATACGATATCTCCATCCTCACCGATATGAATGATATCCATATGTGGTTTCAGACTGAAGAAAAATTTGGTGAATTCTACAAAGCCTTCTTTTCCGCTCGGAGCAGTCGGATTGTGCTGGATGTAATTGTCTTTCATATAATTGTCTAAATTGGAGATATCCCAGTTGTTAAATACTTCATCATAAAATTTCAATACAAGTTCTTTGTTTGTCATAGTCGTGTTTCCTTTCTGAATTGATTTTATGTTTATATGATAAACGAAAAATGTTGAATTGAAAAGCGTTGTTTGTTGAAAACTGTGAGAACCACAGAATAATTATTTTCGACAAATGTTGAATACAACAATGATTATAGAAGTGCAGAGAAAATCCAAAACACCTCTTTACTTCAAAACTTTAATATGTTAAAATTTTGCACAGAGAAAAGCAAATGCTGGAAAGCAGATGTAATAGGTATTTGGTTACAGAAGGAGTATAAAATGAGCAAAAAAATCAGAACAGAGGCCGTGGATCACCTGTTTGAAGCTATCCTGTGCCTGAAAGATAAAGAGGAGTGTTATACCTTTTTTGAAGATGTTTGTACCATCAATGAAATTTTATCACTGTCACAGCGTTTTGAAGTGGCACATATGCTGCGGGAGCAGAAGACTTATCTGGATATCGCGGAGAAGACTGGTGCATCCACAGCGACGATCAGCCGTGTCAACCGTTCCCTGAATTATGGCAATGACGGTTATGATATGGTGTTTGCCAGAATGAAAGGGCAGGAAGGTGAGCAGTAGCATAAAAGTGGAGCGTCAGCTTCACGATATGCGAATATTGGGTAGAATTTTGGGAGTACGAAGTACGGAACAATTCGTAAGGCATCTTTTGACCACAACATCAAGATAGCGGTAAAAGAAAAAAGGAAGCACAGAAGGATTCCCGTATATGGGAATCAGCTGCGTTTCCTTTTTGTGTTTTTGGGCGGCTCCGTTTTTTTCATGGAGTCGATGATTTTCTCAATCAGAAGCTTTTTTGTATAGACATCAAAATTCAGAAGGCAGATGAAAGTGAACTTCTGCAAAAAGTCTGCATCTTTTTCACTGAGATTTTCCAGATCTGCAAAAGCAGATTCGCTGATGATATATTCTTCCTGGATGATTTCTTTTAAACGCTCTACCTGATGGGATTCCAGACAGAAGATACCGTCATAAATCTCCTCCAGTGTCGGGGAAGATTTTTTGCCGAAATAGCGGTCGGTCAGCGGATTCAGGACATTCTGGATATCACTGATACTGAGGACACTTTTAAAATAGTAGATGAACACCAGGGTTAAAATATGCTCTTTGGAATATTTTTTCTTTTCCGGCGGCGGGAGCAGATTATTTTTTACATAATTGTTGACCATGGTTTTGGTCAGAATTGGATCTTCCTCATGCCGTTTTGTAGGATACAGTTCTTTTTCCATGAATGTTATGACCTGATCCATATATAGATTGATATCCGGAAGCGCTTCCAGTTTTGCATGGTCAATTCGTGACAGACTGTCCAGTATGCTGTTTAATAAATCGTTTGTATTGATTGTCATGCGAACTATCTCCAGTTATTCGTGAGTTATGTTTTGTAATGTTTAAAAGATATTATATAGTATTGAAAACCGAATGGCAAGCCAATGTTGTTGACGGGATCAGGCACCTTATGCTATGATAGCACAAGGTTAGAAAATATGTTCGATAAAAGATAGCAGTCAGAAAAATGAAACAGATAGAAACAGATAGAAGAAATAAATGGAGGAAGCATGGGCAGATATGATTTGCTGAATACACAGCAGCAGGAAGCGGTTTTTCAGACAGAAGGACCGGTGCTGGTACTGGCAGGAGCCGGTTCCGGAAAGACGAGGGTTCTGACGCACAGAACCGCTTATCTGATAGAGGAAAAAGGGGTGAATCCATATCATATTATGGCAATTACCTTTACAAATAAAGCAGCAGCAGAGATGCGGGAACGTATCGACAATCTGGTGGGATTCGGTTCGGAGAGTATCTGGGTATCTACCTTTCACTCCAGCTGTGTACGGATTCTCCGTCGGTATATTGACCGTCTGGGCTATGACAACCGGTTTACGATTTATGATGCAGATGATCAGAAGACGGTGATGAAGGACGTGTGTAAGCGGCTTCAGATTGATACGAAGCAGACGAAAGAGCGTGCGTTGCTGAATGTGATTTCTTCTGCAAAAAATGAATTGATCTCTCCGGAGGAGTTTACCATGCGGGCAGCCGGTGATTATGCAAAACAGAAGCAGGCACAGGTTTACCGGGAATATCAACAGACGCTGAAAAAAAACAATGCACTTGATTTTGATGATCTCATCATGAAATGTGTGGAATTGTTTAAAAATGATCCGGAAGTGTTGGATTCTTATCAGGAGCGTCTGCGCTATATCATGGTAGATGAGTATCAGGATACAAATACGGCGCAGTTTGAACTGGTGCGGCTGCTGGCAGCCAAGTACCGTAACCTTTGTGTGGTAGGTGATGATGATCAGTCGATCTACAAATTCCGTGGAGCCAATATCCACAATATTCTCAATTTTGAGCAGTATTTCCCGGATGCAAAAGTCATTAAGCTGGAGGAAAACTACCGTTCTACACAGAATATTCTGGATGCTGCCAATGCAGTGATCAAAAATAACGTGGGCAGAAAAGCAAAGGCGCTCTGGACGCAGCAGGATGCCGGTGACAAGATTGACTGTAAGGATTTTGATACAGCATACGATGAGGCAGAGTACATTGCCCACAGCATCAATTCATTTGTGCGCAAAGGGGTATTTTCTTATGGAGACAGTGCTGTACTGTACCGGACCAATGCACAGTCACGTTTGTTAGAGGAGCGGTTTGTCCGGGAGAATATTCCGTATAAAATCGTGGGTGGTGTAAACTTCTATGCAAGAAAAGAAATTAAAGATTTACTGTGTTATCTGAAAACGATAGACAATGCACAGGATGATTTGGCAGTGAAACGGATCATCAATGTACCGAAACGGGGAATCGGCGCAACGACCATAGCCAAAGTACAGGACTATGCAGATGAGAACGGAATGAGTTTTTATGCTGCGCTGAGACAGGCGGAAGAGATATCGACGCTGAGCAAAGCTACTGCGACCAAGATTCGTCCTTTTGTGACTTTTATTCAGATGCTGCGCAGCAAGCTGCCCTATATCAGTGTGGAACAACTCATGGATGAGATTATTGAAGATACCGGTTATGTGGCAGAACTGGATGCGGAAGGTACAGATGAAGCCCGTGCCCGGATTGAAAATATCGATGAGCTGATCAGCAAGATCGTGGCCTATGAGGAATCTGTGGAACAGCCGACATTGAGCGGATTCCTTGAGGAAGTGGCATTAATTGCAGATATTGATAATCTGGAAGAGGACAGTGATTATGTGGTGCTGATGACATTGCACAGCGCAAAGGGACTGGAGTTTCCGAATGTTTATCTGGCAGGTATGGAAGACGGGTTGTTCCCAAGTTATATGACGATTACTTCTGATGACCCGACCGAAGTGGAAGAAGAGAGACGTCTGTGTTATGTGGGAATTACAAGAGCCAGAGAACACCTGACTCTGACCAGCGCACGGATGCGTATGACCAGGGGAGAGACACAGTATCACAAAGTCTCCCGTTTTGTGAAAGAAATCCCGAAGAGCCTGTTGAACGGCATGGTGCGGGAGAAACGGCCAAGAAAAGAAGAACCGATCAAAGATTTGGGGAATGTAAAGCAGAATTTCAGTCGGAAACCATACGGCGGCGGTTCCTCTGCACCGGCAGGGGGTATGCCTTATTATAAATCTTTCAGCCTGGGACAGAAAAAAGCACAGCAGTTTGGTGGTGGGACAAAGCTTGGCAGACTGACGTATGCGGAAGGTGACCGGGTGCGTCATGTGAAGTTTGGGGAAGGTCTGGTAAAGCAGATTGTTTCCGGTGGAAGAGACTACGAAGTTACTGTGGATTTTGATGATTTTGGCACAAAGAAAATGTTTGCATCGTTTGCAAAACTTCAGAAGTTATGATATAATCGCCTATAACAATGAACAATACGGAGCAGAAATTCAGATTTGTAAAATAATATTGTGAACGCAGGTCGCAAAGCGACTGTGTTCATGTAGCGAAAGTGGATTGCGAATGTCCGCTTTACCAGCGTTTTGTATTGTGAAATGTGAAGTAGAAGGAATGTATTAAGAAGGAGTGAATGACATGAACAATGATTTGATCAGTGTTGCAAAATTAACAGAGTTATTTTCCAAGAAAATTGATGAGGAAAGAAAGACAAAATTACTTTGGATTCTTGCCATTGTTGGAGCAGTTGCAGCGGTAGTCGTAGCAGCACATTATATTTATAAGTTCTTTGCTCCTGATTATATGGATGACTTTGAAGATGAATTCGAAGATGAGTTTGATGATGACTTCTTTGATGACGAGGATGATGAATACGAAGAGGAAGACTAATCTGCATCAGCGGAATGTAATTTGATGCAAGGATGATCCGTATTGGAACGCCCACTCACAGAATGCGAGTGGGCGTTTTTTGCCTGACTTCAGAGTTGAGATGTTTGTGTATGAAAAATAAAGAAAGCATTGTGAGGAGAAAGATTTGAAAAAAGGACAGATGTGTGAAGGCATTGTAGAAAAAGTCAAGTTCCCGAATAAGGGAATTGTAAAAGTAGAGGACAGTGAAGTAACGGTAAAAAATACTATTCCGGGACAGAAAGTTTCTTTTGTCATCAATAAAAAACGAAAAGGAAAAGCAGAGGGACGTCTGCTGGAGATTCTGGAAAAGTCAGAACTGGAGAATGCAGAAGCTAACTGCCCGCATTATGGTGTCTGCGGCGGATGTAATTATCAGACACTGCCGTATGAAGAACAGTTAAAACTGAAAGCCGGACAGGTGCTGGAACTGATGAAAGCAGTGGTACCAAATGCGGAGGATATTTTTGAGGGAATCCGAAAAAGTCCGCAGCAGTTTGGTTACCGAAATAAAATGGAATATACGTTTGGTGATGAAGTAAAGGATGGTCCGCTGGCACTTGGTATGCACAAGCGGGGAAGTTTCTATGACATTGTAACTGTGGATGAATGTCGGATTGTGGATGATGACTACCGCAAGATCCTGGGTGCAACGGTAGCATATTTCAGAGCGCAGGATATTCCATTTTACCATCGGATGCGCCATGAAGGATATCTGCGTCATCTGCTGGTGCGAAAAGCAGTAAAGACAGAGGAAATCCTGATCGATCTGATCACGACTACACAGGAAATTTGTGCAGGGGAGAGCTGTGTGAATGAAACAGCACTTTTAGATGGCTGGAAAGAACAGCTTCTGGCACTGGAACTGGATGGAAGTATTGCCGGCATTTTGCATACAAAAAATGACAGCGTGGCAGACGCAGTGAAAAATGAAGGAACAGAAATTTTATATGGCCAGGATTATTTCTATGAGGAATTGCTTGGGTTAAAGTTTCGAATCTCTCCGTTTTCCTTTTTCCAGACCAACTCTCTGGGCGCAGAGGTATTATATCAGACTGCCCGTGAATATATCGGAGACAGTCTGGATGAAAAAGCGGAGAAGACGGTATATGATCTGTACAGCGGAACCGGAACGATCGCACAGATCCTGTCGCCTGCGGCAAAACATGTGATCGGAGTGGAGATCGTGGAGGAAGCCGTAGAAGCTGCGAAAGAAAATGCACAGTTAAATCAGCTGGAGAACTGTGATTTTATTGCCGGTGATGTCTTGAAAGTTCTGGATTACATCGAAGAAAAGCCAGATTTTATTGTGTTGGATCCACCACGGGAAGGAATTCATCCAAAGGCACTGGAGAAGATCATCCGTTATGGTGTGGATCGTATGATTTATATTTCCTGTAAACCGACCAGCCTACAGCGGGATCTGGAGGTTTTACAGGCACAGGGATATGTGGTGGAACGGATTTGCTGTGTGGATATGTTTCCGGGAACGGTTCATGTCGAGACGGTAGTTCTTTTGTCCCAACAAAAGCCGGATGACACCATAGAGATCGACCTGGACTTGGATGAGCTGGACGCCACGACTGCTGAGACAAAGGCCACCTATGAGGAAATCAAGGCATACGTCTGGGATAAGCACCATTTGAAAGTATCCAGCCTGTATATCTCCCAAGTCAAAAGAAAGTGCGGATTAGAGGTTGGTCAGAATTATAACCTGTCCAAATCCGAAAACCCGAAAGTGCCAAAGTGTCCGCCGGAAAAGGAAGCGGTGATTATGGGCGCACTGAAACATTTTCAAATGATCTGATAGCAAAAACACGGATGACTTGCCGCTGGGCGATCATCCGTGTTTTGCATTATCCATCTCTCTATACTTCTGTGGAGACTGTAATTAATTCTGTGTAAACTTTAAAAGAGCTATATACCCTCTTGGATTGATGTTAAAATAAATATCAATTCAGGAG
>ERZ894232.189-NODE-189-length-89139-cov-13.893494_pt1 | contig 89139 bp, 90 predicted proteins | sample MGYA00380296_ERZ894232 | MGnify/ENA primary metagenome ERZ894232 (study PRJEB32331, sample SAMN06328433) | human gut metagenome | biome: human gut microbiome; feature: stool | host: Homo sapiens | collected 2014-08-14 ...
AAGCCTGTCCCGCCGGAGAGGTCCCCGCCCGTGAGATCCTCCGCCGCCTCCGGGGCGGCCCGCTCCAGCTCCGCCGGCAGGTCCGCCGCCGCGGCGGAGGTGGTCAGCGCCAGCACCAGCGCCGTCAAACAGATCCACCATTTCATCCCATCAGCTCCAACAGCATGTCCAGCACCGCCCGCAGCAGCGGCAGGGCCGCCAGCAGGGCGCAGAGGGTCCCCGCCGTCTCCACCACGGAGGCCAGGGCGCTCTCCCCCGCGTCCCGGCAGAGGTTGCCTCCCACCTGCACCACCAGGGCGATGCCGATGGTCTTGTACAGGGGCACAAACAGGTCCGCGGACACGCCGCTGGCCGACCCCAGCTCCCCCAGGAAGGCCAGCAGCTCCTTCACCACGCCCGCCAGGGCCAGGGCCACCACCACGGCGGCCCCCACCGCCAGCAGCAGCGCCGTCTCCGGACTGCCCCGCTTCACCACCAGGGCCAGCAGCGCCCCCACCACGCACAGCCCCGTCACCTGGATGACCTGCTCCATGTCAGAAATCGAACAGGGACTTGATGAGGTCGAACAGGTCGCTGATCTCTCGGACCATCAGCATCAGCACGCACACCAGCCCTGCCAGCACCACCATCAGCCCCTGCTCCTCCCGGCCCGAGCGGATCAGCAGCTGGTTCAGCACCGCCACCAGGATGCCGATGGCGGCGATCTTGAAAATCAAATCCACTTCCATGCGTCTATCCTCAAATCAGTAAAATCACCAGCAGCGCCGCGCTGGAAAGCCACAGCGCCGCGGACCGCTTCTCCGTCTCCTGCCTGTGGTCCCGGGCCGCCGCCAGGTTTTTTTCCAGGATCTTTCCGGCAAGGGCCAATGCTTTACACACGCTCTCCTCATCCCCCTGGAGGGAATCTCCCAGGGCGGTCAGGGCGGTCCGGCTCTCTGGACCGAGGGGCAGCGCCTCCGCGGCGGACCGCCAGCTCTGCCCCAGGGGCGCGCCCCGCGCCAGCGACGCCGCCACCGATGTACAAAAGTCCCGGACAGGTCCCGTCCGGTCCCGGCCCAGGGACCCCAGCAGCCGGGGCAGGCTGGTCCGGCGGAGACGGATCTCCTCCCCCATGCGGTCCAGCAGGGCGGTCAGGTCCGCCAGCGTGTCCAACTCCCGCCTGCGCTCCGCCGCCGACCGCCGCCAGGCCCAGGTCCCGGCCCCCAGGATACACACCGCGCCCACCAGCTTCACCATGGCAGTTCCTCCACTTCGTATGTCCTTCCGGCCTCATCCCGGCGGATGCGCACCGCCAGCCGGAACACCTTCTCCGCCAGCAGCTGCCGGTACAGCGGCCGCTGGGTCAGCTCTGCGGCATCGGCGGCGTGGATGGTGGCCAGCAGCCCCACGCCGCACCCGGCGGCCTGCATGGCGGCCCGGAGGTCCGCCTCCGCCGTGATCTCGTCCACGGCGATGACCTGGGGGTTCATGGCCCGCAGGGCCATGGGGATGCCCAGGGCCTTGGGGCAGGCGTCCAGCACGTCCGTCCGGGGCCCCACGTCCATCTGGGGCCTCCCCCGGACCATCACTGCCACCTCCCCCCGCTCATCGATAAGGGAGACCCGCAGACCCGGCCTGCCGGTGCCGCCGGAGGAGAGGCACCGCACCAGATCCCGCAGCAGCGTGGTCTTGCCGCCGCCGGGGGGCGACAGCAGCAGGGTGTTCTGATACCGCCCGTCCCGGAACAGCCGGGGCGCCACCGCCTCCCCGATCCCCCGCTGCTCCCGGGCGATGCGGACGGCGGCGGAGGACAGGTCCCGCAGGGCGGTGCTCTCACCGTCCTTCATCACCGCCGTACCGCACAGCCCCACCCGGAAGCCGCCCCGCACGGAGAGATACCCCTCCCGCAGGGTCTCCTCCGCCGCGTAGCGGGAGTAGTCGGTGGCAAGGTCGCAGAGAGTCTCCAGATCCTCCGGCGTCACGGCGGCCCCCAGGGACCGCTCCCCCTCCGGCAGCAGCACCGCCAGCGGCTGCCCCGCCCGGAGGCGGAACTCCTCCGCCATCTGCCGGACCTCCGGCGGCTGGGCCAGAGCCTGTTCCCGCAGGCGGCCCGGCAGCACCCGGGCCGCCTCCTCATAGCGGCGTTCTTCCTCCTTCACGGGCCGCGCCCCCTTTCGTAACACGCTATACTCTATGAGGGGTTGTCCCCGGATATGACTCCCTCAGCGGAAAAATGGGACAAGCCCGGAAAAATGGAAAGCGTACTTGACATGGTACCGGAAGTGTGCTAAGTTGAAGACGGAAAGCAAACTTTCCATCCGTCAGAAGCGGATGGGGCGTATGAAAGGGGGAATCGCCCTTGAAAAACCGCCTGGAGGCGCTGCGCAAGGCCAGGGGGATCAAGCAGGAGGAGCTGGCGGAGGCGCTGGAGGTGTCCCGCCAGACCATCGGGTCGTTGGAAAACGGGCGGTACAACCCCTCCATCCTGCTGGCCTTCAAGCTGGCCCGGTACTTCGGCACCACCATTGAGGACATTTTCATCTATGAGGAGGATGGCACATGAAGAAGCAGGTCATATTGATGTCCCTGGCAATCGCGGGGCTGCTCTGCTGCATCCCGATGTTCGTCCTGAATGCGCCGGGTGCGCCCGGTCTCTCCGGCGGCGCGGCCTCCCTGCTGGGTATGGCCGGGGCGGTGCTGTTCGGCACCTGCGCCGGGACGTTGCTCCAGCTGAAACGGCTCTCCCGGGACCCGGACTACCGGCAGAGGCAGAAGGCCCAATGCGACGAGCGGAACCAGGCCATCCGGGACCGGGCCGGCTGCATCGCCGGATTTTGGACCGTCGGACTGCTGGTGGTCTCCGGCCTGATTTTCCAGAGCTTTGAACGGTTCGGCATTCCCGACTGGGTGGGCTGGGTGTTCATCGGCATCTATCTGTTTTACACTTTGGCGTTCCTGGGGCTTTACAAATGGCTCCAGCGGAAGATGTGAGGAGGCGCTGTCATGAAGCGGAACACACGCTGGTATCTCTCGGCCGCCGCGGCGGGGGCGCTGCTAGCGGGGGCCGCCCTCTGGGCGGCGCGGACGTTTCCCGCCGCTCCCGCCGCTGTGCCGGGGTTTTTTGGCCTTGCAGGCGGCCTCCTGTTCTTCTGCGCCATGGCGGAGCTGCTGTCCACCCGAGACCTGGACCCCGCCCGGCGGGAGCGGGACCGGGAGGACCACGACGAGCGGGGCGCCATGATCCGGGCCATGGCCAGGGCCCGGGCCGGGGACGTGCTGCTGTGGCTGCTGCTGTTCGGCGCTGCCTACCTGTACTTCTTCGGCGTGCCCAAGTGGGTCAACATCACCCTGCTGGGCCTGGCCTGCGTAAAACTGCTTCTGGACTGGATGTTCACCGTCTGGTACCGCCGTCAGTATTGAAGGAGGGACTCTGTATGAACCGCACACAAAAAAAGCGCCTGTTCCAGGGACTTCTGGCCATGGGCATCGTCCTGCTGGTCCTGTCCCTGCTGCTGGACGGCCGGGTGCCCGATTCCCTGGGCGGGATGCTCTGCGGCATAGGCTCCGGCCTGCTGGCCATGGCGGGGTCCACCCTGCTGAACCTCCGCCACGAGGCGAAGCACCCGGAGATGGCCCGGCAGCACGACATCGAACAAAAAGACGAGCGGAATGTGGCTATCCGGAACCGGGCCAAGGCCGTGTCCGGCGAGGTCCTCCAGTGGAACGTTCTGGCGGCGGCATGGCTCTCCATCGGCCTGGATGCGCCCCTGTGGGTCCCCCTGGCTGCCACCGGTGTCTTCGTAGCCAAATCCGTGCTGGAGCTGTATCTCATGATCCGCTACGAGCGGGAGATGTAAGGGGTGCGCCGGGATGAAAAAGCGCTGGTATCTGCTGTTGATCGCGGCGGGGCTTCTGCTGTGCGCGGTCCCGCTCCAATTCCCCCAGCATCTCCCCAAGCCCGTCTTTGCTCTGCTGGCTGCGGGTGGGTCCGTACTGGTGGGCGGTTCCCTCGGCTCCCTGCTGTGTCGGGTCATTCGGATTCGCGACCCGGTACTCGTTCAGGCTTACAAAGAACAGCACGACGAGCGGAACACCATGATCTGCGAAAAGGCGGCGGCCCGGGCCGCCCGGGTCATGCAGGGCGCGGTCCTGTATTTCGGCGCGGCCTATGCCCGCTTTCTGGAGCTGCCCATGTGGATCACCTGGGGGCTGGTTGGGTTCTGCCTCGCCTGGGGGCTTCTGGAATGGGGCCTCACCCTCTGGTACCGGCACAGGATGTAGCAAAACAGGACCCCGGCAAGCAGCCGGGGTCCTGTTGGTCTGCCGCTCACTTGCAGCAGCTCTTGATGTCGTCGCAGCTCTCCGGCCGCTTGACGGTGTTGGGCGGGAAGAACTCGCCCACCGGGAAGGAGATGTTCCGGAACAGAGCGCAGGGGTCCTCGCAGCCGTCGCCGCAGGCGCACTCCTTGTCGGGCATACAGTAGTCGTAGACGGGCACCAGCAGCTGGGTGTCCCGCTCCAGCCGGACGATGGAGAACTGGCCCAGGGTCACATAGATCCGTCGGCTGTCGTCCCCGCTGGACAGCTCCCCGCCGAAGCAGTCGCCCACGAAGGTGGGGATTTCACACAGGTCGCAGTCGCAGTCCCGCTTGCAGCAGCAGTCCATGATGCGGGCGTCCAGCACGATGGGGTCCACGGCCTCCACCACGGCGATGGGCGTGTTGGACCGCTGCATCATCTGGGGATCCGGCTCTCCGGCCCGCATCTCGGAGGAGAAGATCTTGGCGTTCCCCTCGCTGCCGAACAGGATGGCCCGCTTGTCAAAGACGCACAGGCCCTCCACCGTCACCGGCACCGGGCAGCTGAGATAGGCCTGGAGCGTCACATGGTAGAAGAAGCGCATATCCACGGTGTAGAAGCCCCGGTTGAAGCTGACAGGCTCCACATCCACATAGACGTACAGCAGCTTGGCGCTGCCGCCCTTCACGGACAGGGCGCGGTTGATGATGTCCACACACTGCAGCTTGGGGTAAAACCGCAGGTCCTCGATGCAGTCCTTATCGCGGCAGGAATCAAAAATCTTCCTGGTATGGATGCAAACCGCCTCCCGGATGCCGCAGGAGTCCTCCACGGGACCGGGCATAACTTTCTCGGGCATTGCAATACCTCCTAATAAGTAGCTGGATGAAAGAGAAGCTCTTTCAATCCAGTGTATGCGCCCGGCTCCCATTGGTGCGGCGGCGGGGAAATTCGGACTATACAAACCCGGCGGTCCTGCGGTATAATACAATTGTATCCAATCCCATTCCAAGGAGGTGACGCGGATGCCCGGCTTTATCCATGACAAGCTGGAGATCAAGTTTCTGATTCTGTATATCACCGCCCGGGTGATCGAGCCGATTCCCTTTGATACCGTGTGGGATCTGGCCATGTGCGACGAGGGCGTGGACTATTTCGACTTTGCCGAGTGCCTCTCCGATCTGGTGCGGACTGAGCATCTGACGCTGTCTGCGGACGGGCTGTACGCCATCACCGACAAGGGCCTGCGGAACAGCCGGATCTGCGAGTCCAGCCTCCCCTACTCCGTGCGGCTGCGGTGCGACAAGAACCTGGCGGCCTGCAACCGCCACCTGCGGCGCAAGAGCCAGGTGAAGGCCTCCACGGAGAAGCGGCCCAACGGCACCTACACGGTGCGGCTGGAGCTGTCGGACGACATGGGCAGCGTGATGGACCTGCGGCTGGCCATCCCCCGGGAGGACATGGCCGCCATGCTGACGGAGCGGTTCCAGAAATCCCCGGAGCGGCTGTATGGCGAGATCATGCGGGCCCTGATGTCCTCCGAGCCCGAGGACGAGGCCCCGTAAGGAGGGGCGGCGAGGGGGCTCCTTCTCCTGGCCGCCGGGTCCCCGCTCCACGGCCTGTCGGCCCGTTTTGGGAGATAAGGAGGGATTCTCTTGCTTCAGATCGTATGGAACTGGATGCTCGTCGCGGTCTTCCCCCTTCTGGCCGGTCTGCTGTTCCGCTGGCTGCTGCGCCGCTGGCGGCGCGGCTGGCTGCTGACAGCGGGGGCGGCAGCTTTGGCCCTGATCCTTTTCCTCTGGGCCAGCACAATCCCCATCCCCGGCAGTGAAGGGCCAATGCTCTGGGCCATCCAGGCCGCCTGCCTGACCCTGGGCGCCGGGGTTGTGGAGCTGGTCTTGAAGCTGAAACGGCGCTTGTGAATGAAAAACGCCCGTGTCCTTTCGGACACGGGCGTTCCGTTCTATTTCACCACCACGTTCTCCGCCCCCAACGTCTCCCGGGCCTCCTGCAGCAGGGCATCGTGGAGGCCCGCATGGGTGCCGTAGACCTTGCGGGTGTCCGCCATCACCATCTTCACGGCGGCGTTGCCGGGGAACATCTGGAACACCAGCTTCATGTGGCGCACGCTGGGGTGGTCCAGGCTGGGGAACTTCAGGTACAGCACCTGATCCGGCGCTTTCGCGGTCTGCCCTTCCGCCGCCGGAGCGCCTGCGGCAGAGAGCGGATACGCGCTGTCGCAGAGGATCTGGGGCGCCTTCTCGTCCCGGACGGAGAGCCGCCCCTTCACCACCACCGCCTGGTTCTCCTTCAGGTACGGCCCGCAGGACTCCAGCACCCGGGCGAAGCACAGCAGCTCGATGGAGGCGGTGTCGTCCTCCACCGTCACATAGGCCATCAGGGAGTTGTTGCGGGTGGTCTTTGTCTTGCTGGAGGTGACGATGCCGCAGATGGTGATCCGCTGGTCGTCAGCGAACCGGGTGGGGCCGCCCTCCTGGGCGAAGTCCCCCAGAATGGAGCCGATGGTGGGCGCCCCCAGCCGCCGCACCGCCTCCCGGTACTGGTCCATGGGGTGGCCGGAGAGATAGAGGCCCGTGGTCTCCTTCTCCATCAGCATCCGTTCCTCGGGGGTGTACTCGTCGATGTCCGGCAAGGGGATTTCCTTCACATTCTTTCTCCCGCCGCTGCCGCCGTCCGCCAGGGAGAAGAAATCCATCTGCCCCTCCAGGTTCTGGCGGCGGCTGTCCGCCACCGCGTCCATGACGGACTCGTACACCTGGATCAGCTGGGACCGCCTGGCCCCCAGGGAGTCGAAGGCGCCGGAGCGGATCAGGTTCTCCACCGCCCGCTTGTTGATGTCGCTGCCCGCCATCCGGTCGCAGAAGTCGTAGAGGGACGTGAAGGGCGCCTGCTCCCGCTCCCGCATCACCGCCTGGATGAAGCCCCGGCCGATGTTCTTGATGGCCACCAGCCCGAAGCGGATGCCCCCCTCCTCCACGGTGAACCGGTCGGCGGAGCGGTTGATGTCCGGCGGCAGCAGGGCGATGCCGCAGTCCCGGCACTCGCTGATGTAGCCCGCCACCTTATCGGAGTTGTCCAGCACGCTGGTCAGCAGCGCCGCCATGTACTCCCGGGTGTAGTGGCACTTGAACCAGGCGGTCTGATAGGCCACCACCGCGTAGGACACGGCGTGGGCCTTGTTGAACGCGTAGTTGGCAAAGTCGTAGATATCCTGATAGATGGCCTGGGCCGTCTCCTCCGGGATGCCGTTTGCCACGCAGCCCGCAATGTTCCGCTCCGGATCGCCGTGGAGGAATGCCTCCCGCTCCTTCTCGATCTGGGCGGCCTTTTTCTTGGAGATGGCCCGGCGCACCATGTCCGCCTGCCCCAGAGAGTATCCCGCCAGCTGCTGGAAGATCTGGATCACCTGCTCCTGGTAGACGATGCACCCGTAGGTGACGGAGAGGATCGGCTCCAGGGACGGGTGGAGGTACTTGATCTTGCTGGAGTCATGCTTGCAGGCGATGAACCGGGGGATGGAGTCCATGGGGCCGGGGCGGTAGAGCGCGATGATGGCGGTGATGTCCTCGATGTTCTGGGGCCGCAGGCCCACGCACACGCCGGTCATGCCCGCGGACTCCATCTGGAACACGCCGGAGGTCTTGCCGGCAGAGATCATCTCAAAGGTCTCCGGGTCGTCCTCCGGGATGTCCGAGAGCTTGAAGTCCGGCAGGCGCTCCTGGACCATCTTCACCGCGTCATCCAGCACCGTCAGGTTCCGCAGCCCCAGGAAGTCCATCTTCAGGAGGCCCAACTCCTCCAGGGTGGTCATGACGTACTGGCACACCACGGCGTCGTCGTTCTTCGCCAGGGGCACGTACTCGTACACCGGCCGCTTGGTGATGACCACGCCGGCGGCGTGGGTGGAGGCGTGGCGGGGCATCCCCTCCAGGGCCTTGGCGGTGTCGATGAGCTTTTTCACCTGCTCATCGGTCTCGTACTGCTCCCGCAGGGGCTTGGACAGGCGCAGGGCGTCGTCCAGGGTGATGTGGAGGGCGCCGGGCCCGGCGGGCACCTGCTTGGCGATCACGTCCACGTCGGCATAGGGCATGTTCATCACCCGGCCCACGTCCCGGATCACGCCCCGGGCGGCCATGGTGCCGAAGGTGACGATCTGGGCCACGTGGTCATCCCCGTACTTCCGGCGGACGTAGTCCACCACCTCGCCCCGGCGGGTGTCGCCGAAGTCCATGTCGATATCCGGCATGCTGACCCGCTCCGGGTTCAGGAACCGCTCGAAGTACAGGTTGTACTTCATGGGGTCGATGTCCGTGATGTGGAGGCAGTAGCTGACCATGCTGCCCGCGGCGCTGCCCCGGCCGGGACCCACGGGGATGCCTGCGCTTCTGGCATAGCGGACGAAGTCGGAGACGATCAGGAAGTAGTCGGTGAAGCCCATCTTCTCGATCATGTCCTGCTCGTACCGGAGCTGGTCCCGGTACTGGTCGTCCGTTCCATACCGCTCCCGATAGCCCTCGTCGCAGAGCTTTTTCAGATAGGAGAAGCTGTCGTACCCCTCCGGCAGCCGGAATTCCGGCAGGTGGTACTTGCCGAAGGAAAAGTCCAGATTGCACATGTCGGCGATCTTCGACGTGTTCTCCAGCGCGCCCTCGTAGCCCGCGAACAGGGCCGCCATCTCCTCCTCGCTGCGGAGGTAGAAGTTCCGGGGCTCATAGCGCATCCGGTTCTCGTCGTCGATGGTCTTGCCGGTCTGGATGCACAGCAGTACATCGTGGGCCTCCGCGTCCTCCTTCCGGAGGTAGTGCGCGTCGTTGGTGCACACCATAGGCAGCCCCGTCTCCCGGTGGATGCGGAGGATGCCCTGGTTCACGATGGCCTGGTCCCGGATGCCGTGGTCCTGGAGCTCCAGATAGAAACGGTCCGGGCCGAAGATGTGGGAGAGCTCCAGGGCATAGGCCTTGGCGTTCTCGTACTCCCCGTTCCGCAGCCGCCGGGGGATCTCCCCGGCGAGGCAGGCCGACAGGGCGATCAGTCCCCCGCTGTACTGCCGCAGCAGCTCCAGGTCGATCCGGGGCTTGATATAGAAGCCCTCTGTCCAGCCCATGGACACCAGGTAGGACAGGTTCCGGTAGCCCTCCTCGTTCTCGCAGAGCAGCACCAGATGGCGGCTCTCCGCGTCCAGCTCGTGGACCTTGTCGAACCGGGTCCGGCCCTGGGGGGTGACGTACACCTCGCAGCCGATGATAGGCTTGACCCCCTCCGCCTTGCAGGCGCGGTAAAAGTCCACGGCACCGTACATGACGCCGTGGTCCGTGACAGCGCAGGCGGTCTGGCCCATGGCCTTCACGATGCCGGGCAGGTCCCGGATGCGGCAGGCGCCGTCCAATAAGCTGAATTCCGTATGAACGTGGAGATGGACAAAAGACATAGCATGTTCCTTTCCAAAATCGCACGCGCCGTCCTTGCAAAGGGCGGGGTGCTCACTCTGCGGGCTTGACCCGCACGGCCAGCAGAGCTTTCACATCCTCCAGCATCTCCGGTGACGTGATGTCCAGCATGAGCCAGCGGCCCATTTTGGATGCAGCGGACCGATGGTAGACCGCCTGTGTCTCTGCCGTGCAGGTGAGCAGGACCATCTGGGCGGCCTCCTCATCCTTGGGCGCGACAGAAACCATGGCCGTCACAAACCCAGGCCGCAGGTAGACCGTGCAGAGAGACTTGCTGCCCCTGCGGAACTTCACATTCCATCCCGGCTCCAGACCGCACCGGCTGTACTCCAGCCGCGGTCCCGCCCCATAGGCCGCCGCCAGATACGCGCGCAGCTGCGGCCAAAGGGGCGTATGCGCATAGGCGTCGATTTCCTCCAGCGTGGGCCGCGCAGCCTCTGAATACAGCTCTGCCCAGGTCATGCGGGCTCCTCCTGCAGCATCTGCTCCAGGATCTCCACAGCCGTGACGATCATGTTGTCGCAGTGGGCGGTGACTCCCAGCCGCTGGGAGGCCGGGTTCCTCTCTGTGACGCCGGGCCGGGCCCGCAGCAGGTCTCCGCACCGGGTCAGGCCAAACACCTCCTGGAACCGGCGGCGGAACTCCTTGGCCTGGGCGTAGAGGCGCACCTTTCCGGCCCTGTCCTCTCCGTCCGTATGGGGGTGCAGCAGACTCAGCACCAGCACGCCGCCGCTGACGGCGCCGCACAGCTCCTCATGGCTGCCGCCCACGCCGCCGCCGAAGCCGCCCATGGCGGCCATCAGCTGCTCCGGCGCCGTGCCCGTCAGGTCCGCAAAGGCCCCGGCCACAGACTGGGCACAGTTATACCCCTGTTTGTGATATGCATAGGCTGCCGCACAGCGATCCATTGTATATTCCTCCAACTTTTCTTTGATAAATTGTAAAGCGCATTTACTTTACAGCCCTTTTGCCAGCTGGGTGATCTTCCGCAGCCGGTGGTTCAGGCAGGACTTGGTCACCGGCGGGTCAAACTCCTCCGCCAGCTCACTGAGGGTCAGCTCCGGATTCTCCAGCCGCAGGGCCGCCGTCAGCTGGAGCTTGTCCGGCAGCTGGTCCAGGAGGCCCGCCCGCTGGAGCTTCCGGATCGATTCCAGCTGTTCCTGGGCCGCCTCCACCGCCTTGTCCAGATTGGCGCTGTCGCAGTTGAGGCGGCGGTTAACGCTGTTGCGCAGGTCCTTTTCCAGCTTGGCGGACATGACGCTCATGGCGGCCACGGGCGCACCGATCAGCGTCAGGAAGTCCTCGATCTGGTCGCTCTGCTTGAAGTAGGTGATGAAGCTGCCGTTGCGGGCCACGCTCTTGGGGGGATAGCCGCACTCCCGCAGCAGCACCTCCAGCTCCCGGCTCACCTGCAGGTGGGAGGTCGCCAGCTCCAGGTGGTACCGCTTGGCCGGGTCCGTGACGCTGCCCCCGGCGAAGAACACCCCCCGCAGGAAGGACGCCCGGCAGCACTCCTCCTCCAGCAGTCCGAAGTTGATGTGCAGGGCCAGGTTCTGCTCCGGGCTGAAGCCCAGCAGGTCCACGATCCGGCGGAGCTTGCCGCCGTCTGTGATCTGGAACACCAGCTTGCCGCTCTCCCCCTCCTCCGGCAGCCGGTCGAACCGCAGGCCGAAGGCCCGGTGAAACAGCTTGGGAAGCCGGGCAGCCAGAGCGGGGTTCCCGGTGATGATCCGCACCTCGCTTGCGCTGAAGGTGTTGCAGTACAGCAGGATGCCGTAGGCCTCCGCCCGGGCGCAGCACAGCTTCTGCACCGGCAGGCGGCACAGCTCGTTTTTGGCTTCAAAGGAAAAGGACATGGGTGGGTCTCCTCCAACTCTGGGTAATTGTGGGGCTCATTTCTGCTCCTCCATCTGGTAGGCGTCCTCCCGGGGGCGGAATCGGGCACCGGCGATCCGGACGCTCCGCTCCGCATGGAGCAGGATCAGCTCCCGGGCCAGGGCCGCGGAGCTGTGGCGGACAAAGCCGCTCTCCACCGTGGCCACCGGCCGCTCCACGACCTCCACGCCCAGGGCCGCGCAGGCGGACTTGTCGCATCGGATGCGCTCGGCCCCCTCCTCCGCGTACCGGGCGGCCACCGCCTTGGGGATGGGCGAGGAGTTGGTGAGGCACAGGCGGAACAGGCCCTGCGCCGAATGGGCGAAGATGGCGGCGATGTGGTCGGATACGGTGTAGCCCTCCGTCTCCCCCTCCTGGGTCATGACGTTGCAGACATAGACCTTCAGGGCGTCGGACTCCCGGATCGCCTTCACGATGCCATCCACCAGCAGATTGGGGATGATGCTGGTGTACAGGCTGCCGGGCCCCAGGACGATCATATCCGCGTCGGCGATGGCGGAGACCGCCTCCGGCAGGGCCTTGGGCCGGGAGGGGATCAGACGCACCTGGCGGATGCGGCAGTCCTCCTGCTTTTTGCAGTAAAAGATCTTGGACTCCCCCACCACCGTGGCGCCGTTCTCAAATTCCGCCTCCAGCTGCACGTCCGCCGTGGTCACCGGCAGCACCCGTCCGGTGATGGCCAGGACCTGGCTCATGCGGCGCACCGCCGCGTCAAAGGACGGGGAGATGCCGTTCAGCGCCGCCAGAAACAGGTTGCCGAAGCTCTGCCCCGCCAGGCTCCCCTCGGTGAAGCGGTAGTGGAGCAGCTCCCGCATCACCGGCTCCGTGTTTGCCAGGGCCTCCATACAGCTGCGGATGTCCCCCGGCGGAGGCATCCCCAGGTCCTGGCGCAGCATGCCGGAGCCGCCGCCATCATCCGCCACCGTGACGATGGCGGAGATATTCTCCGTATATTGCTTCAGTCCCCGCAGCATGTTGGACAGGCCGTGGCCGCCGCCGATGACGGCCACCTTGGGGCCATGGGCCCGGGGGACGCGGTATTCCTGCTCCCTCACGGCTCAGCCTCCCCGGGTCATGTCCCGGTGGTTCTCCAGCACCTGATAGCCCAGGCCGTGGATGAAGCCCGCCAGGGCATGGGTCACCGCCACGGAGCGGTGGTGCCCCCCCGTGCAGCCCACGGCGATGGTGAGGGAGGTCTTTCCCTCCTCCGCGTACAGGGGCAGGGAGAAGGCCAGCAGGTCCTCCAAACGGCGCATGTAGTCCTGGGTCTGTGGGAAGTGGAACACATAGTCCGCCACCGCCTGGTCCAGCCCCGTCCGGGGACGCAGGTCCTCCATATAGAAGGGATTCGGCATGAACCGCACGTCAAACACCAGATCCGCCTCCAGAGGCAGGCCGTACTTGAAGCCGAAGGAGGTGACGCTCACCGTCATCCCCCCCTTCTCCCCCTCCTGGCCGAAGAGGCGCAGCAGCTCTCCCCGCAGTTGGGCGGTGGAGGTGCGGGAGGTGTCGATAACAAAGTCCGCCCGCTCCTTGACGGGGGCCATCATGGCCCTCTCCTTCTTCACCGCCTCCTCCAGGGAGTCGGTGTCTGCCGCCAGGGGATGGCGGCGGCGGGTCTCCTTGTACCGCTTGATGATGACCTCCGGCGCGGCCTCCAGAAACAGCATCCGGCACTGGGCCTCCATGTCCTTCAGCTTATCCAGCACGTCGAACAGCTCCGTGAAGGAGCTGGCCGTCCGCACGTCGTACACCAGGGCCACCCGGTCGTAGCGGCCGTTGCCCCCGGCGCAGAACTCCGCAAATTTCAGGATCATGGCGGCGGGCATATTGTCCACGATATAAAAGCCCATGTCCTCCAAAAAGGAGGCCGCCTTGCTCTTCCCGGCCCCGGAGAGGCCGGAGATGATGAGGATTTCCATGTCCGCACCGCCCCTTTCTCAGTCGATGATCCGGACCTCCGGCTCCAGCCGGACGCCGGCCTGCGCAAAGACCCGCTCCTGGATCTGGCGGATCAGCTCCTTCACGTCGGCGCAGGTGGCGCCGCCCCGGTTGATGACAAAGCCCGCATGCTTCTCGCTGACCTGGGCGCCGCCCACCGTCAGCCCCTTCAGGCCGCATTGGTCGATCAGCGTCCCGGCGTAATAGCCCTCCGGCCGCTTGAAGGTGCTGCCCGCGCTGGGGAACTCCAGCGGCTGGCTGGCCCTGCGCTTTTCCAGCAGCTCCTTCATCCGGCCCCGGATTGCCGCCGGGTCGCCGGGCGTCAGGCAGAACTCCGCCCGCAGCACCACCGCATCCGGGTGATCCGTCAGAAAGCTGCGGCGGTAGCCGAAGGCCATCTCCGCCCCGGTGAGGGTCCGGATGCCCTCCTCCGGCAGCAGCAGGGTTGCCTCCCGCACCACCTGGGCCATCTCCCCGCCGTAGGCGCCGGCATTCATGCACACCGCGCCGCCCACCGTGCCCGGGATGCCGTGGGCGAATTCCAGGCCCGCCAGCCCCTGCCGGCAGGCGAAATCCGCCACCCGGGCCAGGGAGGCCCCCGCCTCCGCCAGAATGGTCCCCGGTGTCCCGCCGGCCTCCACTCGGCTCAGGCCGGCGGAGGTGTCGATCACCAGCCGGTCCAGCCCCTCGTCCGGGGCCAGCAGGTTGGTTCCGTTGCCCATCACCAGGGGACGGGCGCCGCAGCGGGCGGCCATGTCCAGCAGCAGCACCAGCTGCTCTCCCCGCTCCGGAAAAGCCATGCGCCGGGCCGGCCCCCCGATGCGGAAGGAGGTGTGCCGGTCCATGGGCTCCTCCTTCTCGATCCGCAGGTCCGGCAGATAATCCGCCGCCTGCTGGTCAAATGTGATCCACCAGTCCATTTCTGGACCTCCTCATACTTCAGATTACCCGGCCCAGCAGGGCCGCACCGATGACGCCGGCGTCGTTGCCCAGCTCCGCCCGGAGGATGCGGGTGGCCCGCCCGCCGTGGCGGGAGAAGCACAGCGCCCCAATCCGGCGGCGCAGGGGCTCCAGCAGCAGATGCTCCGGCGCCCCGGCCACACCTCCGCCGAAGGCCACCGCCTCCGGCCGGAGGATGTTGATGAGACTGGCCGTGCCCTCCGCCAGCTCCTCCACATAGGCGCGGCAGACGGCAAGGGCCGTCTCGTCCCCCGCCTCTGCCGCCAGAAAGGGCGTCCGGCCGTCCACGCCGCCGGCCTCTTCTGCCAGACGGCAGAGGGCGCTCTCCGGATGGGCGGCCATGGCCGCCTCCGTCCGGCGAATCAGCGCCGTGGCGGAGGCGTACTGTTCCCAGCAGCCCCTGCGCCCGCAGGGGCAGGGCTCTCCTCCAGCATGGAGCACCATGTGCCCCGCCTCGCTGGAGGATTCGCCGCCCCGCAGGCGGCCGTCCAGAATGATTCCGGCCCCCAGGCCGGTGCCCAGGGTCAGCACCACGAAGTCCCGCAGACCCCGGCCCGCGCCCTGGAAATACTCCCCTACGGCAGCACAGTCCGCGTCGTTGCCCAGCAGCACCGGCAGGTCCAGCCGCCGGCGGAACAGGGCCGCCAGATCCGTCCGCTCCAGGGGGATGTTGGTGGTGTACAGAACCTCTCCGCCGGAGACGGCCCCCGGCAGGCCGATGCCCACGCCCTCCGCGTCCCCGGGCACCGCTCCGGCGGTGGAGAGCACCTCCGCCGCCAGATCCGCCAGGTCCGCCGCAAAGGTCTCCGCCCCCCGGAAGTCCAGGGGGCGGCGCGCCGCCGCCAGAAGGCGGCCCGTCTCGTCCGTCAGGCCCGCCTTCAGGTTGGTGCCGCCCACGTCGATACCGATGAAGAATCCGCTCATTTCTGTTTCCGGCTGCCCTGCTCCGCCCGCAGGTCCACCCGCTGGGCCAGCTCCTGGGCGGCGTTGAAGCCGTAACGCCGGTGGCGGTTGTTCATGGCCGCCACCTCCACGATGCTGGCCAGGTTCCGGCCCGGCCGCACCGGGATGGTGACGCAGGGGATCTCCACGCCCATGATGTCGATGTGGTGATCCTCAATGCCCAGCCGGTCATAAAACTTCGTCTCGTCCCACTGCTCGAACTGGACCACCAGGTCGATCCGGGATTCCTCCATGATGGCGCTCATACCGAAGAGCTGGCGCACGTCGATGACGCCGATACCCCGCAGCTCGATATAATGGCGGATCACCTCCGGCGCGGTGCCGATCAGCTGGTTGGAGATGCGGCGGATCTCCACCGCGTCATCCGCCACCAGCCGGTGGCCCCGCATGATGAGCTCAATGGCGGACTCGCTCTTGCCGATGCCGGAGTCGCCGGTAATCATCACGCCCTCGCCGGAGATGTCCAGCAGTACGCCGTGGCGGGTGACGCAGGGCGCCAGCACCCGGTTCAGATACTCGATGGTGTGGCTGGTGAACTCCACGGTGGTCTCCTCGGTCCGCAGCAGCGTCCGCTCGTGGACCCGGGCGCTCTCCAGGCACTCCGGGAAGCAGTCCAGCCCCCGGGAGATCACCAGGGCCGGGATGTCGTAAAGAAACAGGTCGTCGAAGCACTTGCGCCGCTGCTCCGTCGTCAACCCCTTGAGATAGGTGATCTCCGCCTTGCCCAGCACCTGGAGGCGGCGGGGGTCAAAGTAGTCGTAGAAGCTATGAAACTGGAGGCCGGGACGGTTCACGTCCGTGATAGTGAGCAGCGCCGTGTCATAGTCGCTGCCCCTGTTCAGCACCTCCAGATTGAAGAGGGTGACCAGCTCCGAGATCTTCAGGCCATGTTCTTGCATCGTGTCCTCCCCTTTTCTTGCGGCGCCCGGGACTGGGACGCCGGTTTTCTCCCAGGCCGGGCCCACGCCCGGCGCGGTGGATGGATCGCCGCACCCGCGCTCCGGTGTGCGGAAGTAACTCTATTATATATGAATCTCACCGCTTGCGCAACACCCAGCCGCCGGTTTCCCGGTCGGGCCCTGTGCCCGCGGCCGAATCCGGCCGGTCTGTCGGAGCGGGGCGGGCTCTTGCCTCCGGCCGCCGGTTGTGTTACCATAGGTGCGGCCGGTGGTATTTCCACAGATGACATGAAAAGGAGCGTGGCATCCATGCTGAACTGTATTGCCGTGGGGCTTGGGGGATTCCTGGGGTCCGTGTGCCGTTATCTGGCTGGGCAGATTCCACTGGGAAGGGACTGGGGCTTTCCCGTCCGGACGCTTGCCATCAACCTGATCGGCTCCTTTCTCATCGGCGCCGTGACGGCGCTGGCCCTGAAGCGGGCCGCCCCCGACCCCAAGCTGGTGCTCTTCCTGAAGGCAGGGGTGTGCGGGGGCTTCACCACCTTCTCCTCTTTTGCCCTGGAAACCGGAGATCTTCTGCAAAGCGGGCGCACGGCGGCGGCCCTGCTCTATGCGGCGGCAAGCCTGATCCTCGGCGTTGCGGCGGTATTTGCCGGGGAAGCGGCGGTGCGCTGACGCCCCCTTGGCGTACAGTTGAAAAAAGCTTGTGTTTTTTTGAAAATTTTACTTGCATTTTCAAAACTTTTCTGTTATGATACCAGTTGTGCCTGCAGATGGCATGGAAGTACGCAACAGCAAGGAGGTGCAACGGATGGCTAAGTGCGAGTTCTGCGATAAGGGCGTTACGTTCGGCATCAAGGTCTCTCACTCTCATCGGCGTTCCAATCGGATGTGGAAGCCCAATGTGAAGCGTGTGAAGGCAATTGTCGACGGCTCTCCCCGCCATGTGTATGTTTGTACCCGGTGTATGCGTTCCGGCAAGGTCACCAGAGCGGTCTGACATGGACAAACGAAATCCCGAACCACCCGGTTCGGGATTTTTTGCTGTATATTCGCAGTCTCAGAAAGGAGCCGTATGGAACAGCCCATTCTCCCCCTGCGGGACGCGCCCGTCCTGGCGGACGCGGCCGCCGTCTGGTTCAGCCGCCGCTGGGGAATCCCGGCGGAGTCCTACCGGGAGAGCATGGAGCAGTGCCTCCGCCGGAAGGCGCCGGTTCCCCAGTGGTACGTGGTCCGGGACGGCGGGCGCCTGCTGGCCGGGGCCGGCGTCATCGCAAACGACTTCCACGACCGGAAGGACCTGACGCCCAATCTCTGCGCCCTGTTTGTGGAGCCCCCCTGGCGGGGCCGCGGGACCGCCAGGCGCCTGCTGGACTTCATCCGGCGGGACCTGGGCGCCATGGGGATCCCCCGGCTCTACCTGGTGACGGACCACACCGCCTTTTACGAGCGGTACGGCTGGACGTTTCTGACCATGGTCACCGGGGACGACCATCTCCCGGAGCGGATGTATACCGCCCCCACCCTGCCCCCCGCGTCCGGCGCCCGTGTGCCGCCGGACACAATCAGCCCTTGACATTCCAAGGGTTTCAGGGGATAATGTACGTTGTTATTTTTTGTAATTTACCCGATATGGAGGTATTTGCATGGCATTGGATCAGAGCTTTTTCCAGGAGATGGAGGCCCGCATCCCCAAGGGGAAGGTCCGCACCCGGTTCGCCCCCTCTCCCACCGGCTATATGCACGTGGGCAATCTGCGGACGGCCCTGTACACCTGGCTCATCGCCCGGCACGCCGGCGGCACGTTCATCCTGCGGATCGAGGACACCGACCAGGGCCGCCTGGTGGAGGGCGCCACGGACGTAATTTACCGCACCATGGCGGAGTGCGGCCTGACCCATGACGAGGGCCCCGACGTAGGCGGCCCCGTGGGCCCCTATATCCAGTCGGAGCGCCGGGACCTGTATCAGCCCTACGCCCACCTGCTGGTGGAAAAGGGCGCCGCCTACTACTGCTTCTGCGAGAAGGCCGCATCCGAGGAGGACGCCGGTGACTTTGACCGCGCCGACGATCCCTGCCGGGATCTGTCCCCGGAGGAGGCCCGACAGCGTGTGGAGGCCGGCGAGCCCTATGTGATCCGCCAGCGGATCCCCCACGAGGGCACCACCACCTTCCACGACGTGTCCTTCGGCGACATCACCGTGGAGAACAAGACCCTGGACGACCAGGTGCTGCTGAAGCGGGACGGCCTGCCCACCTACAACTTCGCCAATGTGGTGGACGACCACCTGATGGGCATCACCCACGTGGTACGGGGCAGCGAGTACCTCAGCTCCGCCCCCAAGTACAATCTGCTGTACGAGGCCTTCGGCTGGGACATCCCCACCTACGTCCACTGCTCCCCCGTTATGCGGGACCAGCACAACAAGATGTCCAAGCGCCACGGGGACCCCTCCTACGAGGACCTGAAGGCCCAGGGCTATCTGACGGAGGCCATTTTGAACTATGTGGCTCTGCTGGGCTGGGCCCCCAAGGGCGAGCGCAGCGAGCAGGAGATCTTCTCCCTCAGCGAGCTGGTGGAGGCCTTCGATATCGCTGGTATCTCCAAGTCCCCCGCCATTTTTGACATCGACAAGCTCACGTACTTCAACGCCACGTATCTTCGCGCCATGGCGCCGGAGGACTTCGCCAAAGCGGCGGAGCCCTATATCCGTGAGGCCGTGAAGAACCCCGTCATCGATGTGAGTGCCGTGGCCGCCCTGCTCCAGGCCCGCTGTGAGAAGCTGACCGAGATCCCGGAGAAGGTGGATTTCTTCGACCAGCTGCCGGACTACGGCGTGGAGTGCTTCACCAACAAGAAATCCAAGACGAATCCCGAGGTCTCCCAGGCCATGCTGGAGGCCGCCATCCCCGCCCTGGAGGGCATCGGCGACTGGACGGCGGACGCAGTCCACGACACCCTGATCGCCCTGGCGGAACACCTGGGCGTGAAGAACGCCACCCTCATGTGGCCGGTGCGGATCGCCGCGGCCGGCAAGCTGGTGACCCCCGGCGGCGCCGTGGAGATCTGCCACATCCTTGGTAAGGATGAGACCCTGCGCCGCCTGCGGCTGGGCCTGGACAAGCTCCGGGCATGAGGCGGTTTCTGGCGGCCCAGTTCGCCCCGGTGCTCCGGGCCTGGCGGAACGGATATGAGGCCGAGGTCCGGCGCGCCGCCATCGCCTTTTTCCTGCTGGTCTTCCTGGCCTTCGGCGTGTGTCTGGCGGTGCCGGAGCTGCGGCTCGGCTTTTCCGCCTATCTCCAGCACCTGTTCCAGGGCATGGACCTGACGGACGGGGCCGGGAACCTCTCCCCGCTTCTGCTGCTGGCCAACAATCTGCGGGCCTGTGCCGTCACCATGCTCTATGGGCTGATCCCCTTTGTGCGTCTCCCGGCCCTGGCGCTGGGCGTGAACGCGGTGCTGCTAGGCGGCCTTGCCGCCTGCTATGCCGCCACGGACACCACCATGCTGCTGTATGCCGCCAGCCTGCTGCCCCACGGGATTTTCGAGCTGCCCGCCTTGATCCTGGCCTTTTCCATGGGGCTGTACATCTGCGGGCACCTGACCCGCCGCTGCCGCCGCGATCCGGCCGCCCTTCCTCTGGGCGCGTGCCTGGGGCTGGCGGCCCGGCTGCTGGTCTTCCTTCTGCTGCCGCTGCTGATCCTGGCGGCGCTGACGGAGGCCTACGTGACGCCCCTCGCCGCGGGGCTGTTCCTCTGAATCACAATCCACAGAAAGGATGCATTTCCGACTATGAGTAAAACCACCATCCCCTCCGGCTACCGGATGCCCCTCAGCAACAACGAGCTCCAGCGGGCCATCGAGCTGATCCACCAGGAGTTTCAGCACAGCCTTTGTGTGCGCCTGAACCTGCACCGGGTCTCCGCCCCCCTGTTCGTGGACGGCCGCACCGGCCTGAACGATGACCTGAACGGCGTGGAGCGCCCTGTCTCCTTTGACATCCCCGATGTGGGCACCGACGGCCAGGTGGTCCACTCCCTGGCCAAATGGAAGCGCCTGGCCCTGAAGCGGTACGAGTTCCCCGAGGGAACGGGCCTCTACACCAACATGAACGCCATCCGGCGGGACGAGGAGGTGGACAACCTCCACTCCATCTATGTGGACCAGTGGGACTGGGAGAAGCATATCTCTCCCAAAGACCGGAACGTGCTGTACCTGAAGGAGACGGTGCGCGACATCGTGGGCGCCATCTGCGACACCTCCGCTGCCCTGCGCAACGCCTTCCCTGCCCTGACCTTCAAGCCGGACCGGGACGTGTACTTCATCACCACCCAGGAGCTGGAGGACCGCTATCCCGACCTGACGCCCAACGAGCGGGAGGTGGAGATCTGCCGCAAGCATCACACCGTGTTTCTGATGCAGATCGGCAAGACCCTGGCCTCCGGCAAGCGCCATGACGGCCGCGCTCCCGACTACGACGATTGGGAGCTGAACGGCGATATCCTCATGTGGAACCCCATTCTGGAGCGGAGCTTCGAGCTGTCCTCCATGGGCATCCGGGTGGACGCCGCGGCTCTGGACCGCCAGCTGACCGCCGCGAACTGCAACCAGCGCCGGGAGCTGCCCTTCCACAAGATGCTGCTGAACGGCCAGCTGCCCCAGTCCATCGGCGGCGGCATTGGCCAGTCCCGGCTGTGCATGCTGCTGATCGGCACCTGCCACATTGGCGAGGTTCAGGTGAGCCTGTGGGATGCTGACACCACGAAAACATGTGAAGATGCTGGTATCACGCTGTTGTAAAGTAAAGTTACCATACAGAAAAGCCGCCCGCCGCAGATCACGGCGGGCGGCTTTTTCCGCCCCTTTCGGGCCTTTGAAACGGAAAATGCCCCCACCGGAACTCCGGCAGGGGTATTTTCTCATCCTCTCAGTGGAGCAGCTCGTCGGCAATGGCGTCCGCCAAGGACTCCAGCCCCCGGCGCTGGGCCTCCTTGACAGAGGACTTCAGCGTCACGGTCCCCTCCATCACCCGCATCTCTTTCATCTCCTCCAGGAGCTTGGTCATCAGCATCCCGGAGCGGGCGGCCCAGGTGCCGTTCTCGATCAGGGCCACGGAACGGCCCCGGAGACCGTGGCAGGCCAGATCCCGCAGGAAGTTCTCCATAGGGGTGTAGATCTCCCCGTTATATGTAGCGGAAGCCAGCACCAGATGGCTGCACCGGAAGGCCTCGCTGACAAGGTAGGACACGTCCGTATGGGACACGTCGTACAGGGCGATGTTCTTTACGCCCCTCTCTGCCAGGCGGGCGGCCAGGATCTCCGCGGCGTTCTCCGTGTGGCCGTAGATGGAGCCGCAGAAGATGGCCACGCCCCGATCTTCGGGGGTGTAGGTGCTCCAGCGCTGGTATTTCTCCAGGAACCACTCCAGATTCTCCCGCCAGATGGGACCGTGGAGGGGACAGATCATCTGGATCTCCATCCCGGCGGCCCGCTTCAGCAGGGACTGGACCTGGGCACCGTACTTGCCCACGATGTTGGTGTAGTAGCGGCGGGCATCGTCCAGCCAATCCCGCTCAAAGTCCACCTGATCGGCAAAGATGTTGCCGTTCAGGGCGCCGAAGGTGCCGAAGGCGTCGGCGGAGAACAGCACCTTGTCGGCGGCGTCATAGGTCACCATCACCTCCGGCCAGTGGACCATGGGGGCCATCAGGAAGGTGAAGGTGTGGCGGCCGGTGCAGAGGGTATCCCCCTCCTTCACCACCACAGCCCGGTTGGAGATATCACAGTCAAAAAACTGGCTGACCATGGGGACAGTCTTGGCGTTGGCCACCACCTGGGCGCCCGGCCAGCGGCGCAGCAGCTCGCCCAGGGTGGCGCAGTGGTCCGGCTCCATGTGATTCACCACCACATAGTCCAGGGGCCGGCCGGCCAGGGCAAACTCCAGGTTCTCGAAGAACCGCTCCCCCACGGCCTTGTCCACCGTGTCCAGCAGGACGGTCTTCTCATCCAGCACCAGATAGGCGTTATAGCTGACGCCCCGGGGAATGGGAAACACATTCTCAAACTTCGCCAGCTGCCGGTCAGAGCCTCCCAGCCAGTACAGGTCCTCGTGGATGTTTGTCACGCAATGCATAGTTGCTTTTCTTCCTTTCTAACGCGTTAAACGCAGCAAAGCGGTGTAGCGTTATTATCCTACACCGCTTTGCGTATTTCGTCAAGCCTCCCGGAACCGCTCCAGCACTTCCGCGTCCCGCTGCCGCTGTTCCTCGATGGACTGCTGCAGCAGCATATCCTTCACCTTCATCAAACGGGTGGTGGTGGCCCGGTCGTTCTCGTCCAGCTTCATGGTGATATACCGGATGGCGTCCTGGGTGTTTGGGATCACCACGTACTCCAGAGCGTTCACCCGGCGGCGGGTCTTTTCGATCTCCTCCGCCATCAACTGGGCGGATTTCTCCACTTCCGCCAGCTTCAGCATCTTCCGGAACACCTTTCCCAGGGCGTCCACGGCCGTGTCCAGCTCGCCGGAGGTGGCCGCGAACCCGTAAGGGTAGATGTCCGCGTCAGACCGGGTCTGCGTCTGGAAATCATACACCGGCACGTTAACCGACATGATATTTTTGGTGGTCTGCGTCAGCTTCACACTCTGCTTGGGGTCCAGCAGCGCCTGTTCCAGCGCCTGGGAACTCATGAGCGCGGAGGCCACGGTGAAGGCGCCGTGGACTGTCATCAGCTCCTCCTCCACCTCCTGCCGCAGAGCGCGGACCTCCCGCACCGTGTCCAGAAACTGCTTCATCAGCTCGTCGCGCTTGTCTTTCAGCAGCTTGTGGCCCCGCTGGGCAGTGCGGAGCTTGCCCTTGAGGCGGGTGAGCTCCATCCGGGTGGGGTTGACCGTGATATTGGGCATCTGTCAATCGCCTTCTTTCCATCCTGGCCTGGGGGCCCGCGGTCAGCGGCCCGGCGCCTCCGCGCCGCAGCAGACGCGCGGCAAATCCTCATCATGGGCCGCAGCCAAGAGAGGGCGGCCGCCAAAATCCCGGGGTCCCCGGAAGGGGCTCACAGCTCCTTCTTGGGCCAGTACTTTTCGATATACTCCGGCTTGATCCGCTTCAGCTCGCTCTTGGGCAGGATACTCAGCAGCTCCCAGCCCAGATCCAGCGTCTCCTGGATGGAACGGTTCTCCTCGTAGCCCTGGTTCACATACCGCTTCTCAAACTCGTCGGCGAATTTGGCGTACAGCAGGTCCGTGGGCGTCAGAGCCGCCTCGCCCAGAATGGACATCAATTCCTTGTTGTCCTTGCCGGTGGAGTAGGCCGCGAACAGCTGGTTCATGGTGCCGGAGTGGTCTTCCCGGGTCTTGCCCTCGCCGATGCCCTTGTCCTTCAGACGGCTCAGAGACGGCAACACGTCCACCGGCGGGTGGATGCCCTTGCGGTACAGCTCCCGGCTGAGGATGATCTGCCCCTCGGTGATATAACCCGTCAGGTCGGGGATCGGGTGGGTCTTGTCATCCTCCGGCATGGTCAGAATGGGGATCAGCGTGATGGAGCCCTTCTTCCCCAGCTGGCGGCCGGCCCGCTCGTAGATGGTGGCCAGGTTCGTGTACAGATACCCGGGGAAGCCGCGGCGGCCGGGGACCTCCTTCTTGGCGGCGGAGACCTCCCGCAATGCCTCGGCGTAGTTGGTGATGTCAGTCATGATGACCAGCACGTGCATATCCTTCTCAAAGGCCAGATACTCCGCGGCGGTCAGGGCCATCCGGGGGGTGGCGATGCGCTCCACCGCCGGGTCGTTGGCCAGGTTCGAAAACATGACCGTCCGGTCGATGGCGCCGGTGCGCTTGAACTCGCTGACGAAGAACTCCGACTCCTCAAAGGTGATGCCGATGGCGGCGAACACCACGGCAAACTTGGAGGTGTCGTCTCCGATCACCTTGGCCTGCCGGGCGATCTGGGCCGCCAGATTGGCGTGGGGCAGACCGGAGCCGGAGAAGATGGGCAGCTTCTGCCCGCGGACCAGGGTGTTCAGCCCGTCGATGGTGCTGACGCCGGTCTGGATGAACTCGTTGGGGTAGTCCCGGGCCGCCGGGTTCATGGGCAGGCCGTTGATGTCCCGGTACTCCTCCGCCAGGATCTCCGGCCCGCCGTCGATGGGCCGGCCCATGCCGTTGAACACCCGTCCCAGCATATCGGCGGACACGCCCAGCTGCAGCGGATGGCCCAGGAAGCGGACCTTGGCGTCCGCCAGATTGATGCCGGCGGCGGACTCGAACAGCTGCACCACCGCGGTGTCGCCGTTGACCTCCAGCACCTGGCCCCGGCGGACGGAGCCGTCGTGGAGCTCCACCTCCACCAGCTCGTCATAGGTGACGCCGTCCACCATGCGGACGATCATCAGAGGACTAGCGATCTCCTCTACCGTTCTGTATTCCCGGATCATGCGTCCTCTCCTCCTTCCTCCGCAATGGCGGTGATCTCCTGCTCCATCTCCGCGGAGATCTGCTGGTAGACCTGCTGGTACTCCTCAGCCGGCACGCTCTTGGCCCGGCCGATCTTCTCACGGGACGGAACGGCGAAGAGCTTCGCCACCGGCGCGCCCTTGGAGATGGCCTCCCGGCACAGCCGGTCGTACCGCAGGACCATGGCCAGCAGCTTTTCCTGCCGGTCGTAGCTGGAGAAGCTGTCCACATCCGCAAAGGCGTTCTGCTGCAGGAAGTCCTCCCGCACCATCCGCGCCACCTCCAGCGTCAGCTGGTCCGCCGGGGACAGGGCGTCCTTGCCCACCAGCTGGACGATCTCGTTCAGGCTGGCCTCACTCTGGAGGATGCTCATGGCGCTGGCCCGGTCCTCCAGGAACTCCGGTCCCAGGTTCTCGTCAAACCAAGGCTTCAGGGAGTCCAGATACAGGGAGTAGGAGTTCAGCCAGTTGATGGCCGGGAAATGGCGCTTGTAGGCCAGGGACGAATCCAGGGCCCAGAAGACCTTGACAATCCGCATGGTGGCCTGCGCCACGGGCTCGGACAGGTCGCCGCCCGGCGGCGACACGGCGCCCACGGCGGTGAGGCTGCCCCGGCGGTCATTGGAGCCGATGCAGGCCACGCTGCCGGCCCGCTCGTAGAACTGGGCCAGGCGGGAGGCAAGGTACGCGGGGTACCCCTCCTCGCCGGGCATCTCCTCCAGCCGGCCGGACATCTCGCGCAGGGCCTCCGCCCAGCGGGAGGTGGAGTCAGCGATGACCGCCACGTCGTAGCCCATGTCCCGGAAGTACTCCGCGATGGTGATGCCCGTGTAGACCGACGCCTCACGGGCGGCCACGGGCATGTCGGAGGTGTTGGCGATCAGCACCGTCCGCTTCATCAGGGACTCCCCGGTGCGGGGGTCCTTCAGCTCCGGGAACTCCCGGAGCACGTCGGTCATCTCGTTGCCCCGCTCGCCGCAGCCGATGTAGACCACGATGTCCACATCCGCCCACTTGGCCAGCTGGTGCTGCACCACAGTCTTGCCGGAGCCGAAGGGCCCGGGCACGGCGGCGGTGCCGCCCTTGGCAATGGGGAACAGGGTGTCAATGACCCGCTGGCCGGAGCACAGCGGCCGCTTGGGGGGATATTTGTGCTTGTAGGGCCGCCCGATCCGGACCGGCCACTTCTGCACCATGGTCAGGGGCACGTCCTCCCCCTTGTCAGTGCGCAGGGTGGCCACGGTCTCCTCCACGGTGAAGGAGCCGCTCCTGATGTCCGTAATGGTGCCGCTCATGTTGGGAGGCACCATGATCTTGTGGAGCACCACCGGCGTCTCCGGCACGGTGCCAATCACGTCGCCGCCCTCCACCTTTGTGCCGGGGGTGACCACGGCGGTGAAGTCCCACTTCTTCTCCCGGTCCAGGGCGGGGACCTCCACGCCCCGGGTGATGTTGGCACCCACCTTCTCCACGATCTTCTCCAGCGGCCGCTGGATACCGTCATAGATGCCCTCGATCATGCCGGGGCCCAGCTCCACGCTCATGGGAGCGCCGGTGGTGACCACCTCCGCCCCCGGTCCCAGGCCGGAGGTCTCCTCGTACACCTGGATGGAGGCGGAGTCCCCCTTCATCGTCAAAATCTCGCCGATCAGCCGCTGGGGGCCGACGCGGACCACGTCGGACATATTGGCGTCCGCCAGGCCCGTGGCCACCACCAGCGGTCCGGATACCTTCACAATCTTACCGCTCAAACTCGCTCAACCTTCTTTCACACCAGTTTCGCCGGAAGGACCTCCGGCGCGAACCGCCGGAGCCAAGAAATAGTGCCCGGAAAAACCCGCGGTTTTTCCAGTTCTCCCACCGTAAGGCAAAAGAAAAATATTCATCATGTCCGCCGCAGCGTGTATGCGGTGAACAATCCCCGACTCAGCCGCCTGGGGCGGCGTCCACCAGTCCGCGCCCAAGCCGCTGGAAGCGGCGCGGAAATCCCCTTGGGTGCAGACCGGCGCGGGAATTCAGCGCAGGCGGGTTCGCCCGCCGGCACATCTCAGGGAAAACAGCCGAAACGCCGCCAGAGGCGGAAAAGCGGGGCTGTTTCGAGGAAGGCCCCCGGTCGGCAGGTGCGGCAACACCTGCTGACCGGCTTGGCCCGACGGTGTGCACACGAGGCGCGATTGCGGCCCAAACAGGGTCGAAAATCGCAATGCCATAGCGGCGTCAGCCTGTTCTCCTCAGAGGATATCCGCGCCCACCGCTCTCTGAATGGACTGCTGGATGTTGTTCATACCGATGCCGAGAGAGCCCTCCCGGCCGGGGATCAGGATGATGGCGGGCCGCAGCTCGTCCTTATACCGGTCCAGCACGTCCGGCAGGTCCTTTGCCAGCTGCTCCGTCAGATAGATGATGCCGCAGTCGCCGCTCTTTGCCAGCTCCCGGATGGTCTCCCGGGCCTCCTCGGGGGCGGTGACGGGATACGTCTCCAGTCCCAGGGCCCGAAAGCCCATGACGGACTCCCAGCTGCCGATCACGGCGATCCGATACGTTGTGGCCATGGCGCCGCCTCCTTACACATAGCTTGCCCGCAGGCGGGTGCGGATCACCGCCGGGTCGATGCCGGCGGCGCGGCCCATCAGCAGGATCCGCAGGTTCGTGTACTCCGTCTCCCGTGCGGCCAGATAGCTTACCAGAGGGGCCTCGCCGAAAGGCACGGACTGAGCGCCCGCCAGATAGTCCCCCACCGCGTCGTCACAGAGCTTTTCAAACGCCGTCAGGGGGCCGCCCTTCAGGGCCTCTGCCCCTGCCTCCGCGGCGTCGCGGAAACGGGTGGCGCCGTAGAGCTCCCGCAGGCCCGCGGCCCCGCTGGAGGCGGCCTTTGCCACCGCATCCGGAGCGAGGTCTCCCCCCTCCAGCAGCGCGCCCAGGAGGAAGTCCGCCCCCTTTCCCATGCGCAGCGTCCGCACCGCCGTCCGCAGGTTCACTGCGTCAACCTGCACCGCCACATAGCCCCGGAGGAACGCGCTGCCGGTCTCCTCTGCCAGGGCCGCCATATCCCGGTAGCACCACCGGTCCAGCACGATGTCGCTGAGCTGGGGATCTCGGGTGGTGTCCAGCACCTCCCGGGCCTCCACCACGGCCGCGGCCAGCGTCTCCGGCAAGCCATCCAGCTCCCGGGATCGGACCGCCTCTGCCAGTTCGGCGGTGCTTACCCGGCCCATGTCCATCAGCATACGGTCCGGGGCGGTGCCCACAGCCTCCGCCTTCAGCAGGGCCTTCACATTATGATAGTCGTATTTCACTTTGAAGAGATCGATATACCGGGCGTCCGGCGTTCCCTCCGCCAAGTCGGCCAAGGTGGCCTCCCGCACGGCGGACAATGCCGCGTCCATGGCCTCCGGCCGCCGGGGATCCAGCTGGGGATACCCCCACTCCTGCAAGAGCTTCCCCGCGTCCTCGCCGCTTTTGGCATCCAGGATCTGCTCCATCCGCTCCGCCGTCAGAAGCCCTGTCTCCAGGGCCTTCACCCGGGCGGAGATCACCAGGTAATCGGTGTCCTTGATGGTCTTTGCCAAACCGACGCCTCCTTCCTCACGCCTCCGGGAACAGCAGCTTCGCCACCTCGCCGGCGGTCTGCTCCCGCTCCGCGCGCACCAGGGCGTCAAAGGTGCAGTTGACCTCGATGCGCCCATCCTTCAGGATGAAGCCGCCCGAGATGTCGCGGGTCTCCTCCGACACGGCCAGCATGGCCGTGCCCTGCGCGAAGGCGCTGACGCCGGCGGCCACCTTGTTCAGAAGATTGGCTACCACGCCGTCCCCGAGGGGCAGCTCCGGCGCGGCCTCCTTGGCCAGCAGCTCGTTGGCCCGGGCCACAGCCGCCTTGCCGGCGCCCTCCCGATCCTCCGTGGAGAAGACAACCTCCTCCCGTCCGGTGGAGGACGCCCGCACCAGCAGCGCCGCCAGCAGCTCCACATACTGTTCCTGCGGCAGGGAACGGAGCTTTTCCAGCGCCCGCTGGTAAGCCCGTTCCACCATCTCCTGCTTGGCGGTCAGAAGCGTCTTCCGGGCCTCCATCTGGGCGGCGCTGACAAGGCGCTCCTCCCGCTCCGCCGCGGTCCTCTCGCTCTTTGCCAGCAGGTCCCGGTCCTCGGCCTCCGCCTGGGTGCGGAACTTGTCGGCCGCGGCCTCCGCCTGGGCGGCGGCGTCCGCCAGGATGCGGTCGATCTCCGCCTGGGTGTCCGCGCCGATCCGCTGTGTGATCTTGTCGATACCGTTCATACTCTGTCCCCTTTCTCCAGGGTCAGCCGCTGATGTTGATAATCATGAGCATGGAGGCCAGCAGGGACAGGATCGCGTAGAACTCCACCGTGATGCACAGCACCATGCCCTTGGACCAGTCGTCGGGCTTCTTGGCCAGCAGGTTGATGGACCCGGCGGCCACGCGGCCCTGGGCGATGGCAGAGAACAGGCCGCCCAACGCCATGGGCAGGCAGGCCACGAAATACCGCAGCCCCTCCTGCACGGTCATATCAAAGGCGGTGCCGTCCAGCAGCCCCATGCGGAACACCGCGAAAAACCACACCACCAGGCCGTACAGACCCTGGGTGCCGGGGATCACCTGGAGGATCATCACCTTGCCGAACTTGCTGGGATCCTGGCACAGAAGCCCCGTGCCCGCCTCGCCTGCGATGCCGGTGCCTTTGGCCGACCCGATGCCCGAGAGGACCGCTGCCAGACCAGCGCCCAGCAGACCCAATGCCAAACCGCCGAATGCCTCAAAGAACTCCATATCTCGATTCCTCCTCAGTCTTTTTGAATATCCACGTATTTTGTATCCACCGCCAGGGGGCGGAAGGGCTTTCCGCCGTCCTGATAGAAGTTTTTAAAGAACTCCAGGCACTGGAGCCGCAGGTCATGGACGTAGCAGCCCAGCAGATTCAGCGCGAAGTTCAGGGCGTTTCCCGCCATGGAGACGATGAAGAACACCACCACGTTGCCGGGGATGGCGCCCAAGGTGTTGAACACCTGAGCGATGACGCTGCCGGACAGCATCAGGGCCATCAGCCGGGAGTAGGACAGGATGTCCCCAAAATAGCCGGTCACGTGGTTGTACAGGGAGCCGAAGATCCCGGTGATCTTCCCGAATCCCTTTCCGTTGATGACAGGCCCGGCCACCACCAGCACGATGCCCGCATACAGCACCAGGTTCGTCACCCCCAGCACTGCCAGCGCGATTCCGGCGAAGACCACCCACCAGGTGATCTCCTCCCAGAACGCGTCCAGGAACTGTCCGCGCTTCAGCTTCCCTACCACGCTGATCACCATGCCGGTGAGGATCTGGACAAAGCCCAGGCACATGGCGCCCACCAGAATCATCAGCGTGTCGTCCAGCGGCGTGAACAGGGCTGGCAGGGCGAACGTGCTCTCCGGGTGGATCAGCTGGGCCAGCTGGGTGAGGAAATCGCCGAAGAAACCGCCTGTCAGGGCGCCCATCACAAAGGTGCTGATGCCGCACAGGCCCAGCAGGCCGAAGAAGTGCTGCATCGTTCCCTTCGGGCGGTATGTCCGCAGGACAAAGACGGAGGCCAGCATCATCAGCAGTCCGTATCCCATATCCGCCATCATCACGCCATAGAAGAGGATGAAAAACGGCGCCATGAGGGGGTTGGGGTCCACATTGTCATAGGCAGGCAGGGAGTACATCTCCGTCACCATGTTCAGCGGCCGGGTCAGACAGTTGTTCTTCAGCTTCACCGGCACCTCCGGATACTCCTCCGGCGCGGGATCCGCCGCCTCCCAGGCACAGCCCAGGCGCTCCAGCAGGGCGCTCACGTCCGCCATGCGCTCCGCCGGGGCCCATCCCTCGAAGAAGACAATGGTCCCGTCGGTAAGCAGCCGCTCCGCCGCGCTCTCCCGAGCGGTCTCCGCTGTCAGCCGGTCCGCGTAGGTCCGCAGGGTGTCCCGCTCCCGGGCGCTCTCCGCAATGGCCGCCTCGGCCTCCTCCCGCCTGCGCTGGAGCTCCTCCAGCTGCCGGTCGGTCTGCTTCAGATCCGCTGCCGCCGTGCCGGTGACCCCCGGAAAAGCAGCCGCGCTGAAGCCGTGGGCCCGCAGGACCTCCATTACCGGCTCCTCCGCCGCCCGGTGGCAGAGGAGCAGCAGGTATCGCTGCTGCTTGTCGGCGCTGATCTCCAGCAACTCCGCAGGCAGCGCCTCCAACTCCAGCCGCAGGGCGCCCACGTCCGTTCCCGCGGGGCAGGTCCCCAGGCGGGAGAGCACGTGCTCCGTTCCCTCCGCCTCCAGCGGCAGGTCCAGATCCTGCCAGGGCAGCAGCCCTGCCCGGCGAGCCTGAAGGCGGGACATCTCGGTCTGGATCCCGGAAAGGGTCCGCAGCCGCTCCCCCACGTCTTGGGTGACGGTTTTGGCCTGCGCCTCCAGTCCACCGCCCAGAAACTCCTTCTCTGTGACGAGCCTGCGCTTGACAAACAGCCCGTCCTTCACCTGTCCGTACCGCCGCATGGCGGCCAGGGCGGTGTTCACCTCCGCCAGGGCGCCTTTGGCCTCCGCCAGGCGGGAGCTCTCCCGCTCCAGCAGGCCGGACCAGTCCTCCCCGGCGGTCTCCGGCTCCCGGATCTCCACACAGCCCAGCCGCTGGAGCTGCCCCAGCAGCTCTTCCCGGCAGGCTGCCATGGCGATCACCCGGAGCCTCTTCATCTTTACAATGGCCATGTCAGTCTTTCACAACCCTTCCGACAATGAGATCGGCAGCCATGTCCAGCCGCTTCTCCGCCTCACGGCGCAGGCGCTCCGCCTCCGCCTGGGCTTCTTGCCCGATCTCGTCTCCTCTGGCCGCAGCTCTTGCCTCCGCCTGACGGAGCAGCTCCCGCCCCCGGTCCGCAGCGGCAGCCCGCGTCTGCTGCAAGAGCGCAAGACCGTCCCGCTGTGCATCGGCGACGATCTGTTTCGCCTTTGCTTCTGCGGAGGCCTTGCGCTCCCGGTTATCCGCCTCCACGCGTGTGATGTTCTCGATGACTTCCAGTGGCATCTTCTTCACCTCTTTCCTGTCATGGGGCTTCTCTATGCGAAATGGATGGCTTCAGGGCCTCCCTGCCGCCGCTTGCCGGCGGCAGGAATACCCGGATGGTCGTCTATAGCGCGTCGTTCCTTTCCAGGGCAGTCTCCCCGTTCGTCTTATCTTAGGCAGCTTCGGGGGCAATTATCCGCGGAGTGCGCCCAAGTCTTTGCGGTCGATCTGCGGGCTCAATCCGGCTTTGACCAATGCATGTTTTTCGAACGGCTCACCATTCGAGCGTTCAGATCCGGCGGTGCTCAACCCCGCGGCTCTTTCTCCTCTTTCTTGGTGCTCCGGTCCAGCAGGGCGGCCAGCTCGTTCAGTTCTGTCCCCGCCTGGTCCATCGCCCGGGGCAGCTGAGACAGGTTGACCTCAACTTTCCGCAGCTCCGCCGTCACATGGGAGGCGGTGGACTCGAAGGAGGACATCAGCGTCACATACTGGGCCCGGAACAGCTCCACCGTGCGGCGCAGCCTGGCGGTGGTGGACGCCTCCAGCTCAGCGGCCCGTTTGTGGGCGTCGCACTCGATGTCCCCCACCCGGTCCCGGAACTGGGCGTAGGCCTCCGCCTCCGGCCGGAGCCGCTCCAGCTCAGCGGCCAGCCGTTCAGCCTCCGGCTTGAATGCCTCCAGCCCCTGCCGGGCTGTGCGCTCCTGCTCCAGCTCGGACTGGGCCTGCTCCCGGAGGGCGGTCTCCGTCTCCAGCCGCGTCTGCAGCTCCCGGACCTGGGTCCGCAGGCTGTCCGCCTCTGTCTGCAGGTCCTCGTTCTCCTTCTGCAGCCTCTCCTGGACGGCGGCGGCCTCCTTGGCAGTCTGCTCAATATAGTGGATCACATCCTGCTTGTCGAATCCGCCGAACGCGACGCTTTTGAATGCGTAGTTCTCCATGGTCCGCTTCTCTCTTTCCCGAATGAAAACTTTAACTCCACTTTAGCACAGAACCCCGGCGTTTACAAGGGTTTGAAAATTAACATAAAAAATCCAAAAAAACTCTTGCATTTTGAAATCAGACATGTTATTATAATAAAGCTGTCCGGCAGGACAGGATGTGCGCCCTTAGCTCAGCTGGATAGAGCGTCTGGCTACGGACCAGAAGGCCGGGGGTTCGAATCCCTCAGGGCGTACCAGGAAACCCGCTGATTTCTTTGAAATCGGCGGGTTTTTTGTACTTTTTCGAGGTGTTTATTTTTCTGACCCATTTTTGACCCATGAACTGACCCATTCGCCGTTGAACGGGGCTGGACAAATTGGACGATTACGGCATTTCCTCTACAGCTTCATCTCCATGAACTGTCCCATCTTTTCGGCCGCCTCCTCCTGCATTTTCGTGGTGACGTGGGTGTAGGTATCCAGCGTGAAGCCAGATGAATAGTGTCCCAGTATCCCGGAGAGGGTCTTAACATCCACCCCGTTTTGCAGGGCCAGCGTGGCAAAGGTATGACGCAGGTCATGGAAGCGGCAGTCCTCCAGTCCTGCGTCTTTGAGAAGCTTCTTGTGGAGATGGTTGATGGTATCCGGGCAATACATCTCCCCTGTCACCGGCGACGGGAACATATAAGGATTGTTCGGATGCAGACTATGCTCCTGGATCAACAGGTCCACTGCCTGCTGGGGAATGATGATGGTTCGAATGGAGTGGCGTGTCTTGGGCGGGGATACCTCCAGCACGCCATCCCGCCTGGAGACAGATTTTGTGACGGAAATACTGCGTCTCTTTACGTCAAGATCGCTCCAAAGCAACGCAAGTAGTTCTCCTTTACGGAGTCCGCTGGTCAGTTCCAGAAAAAACATCGGCAGCACATTCCGTGCTGCCGCAGCCTGCAGGTAGGAGCCAACCTGCTCCGGTTTGATGACTTTCATTTCTTTTCGATCTACTCTTGGCGGCCGGCAGTCATCCGTTGGGTTTTTCAAGATCAGTCCCTCCTTCACCGCTTGCCCCAGTGCGTTATGAAGCATTGTATGGATCCCGCGGATGGTCTTTGGACTTAGACCAGGATCTGTGTTCCCCTGCGGACGGATCTTCCCGTTTTCCCGCAATTCCTGATAGAGCTTCTGTAAGCGCAATCCCGTCAGATCCGGAAGATTTGTTTCTCCAATACGTGGCTCCAAGATCCCTTTGATAAAGTAGCGATATTGGACTTCAGTGCTTTTTCGCACATTCGGCTTGATATAAAGAGAAAACCAGGTGTCGAGCCACTCACCAACAGTGGATGATGTCCTTGATTGTTGCTGTGGCTCTACGGGGGTATCTCGGATCTGCTCCGCAAAATTCATAGTCAGAGCTTGGAGCTGATTCTCTAAAATCTCACGGAGTTTCCTTTTACACTCCGTCTGGGTTTTGGCCAGCACACTCTTATAGATCAGCTTCCCTGTCGCATCATCCCGGCCCGCTGTATAGCGGCCTTCCCACCGGCCGTCCTGACGTTTTCGGATACTGCCCTCTCCCCGAGCTCTTCGGCCAGGCATTTCAGCTCACCTCCAACACTTTTGTTACACTCGTTCAGACACTTTGCTGTCAACCCAGGCCAAGAGCCTGTCCTTGGGTACGACGATCCTGCTCCCGATCAACATGGACGGAAAGTTTTTGCTGTGTGCCAGTTCGTAGGCTCCGGCCCGCGATATGCTGAGTACGCTTGCCACCTGCGGGATCGACAACATGACCGGCAATTCCTCAAAGGATTTATAATACTGATTTACCATGATTGTATGCTCCCTTCCCGTTTTTCTCGATTTCACAAATACAACTACCACGAAAAGCGATTAGGAGTTGCAATGTAGGTTGTGTGGTCTTTGTAGCTTCTGAAATCAAGTGACAACCTGTATCATTTCTCTGTGAAGCCATATCGCTTTACTGGTTTGAAATTTTCTGATTTTTAATACTAAACCACAGGCCGGGGAGATTTCGCGCTCCCCGGCCCGCAATTTTAAATAGTGTCCACTCCCCTGAAATCTGTTCTGCTCACATTGCTAAGCCATCATCCGAGGCGGACACTTTTATAGGTTTTTAGTTGCTTCAGCTCTATTCGACACTACTTCCCGAGCTGTTGGGCGGCATACGAACCGGCGTCTGGCGACGCCCTCCGGGACTCTCACCCCTCCGAGGATCTCTCCGAGCTGCCCCCATTGCTTGTATCTGTGGCTGGGCAGGGGTACCATTGTAGACTGACGGGGTCGTGGCGCGGCAGCTTGCCAGGGCTGCCTTGGACTGAGTGGGCCCGCTCTGCACCTTTCTTGCCGTCTTTGATGTGGGCCATTGCCCGCACAGGTGGTCTTCGCGCACCCAGTCCGTCGCTGTCCCCCCTCGCCGGGGGACCGTCAGCTGATGTTGATCCGTTGCCGGATATTCAATTTTCGAGGTGCACCGGGGAGTTATAGCTGCCTCTCAGTCAGTAGCTTCCCGGCAGAGCGAATTGGATGAGGATGGAATTCATCACTTTCAAGTCTTCACCTTCTAGAGTCATGCGGACTCTTACCAGCAGAGATGTCTGTGTAGACGATAGTCGTTTCTGCTCTGGGTGATACCACCTTGAAACACGGACGCCTCCATAAGGGCCGAATGAGGTCTCGATGGGATATGTACAGGCGAGTGCGACTAAGTCGCTTCGGATTGTTCGTTCGCAAACGCCAAAACGGTCTGCCAAGTGCTTTGTTGTGTCAAACCTTGCGCTGCAAAGATGTTCCCAAATCGCCTGTCGTCGCTCGGACGGCCCCAATCACCTCACCCCCTCACCTCGCTCTGTGAGTTTGAGGATAAAGCAAGACCCGGCAAGGTAATTGTCGGGTCTTAAAAATTTTCTTGAAATCATTGCAATTTCTATATTTTATCTAATTATTATGACATTTATATATGTAAAATTACCACTGAAGATGGAGTCTGTCCATTTAGATTTTCTCGATTACTTCCCAAGCCGTATGATCCGTGTGGAGCAGGTGGTGGGACTTCCTCCCCAGCGGCCACTCCAGGAACTCCTGGTAGAGGGTCTGGATCTCCGGATTCTCGTGAGAGAAGCGGACAGGTGCCTTCGCATCCAGCTTCCAGAGCAGATTCCCGCGTGTTCCGGCCATCTCCATCCCCTCGTGGATCGGCTGGCCGCCTCCTCCGGCACAGCCGCCGGGGCAGGCCATGACCTCTACGAAGTCATAGCTCACTTCTCCGCTGTCCACAGCCTCCATCAGCTTCCGGGTGTTGGCAAGGCCGCTGACCACCGCCACCCTGACCTCTCCCGCGCCGGGGATCGCAAAGCTGGCCTCCTTCCAGGGTTTGTTCCCACGGACCTGTGTAAAGGCATCCGGGTCCGGATTCCTTCCGGTCACTAAATAGTAGGCGCTCCGCAGGGCCGCGTCCATGACGCCGCCGGTGGCGCCGAAGATCACCGCCGCGCCGGTTCCGGTCCCCAGGGGGCTGTCGAACTCGGCCTCCTCCAGATCCTCCGGTACGATACGGTCACTGCGGAACAGCCGGCACATCTCCCGGGTGGTCAGAACCACATCCACGTCCGGATCTCCGCTGGCATCCCGCATCTCCGGCAGTTCGCTCTCCGCCTTTTTTGCGGAGCAGGGCATGATGGAGACAACTACCATCTTGTGGGGATCAATGCCCTGTCTCTGCGCGAAATAGCTTTTGGCTACGGCGCCGAACATCTGCTGGGGAGATTTTGCGGTAGACAGGTTTTCCTGATAAGCCGGGAATTGGCTCTTGAGGAATCGTACCCACCCCGGGCAGCAGGAGGTAAACATGGGCCAGCGGTATTTGCCGCGGTGCGTAAACCGTTCCACAAACTCACTGCCTTCCTCCATAATCGTGAGGTCGGCGCTGAAGTTGGTGTCAAATACATAGTCGAAGCCCAGTGCCTTCAGGGCCGCCACCATGCGCCCCGTGGTAGCCAGCTTGGACGGAAGGCCGAATTCCTCCGCCCAGGCCACCCGGACCGCGGGCGCAACCTGAACCACTGTGACAGTCTCCGGGTCTGCCAACGCCCGCAGCACCCGGTTGGTGTCATCCCGAACCGTCAGGGCTCCGGTGGGGCAATGCGTGACACACTGGCCGCAGAACACGCAGTCCGTGTTCTTCAGCAGACGGTTGTAGCTGACGTCCACCGTGGTCCTGGAGCCGGTGCCGGAGACATCCCAGATGTGCATTCCCTGGATCTTGTCACAGACCTGTACACAGCGCATACACTTGATGCACTTGCTGGCCTCCCGGACGATGGGGGTGCTCAGATCCACGCGGGACCGCTCCGGTTGAACGGGGTAAGGCTGAAAGTGAATGTTCAAATCATGGGACAGCCGCTGCAACTCACAGTTTCCGCTGCGGATGCAGACGGTGCAGTTGGAATTGTGCTGACTGAGGATCAGGCGCAGGTTGGTCTTTCGGGCCTGCCGGACGCGGGGAGAATTTGTGCGGATGACCATGCCCTCCAGAACTTCCGTATTGCAGGCGGGAACCAGCCGGTCCGTGCCCTCCAGCTCCACCACACACATCCGGCAGGCAGCGATCTCGTTGATGTCCTTCAGGAAGCACAGGTGAGGGATGGGGATCCCGGCTTTTTCTGACGCCTCCAGGATGGTAGTACCTTCTGAAGCTGACAACTCCCGGCCATTGATCTTGAAGTTTACCATTTTTCCACTCTCCCTCCCTTGAAGATGCCGTAGCCGAAATGGTCACAGCGCAGGCAGCGGGAGGACTCCTGGCCGGCTTCCTCGTCCGTCATGCCGCACTCAATGCATTGGAAATCGCCCCGGCGCTCACTGCTGTCCCGCTCTGTTGCGTTGACCCGCCCTCTGGGGCGCAAATCGGAGAAGCGGGGCGTGGGCACCTGAACGTCCGCGGCGATTTCATGGTGAAAGCCCAGGTACTCGTCGATGTTCGCCGCGGCCGCTTTGCCGGCAGCGATGGCCCGGATAACCGTGGCAGAGCCGGTGACACAGTCTCCGCCGGCGAACACACCTTCCATATCCGGAATCTGTGTGCTGGGATTGGCGGCCAGGGTCCCGCCTCGCTGGATGCGGATACCCGCCTGTTCAAAGCCATGGCTTTCAATGCCTTGTCCAATGGCCACGATGATGGTATCCGCCGGGATGCGGCGCGGCTCCACGTCTGCGGTTTTAGGGCGCGGCCGGCCCCGCTGATCCATCTCGCCGATGATCTGCGGCTGTGTCCACAGTGCGGTGACACGGCCCTGTTCATCGGCCTCGATCCGCACCGGCGCCTGAAGTGTCAGCAGTTCCGCGCCCTCCGCGGCGGCCCCCTCCACTTCTTCCCGCTGGGCCGTCATATCCTCCAGTCTGCGGCGATAGACGCAGGTGACCTTATCCGCTCCCAGACGGATGGCACTGCGGGTCACATCCATGGCCACATTTCCGCCGCCGATGACAACCACGCGCTGCCCGGTAAAATCCGGCAGCTCGTCATCGCCGATGCGGCGCAGCAGTTCCACAGCAGAGATCACGCCCTGGCTGTCCTCGCCCTCGATGCCGGTTTTCTTGTCCGTGTGGGCCCCAATGGAGATGTACAGGCAGTCATGCTCTTTGCGCAGCTGATCAAATGTGATATCCTCTCCCACCTTCACGCCGGTATGGACTTCGATGCCAAGGGACAGGATTGAGTCAATTTCTGCATCCAGCTTTTCTCTCGGCAGCCGGTAGCTGGGGATGCCATAGCGCATCATGCCGCCCAGTTTTGCCTGCTTCTCATAGACAGAGACCCGGTGCCCCATAAGTGCCAGATAATATGCCGCGGAGAGTCCGCCAGGACCGCCGCCGATAACAGCCACGGTCTTTCCAGTGTCGCCGGCCTTTGGGGGCTGGGGAACAACGCCCGCGTGATCTACGGCGTACCGCTTCAGCCCCCGGATATTCAGGGCGTCGTCCACCATGCTGCGGCGGCAGCGGGCCTCGCAGGGATGTTCGCAGATATAGGCACAGGCGGTGGGGAACGGATTGTCCTTGCGGATCAGGCGCACGGCGTCAGCGCAGCGCCCTGCGTTCACCAGTGCGATGTAGCCGGGGATGTCCACGCCGGCGGGGCACAGGGCCACGCAGGGAACCGGATTTTTCAGCGTCCCCAGACATCTGTGGTGGAGAATGTGTTCCTCGTAGTCGTCCCGAAAGCCCCGCAGTCCTGTGAGGACCAGGTTAGCGGCATCAATGCCGATGGCGCAGTCCGCCGTTTCCGCGATGACCCTTGCGGTAGTTTCAATCCGCTGCAGGATTTTGATGTCCGTCTCCCCATCCAGCACATTCCGGATCATACCGGAGAGCTGCGTCAATCCGATGCGGCAGGGAACGCACTTGCCGCAGGTCTGGGCCTGACAGAGATTCAGAAAATTCAGCGCCATGTCCACCGGACACAGTCCCGGCGGGCTGGCTGAAATCCGCCGCTCCATGTTGCGGTATAACTGCTCTACAATTTCCTGTGCCTTACTAGGGGTCTTCACTTCCAGTCTGCTCATTTTATTTCCCACCTCTCCACATAAAATAGGGGTTGTGCATAGCGGATGTGATAACAACATTGCTGGGTCAAATAAAACGTCCGTTTGGCATACACCATCGTTTTTATTGTAACTGCTATTTTAGGTTAACACATTTATAACTTAAAAGTGAAATTCCTATTTTGCATTGAAATGCACCTTATGCAATCCGGTTATGGAATGAAGACATATGCGGGAAATGCGTTTATATTACAGGCGCAAAATGCAAGTGAACCTGAATTTTCGGTATCCCGGCAAGGGGTGTATTGCCCAAGCTGTTTATACCAAAAACGCATTGTTTCTTGGCTGTTTCAATGCAAATTCCATATTTCTTTATCAAGTATTTGAGTGGTATAGTAAGAATATATGAAGTGTCCAAAAAAGTTCTTTAACCAGCTTAAAATTGGGGGGATATTCCAGGAATACCGGAAACAGTTATTTCTGTTGCTACTTAAAACTTTTTGGATATGACGCGGAATCCAATTCAAGGGAATTTTGCTGCCGGCTACTATGAGATCTGCTGGCATGGCCACCGCAGCAAATACGGTGTTCTTTTTTACATGCGCTTACAATTTCATCATTTGAAACTACTTGTGAATGATATAGGGAAGGCTACTTGCCCTCGCTTTGCCTTGTATATCGTTATTTCCCAGCTGCTATGGCAAGCACGATCAGAAATATCGCTAGTGTTATGCCGCGAATAGTCTTCCTGAAGTCTCGGGTAGGCTTAAATAAATTATAAGGAGCGTTATCATGATGGAAAAGGAAAAAGTACGCGTCGCAAATGTGCATGGACTTCCTGATGATGGAGCTATTAGAGGTGAAAAAAGTAGTAAATTTTTCACACATGAAGAAGTTGTCAATACCCTTCGAGCCGCTATGCCATGGTTCAGGATCGAGGACTGTAGGGCTGATTTTATTGTGCAGGGCAGCGAATTTGCCCACCCGGATGCCGCTGCACCGATGAGCGGTGGTGATGTAACGGCGTCCGCTTTCAGAACGCAACTGCATATTCCATTGGAAGAACATCGAGCCTTTCGTGCGAAAACCCAGGATTATATGGAAAAAGTCGTTTTTGCGGAGAATAACGCCTCGCATCCAGAGTGGGAGGCGTTTGGATATTGGAAGAAGATCAATGGAATCAAGGGCTGCATTGAAGAACCAGATGCCCCTGAAAACTGGGCACTTTTCAGGGGCTTGAAGGAGCAGTTTAAGAAGGGGCCATATCCGACGCTGTTTGTAATCCCTACTGGCGGTCTATACTTTAACAGTCCATATATGTGGGCAGATGCTCCGGCAACAAAGTTTTTTGGCGCACAGGCTTTTATCCCGCATTTCAGATCCTGTATTGACGCGCAATATCCTGCGGCTATTAACGATCTACACGCCGCTTACCAGTATATGGTGAACCACGCAGAGGAACTAAATATTGATACGGATAGAATCATTATTTACGGCTATAGTAGCGGAGCGCATCTCGCATCTTGTCTACCCTTCCGTCTGAAGCGGTATGACTGGTGCGGAGCCCCCATGCCAAGAGGGGTATACTGTGATGATGGTATGTTTGATGACCGCGAAACCACAAGATCTATGAGAATACTTAGCTATACCTGGAGTAGCCTGTTCAATAGGGGCGCCAACATGCTTTATATGGGAGATAATTTTGCATCGGGATTGATTGGCCCGGAGGCATTTGCAAATCACGCCACGGTGGAAGAATGCAAGGGGCTTCCTCCCTACTGCATCACAGAGGGGCAGTATAATGTCGGCTGCGATCCTGCAACCGAGTTTGTCAATAAGCTTAACGCTGCTGGCGTTTACTGCGATTATTACATCTATGGTGGTTGCAATCATTATGCTTATGCACGGGATGATGGGTCCACATTTAGAATGCTTTTCTGCGCCATGCCTGATATGCCCTCGGAATACGAACCCCTCTCGGGATATGACGCTTCCGCAAGACTTAATCATTTTCAAATCAGCTGTATAAAAGACTTCATCAATAACGATATGCGTAGGAAAGTTGAATAAAAAAGGAGCCGCCATAGGGCGGCTCCTTTTTATGGAAGCCTACGGAGATTACATATCTCTTGCTAACACCGGAAGTCACTGCGTCACATCCGTGCCCTGCATTAGAAAACTCACAAATCGTTCAGAAGCACTATTAGAGGGATGGTAAGCAATGCAGAGATCAGCTGTATCAACATTTATGCCGGCAATTTCTACTTCCCAGAACAAATCTTCTACTGCGGATATTCCGTCACGCGCCCACATTCCTCCTAGGGCAAGATACCCATTGACCGCGGTCTGGAATAGCCCGTCAACTCTTGATTCGCATACTAAAGCATCTTTGAGCAATACACCATTTTGTTCAAGGATTCGATAAACAGGCTCAGCGGAGTCCTTTTTCCGCTTGACAATTACAATTTTTTCACCTGCCAGGTCCGAAAACGATACAGACTTCACCCCCCAGAGCCGGTGCCCTTTGGGAATAAGCAGCGTAGCAAAGTTCTGTTTCAGTGTTACAACAGAGGACGTAGGGTCTTCCGGAAGATGCTGCCTGAGCGTGTATGCAATGTCAATTTTTCCGCATGCATATTGCTCATATAACTCCGTATTTGATATGGTGTGAAACACCATATCTATATTCGGATAATGCTTTTTCGTCATTTGTGCAGCATGGAAAATGGGCCTGAGAAAATAGGTCAAGTCAGTACCAATTCTGAGCAATCCTGCTTGTCCGTTCTTGAATACTTTCATCTTCTCCATGAGCTCTGCCTGCATTTTCATAAGCTTTGTTTCTTCACTGTAGAATAACTTCCCAGCGTCTGTCACTGTAATTCCCGTGCTCATGCGGGTCAGAAGCTCAACGCCCAATTCACCTTCCAACGCCAAAATACGGCGGCTGATTGTTGGCTGAGAGGTGTACAACTCTTGTGCTACCTTTGTCAAACTTCCTAGTTCACATACGCGCAAAAAATACATGATACTTTCAAAATCCACGAATACTCCCTCCCACACGCTTGAAATCCTCATAGCATTATTATAACGCGATGTCTCTCATTTTACGACAGTTTTTTCGGCATACGGCCCGTAATTGAGAAACTGCACGGCAAATAAAACTTATAAAAATGGTGATTCTTTGACCGCCTTACAGGAGTATTTGAAGGAATTGGGGGAAATCCATAGACATTCGCGCAATGTCTATGGATTTTTTCAGCGTCTAACAGTGCAGTTTAAGTTCGCAGCATATCGTCAATTTGATCTGATTATGTGTCTCTGTAATTAGGAATCCGTTCATTAAGATTACGGCGAGGGTATTTAAATCGATTTTATTTCAGTACTCAGTACATAACCGCAAGGCAAAGTAGTTCCGCTGTCAAGGCGTAAAATTCCTTGACAGCGGACAGGATGGAGCTATGGGAAATCCATAAAATCGATATTGTACTTTCAGTTGTTACGGTCTCAGAATGGGCTTATATGTTGTGCCGAGGCGGATATCCTCAACAGCCTGATTGATATCTTCCAAGGCATAGTACTTAACCAATTTATCAACTGGCAACAGTCCCAACTTGTACCACTCGATTAGTGTGGGAATAAAGACCTGGGGAACCGCGTCCCCGAAAAGAGCTCCCCTAAATCTGCGACCCATAGCATAAGATTCAAACTTCAGTTCCAGGGTATTTCCACTGGACATTGCGATACTGGCTAACTCGCCCTTGCTGATGTTGGTACTTTCAAACGCAGTTCTGACGACAGACATATTGCCTGTCGTATTGATCGCATAGTCTGTGCCCGTGTGTGTGATTCTCATGATCTCCTGCTGAGGATTGCTCTTATCGGAGTTGATCACATGTGTAGCACCCAGCTCAAGTGCCAGATCCAGTCTGCTGGGCTGAATGTCTACTACGATAATTTTTGTGCAGCCTACGATTTTCGCGGCCATCACAGCGGACAGCCCAAGCGTTCCGGCGCCATAGATTGCAATTGTCGAACCTGGTTTGCAGCCCAAGGAGTTGACAACCGTGCCTGCTCCGGTCATAATCCCGCAGCCGAAAGGCCCCAGCAGTTCCAACGGCGCACCATCATCCACAGGAATCAAATTGCTCTCTTTTGCCAAGAAATAGGTGGCAAAGGAGGACTGACCAATATAGTTGGCATATACGTTATTTCCGTTCAGATCATGCATCGTAAAGCTGCCATCCCGCCGCTTGCCGGAATAGTTCAGCAATTGGGTATCTTTGCAGCAGATGGGGCGGCCTGTGCGGCATGCGCTGCAGGTACAGCAAGAATCAAAAGAGGCAACGACTTTGTCACCGGGCTTGATATTTCTGACTTTGTTACCAACCTTTTCAACGATGCCGGACCCCTCGTGTCCAAATACCATCGGAGAACGAGGCAATGACATGCTTTTGAGCATGTTAACATCGGTATTACACACGCCGACGCCTACGGTACGAACCAGAATTTCATCGTCTCTCGGTTCGTCCAGTTCCAGCTGCTCGATAAAAAACTTGCTTCTGTCTTCCACGTGGCCAACTGCTGCCGTGATGATCATAACCTCGTCCTCCATTCAAGTCTTTATTGTTCGATTCTTTCGATCTCCTCATAAGGTAAACAACGCAAAATGAGGGAGCACTCGTATATGCTGTGCTGATTTCGGAGCTCATCAAGGCGTTGTGTATTTTATGCATATGAAGAGAGAGCAGCCTATAACAGAATAGTTACTTTCCGTGAGTTTTTCCGCTTTTTACTGTAACATAGAAAAACTCGCAATGGCTACAAAATGTATTGCTTTATAAAAGTGCGCCCAGTCACGTGTATAAGACGTAATGTTAGTGTAAGGAGTCAATCTTTTTTGGATTGCAGGTCTTCCAACGCTTGTGCTGCGGCAACCTAGTCCCGGATCTTTTTGGTGCTTGGAATACATACAACAAAGATGATTGCGCCAGCTATAGTAGCAATTGCCGCAAAAAGAAAAACATTTTTCAGCCCTATACTGATGCTTGCGCCGGAATTAATGATGGGAGTAGAAATTGCTGTTGCCGCTGTGCCGGTAAAGTTGCGGACAAACTGAATAATTGCTGTACCAACTGCAATCTTGGAAGTTGTTAGCCCCATTTGTGCAGTCATTGTAAAAGCGTAGCTTTCAACGGACTGCGTCAATCCATAGAATATGATCAGGGTATACAATAAGGCGAAACTCAATGTTGGAGACAAGAATACATAGATAAGTGTTAACGCAACCGCTTCCCCGATCACGGTAAAAACTGCGAACTTTAAGTGCTGCTGAGACCGGACCATTACGATAAGCAAAATGGCGCCCACTGCCGTGGTGAGAAAGGAAATAATGGAAGTCGATACCCCAGCCTGTGTAGGTGTCGCCCCCATGGCTTCCTGCATATAATATGGCAGGTAGCTGTAAAGACAAGTGCTGTTTAAAGACATTGTAAATTGTCCTACGGCGCAGCCAATCAGGAGCCTTGAGTGTAACATGGATATCGGTAGAAGCGCAATAACCTGGTCTAGTTTCTTTTCATGCTGAATAAACATGACCAACACAGAAATTGCCATAATAATCATGATGGCAGTAACCGGACTATTCCAGGGAAGATAAGCTCCGCCAAAGGATAGAACTGTTACAATCATACATAGGGAGATGGAAAATAGTACCATCCCCTTCGCATCCATTGCAGAGGTTTCTTCCCTAATGTGGTAGTTAGGACAAGCTAATAACAGCAAGATAAACGCGATGACCGCAATAGCCATTAGAAGCCAAAATCCCCATCTCCAGGAGTAGTTTTCGATGAGATAACCTGCCAGTAGGGGACCGCCAACATTGCCGAAACCATATCCAAGCAGGGTAATCATATAACCATATCCTGCCTTGCTGCCAAACATTTCACTGATTACGATCATAACAGCTACGTTTGTCAATCCGCCTCCGACTCCAAATACTGTGCGAGAGACTAACATCGGTCCAATGCTACTAGAAATTCCTGTGGTAAAATTCGTTACAATTTGGATTAAGAGCCCCAGTGCCATAATATTCCTGCGTCCCAATTTTTCAATCAGCTTTCCACAGAGGAGGCCCGTGACAGCATAAGTCGTGTTTTTGAGAGAAAGGAGAAGCGAGTAATATTGTTCGCCGCCAATCTCCGACATCATGCCCGTCGATGCGGTACTAATAATCGAAATATCACACGAAATAAAGAAAATAAGGAAAAAGCAAATGGTTAATATATATGCTTTTGATTTGTCCAAGAAGGGAATTCCAATTATTTTATTGCTGTCCATACTTTACGCCCTCATCAATAAAGTATTACATCAGAGCCTGGTTCCGCCCCGGCGTTTTCACACACAGAATAAGAGAGCAATTATTTGGAAGTTTGGGCAAAGGTTACTCTATACCTACGCCCAAACTTCGAATATGGAACTTTATTCTGATGTAGAAATATTCATTCCTTTCGTATAGGACTGGTCCTCTTCCTTAATCCGGTCCAAGGCACGTGGACTTGTGGCAACCAGCGCAAGAGCAAAAACGAGCACATAGATGACAGCATTCATTAAAAAGACGGTGTCATAGGAGGACATACGGTTCACGATAATGGGGGCGACCGCGCCACCAAGTGCCGCGATCATAGTGGACCAGCTGATGAGTGTGTTGGATTTGTTTGTGCCAAATAGCGGGATCATGACATTCGGCCCGAAGTAGTTATTGATTTGAGACACATTGGCGAAACCGGCAATGACCAGAGCGCCGACAAACATGGTGGACTTCAATACAGGCCATGCAAACCAGAGAATGGCGCCTACCGCCGCATAAAGCAGTACAGTTTTTCGGAATCCTATCTTGTCACAAAGAAACCCAAACAACCAAACTAAAACACAATTGCTGATGGAGTAAAATCCGACCATGAACGCGGTTTGCGTCAAAGTGAGACCCATGGTTTCATACACGCCGGCTCTGTTAGAATAGAAACTCTGCATGGCAATTGCCAACAGCGCGGGCATGATCATCAAGATCCAGAAAACAGGAAGCTTTGCAATATGGCTGATAGGCATTTTTGTCTCATAGACAACAGCTGCTCCCTGTGTCTTAGCTTTCTTGTTCTGCAGGAATTTTAGATCAATCGGTTCTTCACCATAGGCGGCGGGTTCCTTGGAAATGCAGATCAGGCTAACGAGAATGTGTAGCAGACAGAGAATCGCTCCAGCAGCAAGTGCAGTCCTCTCAAAACCATACTCAGTTGCAAAAGCCGCTCCAATGGGAGCAAAGACCATGTCAAAAATCGCGGAGAAAATGGGCGCCAGTCCGATAACTGTGCCCCGACCCACTCCGATCCACTTTGAGCCAAGTAGTTGGAAGGGGAGCGTGCCAGTAAATGCATTGATAATACCTACGAAGAAAAATAAAATAATTGCGGCTGTTGGAGATTTCACAAGAGTCATCCCAGGTAATGCGAACAGGTACATAACTGCAGAAACAGCGCAAATGATCTTTGGATTTACCTTGTCGAACAATCTGCCAGCAAAAAAGCGGGAACAAATACTTCCTATTGATAAGGATGTCCAAATCAAAGCAATCGATGAATACTCAACTCCAAGGTTAGAGGCTAGGGGAACGCAGAAAAGACCAACTAGATTTGTGCACAAAAAGGCAAACCCAATGTTCAGAACACACCCCACGCAACATAAAAGGCCTCTTGTTTTTGCAGTCATTTCATTCCCTCCATATCTTTTTATGGCATCATTCTGCAAGGAGAATATCTCTCCTTGCAGAATGATATTTTGAGTTACTTCATAAAATCCGGGATTTCATATCCTCGCTGCTTCATGTACATGGGATAGAGCTTGTTATCCACCTTTTCCTTGATCATGGGCGCCTTCGCAAACAGCTCCTCTGCGGCGCTTTCCGTACAGTTGATGTAGCCATAGCTTCCGTCATAGACCACAAACCTGTCGCTGCCGGTCAGCTTTTTGGCCTCTTCCATTGCTTCTGGCAGATTCTTCGTATGATGGATCAACGGCAGTTGGTTAAAACCGTGGTTGAAGGTATCCTGATCAAACAGGGCACGCAGCTCTTCGCCGACCAGGAAGGTATTGTATCTGCGTGGGAAACCGATGGAGAGACCATACCAGCCCTGATTGATGATGATACTCCGGAGATTCTGTTTTGATGTATCCATCACCGCTGCCCTAAATTCATCTGGACTTAAAGCTGCATTTTTCAAATCATAGTGATCCACATAGGCATTCCAGTTGATTCCCGCGATAAGGCCCGCGCAATGCATATAGGAGACCCATCTCGAACCATCTAGGATAATAGTGTAGTCCTTCATCGCTGTGAGCAGATGGTTCATATACGGATAGTACTTCAATGCAGTCTCTGAACACTTCACATCCATATCGTACAGGCTCTCGCTAGCTTCGATCTTCATAAGGCCATTGGGCGTTGTACGCATAAAGCAGCAGAAACACCACTTTTTCTGAATAAAATCAGAGTCATACACGGACGTGGGAACGATCATACCGGCGGTAGCGTGCCCGGTGGGGCTACCAAAGCCGAAATGGAACAGCGTACGGGTCTCCAGGCGCATCAGGTCCATCGTAAACGCCTTGAACGCCTTGCGATAGTAGTTGTTCACATAGATTTCGCGGGGATCATCATAGTAGGCGAAAATGATGTGATCCGCGTTAAAGACTTTCTCCAGTCCCCACAGAGTTCCGATTCTGGTCTCAATGCCAACACCTTTTTCATAGGAGCTCACGCCCTCAACATTGCCAAACACCTCTTTCAGATGATAGAAGTCAATAACCTCTTCACCCTCACGGGGGGTCCTGTACATCACGATCTTGACGCAGATGTCATAGCAGCCGGTGCGCTCTTTGACAACATCCTGAATCGTTTTAATCATTTCAACGTAGGGCAGACCGCCGAACATCAAAAAACCGTGCTCACATGTGAGAATGTTAACCGTATCACCCGGCTTGATCATAGACATGTCCATAGCTTCCAGTGCTTCCCGAGTGGACTTGGTTGTCTTAGAGAGATCATCGCCGCTGTGAGAATAAATGGCATCCGGCATGTTAGGAAACAGGTCTTTGACTTTTACCGAGACCATTCCCGGTGCTTCGTAACCGTGCATGGCGGGTTTGTTGCTGTATACCGAGACGCTATAGTCATTGATCTCTCGCGGAGGATAGATTTTACTTCTGTCCATTATTTTTTCCTCTCCCTTCCCTGAACTTTCTGTACGCTTCATTTCCGGCTTCCACATCTTCCGGCTTCCACTGGAGATATTGCATCTTTCTGAAGTCTTGGCCGATGATGGGATCGTGGTCCGCAGAGCTCTCCGGCAGTGAGAACAAGCAGTCAAGTATCGGGTGATAGCTGTCATCCCCAGGATCCTCCTGCGGGTATCCAGCTGCCGCCAGCAACCGGTACATCATGTTCGAACAATAGCTGCCACCGCAACCGCCGCCGGTGCCGGTCGCTCTATGAATGGAGATAATATCGTGTGCGCCGGCCATAATGGCTCTGACAATTTCCTCGGCTGGGGTGTTGGTGCACTGACAGGTGCTGTCAAGGGGACGGAAGAACGCCTTATTGCAAATCTCAATAATCTCCTCGGTGCGGCCCTCGGCCTCGTATTCACAAGTGACGACTCGCTCTTTGGGAAGTGTAACCATGCTGGCGGCGCCGTGTTCACATAGCTCCCAGCATAGCGAGCAGTCAATGCACAGACTTTGATCAACGGAGACGACGCCATGACAGCCTAGGCAGCGGCTGCACTCTGTCTTTACCTGCTCTTCTGTCAGGCCGGTGGCCACCTCGTCATTGCTCTTGATACGCTCTGCAACAGGCAAATTGTTCATTTTGGATACTTCAGCCCGGTCAATGTGTGGCTTAACAACGGGAATGTCAATTTTTCCGCCGACATTGATAGCAAATTGTGAGCCCAGGTACGCATTGATATTGATGGCGGCCTGCTTGCCGTCAGCGATTGCCTCAATGGCCGTGGCGGAGCCGCGGATCACATCGCCGCCAGCAAACACATAAGGCATAGAGCTCATACCCTTTTCATTCAGGACGATCTGGCCGGCCTTGGATACCACGATCTCGTCTTTGTCGATAAAGGGGAAATCGGAGTATTGGCTGACTGCGACGATCACCGTGTCGGCCTCCACCTCAAATTCAGAGCCTTCCACTGCTGCGGTCTTTCTGCGGTGCTTTTCATCATAGCCGTTGGCCCGCATCTTGACGCACTTGATTTTTTCCACTTTGCCAGTGCCAAGAATCTCGACAGGCGCAGTCATCTCCATCACGCGAACGCCCTCGTCAAAGGCTTCGACGCACTCGCGTCGCTCCGCGGGCATATCGTTTTCGCCGCGTCTGTATAGGATCGTAACGCTCTCAGCCCCCAGGCGTACAGCCGTGCGGGAAGCGTCGATGGCCGTATTGCCGCCGCCGATTACGACAACTTTTTTGCCGATCTTTGGTTTTTCGCCCAAATTGACGGACTTGAGGAAATCAAGACCATGATATACGCCAGGCATATCCTCGCCGGGGATATTGGCGTGTCTGCTGAACTGTGTGCCGGTGGATATGTACACCGCGTGATACTTCTTGACCAGCTCATCGAACATCACATCCTTACCCACAGTGGTGTTCAGATGGATTTTCACGCCGGCGTCTTCGATGCCTTGGATATCCCGGTTCAGGATCTCCCGCGGCAGACGGTATTCGGGGATGCCGAAAGCCAGTACGCCGCCCGCGACCTTTTCGGATTCGAAGACATCGACCTCATAACCGCTCAGAGCAAGATAATAGGCGCAGCTCAAGCCGCTGGGACCCGCTCCGATCACAGCGATTTGCTTTCCGTTTTTTGCTAGCGGCGTCTCCTTGACAAAGCCACCGTTCTCAAATGTCTTGTCAGAGACAAAACGCTTGATGTCACGGATTGCGACGGATGCGTCATATTCGCCGCGGTTGCACTTGCTCTGACAGGGATGAGTACAGATTCTGCCGCATACGGACGGAAATGGGTTTGCCTGTCGGATCAGGCGATACGCACCTTCGTAATCACCTGCCCCCGCCAGGGCAATGTAGCCCTGTACGTTGACACCGGCCGGACAGGCCTGATTGCAGGGAGGAATGTAGCCCTCACATCCCGCGGCTCTGACCTTGATCGCTCCTGTGGGACAATGCCTCTCACAGGATTTGCAGCCAACACAGTTGGATACATCTACAGTGGCCACTCTGGATACAATTTTCATTGTGAACCTCCATTTCTAATCTGTTATCAACACACACTGCTGTGCTCAATACCGATCTTTTTTTGGAGGCGAGTCCGAAGCAGTTTGGCAATCTCGTGCGCCAAAATTTCCTTACTCCACCCCTCAGAAACTCCTTTTACGACCGTATCTATACATACGGAAACTTCATCGTTCGGTCCGGGGAGGGCGATATATGTGGTCAGTCCCATCTGCCCCACGCCGATCCGAATGCCGTCTTTACTGTGCCGACCATGCCCGGCTCTGAACTTTGCAATATATGGGGTACACGCTTTGGGGTCCAGTAACTGGATGGCCTCTACGCTGAAATCCTTGTTCTCTGCTCCAACACCGCCAGTCGTGATGGATACGCCATAACCGTTTTCTGCAGCCAGTCTCAGCTTGCCGGAAAAGAGATAGAGGTCGTCTTTAAGAACTTCTCCTTTTTCGGCAGTGAATCCTGCCTCTGAAAATTTCTGCATGACTAATGTGGTGTTTGTATCCTCAACTTCACCGCTCTCTATCTCGGATCCTGTTGGAAAAACGATGACCCGCCGTGAGACGGCCTTCATGATCTGCATCCCAATCTCTTTAGAACGTGCGATCTCCTGCCGGCTCTGGTCGATATCTACTTCGTCTCCCGCAATCCATCCCAACATACCATTGGAGGTGACTTGTGCTCCCGGATCCAAGCAAACACCTTTCAGCTGACTCAGCCGCTTTAAAATCGTTTTCTCCTTGGAAATAAATTTTTCTGGATCAAGGTGACTCTGCAGAATATCCAGAGCGACAGCACGATCTCGTACGTCGATTACCAGAGTATCTTCTGGTGCTACACCGATCTCTTCGGCTACAACAGCGGCCAGTTCATTTAAATTCGTCTCGTCAAGAGAAATCCCCTGAATCATGAGTTCGTGTTTATCCAACAGGTTGTATCCATCGTGGGTGAGAGAGGGATCTTTAACATCTGTGACCTCCAGGCGGAGATCCATCAACGGTGCGTCGATGATTGCTCGCCCAACGCCCACAATGTCGGCCCCGGCATCACGAATGGCATCCATATCTGAGAAGACAACTCCGCCGCCGAACGCAAATTCCACATGACGGTAGGACTCTGTCTCTTCCAGCTCCTTTAGCTTGGGCTTCAATGCATCAGTGACCAGCTTCAAATCCGTTACATTGCCGGTATCCACATAGACAATATCAGCGCCAGAAGAAACAGCTGTCCATGCTTCTCGCACGATATCGCCGCTTTCGTTCCGTCCTTTGATCTGGATGGCCTTTTTGCGGTCCATGATTTGGGCAACCGCCATCAGAGCTTTTTGAATGCCGCCAAACATGGCCACATAATTTTTATCCAAATACACCATTGGTTCATCGGAAATGCGGATATGCGCTCCACCTGTCACAATGGCGGCACGTAGTTTTTCCTTGATCTCAAACGTCGCTTTTTTGTGGGAACCACATACGACCCGCATTTTCGGGCCGGCTTTCTCCACAAACTTTTTTGCTGCCGTTGCAACGCCAGAATATTTGGAAATACAACCGATTAGCTGATCCTCAGCCTGGCAAATCTGCTTGGGAGTTCCCGAGATCTCTGCAATCAAATCGCCTGAAAAGACTTCGTCGCCCTCTGAGACGGTGTAATTTACCGTGAGTCCAATCTCGGCCGCCACGTTCAGTGCATCTGTGACGCCGGAAATAACTCCGTCCATGTCCGTATAAATGCAAGCCGTTATCTGATAATTTGCAATTTTGCAGAATATATCATCTCGAAAATCTTTCATTGTGTGAACACCTTAATCAAAATGGTAGGCAACTTCAAAAGCCTGATGCACAGACGTGTAAATATCTCCGGCCTGCTGGGCCGCGCCGATCTCATACACGGCAATATCTTTTCCGTAATAATCCGGCGCGAGGGACGGGTTCGGTTTCAGACCGATGGACATCACCACGCTATCCGCCGGGATGAAGTCTTTCTCAGAGGGGTCAGAGGCACTTTCAATCTGGATGCCGGCATCTGTAATCTCAACGAGCTTCTTGCTGGTAACAACTTCGATGTGATAGTACTCGATAAGATCACGGAGCATCATCTTGTGGGGGCGTGGGATAAATTTGCCCTCCATGATCTTCGGCATCGCTTCCAACACTGTAACTGTGTGCCCGTCCTTTGCAAGCCCGACCGCAGTTTCAATACCGATCATGCCGCCGCCGACAACAATGACTTTTTCACCCGCTTTTTTCGTGCCCTCTTCAAGTTCAACTGCAGAGATTGCTTTTTCAATTCCCTTGATAGACGCAGGCATGATGCTGCTTGCACCCGTTGCCAGAATGACTGTGTCAAAACCCTGGGCCTTAATCTCGTCAGCCGTCATGTCTGCTTGGAGATGAATCGGAACGCACTTCTCATTCAGTTCCCGGATCAGCCATTCCTTAAACTGGAGGACCTCAACTTTGAAGTCGCGCGCACCGGCGGCGATCATTTCACCACCAAGAACGTTTCGCTTTTCAAACAGTTCAACAGTGTGTCCGCATTCAGCGGCTGTAAGGGCTGTCTGCATACCGGCGGCGCCGCCGCCCAGGACTGCAATTTTTCTTGGAGATACCGTCTTGTGGGGCATGGTCAGCAGTTCTCTGCCTGCCCTGGGGTTCACTGCGCAGCTCCCAGCCCAGCCTTTTTCCACTGCATGCCCCATACAGCCCACGTTACAACCAATACAGGGCCGAATTTTCTCGGAAACGCCCATCTCGATTTTTCGAGGGAAAAACGGGTCTGCCAGCGCAGGCCGAGCCAGTGCCACGGCATCAACTTTTCCGCTGCTTACCGCTTCTTCACAAAGCTTTGGATCTCCCATTCTGGACCGTGCAATGATAGGAATTTTTACATTTGCTTTTACCTGGGCATAAAGGTCCAGTGCATGACCTTTTGGGATATAACTCGGCGGACAAGCATAATAGTAAGAATCGTACAAACCAACGTCTGTCATAATGGCGGCAATTCCTATTTCTTCAAGCTTCTTTGAGATCTCAATTGCCTCTTCGATGGTTCGCCCTGCCTCTTCTTCGCCTGTCAGCGAGGCTTTGTTCAGCGCTTTGATGTAGCTCTTGACACCAAGACCAACGATAACGGGGAAGTCCGCGCCACAGACTTGGTGGATGCCCTCCACAATTTCTCTGAAGAAACGCATCATATTGTCAAGACTTCCGCCGTATTCGTCTTCCCGCTTATTCACAATCGACAAGAGGAACTGGTCCAGCAGGTATCCCCAATGGAGTGCATGGATATCTACACCAGCAAATCCACCTTTTTTGCAGACATCTGCGGCATTTACCACATATTCTGTTTTTTTGTGAATCTCATCGGCTGTGATAACTGCGCTGATTGCATCCGGGTGTTCGAATACTTCAACGGCAGAGGGGGCTTTTCCTCGTATGGAGTTGCGTCCACTGCCGCTGATCAGTTCCGCAAAGCATTTTGTTCCATAAGCAGCGCATCGCTCGTTGAGGACACTTGCTCTGCTGATAAACCGTGTGGGGGCGTACAGGGGATTTTCACACCATCTGGGGTCGTATCCCTCCACATCGAGGTCCACCGGCATTCCACCAACAACGAGCATGCCAAAACCGCCCTTTGCACGCTCTGCATAGTACTCAACACCATCGTTATTGATCGCGCCGAATGAGTCAAAAAACTGTGAGAAACCCATTGGCCCCATCACAAAGCGGTTTTTGATTTTCTCTTTCCCAATGTAAAAAGGAGAAAATAACACGTGGCTTTCGCTACTCACACTATACCTCCTTTTCTTGTTTGGACGAGGATCTATTCCACTTCTCCGTAAGCGCATCGATTTGCTCGTCAGAATATCCGAGTTTTCCGATGATCTCGTGATTGGACTCGCCGAGATGCTCACCTAACTGATACTCAGGTGTCAATTCTGAGAAGGTAAAGGGACTTCCCACGATCCTGCGCGACTGAACGGTCGTTACCTCTGGGGGAACCGGAATTTCCGCGAACCAGCCAGCTTCCTGATAGTGCGGATCGTTGTCGATATCCTCATACGTATAGATGCGGGTACACGGTAGCCCTGCTCCGCGCAAGGCTTTTTCTGCGTTTTTTGCCGTTCCCATCTTTTGGAGCCAATTGTTCAGAATCGGGATTAAATAATCTGAATTCTCCACACGAATGTCATTGGTGGCGCAACGGGGATCTGTGATTAAATCATCTCTGCCGATCAGGTGGAAGAATTGAAAGCAAAGGTTGTTATTGGAGCATGCAATCACGATATACTCGCCATCCGGACACTTGAAGCACCCATAGGGGCAGAGCAGATTGGAGCCCTGATTGCCCCGCTTCTTGGTTTCTCTATGGAAAATACGGTAATCATCCAGCTTGACGGACATGGATGCTAACGTTCTCACCAGGGAGATGTCCACAAATTGACCGATTCCGGTTCGTTCCCGATGGAATAGGGCCGCATTTACCGCGCCAAAGCCCGCGATAGCTGCGCTATAATCTCCAATCTCTGTGAAGACTCTGACGGGGCCGGTTTCATAGTCGCCGTTATAATACATCAGGCCGGAAGCAGCCTGTGCGATCAGGTCGTACCCAGGTTGACTCGCATAGGGGCCTTTGTGCCCCCATGCGGAAACGGACACGTAAATCAACCTGGGATTCAACTCATGCATCGCATCATAGCCAAGGCCGAGTTTCTCCATGGCACCAGGCCGGTTGCTCTCAATTAAAACGTCAGCTTTTGCAATGAGATCACGGGCAATCTGATTCCCCTCAGGGTCTTTTAAATCGAGGACAACTGATTTCTTTCCATGATTCAAGGTAAAATACTGTAGACTGACGTTATCCACAATAGGCGGATAGTGCCGGCTGTCATCGCCTACTACAGGTCGCTCGATATGGATTACTTCGGCGCCGTACTCAACCATCCACTGACCAATGGTAGGTGCGGCAATATTGGTTGAAAACTCAACTACCCTGATCCCCTCATACATTTTCATCGCCATATTCCTCAGTCTTTCAGCCGGTTAAAGGGTTCAAAATCGTCCCAACTGGCATCGTTGACGCTTCGCAGGTTAGGAACGACCGTCGTAACTCTCGTCTTATTCAGCAGGTGTCTGTATGTAATGTTCTCGGAGATAGAGTTGCCGCCCCAGGTGCCGCAGCCAATGGTAATGCTTGTTGTGATGCCACAGCCACCATTAATGCCAAGTCCAACGGTATTCTGATTGATGTGAAAACGACCGACAGGGATACGCTTGGCCACATATTCGATGTGCTTTTCGTCATAACTCCAGATGCAACTGGTGTGTCCAGCCCCCTCGGTCTCTAGGTTGGTGATAGCTCTTGCAGCAGCATCTTCAAAGACCTCATAGGTAGTATAACGGAGGATTGGGCACAGAATCTCACGGCAGAGGAGATCCTCATCGCCCCAAGCCTGATTCTTCACCAAAATAATGGGAGCACTCTCAGGAATATCAATGCCTGCCATCTGTCCCAACTCACAGGGCAGTTTGCCGACGACCTTCCGGTTGATACGGGCTTCGCCATTGGGGAACACCAGATCACGGAGCTTGTTCTTCTCGGCATCGTCGGTGATGATATATACGCCGCGCGATTTCATGGTTTCCAGATACTGTTCCTCATACTCCACAGGAATATGGTCGGTTTGTGTACAGGCACACGGGACACCGTTATCCATGTTTCTGGCATAGATCACTCGGTCAACGGCTTTCTCCATGCCACCATCCGCCAGGAAGTCTCTGTCGAAAATCTCCTGACAGTTGCCCTGACCAACACCAATTCCCGGCTTGCCGGAGGAGTAAACTGCTTTGACCATGCCCGCACCGCCAGTGGCCAGGTTGCAGTCGCACAGTTTCATCATAAGCCCAGTGGCTTCAATACTGGCTGCTTCAGGACCAATGCCGATAATCAAGTCTTCCGGCGCCCCTACATTTTTCAGTGCCGCCCGGAGAATCGCAATCATCCGCTCGGACACATGGACAGACGCAGGATGGGGGGCGATGATAATAGAGTTTCTGCCTTTCAGCGCCATCATGGAGTTGCCGATGATGGTTGCGAGGGGATTGGTGCTGGGCATGACCGCACCGATAACACCCATAGGCTTGGGTAAGATGCGCACACCAGGCTCATCAGGGCTGTCCTCGTAATCGACGGTATTCTGCCCACGGCAAATCGTCCACTGACCAAGCGCAATCCCCTTAAGTTTGTTCATCTTGCCCTGAAGGTTGCCCATGCCAGTCTCGCTCAGAGCATCTCTGCTCAATTCTTCGGCGTGATCGCAGGAAGCCATGCCGATGGCACGGATGACTTCGTCCACAGAGCGATTGGTCAGGTAATTCGCCTCAAAGTATTTCTGAGCGGCCTTGCTTCTGGCCACCAGCTTCTCCATATATGTTTGCAGCTCGGTTGCTTCCATTTTTTGACGCTCTTCCATAATGGGCTCCTTTCAATTTGAACAAATATTTTCCTGCACAGATTTGGCATATTCGTTACTATAAATAGAGTAACATTAAATTTCGTTAGTGTGAAATGCCGAAAACGAACAGCGTTTCGCGGTTCGCAATGCAATTTTTGAAAAGCTGTATGCGAGCGAAACACCAAACATCACCGCCGGCATTTATGACAATTTTTTGTGACCCGCTCATCAGACAATTCGGAAACGCTTGGGAGCTTTGCTGTGTGCTATTTGTCCGTCCAATTTGGCATACCAAAAACGTATTGCAAAGCACTTTTTTCGATTTGAAATGTAGATTTCAAGCGAAAATGAATACATGTTATACTAAGCACTTTTAAGATTTCTTTGCCAGAATCCAACGTTCCTGCTCTTGAGCTTGTACTATTTGTGTCCGCCCGGTACTCTCAAGAGAATAATCCCAAAAGGACAAGCGAAACCGCCCTGCTGAACGACAAATTCAGCAGGGCGGTTTTTTGCTTGTCTTATTCATTTTTGCGCCACGGAATGCTCGGTTCACATTTCCCGCAATCGTCGCAAGTCCTCGGCCAATTCAATTTCCATTCAAAGTATTCGTCCCTGGTGATTTCCCCGGCGTGTAACTCCTGCTGGCGCAAGAGCCATTCGTGCATGAACTCGTCTACAAGCCCATAGTTGAAGTAAATGCCCACGGGAGGTTGTGCAGGCCAGTCGTAACTGTCATTATACTGGACAACGGTTTCCTCTTTGATTTTGCCGGGAACACGGACAAGTGGAAACAGGCGGATAGCGCCGGGGCTGTCCTCGTCGAGCCAGAAGAATGTCCGCATGAAATCCTCGGCGGAGCCGGGGGCGATGGTGTAGAAATTCTGGCGGTCTACCCACAGCGCCTCCGCAATCTTGTCCAGCAACTCCCGCTTAGGGACACGGTAATTCGTTTCGTACTGTGCGATACGGTTGTCTGCTCCCTTTTCCTCAAAGCCGACAGCAAGCCCCAATTCCTTTTGTGTCATGCCTCGAAAGGTGCAGATTTCCTTTTCCAGGTCTCCGCCTGTTATAATATCCCACCGCCTTAGTCAATGGGATAGCACAAAAACGAAGTACGCGAGAGAAACTTCAATGAAAATACGAAATAAATGTTATTTCTGATTTCGTATTCTTTCACGGAATTCAAACCAGTCTATATTTGCACGACCTCCGTCTCCATCTGAAACATTTTTCTACATATATATTGCATGTAATTGTTAACAGCTCAGTCTGTTACACGTTTACTTTCTGAACGAAATGCGAAAACCAGCTTTTTGAAAGGTTGGTTTGGCGGCCTATAGAATGAGTCTGTATATTCCCGCCGAGAATGCAAACGGAGAAGACGGATGAATTATCAACGTTTCACTTTCAATTTTGTGCATAATATATTTTAATTCCTTGAATTTATTATAAATGACAAAGAAGAAGCACAGGAGCATCGGATTTCTCCTCCGCTCCTGTGTCCAGAAAATAAGATGCCTTTAATATGAATATGTATTGTTTGGATAATACGATTTGGGATTTTTCTAACCTTTCCTATCCAACTTCTGTGCGCTCTGATCACAAAAGTTCATAAATCTCGTTATTGATGCATATCCAAAGTCACACTCCACCCCCTTCAACTGCCAATGTCACGATCCGGGTGCAGACCCGCTCCAGCAGGGCGCTGTTGTGGCTGACCACCAGGAGCCCCAGCTCCCGCCGCTGGGCCTCCTGCAGGAGGAACTGCCAGATCTGGGCCTGGGTGATCAGGTCCAGCATGGCGGTGATCTCGTCACACAGCAGGTAGCGCGTCTGCGGCCCCAGGGCCCGGGCGATGCAGAACCGCTGGAGCTCCCCGCCGGAGAGCTCCTGGGGATACCGGTGCAGCCAACCCGGCTGGATGTGCAGCACCTCCAGCATGCAGCGGTCCACCGGCCCGGCCTCCCGCAGAGACGCCTCCAGCGGCAGGAGCGGGTCCAGCACCGTCTCCGGGTGCTGCCAGATCATCTGCACGGGGCAGGCCCCCGTATACTGGGCCAATGGGCGGCCATCCAGCAGAATCTCCCCCGAAACGGGCCGCTCATACCCAGCAAGTAGTTTACATAAAGTTGTCTTCCCCCGGCCGCTGGGGGCTGCAAGGCCTACCCGCTCCCCCGGCGTCAGGGTGAGGCTGACGCCGTTCAGCACGGCGGCCTGGCCCCGCCTGGGATAGCGGAAGACGATCTGCTTTGCCTCCAGACTCACAGGCTCTCCCCTCCCTTCGGAAAGCGGCAGCGGACCATTCCGCCCCGGCAGGAGACATAGGGCACAGGGCCGCCGGTCCGGCAGGTCTCCCGGCAGCGGGCACACCGGGGGGCAAACTGACAGCCGTCCGAGATCTCGCCGGGATAGGGCTGGGTCCCGGGAATGGGGGTGAACCCATTTGCAGGCAGGGCGTTCCAAAGGGCGCTGGTATAGGGATGGCGCAGGCGGCCGGCCGGGAAGTCAGCGGCATCCGCCTCCTCCACGGTCTCTCCGGCATAGAGCACCAGCACCCGATGGGCGATGGTAAGCGCCAGTTCCAGATCGTGGGTAATGAGGAGCACCCCGGCCCCCTCCTCCGCCAGCTCCCGGAAGTGGCCCAGGATGCGCCCGGCGGCCCGGGCGTCCAGGCCGGGTGTGGGCTCGTCGGCAATGATGAGTTCCGGTGTCTCCGCCACAGCGGTGGCGATGAGCACCCGCCGTGTCATTCCGCCGGAGAGCTCGAAGGGGTAGCGGGACTCCGTCTCCTCTCCCAGGCCATACCGCTTCAGGACGGCACGGCTCTGCGCCCGGGCGGCAGAATCCCGCCGCCCCTTGCGGATCTGGGGCCCCACCTCCATAAGTGGGTCTAGATAGGTGACGCCCTGGGGCACCAGGGCGATCTCCCGGCCCCGGAGGGCCTCTGCCCGCTGTTGGGTAAGCGGCGCGCCCTGGTAGCGGATGCTCCCCTTCACATGGCTGTTATAGGGGAGAATTCCCAGAATGCCATGGGCCAGCAGGCTCTTGCCGGAGCCGCTGGAGCCTACCACCGCCACCACCTGTCCCGGCCGGATGGCAAAGGACAGGTCCCGGATCACCGGCAGGCTCCGCTGCCGGGTGCCCCGGTCATATTGGGTAAAGGAGATGGAGAGATGCTCCACCTGTAACAGAGGTCCCATAGGCAGCCTCCTTTCCTGAGATCTGGGCGGACACACAGGTCCGCCCCTACTGGTGCACGCTGGAAGGGTCCAGCAGCTGCCGCACCTGCTCCCCCAGGCCGGCGAACAGCAGCACCACGCCCACCAGGGCCGCGCCGGGAAACAGGGCCAGCCACCACCGGCCGGTGGTCAGGTACTGCATGCTCTCCGACAGGATCACCCCGATGGCGGGCTGCTCCGAGGACAGGCCGAAGCCCAGGAAGGTGACGCTGGCCTCGTGGAGGATGGCGTGGGGGAACTGGAGGACCAGCCCCGTGAGGAACTGGGGCAGCAGATGGGGCAGCAGATGCCGCCGGACCAGCTGTCCCCGGGGGACCCCCAGCTTCTCCGCCGCCAGCAGATAGGGGGCCTGGCGGAGCTGGAGGACCTCTCCCCGGACCAGCCGGGCCAGAGAGGGCCAGTGGCTGAGGGACACACCGGCCACCACCCCCAGGAAGCCCCGGCCACAGGCCAGGGAGATCAGCATCACCAGCAGGATGTGGGGGATGCCCAGAAACAGGTCGATCAGCCAGGAGAGGACGGCGTCCGCCCGGCGGCTCAAGGCGGCGGCCACGCCCAGGGCCAGGGCGATGACGGCGCTGACGCAGGCGGTGAGGGCCCCGATGCGGATGGACAGGGACAGCCCCGCCAGGGTCCGGGAGAGCATATCCCGCCCCAGCCAGTCGGTGCCGAACAGCCCGTCCGGGCCGGGGGCCAGATTCGTGCGGGAGAAGTCCGCCGCCGTGGCCCGGTCCGTCAAAAGCGCCCCCGACACTGTGACCGCCAGCAGGATCACCGCCGTGAGCAGCAGCAGCCCCAAGGCCCGCTGCCGCCGGTTCCAGGTCTTCATCGCCGGGCCGCCCCCCTCCTGATCTTGGGATCCACCACGCCGTACAGCAGGTCAGCGGCCAGATTCCCGGCAAAGACGATGGCGGCGGTGATGACGGTGATGCCCAGCAGCAGCGGGAGGTCGCTCCCCAGGCCGGCATTGACCGCCGCCTGTCCCAGGCCCGGATAGGAGAACACCTGCTCCACCAGCACGGAGCCGCCGATGATCTCGCTGACCGAGGCGAACTGCAGGGTGATGGCCGGCAGGGCCACGTTCCGCAGCCCGTGGCGCAGGACGATGGCGGGGAGCCGCTCCCCCCGGGCCCGAGAGAAGAGCGCATAGTCCGACTCCAGCACGTCCACCATCTTCTCCCGGGTGTGGAGGGCGATGGAGGACACCCCGGTGATGCTGAGGGTCAGGGCCGGGAGCACGGCGTGGTGGAGCCGCTCCAGGAGGGTAACGCTGTCCGCCGCCGCGCCGATGGGCACCGACAGACCGATGGGGAACCACCCCAGCCAGACGGAGAACACCATCAGCAGCAGAAGGGCCAGCCAGAAGGCGGGGGTGCTGGAGATCAGCAGGCACCAGCCCCGGATGATCCGGTCCGGCCACCGGCCCCGCATGGCCCCGGCCGTCACGCCCAGGGCCAGGCCCAGCACGCCGGACAGCACCCAGGCGAAGAGCAGCAGCCCCAGGGAGTTCCCCAGCCGCTCCCCGATGATCGCCAGCACCGGCTGGCGGTACAGCAGTGAGGTGCCGAAGTCCCCCCGGACCGCGTCGGCCAGCCAGCCCAGATACCTCTCCGGCAGGGGGGTATTGGTGCCCCAGTAGTCCTCCAGCTGGGCGATCTGCTCGGGGCTCATGGAGCCCAGGGCCGCCTGGCCCACGTTGGTCTGCAGCGGGTCCAGGGGGGAGGCGGCCATCAGCAGGAAGGCCGCCAGGCTCACTCCCAACAGGAGCAGCACCATCCGAATGCACTTTTTTCCCGCGAATTTCAAGCGGTGTCTCATGGGTGGGTCTCCTCCCTTCTGCCAGGATATGTGTCCGGCGTTACGCCCAGCTCCACCGGTCCACGTTGTTGACGATGGACCAGCCGTGGCCGTGGGGGTGGATCTTCTGCTCCGCGATCTGCAGCCCGTCCCGGACCCAGTACAGGTGGTCCACGTTCACCAGCCACACCCAGGGGATGTCCCCCTCCTGGGTGACGCCGGTGGTGCCGTCCCACTGGGCCAGCTGCCACAGCTCATAGGACGCCTCCAGATCCGTGCTGGCCAGGGCCTGGTCCATATAGCGGTCCACGGCGTCGTTGGCGTAGGGGGAGTACTGGGCGGAGCCGGTGTCCCCGATGGTGTGGTAGAGGTTGTAGAGCTCCATGGGGGTGTGGGCCCCCCAGCCCCAGATCAGAGGCTGGGAGAGGGCCCGGTCATAGGCAGTGTCCCAGCCCACCCCCTCCAGGGTGCAGGCGATGCCCAGCTCCTCCATCTGACTGGCAAAGTCGGCGCACAGGGCCTGGCGCACGGAGTCTCCGGTGGAATACAGCAGATCCAGCTCCGCCCGGACGCCGTCCCTGTAGCGGTAGCCGTCGTCAGAGAGCAGCCAGCCCGCCTCGTCCAGCAGGGCCGCAGCCCCCTCCGGGTCGTAGGAGACCTCCGAGGCCGGGTTGTACCAGGGCAGGTTGTCGCAGACGCTGTAGGCGGGAGAGCCGTGGCCATTGAGCACGTGGTCGATCATCTCCTGGCGGTCCACGCCCAGGTTGATGGCCCGGCGTACCAGCACGTCGGCGGTGAAATCGTTGCCCACCAACCGGCCCTCCTCATCTGTTCCGGAGGAGATGGCGGGGAGGTTAAACCCCCGGTTGTCCACGCTGTCGTAGGCGGCCAGGGTGTAGCCGCCGATGGTCTGATCGGAGTAGGTGGCCGAGGTGTAGGCCACGTCCACCTGCCCCGCCTGGGCGGCCAGGAAGGCGGCATCCTCCTCCATAAAGAGGATGACCACCCGGCGCATTTTTGGGGCCTCCCCGTAGTAGTCCGGGTTGGCCTCCAAAATCACCTGCTGGCCCCGGTCCCACTGGACCAGGGTGTACCGGCCCGAGCCGATGGGATTGGAGCCGTAGGTGGCCGGGTCGTAGGCGTGCTCCGGCACGATGCCCACGATGGCCATGGTGTAGGGCCAGATGGAGAAGGGGCGGGTCATGTGAAAGACCACGGTGGTCTCATCCGCGGCTTCCGCATAGTCCAGCATGGTGAAGTCGTTCACTGAGCTGGAGCTTTTTACCGTATTGTAGGTAAAGGCCACATCCTCCGCCGTCAGGGGCTCCCCGTCGGTGAAGGACACGTCGTCCCGGATGGTCACCGTCCAGGTGAGGCCGTCCTCGCTGACGGTGTATCCGGTGGCCAAGTCATAGCCGATGGTCAGGTCCGTATTGGTGACGGTGAGGGTGGACTGGATGAGGGGCTCGTGGACGTGCTCCCCGGCCCCCCAGCCGAAGGCGGGATCAAAGCCGGAAGCGGGCTCAGAGTTGGGGTCCATGGCCACCACTACTGTGTCCGTCCCCTGGGCGGGGCCCTCCGCCGCAGGATCGCCGGCGGAGGAGTTCCCCCCGCAGCCGGTCAGGGTGCCGGCCGCCAGGGCGGCGGCCAGGAAGAGGCTGACAAGGTATTTCCCTTTCATGGAACTGAGCTCCCTCACTTAGTGAAATTCTTCCTGCCGCAGCTGCCCCAGGGCCTCCTGGAGGACCGCCTGGTAGGGGACGCCGTGCTTCCGGGCCAGCTCCGCCGCGTCCTCAAACTCCGGCTTCACGTGGGTGATGCCGTAGCCCCGGGCCAGCTTCAGCTTCACCTGCCCCCACTGGGTCTGGACCATCCCCGTGCCGGGCGCCAGGAAGTATTTGCCGCACCGCCGGACCCGCAGGCCGTTGGTGGTGGTCTCCGCCAGGATCTTCCGGGCCAGCGCGTTCTCCTGCTCCGGGGCGCACAGCACCGTCAGCACGTGGCCGGGACGGCCCTTCTTCATGGTGCCGGGGGTGACGTACACGTCCAGAGCTCCCTGCTCCAGCAGGCGGGAGCAGGCGAAGGCCAGGGCCTCGGGGGTCATGTCGTCGATGTTGCACACCAGCTCCAGAATCTCCCCGTTGCCCCCCTCGGCGGTCTCCCCCAGGAAAGCCCGGACGCAGTTGGCCTGTTCAAACTGCTTGGTGCCGATGCCCACGCCCACGGCCTTGGTGACCATGACGGGCATGGGACCATAGGCGTCGGCAAAGCTGGTCAGCAGAGCCGCGCCGGTGGGGGTGCATAGTTCCCCCTGGACCGCCCCTCCGTAGATGGGCACCCCGGCCAGAAGGTTGGCGGTGGCCGGAGCGGGGACAGGCATGACGCCGTGGGCGCACCGGACCGTGCCGTTGCCCACATGGACGGGGGACACCACGATCCGCTCCGGCGCCAGAAGATACAGGGCGTAGCACACTCCCGCCACATCCGCCACCGCGTCCAGGGCCCCTACCTCGTGGAAGTGGACGTCCCTCACCGGGCAGCCGTGGGCCTTGGCCTCCGCCTGGGCGATGGCGTCGTACACCCGCCGGGCCCGGTGGCGCACCTCCTCCGGCAGGGGCAGGCTGTCCAGAAGCTCCCCGATGTGCCCCGGCGTGGCGTGGTGGTGATGGTGGTCGTGGTCGTGTCCATGGTCATGGTCGTGGTGCTCGTGCTCGTGGTCATGGCCCGCGTCATGGCTGTGGACGTGGGGATAAGATGCCTCCGCAGGAATGGAGCCCTCGGTCTCCTCCTGGCCGTGGACCATCACCGCCATGTGGGTGCCGGCGATGCCGCAGGTGGCGGCGGCCTGGGCCTCCACCCGGACGCCGGGGAGGCCCAGGCGATTCATGGTATCCAGGAAGCCCTGCTTGTCCTCCAGCAGTTCATACAGGGCGGCCATCAGCATGTCCCCGGCGGCCCCCATATTGCATTCGATATAGAGTGTTTTCATCTTACTCCTTCAACCCTTCCATTTGATTAATCCGGCTGGCCAGGTACCCCGCGCCGAAGCCGTTGTCGATATTCACTACGCTGCACCCGGAGGCGCAGGAGTTCAGCATGCTCAACAGGGCGGACAGGCCGCCGAAGCTGGCCCCGTAGCCCACGCTGGTGGGCACCGCGATGACCGGGCAGTCCACCAGGCCGCCCACCACGGAGGCCAGAGCCCCCTCCATCCCCGCCACAGCCACCACGCACCGGGCGGACATGAGGGTGTCCAGGTTGGAGAGCAGCCGGTGGAGCCCGGCCACCCCCACGTCGTACAGGCGGGTGACCTGATTCCCCATGGCCTCGGCGGTGAGGGCGGCCTCCTCAGCCACCGGCATATCGCTGGTGCCCCCGGTAGCCACCACAATGTTCCCCAGCCGCTTCTGCTCCCCGGGGTAGGCCAGGCCTAGGCGGGCCTCCGGATGGTAGTCCAGGGGGACCGACTGGCCCACCAGGTCCGCTGTTTCCTGGGAAATACGGGTCACCAGAATATTCCGGCACCCCCGCTTCCCCATGGTCCGGGCGATTCCGGCGATCTGCTCCGGCGTCTTGCCGGCGCCGTAGATCACCTCCGCCGCCCCCTGGCGGACGGAGCGGTGGAAATCCACCTTGGCGTAGCCCAGGTCCTCAAAGGGGGCCTCCTTTAACTTCAGAAGGGCGTCCTCTGGGGAGGTGGTTCCATCGGCAACACCCCGAAGAAGGGTCAAAATGTCGTATTTATTTTCCATGCTTGAACTCCTTTCTCAGGTGGACGGGGTCCGTGGGGCCAGGTCCAGGAGAACGTCAGAAAAGTCGGGCCGAAGAGCGGCCCGCAGCTCCGCCTGCTTCTCCAAGGCCAGGGGCAGCTGCTCCCCCGTCACCTGGAGCCGGGCCGCCCCGTGGAAGAGCCGCACCCGGAAGTCCCGGAACCCCAGGGTCTCCAGCGCGCACTCCGCCCGTTCTACCCGCTTTAAGTCCTCACGGGTGATGGGGGTGCCAGTGGGGATGCGGGTGGCCAGGCAGGCGTAGGCGGGCTTGTCCCAGGTGAACAGCCCCGCCTCCCTGGAGCGGCGGCGCACCTCGTCCTTGGTCAGGCCGCACTCCCGCAGGGGGGAGCGCACCTCCAGCTCCCGAAGGGCCCGCATACCGGGCCGGTCTCCCGCGTCGTCCGAGGCGTTGGTGCCGTCCAGCAGGACCCCATAGCCGTCCCGCCGGGCGGCCTCCCACAGGCCGGTGAACAGGGCCCGCTTGCAGTGGTAGCACCGCTGGGGGCCGTTGGCCGCCGCCTCCGGGACGGAGAGGATGTCCGCATCCACCACCGTCATGGGCACATTCAGCTCCGTGGCCAGGCGGCAGGCGTCCTCGTACTCGAATCGGGGCTGGAAGGGGGTCTTCACATAGTAGGCCCGCACGTCGCAGCCATACCGCTTGGCGGCCCACAGAAGGAGGGCCGAATCCGTCCCACCGGAGAAGGCGGCCGCCGCCTTGGGCACTTGTCGGAAAAATGCTTCCAGGGTCATGGGGGATCTCCTTTCCATCGGTCCACAGAAAAAAGCGTCTGTCTCCCCCGCTTCACCGGGGAAAACAGGCGCCTTCTGACACCGTTACACTTCGATCTGGATGCTTCGCCGCGCCGCCATCGGCAGGCGGCGCCTCATTCATCGTTCCACAAAAGACTGCGGAGTCGTTCCCGACTTCTGTCGGGCCACCTCGGCTTCTTGCCAGCGGTAGGACTCTTCCAAGGATTTATTGATATTTTACACAGTCGTACAGTACGCTGTCAAGAGATAATTCCTCGAATGTTATGATTTGCAGATGATTTTTAAGTATATCTGCTTATACGTTTCCGTGTTCAATGCAATGCCGGTTCATAGCTTCGAGAACAACAGTTTTCCTGTTTTCGGGCCCTGATCCCCTCATATCTGTTCGTCGGTTCTCTGACGATAATAATCTTTCTCTTGGGACCTTCTGGCCGGTCCACAATGACCCGGCCCCAGGTCCAGTTGATCGACGCAGTCTCCCCCTGGCGGGGAGACTGCGCTTTTTGTAAAAGAAAACCACCGGCAGTGCCGGTGGTTCCAAAAAGCTTTAGCTATGCCCAGAAAAAATATCCGAGCGAAGCGAGAAAACAGTAAAAAACGATGGAGAGAAAAGGGAAGAAATATAAGAAATGACATATAGGAGCACCCTACAGCTATTTGAATAGCAGCAGAGCGCTCCATGCAAGAGAAATTCAATTGTGAGCCTATAGGCTCTGCCGGTAATAGGCCCCAAGGGGGCCTGTGCAAACCACCGGCACGGCCGGTGGTTATGATTACGACTATCGGGTAAGTCGGTATATGTTCGAGGTCTGGCCGCCGTTCTCCCGGTAACGGGGCTGCTTCTCAACCCAGCCCAGGCGGATCAGATCGGCGAGGGCCCGTTTCACCGTGGAACGGGAGAGTGACAGGTCAGCAGCGATGGTGCCGATGGCGTACCAGCTCTCCCCTTCCCTGTTGGCTCGGTCATGGAGATAAAGGCACACCGTCTTGGCCCGGGCGGATAATTCCCGGTCGCCATAGACCTCATTGAAGAAGCTCATGGAATCACCCCCTCCGTGTCGTGTTGTAGCCGCTCTGGCCGTCGACATGAGCCGACGCTTCCCCGCTCTGCCTCTGGTATAGAATCGCCCGCGTCAGCTGTTTCTTTCCCGCGCAATCGACTCTTCGGTCCGCCCGCTCCGGCACCCGGTATGGCTCCCCGAAGGTGATCCCCCAGTCACGAAACAGCCGCAGCCGGGTCCGCATGGGATGGGTGCCGGTCTTCATCACCACAAACTCCCCCTTGGGGATGGACTTCAGCTCGTCCGGCGTCATCAGCGGCCGGGAGATCATCTGCAGGGACTGACCAGGATCGTTCTTCCCTCTGGTGACGGTGCCGCTCATGACTGTGCGGCTGCCCAGGGCCTTGGACAGCACCTCCGCTGTCTGGCTCTGGGGCGCGAAGCCGCCGAATATCGTGTCCTGGCAGTTGTCCGTCAGGATCTCCGCACCCTCCTTGCATAGTGATAGGTAAGTCTTTGATGTCATCTCCAACTTTTCCCCCACTCCACACCGTGCAAGCAGGTTTCCCCGCACACGGCGTTCCATCAAAACTGAATTTTGCAACTTAAACTACACCTGAAACTAAACACAATTTTCTGTTAAATACTGGGTAGGTCGAGCATTTTTCTGAGACGATTGATCTTATCGAAATATTCATTGTTTCGTAAGCTCTGTTTCTTCTTGTGCTTTACAAACAAGTCTGCTTCACTCCTATCTTGGGAGCTACCGCATCTTTTAGTCGTAAGAGAACCTTGTTTAATGTAGTTTTATTTGCCTTTCTTCAGATTTGACTGGTGGCTGTTCCTCCATTGCCATTACAGCAACTTCATCAGTCGTGCCACCGCTTTCAGTTAGATAAAAGCAGGTTATGTCATAGAGTTTCCCTGCTAACACTGAGACAGCACTCATTTTCTGTGTTCTAACCTTCCCTTGTTCCATAACCTCTATCTTTGCATATATGCCCTTAGGTGTATCCTGTGAGCCTGTGTGCTTACTTCCGCCTGTAACGGAATAGGGTATTTCATAACTACGATTTTTACTTTACCCCACACACGAGCAAATTGCTCAAAAGCCTTTTCGACTTCCTAAAAATGTAGACCCGTACATTCGGATATTCGTCAGAATTTTCATTCATTCTCACCATAGGCATTTTGTAGACCCCCGGCCTAACACTCACAGCCACCTCTGGCTTGCTTTTGCCGTAACGATACAATATGATTGTTGTCGATACAGCGAGTGTATTCAGCCGACTTCACCGAGCTCTTGACCCTGCAAGTGCTGTCTTGCAGCGCCAATCGGAGTATCAGGGAAGACGTTTCAGGGCGTTACCCCCTCATTCCATCTATCAAGGTTACAGTTAGGCAAATTACTTTGCCCAGCCATTTTCACACTATACGGTCTGTCGCCTATAGGATTTAGTCCTATAGGATAGTGGTTGTTGGCTAACAAGTCGCGCCATAGTTCTTCTCCAACTGAGCAATGCTCTGAATGATGGGAACCAGGGTCAGCCGTCGGGAACGGCCAGCGGAGAACAGCGGCAGGATGTCAAAGGGCGGCATGGTGCCCAGCTCATCGCAGAAGAACACCACCCGTTTCTTCAGTTTCCCGTCATTCTCATCCGCCAGAGAGAAGAGTTCCCTGGCCAGGTTCTGAATGGTAAGGCTTGCCATGAAGTGCTTCGTGGTGTCCTCCTCCGGGACGATCAGGAAGATGGCGCATTTTTGAGAGGCGAAGGTCTCCGCGTCGATGGGACTGTCAAAGCAGAGCACCTGCTCCATCTCTGTGTCCAGGAACACATTGAGCCGGGAGAGGGCCGTGGAGATGACGGAGGCCATGGACTGTTCCGAAGCCCCCACCGCAGAGGTGGCCAGCCGTTTGGCCTGATGGCGTTCCGGGAGCATGTTCATTAAAAGCTGGAATCCATTTTTCCCCTTGTGATGGGGATCCGGCGCCAGGAGGTCCTGGATCAGCTGGAATACCGAGACGATGTGCCGCACGTCCGGCTGACCTTTTTCCGGCGGCAGATACTCCGCCAACAGGAGCAGGATGGATGCCAGCACGCCTTCCGCGGCCTCGTAAAAGTAGGCATTCTGTCCGTATTGCGGCGGCTCGGAGCTGCCGTTGTTGATGAGGGTCTTGGCCAGGATCTTGGCGTAGTTTTCAGCCCTGGCCTTGCAGGACGAGTTATCCTCCTGGTTTCGGGCCAGGTCCATGTAGTGGTTGATGAGGGTCATCAGATTGGCGCCGTCAGACCGGGTGGGATTCCGCAGGTCGATCACGGAGACCTTGTAGCCGTAATATTTTTGCGCCACGGCGCCGTAGTTCCGGGCCAGGTCTCCTTTGGTATCCAGAGCGAAATAGCTCATGCCGCAGGCACAGGCGTATTCCAGATTGGGATACAGGAAGAAGGCGGTCTTGCCCACGCCGCTGGCGCCGATCATAAGGCAGTGGACGTCGTCGCTGTCCACCAGGGCCGTGACATCATCCTTTTTCCCCACGCTGCCCAGCACCAGACCCTGGTGCTCTGGCAGTTCCTCTCCCTTCCGCCAGCAGTCCGGCCGAAAGGGGACATGGTGGTATGTCTTTCGGATCTCCTGTTCTGTGGCCCAGCGGGCGGTGCCATACTGGCCGTCGCCTACGGTCCTACTCTTGATATTGTCCAAAGTATAGTGCTGGGAGAGGAACGCCAGCCCTCCCACCACGATCAAAGACACTGTGGCAAAGCCGATCAGCTGCAGGACTTCCTGATTCATCAATGACGCTCACTCCATTCTCATCTTCGGCCCGCGGTTTGGTATATCCTGTAATGTGCAGAGATCCTCATTCCAGTCCTTCAGCTCTGGCGTAAGCCGCTGTGTGGGGATACCGAACTCTGTATGGATCAGCTCCGCCATCCGAACGCTGGCCCGCTGTCCCGCCTGGTCGCTGTCCAGGCACAGGTACGCTGTCTCCGGCGACGCCATCTGGGTCAGCATCCACCGCACCGGCTCATAGCTGGTGCCGCAGCAGGCCACGTAGCTGTGGCGCTGCCAGTCCGCCGAGTACAGGGTGAGGTAGGAGAGCAGGTCGATGGGGGCCTCGAAGATGTACAGTTCTCCATCCATCCCCAGGTGGTGAAAGCTGTATCGTGCGTCGCTGCCCTCCACATTGAGCTTAAAGGCTTTTCCCTGACTGTTGGTGCTGCGCTTCTGTGCATGACGTGGAACGCCGTGTTCGTCTGTCCCGACGAACACGGCGTTGTGATATTCCGCATCCTCATAGAGCGTTCCCGCCCGTGCGAAATGGGTGATGATATCCCGGTCGATGTGCCGCTGCTTCATGAGATAGGCATATACGCGGCGCATACTGTGATGGACGGGAGGCAGCGCAAAGGATTTGGGTGGTTCCGATTTTCTTTCCTTTGCCGGACGAAATGCCTGTCCCTGCTCCCCATTCAACAGTTTCGTGACCGCCTCCTGGAAGGAGCAGCCCTCGTGCATCCGCACGAAATCGATGGCGTGGCCTCCTTGTCTGGTCTCGTGATCGAACCACTCGCTGCCGCGGATCGTGACGCTATGGTCTGAGGCAAGCCGCTTGTCATGGCCGGAGGGGATCAGCCTCTCCCCTCTCCGAAGCAGGAAGTCCTCCAGATCCACCGTGTTGGCCTGGTGCTTCTGTTCGTCGGTGAAGGGGATATATTCGTTCATGATCGTGTCACCTCCAGAAAAGAGGCACCCGCTCTCCGGCAGGAGAACGGGTGCCTAAAAACGAATGAAATTTATATTGGGAAATTATTTTGCTTCCCCTAACTTTTGGATCAGGCCTTTCAGAAGCGGGACGTAAATGGCTCGGATGATCCCGAACACCGCCGTGGCTGTCGCCCCATCATAGATGTGAGAGGTCTCATTGCGGGCATCCAGAAGCTGGAGCCAGCCCTCCTCGTGATCCAGGATGCCATCTGCGAACGCCTGTTTCATCACGGACTTCGGGCTGTTGATCTCCGTGTACCCCTGATTCAGCAGATATTCCCGCAGGGTCTTCCAGGCCAGCTCCGCACAGAACTCAAACCTTTGGATGACACCGTCCCGGATGGAATCCAGACCGAGCTTGTCATAGTCGGCAATGGCCTCATCCAAACGTTGAACGGCCTGGACCAGCTTTTCATACTTCTCCTGCATCTTGTCCATTAAGATCACACCATCCCGCTCAATATTGGCCAACAGTTTGGGGTCGGTCTGCTCTGTCACAAAAACCAGATCAAATTCCAAAAGGGTCGGCAGCTCATCCAGCTGTGACCGGAACGCGGGCAGGTCGTTCATAGGGACACCGTAGACCGCGATGTCGATATCACTGCGGGCGCGGTTGTCACCCCTGGCCCTGGAGCCAAACAGCGCCACACGCTCCGCATGGAACTTCCGTCCAATCGCGGCGATCCTTCGATATAGGTTTTCCATGGCTCCATCCATCAGACAGCCCCCAAATCAATCAGATGAACCGTTTCGGCTGACACCAGTATAATCAATATCCGGTTCACTGTCCAGTGAAAATCCATAGCCGCTCTACAGACAGCGGAAGGTATTGCCCAAATGAACAGATCCTGTTTTCGATGACAACCGCCTCACCGCTCGTTGGCAATCTCTGGCAGCCCCCTGTGAGGAGTTGACGACGCCTGTTTTCGATACGCCCCATAGCGATTCGGTGAAGCCTTCCCAAACTCCACGCAGGTACCGTCACCATATTCCAGATACACGATTCTGGTTTTAGGATCGAACATGGCAATCGGCTGTCCCAGGATCCGTTTCTTTTTAAGCGCCATTGCCACGGCCAGTCTGGCTCTTTGAACGATCACTCCGTCATCTGGTACAGGTCTGTTTTTCACGAAAATTCCCCCAGGTATCTCTATACGGATTACTCCGCCCAGTTTTCAATCTCCAGGTCCGGCACCCGCTCAAATTCCCGGACGTTATTTGTCACAAGGATCAGATCCTCTGCTCTGGCATGTCCGGCGATCAGCATATCCAGGGGGCCAATGGGAGTTCCCTTGCGCTGCAGTTCCGCCCGAATCGCGCCGTATTCAGATGCCGCGGCCGCGCCGAATGGCAGGATACTCAGCGGTGCCAAAAAGCGGATCAGCGCCTGCTCATTTTTCAGCGGGTCAGAACTGTGCTTCATCCCATACTCCAGTTCGGCAAGCGTGATGGATGAGATGCACAGCCCCATGTCCAGCGCCTTTTGGAATCGCTGCAGGACCTTCTCGGGCTTTTTCTTCATCGTATAGATGCAGATATTGGTGTCCAGCATATACGTCATAGGGAGTCTCTATCCTCCTGCACGCCCTGATCCCGTCCGTTTTCAAAGACATCACCGGTGAATCCGTTCAGGCCATCCAGAAAGGTCTGCCACAAAGACTCCTTAGGAACCAGAAGCACTGCGTCACCTAACTGCTGCACCACCACCTCATCGACATTGAAACGGAATTTCTTGGGCAGCCGCACGGCCTGACTTCTGCCTGTCTCAAAAATCTTTGCTGTCTCCATGATGACACACCTCCTTATTTAGTATATACCATGATATATATTTTTAGTCAAGAGGGGTACCTGTCTCACTTCAACCTAATCTCCTCATTCTCGTGGTCGTCCGGCTTGTGGCCCATGGCCAGCCGCCGCTCCCGGAGCTGCTGCCGGCGCTTGCGGTCGATCTGCAGGCCGCGGTGCATGGCGTCTGTCCTGCAGTTGTCCTCGAAGATCCGGCTCATGTGGTAGAGTAGCCTTGAGACTGCCCGCGCTGCCGGAAGCAGGCTGTGCTCCGGCGATGGCTGGGTATTGAGATCCATGTGTTCCGCATCATGTGTTGCGTTTCCTTCCGCCTCCCGGAAGCCATCCATTCCATGAGCATATTTGTCTACGGCACCCAACACCATGTCAGCCGCCGGTTGGGGCAGGTCCATGTCACTCCCTCGCTCCGGATCTTCTGCGATACTTACTTCTTGTTGACACAGCTGCAGCGCTTCCCGGATCACCATGTTGCGCACCGGCTTGAACTCTTTCTTCTTGGACAGGGGCAATCGCTCTGGCGGGTTCTCCGAGTAGGTCCGGCAGATTGTCTCCCGCATCTCATTCCAGAGATCATAGGCTTTTGCCACTCGCTCATCAGCAGCCAGCACATCCACGATCTCGTCCACCATCAGCTTCACCTCCGGCGGCAGGTAGCCGTAGACTTTCTTCCCTTTGACCGTCTGCAATCGCCGGGCCAGTTCCACCATCTGCTGTTCCAGCTTGGGATTCTCCAGGGGTCCCTCCCGCATCTGCCGGATCAGCTCCCGCATGGCTTCCGCCGCATCCTGCTGTAGCTGGTTGCGGTACGCCGTCTTCTGTTCATAGACGTGCATCAGGTCCTGCTGGAAGATCCGCCGGGCGAAGGCGGACTTCACCTGCTGGATGCCGTCTTTGGTGAGATACCCCTCCTTGGGGTCCGTGGAGAAGATCGCCATGTGGATGTGGACGCTTTTTTCCTTCCTGTGGAAGGCGGCGTACCACCGCAGGTGGTCCGGATGGATCTTGTAGCCCTTGGCGATGTCGCAGAGGCAGGCATTCACCAGTGCCCGCCAGTTCTCCGCACTGTCATAGCCCAGCCGCTCCGCGTCCTGCCGGCGGATGGCCACCACCGGCGTCCACACGTTGCCGGTGTGCTCCGCCACCTCCCGGACCGCCTGGGCCAGGTTCTCCACCTTGCCCCCGCTGGTCCAGAGGCCGTGCTCTCCCCGCAGCTCCACACCGGGGCGGTGGGACATGTAGTCCAGGTAGTTCTCCCGCTGGCTCATGGGGTCCACGAAATTCTCCCGGGCCTGCTGGATGAACTCCGAGGCAGACAGCTGCGTTGGTTTTTTCAGATAGTCCTCATATTCCAGCAGCTCCTTCGCGTCCGGGAAGGAGCGCAGCAGCCGCCGGATGTAGACCTGCTGTTTTTTCGTGGCTGGCAGATCGTCCGGCTCCTCCCGGAGCACTTCCACGCCAGGCCGGGTGGCGAAGTACCGCATGAGGTTCGCCATTTTTGCATTGCTGCCTCCGCCCTTGAGATACGGTGACATGAAACGGAGCCTGCTCATACATCGAACAGGTCATCCGGTTCATCCGGGAAGCGGCGCTGTTGGTCCAGCGCGGCGTCGAAGCTGATCTGGCCGTTGGTGCGCCGCACCTCGTCCACCGCGTAGGCCCGCAGCTCCCTGCGGTTGATGGGGTCCGCCCGGAAGTGAGCGGCGATGGTGTGGCCCATCATGTTCAGCTCCACGCACCACTTGAAGATCAAGGTACGCAGGCGGTTGTGGCTGTCCGCCACAATCCCCTGGAGGGTGTCCACCAGAGTGCGGGAGAGAAACACCGACGTGTCCTCTGCCGCCAGATATCCCATGTAGAACCGGAGGGCCTTGTTAACGAACTCACTGCGGTTCTTGCAGTTGTCCGCTGCCAGCCACCCATCCATACGGCTCATGACACCAGCATCCATCCAGACAACAGTCCGCTTGATTTGATTCTCTGGCAAAATTGCCGCCTCCTCTCCAAAAGGCCTTCAACGCCCTGTCACACGGGCGATAGAGGCCCAAACGTGCACCCAAAACCGGAAAAGCGGCCATTCAGGTGCACCCAGTCCAAAGCTCTGAAAGCCCCGCCCTGCGGGGCTTTGTGGGTGGGAGGTGGTCGCGCACGACCACCTCCCTTTATCCTCGTACTTTTTTCGGTCAACTCCTGATTTCCCGCCCCGGCAGGGGGCAAACCCCTGTAAATCTGGTTCGTGCATGCTCCCTCTTCCGGGCACCGGGAACAGTCCGCCGCTCCGCTGGGCACACGGCCTCAACACGCCTCTGTGGGAGGTAGGCAGGGGTACGGATGCCACCCCGCCATCAAAAGGGCGGCACAGGGGCAACAGGGGCGGAATCGCCTGACAGGGGCGGCCCGGGACGTTCACATTTGGGGACGCAGCTCCTGTGATGGCTCCCCCGAAAGCTGTTCCTGCCGGTAGTCGTCCAGGGACATCCCGGTCTGCGTCTGGCAGTAGTCCTCCATCTTTTCCCGGAGCAGGCGCAGTTCCACGGTGTTCAGCGGATAGGAGAACTCGAACTCATGGCCGTCGCCGCAGATGAGTACGACCGTCAGGACCTTCTCAGGCTCTCCGGTCTCCAGATCGAAATTGGCGTAGACATTAAGCCAATCGTCGTTGGACTCCGAGGCCACATGGGTCCCGAACACCGCGTCCGGATCGAAGGTGACAGGCACATAGAAGGACATCTTTCCGCTGCACTCGGAGATGTCACCCTCGAAAAAGACCTGCTCCAGATCCAGACGGCGGTTCTCTCTTTTGAGTTCGGGCGGCCGTTTGCCCGCCTGACAAATCTCCTCCGCATAGAGATCATTTAGTGTTTTCCCATATCGCTTTTGGCAGTGGGCCTCCATCTCCGATTTCAGAAGTTTCTGTTCCCCTGGGGTGAGATCATAGCGGAAGGCTCTCTCCCACAGCCCATGATTCCGGTACAGCCTGAGGGACACATGGTCCTGGATCTCCTGCCGTGCCGCGTCGTAGCTGATAGAAAGATCGAGCCAAGTGCCGGGTTCATCGTGCCTGACCTCCGGGCCGAACACTTCCATCTGAACTGCATCGCTGGCACACTCCACCCGAAAGTTCAGCCGCCGCCCCCTGTGTCCCGGCCTGTTTGGAAAGAGAAGATCTCCTGGCTGAAGTTCCCGCTGGGCCCTCTGCAGGGGCGTGCTGGGCCCCTGGTCAAAACATTCATTTTCCACCAACTGTTCCATCAATTTGTTCAAGCGCTCTGCCCGGGTGCAGTGTTTTTCGCAGAGTGCGGCATCAACGGCGGCGTACACGTCCTGAAACCAGTAGCTCGTCCAGTCGTCCAGGAGGAGGTCAACAGTTGCGAGCATTTGCCTGTCGAAATCCAGATCGAATACCTCGGCAACATGCCCTGTGGTTCTCAACCGCTCCTGTGCCAACAGGTCAAACCGCTCCGGCGAGATCTCATAACCTCCGCGAATCTTCTGGGCAAAGGCGCTGGCTCTGCCCCCACTTTCCCCCAGGCACTGGTGCAGGAGAGAGGCCGTTTCCAGAATATCTTGTGGGAATTCTGTCGCCATGCATTGGCATTTCCCGCCCTCCCATAAGCGAAATACGGAGAAAGATTTTTGGGTCTCCTGTTTCTGCTGGGCCTTCTGCACCTCCTGCCAGATGACCGCATCGATGGCCTTCATCTGATCTGCAGGCACCATCTCCCGGTACAGCTCCACCAAGTAGTCCTGCAGATAACTCTCAATGTTGGTGCCCTGTTTCTCCAATACCGCTTCCAACGCCTCCCACCGGCGTGCGTCCAATGACACTTCAGTGGAGTAGGAATTGCCCATCACTCCACCTCTTCCGCATGAACCGGATCGACCATGCGGACGGCCTTGCCAGATCTGGGGCGGGCCGGCTCCTCGGAACCTTCCCGGCTTTCGATGTACTCCCTGGTCTGGGCTGGCACAAATTTTTTGTAGAGACGGCCCATAAAATCGTCCAGCTCTGCCTCCAGAGAGGTGCTGTTCTTGCTCATGTAGAACTGGACCGCCTTCAGCTTTTCCTGCTCGAATGAGATCGTGATTGTCGCTTTTTTCATGAAATGATCCCCCCTCAAAAAACTTCTGATCCGCTATCGCCCGCTGTGGGCAGCACCACAATATCTGTACAACATTTTCTATGATGCCTATCTCCCCCTCCGCAGTTTACAGTTTTAACTCCGGCCCCCTGGCCTGGCAGCAGCGCAGGGTTGGCTCCAAAGGCTTCCGTCAGCTCCTCATAGATGCGCTCCGTATCCCATGCTCCCGCACTGGACAGCCGACCAGCAATTTCCTGCAGCGTGCGCTCATCGGCAAGCATTTTGTCGCCGGAGACCGCCCAGGCCCAGGCCACGGAGGTCTCCTGTTCGAACCGAATATAGTCCATAATGTCCTGATAAGCATCGCCGATCTCCGGCACATAGCGGTGCTGGAGCTGAAAACTCATGGCACCGATTTCCTGATTGGTCAGTCCCAATTCCTGGTGAAGCAGCTGGTAGACGCTCCCGTCATGCTCCGCGAGGAAAGAGACGAGCCTGTTCTGGAGTTTTTCTGACGTGGCGGACGGGAACCCCCCTTTCAACGCCTCCAGACCCGCCCGAAAACTGTCGGCCTGGTGGTCATACTCCACCCGTATCCGGTGACTGTCCAGGTCGATGACCACCCGCAGATCTGCCGGTCCGCCATGGCCGAGGTCGTGGCTTAGGGCCTCCGCTTCATCTGCCAATACCGGTCTGAGCCGGCTGCCGCTCTCGGTGGCGGCCTGCAACAGCGCCTCGGCGAAGCCTCTGCTCCTGTCTTCCGCAATGGAACCGGCCCGCGCCAGCAGGCCGTATAGATCTGGGATTTTCCCCTCACGCTCACATACGAAGGCGGTAGTATGCCCCTGCTCCACCACTTGATACAACACCGTTCCCCGGTCCGGCGCATGGGATGGAAGCGGTTCTCTCCGCGTCAGGTTTTTACAGAACTCCGGGTGGAACCCCACGTCGAAACTCTCGTCGGTCAGGGTTGCGTCCGCGATTTCCTGCCGCACTTTCATCTTCTCCAGCAGCAGATCGACGGTGCCGTTGCCCGCCTCCACCACCAGTCCCATTTGCTCATAGAGCTCGTCGAAGAAATAATCCCACCGGCCATCGGTGCTGTGTCCGATACCCTCCTGGGCGATTTTCTCTGCCGCTTCTTCCAGGATCGAATCAACAACGGACCGCGCTCCCGGCAGGTAGGCGAAGTGATGCCCGCGGTCATAGGCAAAGACGCCGTCCTCCCGTCCCTCGCACAGAACGAGGACGCCGCAGTAGACGCGGCCGCCGTCTTCCTGAAAATATTCGTACTTTGTTGCCATGCTTTTTGTGGTTTCAGGCTGCTCCAGAAAGGCCTAGAACGTCTCGTCAGGCCAGATCAATATGGCCTCGGCCTCGCAGGTGGAGAGGCGAAACGCGCCGGCCTTGGCCGGCAATTGCAGGGTCATGCGCATGGAAAGTTACTCCTCTGTCGGATGATTTGCAGGGATCAATAGCCGTATTGGATGTACGGGATCTCCAGCCAGGTAGTCCAGTTCCGGTCTGCCAGCTGGGTCTTGACCACACCGTAGTGGGTGCCCATGGCCTCGATGACCTCTCCGTTCCCGATGTATACGCCGATGTGGCCGCTCTTCCAGACGGCCAGGCCGGGGACCTCCGGGATGGTGCCGATGGGCCCCTTGACGGAGGCGTTGCGGTACATGGTGTCGGCACCGATGTCCGGCATTCCATTGGTGCCGTACTGGATGGTCATGGTGTCCGTGTCCAGCCAGCCGTAGCCCTTGATGAGCCCCACGCAGTCCGCCGTCCGGCCGCCCAGCCACTGGGCGCGGATGACGTCCTCGTAATTCCCCACGCCGTCCGGGTACTGTCGGAGCTTGGACTCCAGCAGAGACTCCGTCAGGACCTGCCCGAAGGTGCCCCAGACATATCCCCAGCCGGACTCCCAGGCGTGGGTGACGTATGCTGCCAGATCCTCTGCGTTTTTTGTGGCCGGTTGAGAGAAATCGGAGGCGTCCAGCTCTGTGATGCGGTCGCCGCCGTATTGGATATCTCCGATATAGCCGTCCGCAGCGCCGTAGGCGATCCGGTCATAGACCGCCTGTGCGTTGGCCGCCAGGTCGTTGGTGACGGGATACCCGGCCGCTGTCAGGTTGGCAAAGGCAGTCTCCTGATCCACCGGCACCGCCACTGTGTAGGTTTCCTCCGTGTAGATGGTCTCGCCGGTGTCCGGGTCCGTGCCGGCGGCCACCGTGCGGGTCCGCTCCTCGTAACGCACAAAGCAGTCCGCAAAATCTTGTGCCTCTGACACGGTGCGTTTCAGGTGCTCATCCCCGAAGCACAGGGAGAAGAACACCGCCTTGACCCAGTTCCCGTCCAGGCTTCCGTTCTCCATTTGATCGTTGATCTCTGCCGCCGCACCGTCCAGTTCTGCCAGGCAAGCCTGCATGGTATGCACCTGGGCGGCGTATTCCGCGGACATGGTGGACGGCACAACGCCGCCGTTGAACACCAGGTCCACGGCGGCGTTGTTGTGCTGGGTGGTGCCGGAGAGCAGGGACAATAGCAGCGCGGCGATGAGTATGAGGGGCGCAAAGACTGCGGAGGCAATCCAGCCCGCCGTCTTGCGTGCCCTCTCATCTGTCAGGGCAGCCAGGGCAAGTTTGGCGGCAGTTGCAGTGGGAAATGCCATCACTGTTCATCTCCCTTCCTCTGCCCGCCTGTTTGGATATTCATGTGCCACCCGCCGTTCCGAACTGTGCGTTTTTTAGGGTGGAACGATCATCCGCATGAGGACTCATCAACACATTCCCCCCATGGTTGGTCCGTCGCGCCGTACGGTATTCTTCTGCTCCGCCACGTATCCACACAACGTTTCCATCGCCGCTTCATACTCTGCGCTTTTGGGCTTCTTCTCTGCCCAAGTCCGGTATTCGTCAAAGTCGATCCCCCTGGTCCAGCACCAGCTGGGCGATATCGGGTGCCCCGTTGCTGATGCAGGCATACAGGGCGGCATAGTTATCCGGCCCCACCGGCATCCCATGCGCCAACAGCTGTTCCGCCATCCACTCCTGGTGCTGACCCGTGAGGGTGCGAAGGATGTCCGCTGCATGATCGCCTGGCCGGATGCCCTTGTCTACCAGTGTTACTGCGGCCTGAAGGTCCAGACTTGCCACGGCCTGGCGAAGCAGGGCCGAGGGTGCTGCGGCGATCTGTTCGGGCGTGCTTTTGTCGATCAGCTCTCTGGCCATACTCTTGCGGTTACAGGTGTAGGCGTACACCATGACTTCACCGGCGAGGGATGGCCGAGGTTCCGAGAGATGGCTCTTCGCCTCGTCCACCAGCGTCCGCACACGCTGACTGTCTCCCGTATCTACTGCCCGTTTACAGGCGGTCAGGTACGCCTCCGGTGAAAACCGCTCCACAGCCGACAGGAGCATCAGGACCATGTTGCCCCCAATCCTTCCGGGACGTCCCGACACTTCGATCAGCAGGTCATTCGCCCGATCCGGTACTCTCGGATAGAGTGAGCTGAACGTCTCAAATTCTCCGTCCCGGATCGCCAGCACCGCTTTATCATAGTCGTTGAGCTGGAGGGGCCGCCGGCCCACCTCGTCCATGTAGGCGGTGATACTTCCGGTCATCCGCCGCAGGATCTGTTCCGTCTGCGACATCGCCTGTTCCTGCCGCTCCCGCTGTTCCACCAGCGCATGGATCAGGGTGCGCTGTTCCGTGGGATTTAAGTGGAGGATCATTCCCTCCGGTTCCGGCTGTTCTCCCATACGAAGGTATCTGTCGTAGACTCCATGATCTCCATGGAACGCCTTGGTGATGGCGGAGGAGATCAAAAACATCCGGTCCAGATCCGTGCCGCTTTCACCCAGCGTCTTCCCAGTGACGAAACTCCGGATGACCGGCTGGTCGTTCTCGTACCACTTCAGGTACACGTCCAAATAAATTCCCTCGCTGCCGCCGTAGTCGGTGGTACAGAAGATGTCCGCGTCTTTGGGGATCTCTCGACCATTCTCCCACTCACGATCCATGAGAAAATACTCGTCAGGCAGATATCCCATGCCCTCTAGACGGTATTTCAGTTCCTCAAAGACCTCCTGTGCAACACGCTGTCCGGCATACTGCATCCGTCGAGGGTCTTCCGGGGATGCCGTCCATTGTTTCAGTTCAATCGGCTCCATTTTACTTCTCCTTTCCTCCTGTCATTTCGCATCTTGTTATCAAAATAAGCACTGTCCGCAAGGGAAGGAAGTCCTCCCACACAATTCATGTTCCACCTGCCGTTCCGAATAGCGCGGCCTTATAGGGCGGGGCGATCACCTGCAGGTGATACCGCTCGTTCCCGCATTTGTAGAGACAGAACCCCCGCTGGGGCTGGCGGATCAATTCATACTCCTCTGGCTCCAACTGGAGAAGGTCCATATAGAACCGTTTCTCGATAGTGCCGGCGTTAAACAGGAACTGATGGGTGGGGATAGCGAAGAGGGGCCGGGTCAGTTCCCGGACACCTGGCTGATCGAAATCCTCCAAATTTTGACTGGCCAGGATCAGGGCGGACTCCTTTTTCCGCACCCGCTTGAGGCAGTTGCGGATGTAGGTCACCGCCGTGGGGTTGGAGAGCCAGAGGTACAGCTCGTCGATGGCCGCTACCGTGTTTCCCGCGGTGAGGAGCTGGTCCGACATATAAGACAGGATGTTGAACAGCAGCGTATTCCGCAGGTTCTCCGCCACATCATCCAGCCCCTTCACACAGAACACCAGGAAGTGGTCGGAGGTGATGTTGGTGTGCCCATTGAAGAATCTGGCGTCGGCGCCTTTGCACATAGAGTGCAGGCCCAGCAGCAGGTCCCGCAGCATCTCCGGCGGGTACAGGGGCAGAGGTTCCTGCTCGTAGCTTTGATACGTCCGCTGGATCAGGTCATAGAGGTCTGCCATCACTGGGTAGTCCTTGGGACCGAGCTGCGAGAAGTCTGTATTATCTGAGATGCCCCATTGCTGGTAGAGCCGCTCGACCATCAGCTCCAACGTGTCAATGTGCGGGGTGTCGAATCCCTTGTAGACCCGGAAGATGTCCCGGAGGAAGGAGATGTGCTGGGCAAGGAGCGTACCGCGGAATGCCGGCGGCGCGTCCGGGTCCTCCAGCTCACTGCCGTCATCCCAGCGCCGGGGCTCCAGCAGGTTGATCCGGTACTGGCCGCTGAGCAGATCCAGAAAACAGCCGCCAAGGTGCCCGCAGAGGTCTTCCAGCTCACGCTCCGAGTCCAGGGCGATGGCATCTTTCCCATCCTCCCGCACATTGCACAGGAGGAGTTTCAGCAGGTAGGATTTCCCCTGCCCGGTGTTGCCCAGGATCAGGGCGCTTCCGTTGGTCTTATCCGGCGCCCTCCGGTCCAGGTCTACGATGATGTTGGAGCCGTACTTGTCCCTGCCGATGAAAAAGCCGTGAGGGTCCGTCTTGCCGGAGTAGCTTATGAAAAAGAGGTTGGCCGCGCTGGAGGCAGGGAGGACCCGCTCCGCAAAGGCTCCCAGAGTGTTTCGGCCAGCCGGGTTGGATGATAAAAAACCATCCCGCTGCCGCAGGAGCAGCGGGTCTGTGGTCAGTTTGCCGCGCAGGAGGATGGCGCTGACGCTGTCCCGCAGGCGCTGTAATTCCTCCATGGTCTTGGCGGTCAGCTCCAGGAATACAGAGGTATGCAGCAGGGGTTCACGATCTCGCCGCATCCCCAGGATCAGGGATGCGGTATCCTGGAGCTTTGCCTCCGCGGTGACGCTCTGCTTCATGTTGTTGATGTTGCTCCGCTCCATGCGGCTTTTGTTTGTCGCGGCATGAAGGATGGCTTCCTCTTCCGCAGCGGTCACCTTTCGGACGGCCAGATGCACGGTCACGCCCTCCAGCTCTCCCAGCTGCCGCAGCAATGCCTGTTCTTCGGTGGTGGGGGGATACCCCCGCAGCATCATGACAGTGCGGTAGGTGTTGCCAAAAACGGAATAATCCGTATTGAACAGGACGGCACCCGGTGCGATCAGGTCCAGGAAGTCTTTCGGCCGCTGGACTGTTGGCACTTTTGGTGCCGCCTTCTTCTTTTTCTTCTTAACCAAACGCAGTCACCGCCCTTTCGCCGTCCACACCCTCCAGAGACTCCGGGTCCGCATCGCGCAGGTAGTAGGATACCAGCAGCCGCTTCACGTCTTGCTCTTCCGCCAGGCGCACAGAGATACCGTGGTCACACAAGGCTTTCTCTTTCTGCCGCAGGCCGCTCTCGTCCAGGGCGGCCCGCTCCTCCATGCGAAGCACCAGAACAAATTCCCGGGATGAGGCGGAAGTGGCTTGGATTGCATCCAGATGCGCAATGTCCTTTTGGAGCAGTTCCCGGATCTTTGGAGTCGTTTCTTCCTCCAGCCGGGTCTGATAGTAAGCCTGATTCTTTTGGAAAGACACCCTGGAGTCCAGCGCCAGAACCTCTACCTGTTCCTCTGCCCGAAACAGGTTGCTTAGTGCCGTTACTCTCTGCCGGATTCCCTCTGCGGAGAGGACCGAGAGGTTATTCGGGTGGATCAGGAAGAACACCAGGCAGCCGCCCGACACAGCCACGCCATGGGGCATGACCTTCCGAAGGCCCATGAGCTGCCGGGTGGATTGACGCTGCTTCAGCTGCTTGCGCTCTTTCCATTTCTGAAACCACTTCAAGGCTCCAACCTCCATTCGTATTTTTGTTGCTGCAGGAACAGGAAGCAGGCCGCCCGGCGGAGGAAATCTAGGATGCTGGATCCGTCCACCTGAATGGAGAGGAAAGCGTAGAGAACGGTGACCACCAGCGGCGCCATGCCGATCCCATTGACCAGAGCCAGTACGGAGATGAGGGCGGCCACGCCGATGACGGCGATGTCCCGGAGAAGCCACAGCCACAGCATGGGCTTGGCCTTTAGGTTTTCGGGATAGATGTACATGGTTTTGATTCCCCCTTATAAATGCCAGCGCCGCTGGGATCTCTCCCGGCGGCGCTTCTTGTCTTTTCTGCTCTTGTAAAGTAAAAGGCCGCCACAGAGGGTGGCGGCTTTCTGCCCTATATGGATCAGTTCTACTGAAGAGAGGGGCAGAGGGGCGTCCATCAAACGTCTGAAACGGCGCGGCAAGCGCAGAATCCAGCAGGGCCTCATCTCGCAGGCCAGGTGATCCACCCGTCTCCCAAATTAACTCTTCATGCAGAAACAGGATCTGTCGTTTGTTCAGGCAGATCATTTGGCCAGCTCCTCATAGGCTTTGCGGTTCTTGGCAATGAGCCGGCGAGAGATGGCCCTGACGTCCTCATCTGTGGCCGTCTGCTCCTGCTCCGCCAGGGAGAATTCGATCACTAGGTAGCGGGGCACATTGTTTTTGAGAATGACCGCCTGTCCCTCCTGATCCACCATCCGGGCCACCTTGGAAAAGTTCTGGTTGGCCTCGCTGATGGAGATCATCTGATCCGTGTTGATCATCACGACAAACACCTCCTGCTCGTAAATAGAAACGGATGCTCTTCCTGTCCTTAGTATATCCAAAGAGTAGGATAAATTCAACCTAATTTTAGAAAGATTCCGTTTTTCCATCCAGGTCCTGAATGGCTATTTCCGTATAGGAGATCTTATACTGCTGTGGTGTTTCCATGGGCAAGGCGCTCCTTCATCCGGGCATCCACGTCCTCCTGGGAAAACACCCGGCCCTCACGGATGTCCGCTTCACTCTGTAAGAGTTTGGCACCGATCTCCTGGGCGGTCATCTCTTCCCATGTTTTCAGTGTCTGGCGGAAGGGCATCCCGCCGTCCCGCAAACTCTGTCGGGCGAAGATGCGGACTGCCTCGGCAAAGGAAGTCCCGAGATCGCGGTAGAGTGCCTCTACCTGCGCTCTGAGTTCACTGTCCATCCGAACCTGAAAGGTTCGATTCCATCGCCATTGCGATCCCCCTTTGTAGTACAATCGTACTCCATTACGAAGGGGATATCAAGCAGTCCCCGCAAAGGGAACGCCGCCAGCCTGACTGACGGCGCCCATGATCTGCCTGCCTTTTACTCCATTTGTTCTGTTGGTTTTGCAGAGAGTTCCTGATCGTCAGCCAGCGCCCGCTGGATGCAGTCCAGGAAGAAGGCTTTCTGTTTGATGTGGTGCCGATCAAGGTACGCTTTGAATTCTTCGAACAGGTCTGCCGGCACCTGGAAGGCCACGGTTCGGTTTTCTGTGTAGGTCATCTGTTTTTCCTCCTCTTTATGATAAAATGTGGTGATGAGTCAGGTCATGTACTCGCTCAAGGTTTTGCCGGCTGCCTCCTGCTCCTGCCGGACGCGGATATGCAGGGTAGCGGGGATTTGAGCACACAAGTTTCTTGTATCCTCCGCCATGGCGGCTTCCTCCTTCTCGTTTGGTAAAGCAAACATACTCCAATGGGGCATGTAAAGCCATACCCAAACCTACTAAAGAAAACATTGAAAACTAAGCACAAAGTCTAAACAAAATGGGTCGATAGTATGGGACTACTGGCTTCTTACGCAAAATTTATAGCAGTGTGAACTCTTTTCATGTATAATGGACCTATCGTGAAATATGGAGGATGCCAATATGACAAGATGCCGCTGGGTGGATCTGAACTCTGAAATATATATCCGTTATCACGACCAGGAGTGGGGCCAGCCGGAACATGACGACCGGAAACTCTTTGAGATGCTGATTCTGGAGGGCTTCCAGGCAGGGCTCTCCTGGCTGACGATCCTGAAAAAGCGGGAGGCATTCCACACCGCCTTTGACAACTTTGATCCCGCCGTGGTCGCCCAGTACAGCCCAGAGAAGGTGGAGTCCCTGATGGCAGATGCGAGGATCGTCCGCAACCGGCTCAAAATCCTGGCGGCCATTCAGAACGCCAAGGTGTTTCTTGCCATCCAAAAGGAGTTCGGCTCTTTTGACCGCTATCTCTGGGGCTTTACTGGAGGCAAGGTCATTTTGAATACGGACGATGTGTTTCATACCCACTCGGAGCTGTCCGACCGTATCTCCAAGGATTTGAAGCGCCGGGGTATGAAGTTCGTGGGCACCACCATTGTCTACTCATTCCTCCAGGCAGTGGGGGTGGTCAACGACCACGAGCTGGCCTGCTTTTGCCATCCAGAAACTTCGTGACTTGCAGACAACGGATCCTATTTCACCACCGCATTGGCAATGGTCCGGGTGGTGTTGACCGCTGCCTGGGCGGTGTAAACCGCGCTCATGATGTTAGCCCGGGTGGTGGTGTCCAGGCCGAAGGTGCCGGCGATCCGGGGCACCTCCCCGGCGGAGAGCATGAGCCCCAGCCCCAGCAGGGCGTGGTCTCGGAATACCATGAGCCCCGCCACCAGGATGGTGGACTGGAGGAACGCCGTCAGGCACAGGCCGATGACCTGCTTGATCCACTGGACGAAGCCGTCTATGTAGCCTCTGGGAATGCTGAACATATACAAACTCCCCACCGCAATCTGAATCAGCAGGATGCCGCCCCGCTTCAGATTGGCGAAGAACACCTTGATGACCGCATAGGCCATGAGGACGACACAGAACAGAATCATGATGGGGCTGGTCATGACCCCCAGGGCCAGGTTCAGCGGCGCATCCGCCATGTCTGTGATGCTGTCCACACCGCCCAGATCCTCCATGATTTCCTGCCCCACAGTCCCGATACTGGTCCCGTAGCCGGTGATTCCGGCGGCGAAGGTCCCCTGGAGGGAGACTGACAACGTGTACAGCCGGACAGGCACGGTGGTGAACAGGGACACGGCAAAGAAGCCCTTGATCACATCCAGAGCCGTCTGCTGCAGGTTGGCCCGGCCGCTGGCGTACTCGATGCCGCATTCAAAGGCCCGCACCACCAGGCTCACGGCGAATAGCGCCCAGGCCAGCCTGGAGAAAAACAGCACCACCGCCTGGACCCACTCCAGCTCGAACAGCTCCACGCCCATGTTCCCCATCTCGGCAAAGAAGTTGCCGAGAAAGCCCACCAGCTGGCCATAGAACCAGTCGATGAGATTGTCCATGACTGTGGACGCTACAAAGTCCCAGATAAACAATGAAAAATTCCCCCTAAAAACGGATGTTCCCTGCCGAAAGAAATCGTTCAACACATACGGGACGTCCCTGACAGGGGCAAAAAATAAAAGCGGACACAGTCTCTGTGTCCGCTTCTGAAATCCAGCAGGAATTACTGCCTGCGTCTTATCCCATTTGTTGGTCAAGCTCTCGTTTGGGTTCCGCTGTCTCTTTAAAGTCTTGTGAAATTTGCTGGTCCAGTCTCTGTAGAACGAATCCGCGGATCTTCCTGCATTCCCGCAGCGCGCAGTTCATGTCAGACTCATCCAGCTCCAAATGGGATGGATACCGCACCTGTACACCATAGGGGGTCAGTTCCACGCAGGCGTCTGCCAACTGCTCAAACTGCGGGTCCTGCTCCATACAGAGCTTGCAGAGCTGAATCAAATCATGTGTCTTGGGCGGCTCCATACCAAATTGCGCCAGTGTCCCTTTCAGCATTTTCTCAGCTGCCTGTTCACAGTGATAACAGATGATCTCCACAGGTACTGGACGCATTCCGAGTAAGTATTCCGCGGCGCCAAGGTCCATTTCCGCCAGGTCAAGCCATTCGCTGCTCCATGTCTCTTGGCTGCTCATACAGGACGACCCCCTCTCTTGCGATTTTTCGTTCCAGGGAGGGTTGTGCCTGCCTCTGCCGAAAGACCCCGGTATGATACACAATCACATCCAGCGGCGTGGCCTGGACCGTGAACAGGGCGCGGCGGATCTGTTTGACCGCATCTGCGGGGCGCAGTGCCGTATCAGAGACGAGGACACACAGATCATAGTCGCTCTCCCGACTCGGGGTGCCGTAGGCATAGGAGCCAAACAGGTATATTTTTTCAGTATCCACCGTTTCCGCAATGATTTGGCAGATATGGGATAATTCCTCTTTCGCTTTGGCCGTCATCCTCCGCACCTCCTCACTGAATTTATTATACCCTGCGGTGGGATATTAAGCAATCAGATTTTCATGATTCCCGAGCCGCCCACATTCCGGCAACCCAAGTTACCTCCCCATGGTCTGCTGGAACTGCTGCCCGGAATCCCAGGACGTATCCTGTGTCTCAACTTTTGCGGCCTGATAGGCGCCGGCAGCCTCTCCGCCAGACTCCATGTAGTCGATAGCCCTGGTAATGGCGTCCTGGTCCAGATGCTCCAGGAAAAAGCCGCTCTTTGCCAACGCTGGGAGATCCTCCAGCCGCCCGCCAAGAGACAGGTAGTCGGCAGCGTTTTGGATCTCCGTCGGAAGGATGACAGAGTGGACGTCATATAAACGTTGGGCGATTGCTGTCCCATGGCGGCGCTGCACATTCCGAAATGCCTGACAGATGTCATCCACTACTTTTGAATAGGGCTCTTCAAAATCTTCATTCAACTCGTATGCGGCTTGCAGCCACGCTCCAAAACCTCCCGCCTGGCCGCCAAGGGTTTGTTCCAGGGCGAAGAACTGACGGGCCCCCTCCGCCAGTTCCCCTGCAAACCACCTCCTATTTTCCAGGCGTGCCCGCTCTCCCGGGTTCATATCCATCTTCTGTGTCTGGGCCCTCTCCGAAAATTCCTCTCTCTGCATTGCCATTCTCCTCAACCTCCGATGATACCCCAGATGTAATTGGGGGCCAGCAAGACGAAAATCAGGCAGACGAACAGAATGGCCGGGCCCGATTGCGATAGGTAATCCTTTGATACCATCTCCAGATTTTCCCCCGCTTAGCACC
>ERZ894232.191-NODE-191-length-89055-cov-13.680101_pt1 | contig 89055 bp, 71 predicted proteins | sample MGYA00380296_ERZ894232 | MGnify/ENA primary metagenome ERZ894232 (study PRJEB32331, sample SAMN06328433) | human gut metagenome | biome: human gut microbiome; feature: stool | host: Homo sapiens | collected 2014-08-14 ...
GCAAGATTCAGGGGCGTTTTGCCGAACAGAAGATGCAGTTCCACTCGATGGAAAAAGGGTTCGTCCATGAAGGCGTTGACCCGCTCCAGAATTTCCGGCGCGGCGTAGGTGAGTTCCTGAAGGATGAAGTGATCCTCGCCGCCCACCAGAAGCAGGCCGTCGCGGTGGCCCAGAGGGTGGGCCAGAGGAGCGAGGTCCGGGCCCATGACCATGTCCCAGTTTTTCCACAATTGATCCAGGTGGGCGTGGCGCGGCTCGCGTCCTTTGGACGACAGCCAGCCCGCCAGAGCCTCGGCCAGGGGCAACGGAGCCGCCCGGCGTCGGGCCGGGGCGTCGGCGGGGGTAAAACGGGAATATCGGGGCATGGCTGCTTTCCTTATCTGCCTGTATCGTATTTTCCCGCATCCGTACAGCGTCGGCGTGATGGAGCTCGGCCCCGGCGCTTCCGGAGTCCCTTGACAGTCCGGAGAAAAGAGAGCCGCGGCCATAGCCCGTTTCCGTCACGGGTGATATAGTCTTATTGTATTGATATAATTTAGTAAAATAAAAAATAAAGAAAAAAGAAAGATGTTCCGGCAAGGTTTCGCTTACTTTACCAGGGCGTTAGCCACGCCATGCGGTTTTCGGGGGGATGGATTTTTGCCTCCGGCAAAGGTACACTATCTGTCTCACGCCACAGCGGGGTAGCTCTTCGACCCCTTTTTTACAACGCCCTGGCGCCGGTGGCGCCGCGGGCTCTGTTGCCCCGACCGGGGCATGGGAACGCAGTATGATCGACATGCCTGACAATTTGCCGAGTCCTCCCCTGTCGTCCAACGCGGAGACAGTCCTGTCCAAGCGTTATTACCGCAAGGGGCCGGACGGCAAACCGCTGGAGGACGCCCGCGCTCTGTTCTGGCGCGTGTCTTCGGCCATCGCCCAGGAAGAGGCCAAGTACGACGCTTCCACTTGGAAGGAAGAAGACCTGGCCCGCGCCTTTTACGATCTCCTCAGCCAGGGTGTGTTTTTGCCCAATTCACCCACGCTGATGAACGCCGGGTGCGAACTGGGGCAGCTTTCGGCCTGCTTCGTCCTGCCGGTGGGCGACTCCATTGAGGAAATTTTCGACGCCGTAAAGTACGCGGCCATGATCCACAAATCCGGCGGCGGCACGGGGTTTTCCTTTTCGCGCCTGCGGCCCAAGGATTCGCGCGTGGGCTCCACCGGCGGCGTGGCGTCGGGGCCGGTGTCCTTTTTGCGCATCTTCAACACGGCCACCGAGCAGATCAAGCAGGGCGGCACCCGGCGCGGCGCCAACATGGGCATTCTGCGGGTGGACCACCCCGATATTCTCGACTTCATCCGGGCCAAGGAAAAAGAAGGGGAATTCAATAACTTCAATTTGTCCGTGGGCCTGACCGAAGCGTTTATGGAAGCCGTGGACGCGGATTCCGAATATCCCCTGCTGGACCCTCATTCCCGGGAGGAATGCGGCCGCCTCAAGGCGCGCGAGGTGTTCGATCTGCTGGTTCACAAGGCCTGGGCCAGCGGCGATCCGGGCATTGTTTTTCTGGACCGCATCAACCGCGACAACCCCACCCCGGCCCAAGGGGAGATCGAGTCCACCAATCCCTGCGGCGAACAGCCGCTTTTGCCTTATGAGGCGTGCAACCTGGGCTCCATCAACCTGGCCCGGTTCGTGCAACCGGCGCGCCGGGCGGACGACGCCGCCCGCGAGGGCGTGGACTGGCAGGCCCTGCGCCGTGTCATCCACCTGGCCGTGCGTTTTCTGGACAACGTCATCGACGCCTCGCGTTTTCCGCTGGATCTGATCACCGAGCGGGTGCGTTCCAACCGCAAGATCGGTCTGGGCGTCATGGGATGGGCGGACATGCTCTTCCAACTGGGCGTGGCCTACAACAGTCAGGAAGCTCTGGACCTGGCCGAGGACGTGATGCGCTTTGTGCAGGAAGAAGGCCGGGCCGCTTCCATCCAACTGGCCGAAGAGCGCGGCCCCTTTCCCACCTTCGGGGAATCGCTGTACGCCCTCAAGGGGATGAAGCCTCAGCGCAACGCCACCGTCACCACCATCGCCCCCACGGGCACCCTGTCCATTATCGGCGGCTGCTCGTCCGGAGTGGAGCCGCTTTTTGCCCTGTGCTTCGCCCGCAACGTCATGGACGGCGAACGGCTGGTGGAAGTGAACCCCTATTTTGAAGCAGCTCTGCTCTCCACCAACGACCATACGCCCGAACTCATGGAGGCGGTGGCCGCCTGCGGCAGCATTCAGGACATGGATTTCCTGCCCGCCGAATTGCGCCGGGTCTTCGTCACGGCCATGGATATTTCGGCCGAGGCCCATCTGCGCATGCAGGCCGCTTTTCAGAAATACACGGACAACGCCGTTTCCAAAACGGTCAATCTGGCAAATAACGCCACGGTGGAGGATATAGAGCATATCTACCGCCTTGCCTACGAGCTGGACTGCAAAGGCGTGACCGTATACCGCGACGGCTGCAAATCCATGCAGGTGCTGACCACCGGCGGAACCGACAAAAAGGCCGAAGCCGGGCACGCCAGCGTGGTGCGTCAGCGGCCCGACGTGGTGGAGGGCTTTACCCAGAAGGTGCAGACCGGACTGGGCGTATTGTACCTGACGGTCAACGAAGTGGACGGACAACCCTTTGAGGTGTTCGCCACCATCGGCAAGTCCGGCCGTTCCATCACGGCCAAGGCCGAGGCCATCGGCCGCCTGGTTTCTCTTTGCTTCCGTTCGGGCGTGGCCGTGCGCGACGTGGTGGCCCAGCTCAAGGGCATTGGCGGCGAGCACCCGGTGTTCCAGAAGAAGGGCATTTTGCTGTCCATCCCCGACGCCATCGCCTGGGTGCTGGAAAATCGCTATCTCAAGGGAAGCCAGCCCGTTCCGGCAAGTTCCGGCCAGGACCTGCAGAACCCCGCCTGCCCCGAATGCGGCGCGGAAATGCAGTTTCAGGAAGGTTGCCACATATGCCAGAACTGCGGCTACAGCCGCTGCGGCTAGTCTTTCACAAGCGTTTGCGCACGGTCCGGACGCGTCCGGATCGTTGCGCCGTTGAAATGCTCTGAGCGTCGGATTGTTTTCAGCCCGCCCCGGTTTGCCGCCGGGGCGGGCTTTCACATGTTCGGAGCGGTCGGGGCGATGTCGGCGGCGGAAATGCAAAAGCCCCCGCGAACGCGGGGGCTTTTGCATCGGTGAACGGGGAAGGGGCGCTAGTTGCCCGCGCCGCAGCACTTTTTATATTTTTTGCCGCTGCCGCAGGGGCAGGGATCGTTGCGGCCCACCTTGGGCTGCTCGGATTCGATATGGTGCGCGGCGGGCCTGCTCCGCCCCATGGGCGCACTGGCCGCCGGATTTTCTTTGTGCCGGAAGGCGGCGGGCGTTTCCGCCGGAGCGGTCGGCTCCGCGGAGGGGGCAGCCTCCGGCGCGGGGGCCGGGGAAGCGGCGGAGCTTTCTTCCGCCCGGCCGTCGCTCGGGACCGCGGCGTCGGATTCCGCGCCTTCGGGCGTTTCGGCGGGAGCGGCTTCCTGCGGCTGCTGCACGCGCACCCGGGTCAGGGCGCGAAGCGCGCCTTCACGGATGCGGAACACCAGCTCCTGGAACATGGCGAAGCCTTCCTTCTTGTATTCCAGCTTGGGATCGCGTTGGCCGTAGCCGCGCAGGCCTATGCCCTCGCGCAGGTGGTCCATGCTGCGCAGATGGTCTTTCCAGTTGCGGTCCAGTTCTTCCAGCAGGAAATAGCGCAGCACGTCCTCGTAGATGGGACCGGCATCCTGGCGCAGGATGGCGAAAATGCTCGTCACGGCCTCGCGCGCGGCTTCCCTGGACGGCGGCTCCGAGTCGGGCGTCAGGTCGGGCAGGACGCGCGCGATGTTGAGCACGTCGAGCAGACGGGCCATGACCTGAGCGTTGATCGAGGCGTCGGTCCCGTGTTTGTCGGCTTCCAGGGGGGCGTAGATGTCGTCCAGCAACTCGTCGAGGAATTCGTACAGGACGGGTTCGATGGCGGGCTGCATCATGAGGTCGCGGCGCAGGCCGTAGATGACCTCGCGCTGTTGGTTCATGACGTTGTCGTAGTCGAGCAGGGTTTTGCGGATTTCAAAGTTGTGGCCTTCCACCCGCTTCTGGGCGTTTTCAATGGCTCTGGACACCATTTTGTTTTCAATGGGTTCGCCCTCGACCATGCCCAGTTTTTCCATCAGGCCGGAAATGCGTTCCGACCCGAAGATGCGCATCAGGTTGTCCTCCAGGGACAGGTAGAACCGGGACGAACCCGGGTCGCCCTGGCGGCCGGAACGGCCGCGCAACTGGTTGTCGATGCGGCGGCTTTCGTGGCGTTCGGTGCCCAGGATATGCAGGCCGCCCAGTTCCTGCACGCCTTCGCCCAACACGATGTCCGTGCCGCGGCCCGCCATGTTGGTGGCGATGGTCACCCGGCCCGCCTGCCCGGCCTGGGCCACGATTTCGGCTTCCTGGGCGTGGTGTTTGGCGTTGAGCACGTTGTGGGGCACGCCCTCTTTTTTGAGCATGGAGGACAAAAGTTCCGAAGTCTCAATGGAAATGGTGCCCACCAGCACGGGCTGGCCCTTGGCGTGCAGGTCGCGGATGGCCTGAACGATGGCGTTGTATTTTTCGCGCTGGGTGCGGTAGATGAGGTCGGGGTAGTCCTTGCGGATCATGGGCTTGTTGGTGGGAACCGTGATGGTTTCCAGCCCGTAGATTTGGGTGAATTCCACGGCTTCGGTCTGGGCCGTGCCGGTCATGCCCGACAGCTTGTCGTACATGCGGAAATAGTTTTGGAAGGTGATGCTGGCCAGGGTCTGGTTTTCGGCCTCGATTTTGACGTGTTCCTTGGCTTCCAGGGCCTGGTGCAGCCCGTCGCCGAAACGGCGGCCCGGCATCAGGCGGCCGGTGAACTCGTCCACGATGAGCACCTTGCCTTCTTCGTTCACGATGTAGTCTACGTCGCGCCGATAGGCGTGGTGGGCGCGCAGAGATTGAAGGATGTGGTGCTGCAAGGTGATGCTGGCCGGATCGAACAGGTTGTCGACGCTGAGGATACGCTCGCACTGGGCCACGCCTTCCTCGGTGAGCATGGCGGTGCGGGCCTTTTCGTCCACGGTGAAGTGGACTTCGGGTTGCAGGCGGCGGACCACCTCGTCCATCTGACGGTACAGGCCCGTGGATTCGTCGCTGGCCCCGGAAATGATCAGCGGGGTGCGGGCCTCGTCGATGAGGATGGAGTCCACTTCGTCCACGATGGCGAAATTATGCCCGCGCTGCACCAACTGGTTGGCGTAGAATTTCATGTTGTCGCGCAGGTAGTCGAAGCCGAATTCGTTGTTGGTGCCGTAAGTGATGTCGGCGTTATAGGCTTCCTTGCGCTGTTCGTCGGACAGGCCGTGAACGATGATGCCGGTGGTCAGGCCCAGGGCGTTGTACAACTGCCCCATCCACTCGGCGTCGCGGCGGGCCAGGTAGTCGTTGACCGTGACCACGTGCACGCCCTTGCCGGACAAAGCGTTGAGCACCACGGGCAGGGTGGCGACCAGGGTCTTGCCTTCGCCGGTTTTCATTTCGGCTATTTTACCCTGGTGGAGCACCATGCCCCCCAGAAGCTGCACATCGTAGTGGCGCATCCCCAGTATGCGGCGCGAGGCCTCGCGCACCAGGGCGAACACCGGGGGCAGCAGTTCATCGAGACGGCGGCCGTTCTGCGCCTCTTCCCGGTATTGAGCCAGGCGCGGGGCAAGCTGGTCGTCGGCCAGGGCTTCCATTTCCGGCCCCAGGTCGTTGCAGCGGCGCAGCATGGGGCGCAGAGATTTCAGGTAGCGCTGGTTGCGGGTGCCGAATATTTTGCCCATCAGAAGATTGATCATGGGGTGTCTCCATAGTGATTATGCGAAGCTTCTACCATAAGACATGCAGTCCCGTTTGGCAAACCGGAGCGGGGCGTTGGAGCGGGTTGCCGTTGAAAACGGCAAGCGTTCCGTCGGCCGCCCGCGTCAGCCTGAAAAACGCGCTTTTCAGACGAAATGGCGGCAGCGCCGCTTTTGAAATCGGACAATTTCAAAAGCAAAATGCCCTAGAGGCGGCGGCCGGAGGCCGGGCCGTCTTCGGGGCGGGCCCCCGCGCGGGCTTCGACAAAGGTCGCGAAGCGCTCGAAGGGCAGGGCCGGACTGTACAAATATCCCTGGTACAGGGTGACGCCTATGTTTTCGAGACGGCGGCGCACGTCCTCGGTTTCCACATATTCGGCCAGCACGGCGAAGCGCAGGGCCTCGGCCAGAGACACGATGGAAACGATGATTTCGCGGCTGCGCGGATTGGTCAGGTCGCGCACCAGCGCCCCGTCCAGCTTGACCATGTCGAATTCATTGTCCTGAAGATACTTGAGCGAGGTATGGCCCATGGAAAAGTCGTCGATGACCAGGCGAAAGCCGAGGGCCCTGTATGATTTGAGCAGGGCGGAGCTTTCGCCGGTGAACAGCAGCGAGGTCTGTTCGGTGATTTCGATAAGCAGATCTTCGGGCCGCAACGCTCCTTCCGCTATTTTGCTCCGCAGATGGTCGAGAAAAGCGGCGTCGTACAGGGTGGACGGAGTCAGGTTGACGCAGGTTTTGGCGGGCAGCCCCCGTTCCCGCAGGGCCGCGGCGTGGCGACCCGCCTCGGTGAACACCCATCGCTCCAGTTCGCCCAGGCGTTTGCTTTCTTCGGCCAGTTGCACCACCAGGGGCGGGGCGACGAAGCCGAATACCGGATGCGGCCAGCGCAACAGCGCTTCGGAGCCCACGCAGGAACCCGCGCTGTCGAACTGGGCCTGGTGATGGAGTTCCAGTTCGCCCCGGTTCAGGGCATGGCCCAGATCGGCGGCGAGCATCCGGGCCAGCACGCCCGGCGGCCCTTCGGCCCGCATCAGATCGGGGGGGAGGCCCCGTTCCTGGCGTTCGGCCAGCAGCTTGACCAGGGCCCGCATGCCGCGGGCGGCCTGGCGGTCTTTTTCCCGGTCCAGCAGCCGCACAAAGGGGCGATACACGGCCACGCCCACCAGCAGATTGAAGGCCTGGAGCAGGCTGCCCGCCACGGACCCGGTGGCCGCGTATCCTCCCAGCAGCACCGGCGTGGTCCAGGCCACGGCGTCGCCGGCGGGCGGCACCAGCCCCACGGACATGGCGAAGTAGGTGGTGAGGGTGCAGAGCAGCGGCGCCGCGAGAAAAGGAATCAGCAGGTAGCCGTTGAAGGCCACGGGCAGGCCGAAGATAACCAGTTCGTTGATGTTGAACAGCATGGGCCCCAGGGCCACGGCCATCAGTCGGCGGCTGCCCCGGTGGCGGCTGAAGGCCAGCACGGCCAGGAGCAGAGCCAGGGTGGAGCCGCTGCCGCCCAGGGCCACGAACACGTCGAAAAAGCTTTTGTTGAAGACGGCGGCGTCGGGCGCGAGCCCGGGGTGCGCGAATATGCTTTGAAACGCGCCTTCCAGCACGTTGGTCCCGTGCACGCCGAAAAACCACAGCAGATTGGTCATGAAGGCGTAAAGCAGGGCGCTGAACAACGAGGGACGCAGATGGCCGAAACAGGCTTCGGCCAGGCGGATGAACAGGTCCTGAAAACCGGACACGTCGAAGGCCAGCACCAGGCCCTCGTTGCCCAGGGCGAACAGGCCGATGGTCAGGAACGAGGGCAGCACGGCCCGGACGGCGTTGTTGAACGCGATGTCCGACCCTTCGGAGTAGAATACGGGCAGGCGTTTGCGGCGTTGGAAAAAGCGCATGCACAGCGAGGAGACGACAGCCGCGAAAATGGCGGTGAACATGCCGTTGATGCCCAGCGAGTCCAGGGAAAAGCGCTCGTCGCCGAAGCCGATCAGCAGAAAGAAACATACCAGGGAAGTAATGGGAGCCTGGGGAAGAAGAGCCTCGGGATGTTTGTCGGACTGGGCGTAACTGAAGCTGACCAGCAAGGTAAGGTACACCGACAGCAGGCCGAAAGTGGCGTACTGAAGGGCCAGAAGCAGGCGGGGCAGCAGCCCCCCGGCGAAAGCCTCCAGAAAATGCTGCCAGACCGGCAGGGGCAGAGAGCGCAGCATCAGGGAGAACGAGCCGAGCAGCACGATGGGCAGCATCATGACCAGGCCGGTTTTTATGGCCCGGACGACGACGTGACCCCGGCCTCCGTCGCGTGAAGCGGGGAAGAGCGGGAAGGGGCGCGTCGAACCGGCGTCCGGCTCGGAATCGTGACTGGTCATGGGCGCTCCGGAGCGGGTTCCGCTACATCAGGCGGAAGCTGTCTCCCAAATATACGGAGCGGGCCTGTTCGTCGTCCACGATTTCATCGGGGGTGCCGGTCAGGATAAGCCGCCCCTGGAACATGAGCGAGGCGCGATCGCAGATGGTCAGGGTTTCGCGCACGTTGTGGTCGGAGATCAGCACGCCTATGCCGCGCTCCTTGAGGCCGCGTATAAGTTGCTGAATGTCGCCCACGGCCAGGGGATCGATGCCCGCGAAAGGCTCGTCGAGCAGCACGAACAGCGGGTCGCGGATGAGGCAGCGGGCTATTTCCAGGCGACGGCGTTCGCCCCCGGACAGATAGGAGGCGTAGGAGTCGGCCAGGCGGGTGAGCCCGAACTCCTCCATGAGCAGATCGGCCCGCGCGCGTTGGGCTTTGCGGCTCAGCCCCACGTGTTCCAGAATGATCTGAAGGTTCTGACGCACGGTCAGGCGGCGGAACACCGAACTTTCCTGGGGCAGGTAACTGAGCCCGACGCGGGCCCGGCGATACAGGGGCCAGTCGCCTATGTCGCGGCCGTCCAGCAGCACCTTGCCGCCGCTGGGCTTGATGATGCCCGTCAGCATATAGAACGTGGTGGTTTTGCCCGCTCCGTTGGGGCCGAGCAGACCCACGATTTCGCCCTGGTTCATGGACAGGCTGACGTCGCGCACCACTTCTTTGGAGCCGAAGCGTTTGCACAGCGTTTCCCCGGCGAGGGTAGCCTTCATCAAAATTGCCTTTATGGTTTGATCCCCCTCGGGGGAAAAGTTCTGTTGATGGAACGACGAAGCCGATAACACTCTTTTCCGCAACCCCTCCCTTCAGGAAGGAGCAATCCGCGCGACACCTGTCCGTCGTCTGCGGAGTCGGTCGGCGGATGGGGCGACTGTGGATTGAAACACGTCATTGTCCCTTTTTGGAGCCGCCGGAGCTGAATACCGCCTGCACCCGTTTTTGGGGGCCGCCGTCCACTTCGCTGCGGTTTTCGTTCATGTAGTAGCGGATGCGTTGGCCGGTGATGGAGTTTTCGCCGTCGCGGATAACGGGGTTGCCCTCCAGCACCAGCAGAGCGTCGTCCACGGTGTAGGTGGCCTTTTCGGCCGTGCCGGTCTGGGTGTTGTAGCGGAAACGCACATTTTTTTCGGCCACGATGTGATCGAGATCGCCTGTTTCCAGCGCGGGTTGGTTGCCCGCCTGCGTCTTGTCGGCAGGCTGGTCCGCGCTTTTGAGGTACAGGGTGAGCACGGCGGACCACAGGCGGAAATCTTCGCGTTCCACTTCCACATTGCCCTGGAAGACCACCGTGTTTTTGTTGGTGTCGTAGGTCATGGCGTCCGACGTGATGTGGATGGGCAGATCGCCGGCCGCTCCGGCGGGATCGGTGGGCGCGGCGACGGTCGGAGCCGCCGTCAGGCCGCACAGAAGCGCAAGGCCGACCAGCGGAGCGAATAAAAAGTCGTGTTTCACCGGGGTATCTCCGTAAGCGCGTTCGCCGGGTCGGGGGTGGAAGAGGGCGCGGCGTCGCGGTTGGGGGCGGGAACCATGCCTCCGCCGGGCTCCGTCGGAAGGTCGGCGGGCACGGCCTCCGGCGTCGTCCGGGGCCGGGCGGAACGCGGCGTCCACACTACGTCCACGCCTTGTTCGCCGTCCAGAATATTCGTTGCGAGGCTCCAGCGCAAGACGCCCGCGCTGCCCGCCAGCACCGGACCGGCCAGTCGCGCGCCGTCCGGAAAGGTCAGAATGCGGGTGTCGTTGCGGAAGACGGCCACGGGGCCGGTCAACACCTCGTTCCGGTACTCGGCGCGCACGTTGCCTTCCATAGTCAACCGGGTGTTGTTGTCCTCCACCCGGCCGGTCTCGGCGGTGACCACCACCTGACGCTCTTCGGGCGGGACGTCGGCGTCGGAGGGGTCGCCCAGGGCGTAGCGGATGACGGGGTCGTTCACCTGGACCAAGCCCGACTCCTGGCGAAGGGTGGCCCAGTCGGCGTCCAAAGTCCATGATTCGCGTCCGGCCTCGCCCTGGGACAGGCGCACCCCGCGCACGGCCAGATCGATGGCTTCTTCCAGGCCGTCGGGCGGGTTGCGCAGCAGTTGATCCAGATCGGCCGACTTCGCCACCTCGGTCAGACGGGTCAGAGCCTGTTTGGCCCGCCAGCTTTGCCACGCCAGATAGCCCCCCCAGCAAACGGCGGCGACAAGGAGCGGAACCAGGAGCTTGGCGAGTAATTTTTTCATGCCCTTTCGCGGGCTCCGGCGGGGAGCGTGGTCCACAGTTCGGAGAGCTTCAACCCGTCATCCCGGGCGTTGAGCAAAAATTCCACGGCTTCGCGCACCGCGCCCCGGCCTCCCCGGGCCGCCGTCACGTACAGAGCGGCGTCCCGGACTTCGGCCGCCGCGTCGGCCACGGCCAGCGGCACGCCCACGGCCCGCATGGGATCGAGATCGATCCAATCGTCGCCCATATAGGCCATCTGGTCAAATTCCAGGCCCAGACGACGGCGTATGTCGTCCAGCGCGGGCAACTTGCTTTCATGCCCCGGATGGTATTCCGTTATGCCCAGTTGGGTCATGCGGGCGCGTACGCCGGGGTCGTCGCGGCCGGTGATGATCCCTATGCCCAGCCCCGCGCGCAACGCGGTCTTGATCCCGATGCCGTCGCGGGAGTGGAACGCCTTGAGCGCCATGCCGCTTCCGTCGAAGTACAGCCTGCCGTCGGTGCATACCCCGTCCACGTCCAGCACCAGAAAACGCACTTTGGCGGCCGCCTCCGTCGCGCCGGGGCGGCGGATCGCGCCGTCGGATTCAAAGGACATGGGGTGTGCTCCACAGGGCCGTCAGTTCGGCCAGAAGGCCCGGCAGCTTGTCCAGGGGCCAACTGTTGGGGCCGTCGCACAGGGCCTTGTCCGGGTTGGGGTGGGTTTCCATGAAAATTCCGTTGACTCCGGCCGCCGCCGCCGCGCGGGCCAGCACGGGCACAAAGCGGCGCTGCCCGCCGGACGATGAGCCCAGGCCCCCCGGCAACTGCACCGAATGGGTGGCGTCGAACACCACGGGCACGCCCAGCTCCTGCATGACGGGCAGCGAACGGTAATCCACCACCAGATTGTTGTAACCGAAACTGGTTCCGCGCTCGGTGAGCAGAATGCGCGGGTTGCCCGCTTTTTCGATTTTGTCTTTGACCGGCCCCATATCCCAGGGGGCCAGGAACTGCCCCTTTTTGACGTTGACGATGGCGCCGGTGGCCGCCGCCGCCAGCAGCAGATCGGTCTGACGGCTGAGAAAGGCCGGTATCTGCAGAATGTCGGCCACCTCGGCCACCGGGGCGGCCTGGTCGGGCAGATGGATGTCGGTGACCACGGGCAGGCCCGTGGCTTCCTTGATGCGGGCCAGCCAGTCCATGCCCTTGCTCAGGCCGGGGCCCCGGAAGCCCTGTCCCGAAGTGCGGTTGGCCTTGTCCCACGAACTTTTGAACACCGCCGTCAGGCCGACGGCGGCGGCCGCCTCTTTCACGGCGTGGGCCGTATCCAGGGCCAGAGCATAATCTTCCAGGGCGCAGGGCCCGGCCAGAATAAAGTGCTCGCCGCACAATCGGTCGTACAGAGAAAAGTCGGTCATGGTCGTCCTCAACGTAAAGGCGGCGCGGTCCGGGGTCAATTGTAAGCCCGTCGTATGCGCCGCCGGGTGGGAGCGTGGGGTATGGCCTGGGCCGCGAAGCGCACGGTCTTGCGCCAGAGCCGTTCGGGCGCGGAATAGATGCGCCGGTACAGGCGGGGTTTGTGCTCCTCGCGCGGGTATCGGGCGCGCAGGGCGTCGAATTCGTCTCCCCACAGCGCGCGGAACAATGCCTCGTTGCGCCGCACCAGGTCCTGGTTGCGGCGGCTGCCGAACGAGGCCTGCGCCTTGTGGTAAACGTACAGATTGTCGATGAGCACGGTTTTCCAGCCCGCGCGCCGGGCGCGCATGCCCAGATCGGTTTCCTCAAAGTAGCCGGGGGCGTAACGTTCGTCGAACAAACCCACCTGATCCAGCATGGTCCTGCGCATGCAAAAACAGAAACCGTCGGGCAGGATGACCGTGGGGTAGTCGGGCGGCCAGTCCCGAAGCAGGGCGTCCATGCGGTCCACGTCGGCGCCGCTCCAGCCCGGTTTCATGGGGATGGAGAACAGGCCGCAATGCGAGCCCACGGGCGAGGCCAGGCCGATGGTCGGGTCCGAGGCGAAGCAGGCCAGCACGCGGTCCGCAAAGCCTTCGGGAATGGCCGTGTCGCTGTTCAGCAACACCACGACGTCGCCGTCGGTTTCGGCCAGCCCCTGGTTGACGTTGAGCAGATAGCCCCGGTTTTCGGGCCGGGTCAGCAGGCGGACGACGGGGCGATCCGCCGTCCGTTTTTCCATGCGTCGGACAAAGGCCGTCAGCAGGGTTGCGGTTTCCGGCCCGGACGCGTCGTCCAGAATAAGCAACTCGCGGTTTTTCCCCGAAAAGTGTCGCTCCAGGCTGTCCAGGCAGACGGCCACGTCGTCCGGGGCGTTGTATACGGGAAGAACAACCGAAAGTTCCATAGCAATCCTTGCCGCGAAAACGTGCGCGGAGCGTTTTGCGCGGTTTTCAGTCTCCGCTCGGTCGGGCTCCGGCCCCGTCCACGCCCGCCCGGACGGCGGCCGCCCGGATGAATTCGCGGAACAGGGGATGGGCGTGCATGGGGCCGGACTTGAACTCGGGGTGGAACTGGCAGCCCAGGAACCAGGGATGGTCGGGCAATTCCACCATTTCCACCAAGCTGCCGTCGGGCGACAGACCGCTGAACACCATGCCGTGTTCGGCCAGCAGGTCTCTGTAGGCGTTGTTGAATTCGTAGCGGTGGCGGTGGCGTTCGGAAATTTCCGGCACGCGGTACGCCTCGTGGGCGCGGGTGTCCGGCGTCACCGCGCAGGGATAGGCGCCCAGGCGCATGGTGCCGCCCTTGGCGCTGCCCTCGTCGCGGGTTTCCACGGCCTGCTTGCGGAAGTCGAACCATTCGGTCATCAGGTAGATGAGCTTGTCCGGGGTCTGGGGATCGAATTCCTCGGAGTTTGCTTTGCTCAGCCCGGCCACGTGGCGGGCGAATTCGATGACCGCGCACTGCATGCCCAGGCAGATGCCGAAGAAGGGGATGTTGCGTTCGCGCGCGTAGCGGATGGCCTCGATCTTGCCCTCCACGCCCCGGTAGCCGAAGCCGCCCGGCACCAGGATGCCGTGACAGTCGCGGAAGTGATCGGCCGCGTTGGCCGCCGTGATTTCCTCGGAATTGACGTAGCGCAGGTCCACGGACACGCGGTTGGCCACCCCGGCGTGCACCAGGGCTTCATGCAGGCTCTTGTAGGCTTCCTTGAGGTCCACGTATTTGCCCACGATGGCGACGGTCACCCGGCCCACGGGGTGGTCGAAGTCGTAGATGAGTCTGCGCCAGGCCGTAAGGTCGGCGTTGCGCGCGGGCAGGCGCAGCATGATGGCCACTTTCTGGTCGAAGCCTTCGTCGTAGAACTTGAGCGGAACCTCATACACGTTTTTGACGTCCACCGAAGAGAACACCGCGTCTTCGTCCACGTTGCAGAACAGGGCGATCTTGCGCTTGACCTCGGCCGGGATGGGCTCCTCGCAGCGGCAGAGGATAATGTCGGGTTGAATGCCGATGGACAGCAATTCCTTGACGCTGTGTTGGGTGGGCTTGGTTTTGTGTTCGCCCGCCGAGCGCAGGTAGGGCACCAGGGTGAGGTGGATGTTCAGACAGTTGTCGCGGCCCATTTCGGACCGCAACTGGCGCATGGCCTCCAGAAAGGGCAGGCCCTCGATGTCGCCCACCGTGCCGCCGATTTCGATGATGGCCACGTCCGGCGGGTTGGCCGTATCGGCCAGACTGCGTACGGTACGCTTGATTTCGTCGGTGATGTGGGGGATCACCTGAACCGTGCCGCCCAGGTAGTCGCCCCGACGTTCCTTGTTGATCACGTTGAAGTAGATGCGGCCCGATGTGGTGTTGTTCTTCTGCGACATGGGCACGCCGAGATAGCGTTCGTAATGGCCCAGGTCGAGGTCGGTTTCCGCGCCGTCGTCGGTGACGAACACCTCGCCGTGCTGAAACGGGTTCATGGTGCCGGGGTCGACGTTGATGTAGGGGTCGAGCTTCTGGATGGTGACGGACAGGCCCCGGGCCTTGAGCAGAGCGCCCAGCGAGGCTGCGGCCAGTCCTTTGCCGAGGGAGGAAAGCACGCCGCCGGTGACGAAAATATACTTGGTTTTCATGCGGGACCTCGTGGGATCGAAGTGGGGCGCCGTTCGGGGCGAAGGGCACAAAAAGACAATTTCTTTCCATGCCATGAACGGCGACAAAAGGCACCCCATTGACGTATCGCGTCTTCCCCACCTATACTTTATCCCCCTTATAAAAGGAAGGGGCCTTTTTGTCCGAACTTGCGGAGCGCGCCCGGGACGACGATCCCCGCCCGCCGGAAGCGCCGGGTCATCGAGGCCCTTTTACCCGACCCCGACCGGGGGCTGCGGCAGGAAGTAAAAGGAGCGCTCATGGCCAAGGTTCATGTTCTGGTGTTCACCGGCTACGGCATCAACAGCCACGAAGAAACCGCCCACGCCGCCCGTCTGGCCGGGGCCGATCGCGCGGATGTGATCCATTTTTCCGACGTGGCGGCCGGGGAAGTGCGCCTGGATGATTACCAGATGCTGGCTTTCCCCGGCGGCTTCCTCGACGGCGACGACCTGGGCGCGGCCCAGGCGGCGGCCCAGCGCTGGCGTCACATGCGCGACGCGGCGGGCGTGCCCATGATCGACCACCTGCGCCGCTTTTTGGATGAGGGCAAGTTGATGATCGGCATTTGCAACGGTTTTCAGTTGCTGGTCAAGTTGGGCATTCTGCCCGCCCTGGACGGACGCCGTTTCGAACGTCAGGTGTCGCTGACCTACAACGCCTCGGCCCGCTACGAGGACCGCTGGGTGCGCGTGGCCGCCGATCCCCTCTGTCCCTGCGTGTTCACCAGGGGCGTCGGCAATCTGACCGTGCCCGTGCGCCACGGCGAGGGCCGCCTGGTGAGCCCGGACGAAGCCGTTTTGGACCGCCTGGAGGCCGAGCACTTGGTGGCCCTGCGTTACGTGGACCCGGCCACGGGCGAACCCACCCAGGACTACCCGGCCAACCCCAACGGCTCGCCCCGGGCCATCGCCGGACTGACCGACCCCACGGGACACGTGCTCGGCCTCATGCCCCACCCCGAAGCATTCAACCACGCCACCAACGCCCCTCGCTGGGCCCGGGGCGAATACGAAATGCCCGGCACGGTCCTGTTTGAAAACGCCGTGCGCTATCTGCGCTGAAACATGCGCCGCGCGGGCCGGGGGCGGAACGCCGTTCGGTCCCGGCGGGTATTCGGAAATGAAGAAAACGATTGTCGCGCCGGCGCTGCTTGCGGGGCTTTGCCTGAGCTGCTCCGGGTGCACCCTTTGCAGCCTCGTCGTGTCTCCGCCTACTTCGCTGGGCTCGCCGCCGACATGGAAAGAGATTCTGCTGGGCAGTTCGAAGCGGCCCTCCGCGCGGGTCTGTGAATGGTACATCGGTTCCATGCGGGGCGGGGATATGTTGTTTTCCTTGTCCTATGAGAATAAAACATATCCTCTTCTGGGGTTTTCGGCGCGGGAGCCCCTGCGCCGCGGCGAACTGTTCGTTCCCTGCGGCGCGTTTGCCGGACAGTCCGACGAGGCGGCCCGCTTTCTGGGCGTGCTGGACCATGATGATGCGGACCGGTACTGGTCGCGTCAGGCTTACCCCGACTGCCTGGACATCCGCACCAACCAACGCTTCAGCCTGACGTGGTTTGACGCCGAGGCGGATCGCCTTTACTGCGCCTTTCTGCATGTTCCGGCTGTTTCCGAGCTGTCCGAACGGGCGGAGGACGGAGCCGGAATTCGGATGGCTTTTGTGCTGGACGGCCCCGTGGTGTATTGGCTGCTCCTGCCCCGGGACACCGCCCGGGAACCGGAGCTGCTGGACTGCTCACGGGGAAGCCCCGTCGACGAGGCTTATTTTGCGGGCGGGCTGGAGGCGGCGCGCCGGGCGGCGGCAAAAGCCCGCGTATTTTTCGCGCAACCGCCGCCCGGCCTGCGCGGACGGTGGCCCGATGCCGTGCTTCGGTCCGCGTGCCGGGAGGCCGGGGCCTCCGTAAACGACTGAAAAGGGCGGAAGCGCCGTTCGGGCGGCGCGGGAGCGGATATTTTTTGGCAAGTTTTTTGCAATTGTCGATTCGGACAGGGTATGGGCCTGTCGGTGTGCCATTATTTTGACGCAAAGGCATTGTTTGAGGAGTGGCAGGCATGGAGCTCAAGGGCACGGAAAAGATCGCCGTACTGCTGTTGGCGCTTGGCGACAAATTCACGGCGGACGTTTTCAAGCGCATGGATCGCCGTGAGATAACGGCTATTTCCAAGGCGATTGTGGAACTGGAACCCGTGCCCAGGGATACCGTGGAAGAGGTGCTGCGCGAGTTTCATACCTCTCTGGTGGCGGGCATGGACGTGGTGGCCGGGGGGCAGGATGCGGCCAAACGTATGCTGACCACCAATCTGGACAGCGAAACGGCCAAATACGTCATGGACTCCCTCAACCTTGAAGTGGGGCCCGTGCCCTTCCGCGAACTCGAACGCGTCAGCCCGCGCCTGCTGGCCCAGCTTCTGCGCAGCGAACATCCGCAGACCCTGGCTCTTATTCTGGGGCATCTCAAACCGGATCAGGCCGCCAACATGCTGACCATGCTCCCCGCCGGGGTGAGGGCCGAGGTGCTTATGCGTCTGGCCAGGCTGGAATCCGTGCCCGAGGATATGCTCATGGAGGTCGACCGGGTGCTGCAAAGCCAGCTTATCGCCATGGGCGGCAAGGAAGGCAAAAAGGTGGGCGGCGTGCAGTCCGTGGCCGAAATCCTCAACCAGGTGGACCGTTCCACGGAAGAGGAAGTGCTGTCTGAAATCGAGGAAGAATCGACTCAGATGGCCGAGGACATCCGCAACCTCATGTTTGTGTTCGAAGACTGCAAACTGCTCGACGATCGGGGCATGCGCGAACTGCTCAAGGAAGTGTCCAACGACGATCTCACTTTGGCCCTGCGCGGCGCTTCGGACGAGCTGAAGGAACGCTTCTTCAAGAACATGTCGGAACGCGCGGGCAACATGATCAGGGAAGAGCTGGAGTTCATGGGGCCGGCCCGGCTGTCCGAGGTGGAAGGCGCGCAGCAGAATATTGTCAAGGTGGTGCGGCGGCTGGAGCAGGGGGGCAAGATTGTGATCAACCGAGGCGGTGGCGGCGATGTCCTCGTCTGATGAAGAATCCCGTTTCGGCACCATTTTCATGGGGCCCACCCCGGACCGCGAAACCACGTTGGAACGTCTGTACGACGCGGCTCAGCGCGAGGTCTGGAATCAGCAGACCGAAGAGGAATACCTCGAACGGGTCAAGGCCAGGGCCACGGAGCGCGTACGCGCCCTGTTGCTCCAGGCCCGGCGGCGCGGCGACGATATTTTGCGCGAAGCGGAAAGCAAGGCCGGAAGCCTGCGGGCCGAGGCCGCGGCCATCAAGGCCGAAGCGGAACAAACACGGGATGCCCTGACGGGCGAAGCGCGGGCTTTGCTCGACGAGGCCGCCGCCCTGCGCGATGCGGCCCGTTCCGAAGGCTACGAGGAAGGCCGGGCCCGGGCCGAAGCCGAACTGGCCGAAACCCGCCGGGCCCTGGGCGAAACCACGGCCGTCGTCCTGCTCGGCATTCATGAGCAATGCGCCCATATTTTCGAGGCCTGGCGCGCCGATCTGGTCGCCCTGCTGCGCGAGGCGGTGGAAAAGGGAACGGGGCTGGCGGTGGACCGGGACCGGGCCGCCGTGCTGGAACAGCTTTTGGATCGCAGTATGCGGGCTCTTCTGGATCGTCGCCGTCTGATCGTGCGGGTCAACCCCGTGGATGCGGCTCTGGTTACGGACATGCTGGCCGACGCCAAGCGCGGCGGCCCGCGCGCGGATAACTGGGAACTGACAGTCGACCCTGAATTGGAACCCGGCAGCCTGGTGGTGGAAAGCGAATCGGGTTTGGTGAACAACAGCCGCGGAGTGCGACGCTCCGTGGTGGATGAGGTGCTGGAACACCTCACGCTGCCCGCGGGGCAGGCCGATCAGGACGCCGTGACGGCGGTCGCCCGAACTTTGGTGGAGGAAATGCGCGGCCACGGCGTGGAACTGGAGGAAGAGGGCGACGAAGCGTCCTCCGACACGTCCGGAACCGCCCCCGTCTCCGGCGAAGCGGCTCTTGGCGCTTCTTCCGATGCCGACGCTCCCGTTCCGACGCAAACGGCGGATGCCGGAAGCCCGCTCGCGCCGGAAGCCTCCGGCGAAGCGGCGGAGCCCGTCGTTCAGACCGCGCCGTCCTTGGCGGAGCCGGAACCGTCCCCGCCCCCGGCGGAAGCCGATCCGGCTCCCGAAGTCGCGCCGTCCGCCGCCTCCGCCCGGGCGCGGCCCGCCGAGCCCGGCCCCGCGCAGTCCTCGGCCGCTGCCGATGTTCTGTCCGAAGCCGAGACCCAAAGCATGGTGCAGGAATTTTTGGGCCGGGCCGGGGATGGAGCGCCCTCCGCTTCCGACGGCAAGTCCGCTCCGGCCGGAGAACAGGGCCTGCCCCCCGACGTGGCCGACGAACTGTTGGCCGACATGGGCTTCGGTCCGGACCGCAAGGACGCGGGTGCGGCGTCCGAACAGGCGTAAACGCCGGGAGTCGTTATGGGATTCGATCCGCGCACCTGCCTGGAGTTGCTCCGAAAGGCCGAACCCGCCCAGTCCTTCGGCAAGGTCAACAAGGTGGTGGGGCTGGTGGCCGAGGCCGGAGGAATCAGCGCCTCGCTGGGCGCGGTGTGCCATATCCTGCCCGATGACGGCGGCGACCCCATCGCGGCCGAGGTGGTGGGCTTTCGCGACGGCAATCTGTTGTTTATGCCTTATGGCGAAATGCGCGGCGTGCGGCCGGGCAGCCTGATCCGCAATTCCAGCCTGCCCCCGGTGTTTCCGGTGGGGCCGGGCCTGCTGGGGCGGGCTTTCGACGCCTTCGGCAATCCGTTGGACAAAGGGGAGCCCATTGCTCCCGAAGACATGGTTCCTCTGTATGCCGCGCCGCCCGCGCCCCTGGAGCGCCCGCGCATCGTGGACCCCCTGGACGTGGGGGTGCGCGCCGTCAATTCTCTGCTGACCCTGGGCAAGGGGCAGCGCGTGGGCATTATGGCCGGGTCCGGGGTGGGCAAATCCACCCTGATGGGCATGATGGCCCGTTACACCGCCGCCGACGTCAACGTCATGGGGCTCATCGGCGAGCGCGGCCGCGAAGTGCTGGAATTTATGGAAAAGGACCTGGGACCGGAGGGTATGGCCCGGTCCGTGGTCATCGTGGCCACTTCGGATCAGTCCTCGCTGGTGCGTATGCGCGCCGCCTACGCGGCCACGGCCGTGGCCGAATACTTCCGCGATCAGGGCAAGGACGTGCTGCTGATGATGGATTCGGTGACGCGCTTTGCCATGGCCTCGCGCGAAGTGGGGCTGGCCACGGGCGAACCGCCCACCACCAAGGGATATACGCCGTCCGTGTTCGCCCAGTTGCCGCGTCTGCTGGAGCGGGCGGGCCGCTCGGACCGGGGCACCATCACCGGCATTTACACCGTGCTGGTGGACGGCGACGACTTCAACGAACCCGTTGCCGACTCCGTGCGCTCCATTCTGGACGGGCACATCGTGCTCACCCGGGCTTTGGCCGACCAGGGGCATTTTCCGGCCATCGACGTGCTTCGTTCCATCAGCCGACTGCGCAACGACATCGTGGCCCGCGAGGTGGTCGAGGCGGGCCGCATGGTCACCGGGCTCATGGCCACGTACAAGCAGGTGGCGGATATGATCAATATCGGCGCTTACGCTCAGGGTTCCAACCCGGAAATCGACGCCGCCATTCGCATGCGCGACCCCACCGACGCCTTTCTGCGCCAGAATGTGGGCGACCGTGAAAACCTTGTGGATTCCTTTACCAAACTGCTCGAACTGGCGACCAAGGCTCAGGGTTGAACGCGCGTGAAGAAAAAGCCCCGGCACGATATGCCGGGGCGTTAGAGCGGTTTGCTGTTGAAAACGGCAAGTGCTCCGGCGGCCGCGGGAGCGGACGCCCGCTGCCCTAATGACTGCCGACAAAGTCGACGGCCCCGAAAATCAGGAGCAGGTCGCGGCGTATCTTCGCTCGCTTCATCCGTCGGCTTTGCCGCCGTCGGCGCGCAAAGTCCGCGCGGCGAGGGGGCGTCGGGCTTAAGCCCGCTTCATTTCGTCGATAAGGCCGGAGAGCACCTGCGCCTGTCCGGCCAGTTCCGAAACCGCGCGGGCGGCTTCTTCCATAGCCCGCGCCGTTTCGGTCGCAATGGTGTTCACCTGGCCGACGGAGCGGGTGATTTCCTCGCTGGTGGCGGACTGCTGTTCGCTGGCCGTGGCGATGCTCCGCACCTGGTCCGCCGTGTTGTCCACCATGTTCACGATTTCCTTCAGCGCGTCGCCGGAGCGAGTGGCCAGGTCCGTGGCCTGTTCGATGCGGCTCACCGCGTCGTCCACCTGGGCCATGCTTTTGGCGGCGCTGTCCTGAATGGCCTTGATGGCGTTGCCCACGTCGGTGGTGGAAGCCATGGTTTTTTCAGCCAGGTTCCGCACCTCGTCGGCCACTACGGCGAAGCCGCGCCCGGCCTCGCCCGCGCGGGCGGCCTCGATGGCGGCGTTCAGGGCCAGCAGGTTGGTTTGGTCCGCGATGTCCGAAATAACGGCCATGATCTGGTTGATGGACTGGGCCTGTTCGCTCAGCGCGGCCATATCCTCTTTAAGAGTCAGCGATGCATCCCGCACCTCGCGGATGCTGGTCACGGCTTCGCCCACCACGTTCGCGCCCTGTTCCGCCTTGTGGCGCGTGGCGGCGGACACGTCCGAGGCGTTGCCCGCGTTTTTGGCCACTTCCAACACGGTGCTGTTCATTTCTTCCATGGCCGTGGCGGTTTCGGTCACCCGCGCGGCCTGTTCGGCGGCCCCCCGTTCGGACTGTTCGATCTGGGCCGACAGTTCGGCGGAGGCCGACGAGACGATGCCCGCCACTTCCTCCAGGCGGTCGGCCGCGGCCAACATGCCGTCGCGCTTGGCCTGGGCGTCCTTGCCGGCGGCGTCGGCCTGAACCATGGCTTCCTGCGCCTTGCGCGATTCCTCCTGGGCGCGTTCCGATTCCTGCCGGGTATTTTCAATATGCCGCTTCAGGGTGTCCACCATAGTCAATATTTCCGCGTACACGCCTCGGGCATGAGGGTCCGCATCCAGTTCCAGCCTGCCGCCCGCCACCTGTTTGGCCAGCACGGCCAGTTCGCCGGGGTCTTTGCCCAACTGGGCGAGCGTGTTGCGGATGATGTAGACGGCCACCAGCGCCGCCAGCACGGTGGCCACGACAATCAGCCCCAAAACCAGAGCCCGGGCCGTGGCGTAGGTGGCTTCGCTCTGCGCGCCGGCCTCTTCGGAAATTTGCTTGTTGTAGGCGGTCAGGTCCTGCATTTTGGCGGTCATGGCCTCGAAGGTTTCCATGCCCTGCCCGTTGAGCTCGGCCCGGGCAGCCTCGTTTTGCTGCTGTTCGGACATGAGGCGGGTGCGTTCGCTCAGTTTGAAATATTCTTCCCACAACGCCAGAAGTTCGTTGTACAGAATCTTGTCCGCCTCATCCATGGGAACCGCCGCATAGGCCCGGCCGGCTTTTTCAAACGCTTCCCGCTTGGCGTCCATACGCTTGGCGTATTTGTTCATTTCCTCCGGAGTGGAGGACAGCAGGTGCTGCATCTGCTGGAGCCGGAAGTCCGACATGGCGGTGTTCATTTCCTCGGCCGCTATGGCGGCAGGCATGCCCTCCCGCGCAATGAGGTATGTGTCCTCATTCATGTTGGCCATCTGCACCAGGCTGAAGCCTCCGATAATCACCAAAAAAAGAACCAGGCTGGCCATGGCCAGTCCCAGTTTTGTACCCAGTTTCATGTGTCCCCTTCCTTAAATTGTTCGGTTTGTTTGAATAAAAACCGTAGGCAATCCCCCCTTGGGGCAGGGGACCTTCATAAAAGAAAGACGACAAATTTTCGCCTTTCTTTAGAGCAAGACTATTTAAAATATACTATCCTGTGAGAATACACAATCGTGAAAAACAGGCGGAGACGAGACATCGGTATGGGGAACGTCCGTCGCGTTCCGGCGAGCGTTGACGCCCGGCGGACAAGCCCTTAAGTTGCGAAGAACAGGCGCGCCGCGGCAGCTTCCGGCGCGGGGCCTGTTCCTGGGATGGCGTCCGTTCGGCGTATATGCGTCGTGTGGAGTTTTGGGGAGTGGACAAGCCGCAGGCGCGGCATCAGGATGGGCGCGGGGCGCGCCAGGGGCGAAGCCCCGGCCGAGAGCAAAAGTTATGGACGCCTATTTTTCCCATATCTTCGATTTCGTCTGTCTGGCCTTTTCGTTGGCCCTGTTTCTGGGGTACAACCTCTACATAGGCCGCAAACTGAAGACCAATCCGCTGTATACCATTCAGGGCGTGTCCGAGACTGCCCGGCGGGAATGGGCGGCCGGGGTCATGCGGGCCGGGGACGGCATTTTGGCCGTGCAGACTCTGCGCAATTCCACTATGGTGGCCTCCTTCATGGCCTCCACCTCCACCCTGCTGGCCTTGGGCGTGCTGTCGCTGTCGGCCCAGGCCGAACACGTGGCCGAAACCTGGCACGTCCTCAACCTGGTCGGCGCCGCCAGCCAGGGCATGTTGATGATCAAAATTCTGGCCCTGATGCTCGATTTGTTTTTCGCCTTTTTTTGTTTTTCGTCGTCCATCCGCCTCTACAATCATGTGGGCTTCATGATCAACACCTGTGACGGCTCGGTGGCGGAAGACGTCAAGATCGCCTTTGTCACCGCCCATCTGAACAGCGCCGCGCACCAGTTTCATACCGGCATGCGCGCCTTTTATTTTATGGTGCCCCTGGTGTTCTGGGTGTTCGGATCGGTATTGCTGATCCTGAGCACGGCAGCCATGATCGCGGTGGTCCACATTTTGGACAAGACGCCCCACGCCAGCAGCGCTTTGCTGCCCCGGCGGCCTTCTTGAAAATTTTTGGACTTTTCGCCGGAAGCCCGTCCCCCCTCGGCCGCGCGAAAAGCGCGGCCGGGACATCTTTCGGCCGCCGTTTTCGCCCGCATCGGGCGGATTCAGATGTACAGCGCGGGCAGGGCGGCGTACAGAGCGGCGCAGGCGGCGAGGTCGTCCTTCCAGGTTTTTTCGTCCGGGGCGTGGGCCTCGCTTTCCCGGCCCGGCCCGAAGCCGATGACCGGAATGCCGAACATGCCCATGACGGCCACGCCGTTGGTGGAAAAGGTCCACTTGCCGATGCGGGGTTCGCGTCCGAACAGACCGCGATAGGCGTCTTCGGCGGCGCGGCAGGCGGCGTGCTCCCGGGGCAGAACCCAGGTGGGGAAATAGCAGTCCGTGGGGTAGACAAGGCCGGTCCATGACGGTTCGGCGTAGCGGTACATGGATACCTCCACCCGGTCGCCGGCGGCCCGGACCGAGGGCAGGGAGCGAATCTGGGCAAGGGCCAGTTCCTTATCCTCGCCGGCGGTCAGGCGGCGGTCGATGGACACGGCGCAAGAGTCGGCCACGGCGCAGCGCGAGGGCGAGGTGAAAAAGATTTCCGAGACCGTCAGCGTGCCCTTGCCCAGAAAGGGATCGTCCGCGAGGCGATCGTTGAGTTCCTCCAGGTCCGCAAGGATGCGCCCCATGCGGAAAATGGCGTTGTCGCCCCGTTCCGGCGCGGAACCGTGGCAGGACACGCCCCGCGCTTCCACCCGGATTTCCATGCGGCCGCGCTGGCCCCGGTAGATGCCGCCGTCCGTAGGCTCGCTGGACACCACCAGTTCGGGCCGGAGGCCGTGCTCGCGCACCAGATATTGCCAGCACAGGCCGTCGCAGTCCTCTTCCTGCACGGTGCCCGTCATGACCACGGTCGCGTCGTCGGGGAGCAGGCCCAGGTCGCGCATGATCACGCCCCCGTAAAGCATGGCGGCCATGCCGCCTTCCTGGTCCGAGGCCCCGCGGCCGCCGATGATCCGGTCGTCTTCGTACCCTTCGTGGGGGTCGAAGCTCCAGTTTTCACGACGGCCCACGCCCACAGTATCGATATGGGCGTCAAAGGCCAGCAGACGGGGGCCGTGGCCCAGATAGCCCAGTACGTTGCCCATGCCGTCGATTTCCGTGCGGTAGCCCAGCTTGTCCATTTCGGCCCGGATGCGGCGCACGACGGCTTCCTCGCGGCGGCTTTCGCTGGGCAGGCGGATCATATCGCGCAAAAAGGCGCTCATGGCGGGCACGTGGGCCCGGGCTTCGGCGTTGATGCGGGAAAAGTCCGGCTTCATGACGCGCTCCCGCCGGGTGGACCGGCTTGGCTGAAGGAAAAAACGAACAGGCGGCAGCTTACCCCGACCGGACCGGAAGATAAAGAGGGAAACAAGGTCCGCCGGGACGGGGCGCGGGGAGCGGATGCGCGCTCCGACTCCCCGTCAGCCGTCGAGCCCCAGAAAGTGGAAGAGAAAAAAGCTGGCTCCGCCGAGCAGCGCGGCGGCGGGGATGGTGAGCGCCCAGGCGATGAGCAGATTTCCGGCCACGCCCCAATGGACGGCGGACAGGCGTTTGGTGGAGCCCACGCCGAAAATGCTGGCGGTAATGGTATGGGTGGTGCTGACCGGCGCGCCGAACATGGACGCCCCGGCGATGACCAGCGAGGCCGAGGTTTCGGCGGCGAAGCCGTGCACCGGCTCCAGCTTGAAGATTTTGTGTCCCATGGTTTTGACGATTTTCCAGCCGCCCACCGCCGTGCCGCAGGCCATAGCCGTGGCGCAGCAGATTTTGACCCACAACGGCACGTGGATGGCGTCGATTTCCCCGAACAGGAACAGTGCCAGGGTGATGATTCCCATGGTCTTCTGCGCGTCGTTGAGGCCGTGGCTGGTGGCCATGAAGGCGGCCGACAGCACCTGAAGCCGGTGGAACAGGCCGTTGGCCTTATGCCGGTTGACGTGCCAGAAAAGAAGGGTGATGAGATTCATCATAAGAAAACCGGCCAGAAAACCGGCCAGGGGCGAAAGCACCAGGGGCAGCAGAATTTTTTCCCCGATGGAGGGACCGTTGAGCGAATTGAAACCGGCGTGAGCCACGGCCGCCCCGATGAGCCCTCCGATGAGGGCGTGGGAGGACGAGGACGGAATGCCCGCATACCAGGTGATGAGGTTCCAGCCTATGGCTCCGACCAGGGCCGCCAGCACCAGCACCTGGGAACCGGCCACCACCTCGGGGTTGACCACACCCTTGCCCAGAGTGGCGGCCACCTCGTCGCCCAGCAGCGCCCCGCCCAGATTGAGAACGGCCGCCATAACGACGGCCGTTCTCGGAGACAGAACTTTGGTGGACACCACCGTGGCGATGGCGTTGGCGCTGTCGTGCGCGCCGTTGGTGAAGTCGAACACCAGGGCCACAAGCACGATGAGCACGAGCAGGAACGGCAGATCAGGCATATTTCAGCACCGCTTGTTCCAGGGTGTCGGTAAGCTCGGAAAAAAGCAGAACGGTTTGTTCGATGCGGTCGTACAACTGTTCCCATACCATGAGCTGCTTGACCTGGTCGAACGAAACGACTTCGCTGTCCTGCAATTCGCCCAGGCCGACCCCCACCAGCATTTCGCAGTTTTCCTTGAGGCCGTGCACTGCGGCCACGGGGTCGGAGGGAGGGCGCTTGTCGCGCAGGCATTGCAGCAGATCGCCTATGGCCCGGGTCATCTCGCGGATGTTCAGAATCATCTTTTTGGCCGGAAAGCGCACATGGACGAAGGAAAAGAGGAAAAAGCGGGTGCCCAGGCCGTTCAGGCTGTCGATGGTGCGCTCCTGGGCGGTGCTGATGGCGTAAATGTCTTCGCGGTCGATGGGGGTGATGAAGGTCTGGGAAAGTTCGTGGATGATGGTGTGCTGCAGTTCGTCGGCTTCGCTTTCCAGCCGGGCCATGCGTTTCAGGCAGGCCTCGGCGTCCTGTTCGGCATCGACGATGGCGACCAGGAGCTTCGCCATTTCCTGCATAATGCTGTTTTGTCGTTCAAAATACTCAAAATACGGAGCCGAACGGGGCAACAGTCTGGCGAACATTCTCCCTCCCTGTAAGACGCCGGGCGAACCGCGCGGGACCACGCCGCGAAGGCTCGGGACGGGGCAGCGCGCCGGGCGAACCGGGCGGCGCGCGCCGACGGATCGTCGGCCTCGACGTTCCTCGCCGTTTTTGGCCCGCTCCGTCACGGCAAAGCTGTCGGAAAATATCAAGCCTTGGGGCTTACAGCAAGGGGGCGGAGGGAAAAAAGCGTATGGAGCTTGGGGTAATGGCTTGTTATTGCACTCAAAATAATATATCTCAAAACAAATTTCTCTTTTTCATTCCGCCTCGGAACGTTTGGTTTATGGAACTTTGCCTGCTTCACGCCAATTGTCAGGGCGGCCCCCTGGCCCGCCTGCTGGCGCTGTCGCCGGATTTCGCCGCGCGCTGGAGCGTGCGGCACGTGATCAACTATACGCGGGAACCCGTGCCCGAAGACGCGTTGCGCGGCTGCACGCTGTTTTTATATCAACCTCTGGGCGCGCACTGGGGCGAGCTGGCGTCCGAACGGCTGCTTGCCCGTCTGAATCCCGGCGCGGCGGTCCTGCGCCTGCCCGATTTGTTCTTCAAAGGCTACTGGCCCTTGTGGACCAACGCCAGCACCATGCATTTCGGCGATATTTACTTGGATTATCTGACGGATATGGGCTTGGAACTGGCGGAAATCATCCACCTGTATATGCGCGACAACCTGGACGCGATATACGATCTGGACGGGCTGGCAGCCGAATCCCAGGCCCGGCAACGCGAACGCGAACGGGGCTGCGTCGTGGAACTGGCGGATTATGTGGAGGCCCACTGGAAGGACGCGCAGTTGTTCGCCAGCGTCAACCATCCGTCCCCCGAGCTGTTGCGCCGGGTGGCCGACGCGGTCCTGACGGCCCTGGGCTTGCCGCCCCTGGCGGCCGACGCGGCGGAGCGCGGCGGGGACGGCCTGGTCTGCGACGCGCAGTTCGAATTGCCCGTTCATCCGGCGGTGGGGCGGCATTTCGGCCTGTCCTTCGTCGGCCCCGAACGTCGCTATCCGGTCTACGGCAAACAACTGACCTTTCGACAGTACGCGCTGTGCTACGCGGACTGTCGCCGCCGGGGCCTGAATTTTCAGGAATATTTGGCCGCCGTGAAGCTCTAGGCCCGTCGGGCGGGCGCACAGCGCGCTATCCGGCGTCGGCTTCCGCCGCGGCCGGAGCCGACGCCGAGCGTCGACCGCCGGCCCAGGCCAGGATCAAGCCCAGCACCGCGCCCAGGGCGGCCGCGAACAGCACGCGGAAGGCTTCCGGCAGCAGAAAGGTGACGGTGTGGGCCGGTATCCAGAAAAAGACCACGCCCCGGAACAGAACGATGTCCCACATGGCTTCCCAGTCGACGGCCCGCAGCAGAGCGCCGGGGTGGGGCATGCGGCGCAGGCTTTCCAGGCGGCCGCCGTAATGCTCCAGGTGCAGATCGGCCACCTTGTGGGCCACCATCATGGCCGGGGCGAACATGGTGTTGATGGTCAGGCTGACGGCAAAGGCCGTGGCCACCTTTTTCGCGCCCATAGGACCGGCCAGGGCCGCGGGCGCCCAGTCCAGCCCCAGGCTTTTCATGGCCGCCGGGGCTCCGGCCGAGAAAATGGCGAAGGCCAGAGTAATGCACACGCCCAGCAGCCCCCACACCACGGCGCGCGGCACCAGCCCGAAGCCCTCGGGCAACCAGCGCCCGCTCCGCAGACGCTGGGCCAGACTTTCCCCGAACGTGGCCAGCAGGGCGAATTTGCAGAACCCCGCCACATAGGGGTGGTCGGCGGTCACCGTCAGATAGCCGCGCAACACCGTGTCCGAAAACAGAAAAGCCGCCACGATGATGACGCAGACCGCCAGGCAGCTCAGGTCGACAAGGGGGTGGGGAGAGCGTTTCATGAAAGTCGCCTTGGGTTGCGGGGATGGGGGGAGGCGGAACGCGTCAAGCGTGGATGCCGCTTTCTTTGAGCAAAAAATAACACGGCGTTGACGGGAGTGTCCAGTGAGCGGATGCGGGCGTCCGAGGCAGCGGCGGGCCGGAGCGCGCCGCGCCCGTCTTACATCCGTTTTTTGGTTTTGCCCGTGGGCGTGGCGTTCAGCGGGTCGTCGGGCCAGGGATGGCGGGGATAGCGGCCCCGCATTTCGGCCCGCACGGCAGGGTAACCGGCGCGCCAGAACCCGGCCAGATCGCGCGTGATTTGGAGCGGACGCCCGGCCGGAGAAAGCAGGTGCAGGGTGAGCGGCGTCCGGCCTCCGGCCACGCGGGGCGTATCGGTCTGCCCGAACATTTCCTGCAATTTGACGGCCAACACCGGTCCGCCTTCGGCCCGATAGTCCACGGCCGCCGATGAGCCCGAAGGCAACGGCAAGCGGGTGGGAGCCTGATCCGTCAGGCGGCGTTGCAGAGGATAGGGGAGCAGGGCGGCCAGGGCGGCCCCCAGGTCGAGTCCGTCGAATTGGGCGCGGCGGGTCACGCCGTCCAGCCAGGGAGCCAGCCAATCCCTCAGGGTATCGAGCAGAGCGGCGTCGGAAACGTCGGGCCAGCCTTGTTCCGGCTCCAGCCCGCGCAACAGAAGGACGCGGGCCTGCCACTGACGCAGTTCCCCGGTCCAGGGCAGGCATTGCAGGCCCAGTCCGCGCACGCCCTCCAGCACGGCGGCCCGCACGGCTTCGGCCAGGTCGGCGCTCGGGGGCAGGGGGGCGTCGTCCAGAATCAGGGCGCCCAACCGCGTGCGGCGGCGGGCCAGCACGGCTTGCTCGCGTTCGTCCCAGACGACCGTGTCTTCCCGCGTCAGCCGTTCGCCGTGATCGCGTTCGATGTCTTCCCGTTGCAGAGGGGCGGCCAGAAACACCCGACCCGTGGCGGCGTCCAGAGCGGCCACGGCCAGCCAGGGCGCGTCGGCCAGAGGATCGTCGGCCGGGATTTCGGCCCCTCGTCCCGACGCCAGACGGAAACTGCCCCTGGCCCGGCGCTGAGCCAGACGTTCGGGCCAGGCCAACCCGATCAGACGGCCCGTCTGCTCTTCGTCCGCCCGTTCCGGCGGACGGAAGGGGGCGCGGCATCCGGCCGCCGCGTATATTTGTTCGGCGGAGCGGCGCAAACGGGCGTGGGCGCCGCTCCGCAGGCAGTCCAGGCGCGGCCGCAGATCCGCCGTGGCCGCATGGCCGCGCAGGGGATCGCGCTCGGATGCCACGGCCGCCACGGCGGCGGCCAGGGCGGCGTGTTCTCCGGCCTTCAGCAGCATGTGACCCAGGCGGGGATGCAGGGGCAGGCGGGCCAGAGCCTCGCCGTGGGGCGTCAGCGTCGGCCTGTCCGTTCCGGGCCCGGCAAAGCGGATCGCGCCCAGCAGTTCCAGCGTGCGTCGGGCGCGGGCCAGGGCGGCGGCGGGCGGGGGCGTCAGCCAGGCAAGTTCCTCCGGCCGGGTTCCCCAACTCAGGGCGTCCAGCAGCAGAGGGGCGAGGTCCGCTTCCAGTATTTCGGGGCGGGCTCGCGCGGCCAGGATTTCTCCCTCGTCCCACAGGCGCAGACACACGCCGGGTTCGGCGCGGCCCGCCCGGCCCGCGCGCTGATCCGCCCGGTCGCGGGTAACGCGTTCGGTGATCAGACGGTCGAGGCCCGTGGCCGGATCAAAACGCATGGTGCGGGTCAGGCCCGCGTCGATCACCACCCGTACCCCTTCAATGGTCAGGCTGGTTTCGGCTATGGAGGTGGCGAGCACGATTTTGCGGCGGCCCGGCGGGGCCGGGGCGATGGCCGCGTCCTGGTCGGCGGCGGGCAGATCGCCGTACAGGGGATGCACGGACACGCCGGGCGGGAGCCCGGTCAGAGCTTCGGCGGCGCGTCGGATTTCACCCGTGCCGGGCAAAAAAACCAGAATGCCGCCGGGTTCTTCGGCGAGGGCCAGGCGCACGGCCCGTTCCACGGCCGGAACCGGGTCCGGCCGTCCGCCGCGCCTGTCTCCGGCCGAAAGGGACGGGGGAAGGTAGCGCAGGTCCACGGGCCAGAGCCGCCCCTCGGAACGCAGTACCGGGCAGTCGCCCAGCAGGACCCGCAACGGGTCCGCGTCCAGAGTGGCGGACATGATCAGCAGGCGCAGATCGGGCCGTAACAGTTGTTGGGCCTCCAGACACAGCGCCAGTCCCAGATCGGCCTGAAGCGAACGCTCGTGGAATTCGTCGAACACCACGCAGGCCACGCCTTTGAGTTCGGGATCGGCCAGCAGACGGCGGGTGAGCACGCCCTCGGTGACGAATTCGATGACGGTGCGGGCCGACACCCGGCTTTCCAGGCGTACCCGGTAGCCCACTTCGCCGCCCGCCTCGCCGCCCCGCAAACGGGCCACATAACGGGCGGCCGAGCGGGCGGCCAGACGGCGAGGCTCCAGCACCAGCACCGCGCCCGCCCCCCACGCGGCGGGTCCGGCGTCGGCCAGAAAGGAGGGCACGCGCGTGGTTTTGCCCGAACCGGGCGGAGCGGTCAGCAGGGCGCGGTTGCCGTTGCGCAGCGCGGCCGCCAGATCGGGCAGAACCTCGTCCACCGGCAGGGGAGGCAGGGAAGAAGTGAAATTCATGGCTCTGGTATTAAAAGAGATGATGAAAAAAGAAAAGTACTATGCGTGGATACGTTCCATTAACCAGTGGAGCAGCGAACGTAGCGAACTTGGGGCGACGACCCCGTTATCTTTAACCGCCGGAGGCACGCGCGTCAGCGCGTTTGGAGCGACGACCCCCCGCTGTGTGGAACATGGGCTGCCTTTAAGCGGATTTGCTTTGCAAATCCAAGATGCCTTTTTCGCAGGCTTGCGCGTCGTCCCCACCGTCCTCTCTCCTCCCTTTTTCCCTCACCTTGGCACCAGGTTTGCATAAATCCCGGGCATGACGAAATAACGCCGCCGCAAGCGCCGTCCGTATGGAGTGGATATATGATTACGAACAAACCTTTTCTGATCGCGCCCGAAGCCTCTTCGCCCGACTATGCCGGGCGTTTGCGCCGCGCGCTGTCCGCCCGCGGAGACGGAGGAGCGTCTTTCGACCGCGCTCTGGAAACCCAGCGGGCGGTTGTGGATACGGCGGCGGACCAGCGTCGGAATTCCGTCCCCGCCGCCGACAGGGCGGAAGATGCGGGGCGCGGCGATGCGGAAAAGAAAGTCGGGCTGCCGCTGGAACGCTGGGAGCGGAATGCGCGCGACGCCCGGCAGCCGGGCCCGGCCTTGCGGAATACGGGCGGCATGGCTTTGGATCGGCGGTCCCTGGCCCTGTTGCAATCTTTGGAACATCGGGGCGAAGCCCGCAGCCGTGCCGTCAAAAAGACGACGGGCGGCGAGGCCCCGCAGGGACGGCTTTCGGCCCGCTACGAATCCGGCTCCCGGGGCGCGGCGGCCGTGGGTTACGACCGCAACGGCGGCACGTCGTACGGCACCTATCAGATTTCCTCGCGTCAGGGCACGTTCGCCCGCTTCCTCGCCTTTCTCGACGGGGAAGAACCGGCCCTGGCCGACCGTCTGCGCAGGGCCGGACCGGCCGACACCGGCGGCACGCGGGGGGCCGTTCCCACGGAATGGAAGGCCATAGCCGCCGAACAGCCCGAACGCTTCGAGGCGTTGCAGGAGGCGTTCATCCGCGACAGTCATTACGATCCCGCCCTGCAGGGCGTGCGCGAAGCCCTGGGGCTGGATGACCTGTCTCCGGCTCTGCAGGAGGTGCTGTGGAGCACTGCCGTGCAGCACGGTCCCACCGGAGCCAGACGTCTGTTCGGCCGGGCCGCCGCCGAGATAGCCGCCTCCGGCGGCGATCCCCGTGACGAGGCCGCGCTTATCGACGCCGTCTATACCCTGCGCAAAGGGCAGTTCGCTTCGTCCACGCCCGGCGTGCGGGCCGCCGTGCACAGCCGTTTCGACGACGAGCGCCGCCAGGCCCTGGCCATGCTGCGCGAGGGCAGCGTGACGGCCTGAGGCGCGCGTTCGTCGCGCCGACGCGGGATGCCGCTCCGGCGGGGGCGGTCTTGCGCGCTGTCCTTCGCCTCCCACTTCGGCCGAAAGCTCACAAGCTTCGGAACGGACGTCCGGTCCTTTCCGCCCCGTTCTTTTTTCGCCCCCCTCTGCCGTCCGACCGCGAAAAGCGCGGATAATCCCCGCCGTGTCCGGTTCCCGGTCCTTCGGGCGGGGAACCGAAGTTTTTTCGTCCCGGCGCGGCGCGGACGGGGCGAAGCGGCTTCCGGCCGTCAAATCCCCTGATTTTTTTCTCGTTCTTTCCGGCGCAAAGACGGAAAAACGCTCGTCCGCGTTGAGAAAGCCGGGGAGCGGCTTTACAAAATAAGCATTGTTGGTATGCTTCGAAGAAAAGCAGTAGTTTCCTACCCTTTGGGGGATGTATGGACGATCGAAACAATTGGAACTGGGAGCCGGAAGTCCGCGAGATAGCCGATGCGGCTCCGCTGCCCGGGTGCGACCGGCAGGAGGAGTGGCAGGCTTCGCCCGACGGCGAAAGCATGGCCGCCGTGGTCGTGCAGGACGACGGCACCTTCGCCGTGCGGCGCAACGACGCCCTGTGGGAGGTGCGCGCCGAAAAAATCTATCGCTGTCTGTTCGCGCCCGACAACCGTCTGACGGCCCTGGCCCGTCTGGACGGCGAATGGGCGCTGATGGTGGATGACGCCGAGGTGGGCGAGCACGCCGATTACTACTGGGGCACCATGTTCAGCCCCGGCGGCGCCATCGCCGTGCCCATGCAGACCGGCATGGAATACGGCGTCATGCTCGACGGCAAGCCCTGGGAAAATCTGTACACCAGCGCCACGGACTTCGCCGTGTCGGCCAACGGCCGGTCCACCGCCGCCGTGGTCCAGACCGCTTCGCTGGGGCAGGCCGACCTGGAGGGCTTCCGCAAGGGCGTGTTCACCGTGGCCGTCAACGGCAACGCGTGGGATTCCACCTTTCTCAACGCCTGGGCGCCCAGTTTCGACCGCGAAGGGCATCGGGTGGCCTGTACCGTGCGTCTGACTCCTTTTGAGTATACCGTCGCCATTAACGGCCAGTGCTGGGACGAGACGTTTCCCTGCGCCTGGGAACCGGTGTTCGACCCCCGCTCGGGCGACGTGCTGGCTCCCATCCGCAAAAACGGAGCCTGGGGCGTGGCCCGCAACGGCGCGTTGTTCTGGAAGACCGTGTTCCAGCAGTGCTGGGGCATCCGGGTTTCACCCGTGGAGGGCGGCCCGGTGTGGGCCGTGGTGGCTCCGGCCTACGGTTCGTTCACCGTGGCCGGCGACGCCAAGCCCTGGGCCTGTCGCTTCCCGTCCGTGACCGACCTTGTGCTGTCGCCCGACGGCCGCCGCGCCGCGGCCCTGGGCAGCGACAACAACCGCGATTTTCGCGTGGTGGTGGACGGCAAACCCTGGGAACAGACTTTCGACATGGCCTGGCCGGCGGTCTTTTCGGCCGACGGCTCCCACGCGGCGGCCAAGGTGCGCAAAGGCGGACGCTACGCCGTGTATGCCGACAACAAGCCGGTGGCCGAAAATCTGGACGACGTGTGGACGCCCTCGTTCAGCCCCGCGGGCGACGTGTTGCTGTTCTGTTCGCTTCAGGACGGCAAATTCCGCCGCCATACGGTGAAGCTGCCGTCGGCCAAGCTCTAGCGAGGACCCATCATGAACACTCTGTACAATTTCGCGACGGGCCCCCTGGCGTGGCTGGCGTTTGTGGTGTGCATCGGCGGCATCATCTGGCGGCTGTGGTCTTACGCCCTGCTGGCCCGGATGCGGGACGGATCGGCCCTGGCCTATATCAGGCCCAAGTATTCTCTCATTTCCTTTTTTCGCTGGACGGTGCCCTACGCCACCTGCGGCTGGCGGGCCAATCCCCGCCTTACCCTGGCCAGCTTCATCCTGCATCTGGGTTTGTTCGTTTCCATACTGTTCTATTCGGGCCACAACGTGATGTGGGACTACAATTTCGGCTTTTCCCTGCCGTCCCTGCCCGACCTGGTGGTGAGCATCCTGGTGTTCGCGGCCATTCTGGCCTGCATTTTCCTGGGGGTGCGGCGGCTGTACATCTCGGCCGCGTCGCACGTGGTGACCCGCCGGGCCGACTGGATCGGCCTGGTGCTGGTGACCGCCACGCTGGTCAGCGGCTTCGCTTCCGCCCAGGGGTTCGGCGATCAGGGCATTATGACCCTGCTGCACGTCCTTTGCGGCGAGGCCCTGCTGGTCTGCCTGCCGTTCACACGGCTCAGCCACGCCTTTCTCATCCCCTTCACCCGCGCGTATATGGGGTCCGAGTCCATCGGCGTCCGGCGCACCTGTGACTGGTAAGGCCCGGGAGGAACATCATGGGTATTGAAGAACGCAAAATAGAAGACGTCAATCTGATGCGGGGGGCGGGCCTGCTCACGCGCGACCGGATCATCAAGGTGATCCGCGACGTGTTGAAGGGCGAGGCCGGAGCCCGCGTCAAGATTTACGAAAAGACCTGCATGCGCTGCGGCGCGTGCGCCAAGGGCTGTCATTTCAGCCTGTCGCATCCCGACGATCCGTCCTACGCTCCGGTGGCCAAGCTCGACAAGACCATTTTCAAGATGATGCGGCGGCGGGGCGACCTGAGCCCGGAGGAAATGTACGGCGTGGCCCAGATGGCCTTCACCGAGTGCAACCTGTGCCGCCGCTGCATCCATTACTGTCCCATCGGGGTGGACATCGCGTACCTGATGAGCCTGGTGCGCCGGATATGCAACAAACTGGGCCTGGTGCCCGCCTTCATTCAGGACACGGCCAACAGCCATTCCGCCACCATGAACCAGATGTGGGTGCGCGAGGACGAATGGCTCGACAGCCTGGTCTGGCAGGAGGAGGAAGCGCGCGAGGAGTTCCCCGGTCTGCGTATCCCCCTGGACAAAGAGGGCGCGGATTTCATGTATTCGGTCATCGCGCCCGAGCCCAAGTTCCGTACTCAGCTCATCTATCAGGCGGCCGCCATTTTTCATCAGGCGGGCTGCGACTGGACCATGCCCTCGCGTCCCGGCTGGGACAACAGCGACATGTGCATGTTCACGGGCGATTACGAAATGATGGGTCGCCTCAAGCGGGCCCACTTCGAGCTGGCCCAGAAGCTGCGCGTGCGGCGCATCGTCATGGGCGAGTGCGGCCACGCCTTCCGCTCGGTGTACGATCAGGGCAATCGCTGGCTGGCCTGGAAGGATTCGCCGGTGCCCGTGGTGCACGCCATCGAATTCTACTGGGAACTGCTCAACGAGGGCAAGATCAAGCTGGCCCGCAAGCTTGAGGAGCCGGTGACCATCCACGACCCCTGCAACACCATCCGCGGCCGCGGCCTGGCGGACAAGCTGCGCGACGTGGTGCACGCCCTGTGCGCCAACGTGGTGGAGATGACGCCCAACCGCGAGCACAACTTCTGTTGCAGCGCCGGAGGCGGCATCATCAACTGCGGACCGCCCTTCAAGCGGGTGCGCATGGAAGGCAACAGCGTCAAGGCCGATCAGCTCCGCAATACCGGGGTGGGCATCGTGGTGGCCCCCTGTCACAACTGTCACGGCGGCCTGGACGACATCATCAATCATTATAAGCTGGGCATGCATCCCAAGTTCATCGGCGATCTCATTTACGAGCTGATGGAAAAGCCCGACGCTTAAGGCGGCGTCGCCGGAGCCCCGCCCGCCGCGCGGCGGGCGGGGCTCCGGCGCCCGACGGAACCGACTGGAGAACACTATGTCCCTGCACACCATCGCCCGCGCCGGGCTTGTCGTCGCTCTGCTGGCGGGACTGGCCGGAAACGCCGCCGCCCTGACTCTGTCTTCCGACGAGTTCAAGCATCCCCGCCGCCCGGCCGTGAACTTCGACCATGACGGCCATAACGAACGGGCCGGACTGGGCGATAACTGCGTGATATGCCATCACAGCGGCGAAAACGGCGTCATCGACCCCGACGCCTCGTCGGAAGGCGTGCCCTGTTCCGATTGCCACAAGGTCGACGCCCCGCGCGGCACCACGCCGCTGATGCGGGCCTATCACCGGCAGTGCATCAGTTGCCATGTGGACACCAACAAGGGGCCGAGCACCTGCGGAGGCTGTCACAAGTAGGCGGCGCGCCGCCCGCGGGCGGTCGCTCTTGGAACATTTTTGACCATGCTGAGGAGTCGCCCGATGCTCAACAACAATATGCCTTCCTCCTCCGCCGACGGGGACGGCGTCCGCGCGGCGCAGGCCGGGGCGGAGTCCAGGCCCAAGATGGTTCTCACCATCGACGACGATCCGTATATCCGCAAGTACATCACGGAACTTTTGTCCGACAACGGCTACGAAACCTGCTCCGCGGCTTCCGTGGAAGAGGCGCTGGAAGTGCTCAAAACCCGGCGTCCCGATCTGGTGACGCTGGATATGGAAATGCCCGACGAATGGGGGCCGCGCTTCTACCGCAAGATGACCATGATGCCCGAATACAAGGATATGCCGGTCATCGTGATCAGCGGCCTGCAGGGTATCCACCTGGCTATCCGCAACGCCGTGGCCTCGCTGCAAAAGCCGTTCAACCCCGAAGAATTGTTGGCCATCGTCGACCGCGTGCTCTCTTCCGACGAGGAGATCCGCAAGGCTATGGACGGCGAATAAATCCGGATGCGGCCGTTCCGGATGCCGGGGCGGCCGTTGTTCGGGTCCGGCTTGGGATTTTGTGGATAAGGAGAACCGGCGGTCGCCAGTGCGGCTGGACATGACGCCGCCTGCCGCCGTTTGACCGCGCCGCCCGGAAGCTTCGGCCCGGTCCGCGTTCCGGCGCGGAATGTTCCTTTGGTACCGGCGGCGGCCGCGCCTGACATGGCGACTTCTCTCCTCAGGCGCGCCGCTTCTGAAGACGACGCGAGGACAGGCCCATGAAGGAAACCATACTGCTCGTGGATGACGAACAACAGGTCCGCGTCCATGTGGGACTTACCCTGCGCAACGCCGGCTATGCCGTGTTGACGGCCGGTTCCGGGGAGGAGGCCTTGCAGACCTTCGCCCGCCGGCGCACCTCCATCGCCATTGTGGATGCGGGGTTGGCCGACCTGTCCGGTCTGGAGCTGCTCAAACGCTGGAAAGCCATCGCCCCGGATACGGAAATCATCCTGACCCTGGACCGCGACAAGCTCGACCTTGCGGGGGAAAGTCTCAAGCTGGAGGCTTCGGACGTGCTGTTCAGGCCCGTGGACCCCGAAGTTCTGTTGATTGTGGTGAAGCGCGCGCAGGAGCGTATTTCCATGCGCAGCGAACTGCACGAGTGCACCATCAATCTGGAAAGCGTCATCAAGCAAAAATCCGCCCAGATCGTGGCCTCGGAACGCAAGCTGGCCGCCCGGCAGGCGGTGGACGGCTTCGCCTTCGGGCTGCACGCGCTCATGAATTCCATGAGCGGCGATCAACGTACCTTCAACGAACTGCCCTGCTTCGTGGCGGTGCACGATCGCTACATGCAAATTCAGATGGTCAACGATTTGTACCGCGAACGCCTGGGCAACCTGGTGGGCGAAGCCAGTTGGACCCCCTACGTGCATACCGAGGATCAGGCCCTGCTGCCGGTGGAGCGGGCCATTGTGGAGGGCCACGGCGTACGCGGCGAAGCCGTGTTGCGGGCCAAGGACGGCGCGGAAATTCCCGTCATGGTGCACACCGCGCCCATCCTCAACAACGAGGGCGAGGTGGAGCTGGTATTGGAACTGTCGGTGGACATCCAGGAAAGCCGCCGCCTGCGCGACGAACTGCGCCACACCCGTGAACGCTACCGTCAGCTTTTTGAGGAGAGCCCTTCGTATGTGTCGGTAGTGGACCGCGAATACCGCATTCTCGAAGCCAACCGGGCCTACCGCAATACGTTCGGCCCCCACGGAAGCAAGCACTGTTACGAGCAATTCATGCAGTCGGGCGAAATCTGCGACGACTGTCCCGTACGCCAGACCTTTCAGGAGGGCTGTTCCCGCCACACCGAAAAGGTGGTCATCGCCCGCGACGGCCTGCCCATCAACGTGTTGGTATGGACGGCTCCGCTGCGGGACGAGTCGGGCAAGATCACCCAGTGCATCGAAATGGCCACCGACATCACCGAACTGCGCCGCCTTCAGGATCGTCTGGCCTCGCTGGGGCTGCTCATGGGGTCCACGGCCCACGGCATCAAGGGAATGCTGACCGCTTTGGACGGCAGCGTCTATCGCCTGGGCGCGGGCCTGGAACGGGGCGACGAACCCCGCATGCGCGATTCGCTTAAGGATTTGAAGGACATGGTGGGCCGTCTGCGCAAGATGGTGCTCGACATCCTGTATTTCGCCAAAGAGCGCGAACTGGACCGCTCCGATCTGGACCTGGGCGAATTTCTGGGCACGGTGGTGGGCACGGTGTCGGACAAGGCCGCCGCGGCCGGAATCGCCGTGGAGCTGGAAAACAAGGATGCGGGCATAATTTCGGCCGACGCCTCCACCCTCAGTTCCGCCCTGGTCAATCTGCTCGAAAACGCCGTGGACGCCTGCCGGGCCGATTCCAAGCCCGAACACAAGGTGCGCGTGGTGGCCGCAGGCAGGCCCGACACCGTGGACATCCGCGTGGAAGACAACGGCATCGGCATGAGCGAGGAAGCCCGCGCCAAGTTGTTCACCCTGTTCTTTTCGTCCAAGGGCAAGGGCGGCACCGGCATCGGCCTGTATGTGGCCCGTCAGATCGTCATGCAGCACGGCGGCCGCATCGAGGTCGAATCCATCCAGGGCGCGGGCAGCGTGTTCACCGTCGTCCTGCCCCGCCTCGCCCCCCCGGCCGCTCCCCGGCCGGGCGCTTAAGAGAAAGATTGGGGAGGCGTTGCCTCCCCAATCTTTGAAAGGCAGCCGGGCTTCCAGCCCGGCCAAAGGCAGGCTTCGACCACCGTTGGCGGAAGCGCGCCGGAACAAACCTTTGGTTTGTTCCGGCTCCGCTTCGCGCGACATTAGGCCGCTCCTCGCCCCCCCCTCCATGCCGCCTTCCAGGCGGCGGGGGGTCGTCATCTCTGCTCTCGATGCCCGTAGGCCTCGCGTTGCTCGGCAACGGGCACGGCCCCTGCGGGGCCGCCCGGTAGGTCGGTCTCAAAGCTCGCTACGCTCGCGCCTCCGGCGGTTTAAGGATGGTCAGCAGTTGACCATGCTGACGGCGAGGCCGCCGAGGGAGGTTTCCTTGAACTTGGCGTTCATCTCGCGGCCGGTTTCGGCCATGGCGGCGATGGCGGAATCCAGACTGACGCGGTGGTGGTAGGGGTTTTCGGTGCTGGCCAGCAGGAAGGCATTGTAGGCTTTGACCGCGCCCATGGCGTTGCGTTCGATGCAGGGTATCTGCACGTAGCCGCCCACGGGGTCGCAGGTCAGACCCAGATGGTGCTCCAGGGCGATTTCGGCCGCGTTTTCCGTGGTCTGGGCCGACGCGCCCCGGGCGTGGGCCACCAGGGCGGCGGCCATGGCCGAGGCCACGCCCACTTCGCCCTGGCATCCCACCTCGGCCCCGGCGATGGCCGCGTTGCGCTTGGCCAGAAAGGCCACGGCCGCGGCGGCCAGCATGCCTTCGCGCAGAGCCCGGTCGCCGATGGACTGATCGTGGCGCATGGCGTAGAGCAGGGCGGGCATGACCCCGGCCGCCCCGCAGGTGGGGGCGGTGACGATGACTCCGCCGTCGGCGTTTTCCTCGGCGGTGGCCAGAGCGTAGGCGTTGAGCCGGGCCAGGAAGCGATCGCTGCCGATGGGCATGTGGGCCGCTTTGTCGTACAGCGCCCCGGCCTTGCGCTGGACGCCCAGGGTGCCGGGCAGCGGGCCCGAGGCCGCCAGCCCGTGGCGCACGCTGTCCAGCATGGTTTCCAGCAGCCCTTCCAGCTTTTCCAGAATGGCCGCGCGGCCCATGCCGGTGATGGCGATCTCGTTTTCCAGCATGAGTTCGTGCAGAGTGAGCCCGCTGACGCGCAGAATTTCTTTGAGATCGCGCATGGTGCGGTAAGGATGGACCGGGAGTCCGCGTTCCGGTTCGCTCCAGCCTTCCCACTGGATGAAGCCTCCGCCCACGGAATAATATTCTTTTTCCAGCAGGGTTTCGCCCCGGCCGTCGTGCAGGGACAGAACCAGGGTGTTGCTGTAGGGGCGGTCGTGCTGGATGCGGTCGTGGACGACGTCGTCCAGGCGCGCGCGCACCGTGTGGCGGCCCAGGGGCTGAGCGTGGTCCGCGTGGCGATCGGCCGCCAGATTTTTCAACAGGCCGGGCGGACATTGCGAGGGTTGATAGCCGAGAAGCCCGGCCACCACCGCCGCGTCCGTGCCGTGGCCCGCGCCCGTGGCGCTGAGCGAGCCGAACAGCCGGACCCGGAAGCGCCAGTCGTCTTCGCTCGCGCTTCCGGTCGCGGCGCCGCCGACCTGGTCCGCCCCGGCCAGGGCCGCGCTACGGCGCAGAAAGTCGTACCCGGCCTTCATGGGCCCCATCGTGTGCGAACTGGAGGGACCGGGACCGCATTCAAACAGGTCGAACAACGAAGTTTCGATGGGCGTCGATTCCGACATATATTTTCCTTAGTGCTTTTTGCAAACCATGATTACGGGTTTCCGACGGCAACCGCGTGCCGCAAAGGCAGCCCGTGTTCCACGAGGGCCGGGACGGACCCTGTTTGGCGCAAGCTTGATCCGTCACTTTTTCATGACGCGCGGCAGGCTTTGCCGACGGCCGCTTCCGCTCGCGTTTTGCGCGGAAACGCTTCGCCCCCTCCGGCGTTTATCGGTACGATCAGGCGACCGAAAAGGAAAGGGTTTATTTGCGCTCGCCGCGTCCGTGGGGCACGCCGTACTTGCGCAGCTTGTCCCGCAGGGTGCTGTAATGGAGCCCGGTCAGTTCGGCCGCGCCGCCGGGGCCGCGTATCTTGCCCCCGCAGCGTTCCAGGGCGCGCGTCAGATACTCCCGCGCTTCGTCGTTCCAGGGCCGGAGGTCTGCCGGGGGAGAGGGCGGCGCGGCGTCCGCCGGGGCCTCCGAAGCCCGAACCGGAGCGGCCTGAGGCTCGGGCAGGCGAAAACGCAGGGGACCGGAGCCGCACAGGGCCAGGGCCTCTTCCATGACGTTGCGCAGTTCGCGCACGTTGCCGGGCCAGGGATAGGCCAGCAGACGTCGGCGTTCGGTGTCCGGCACCTGGGGAACCAGCACGCCGAAACGGTTGGCCGCCTGTTCCAGAAAATGCCGCAGCAGCAGGGGGATGTCCTGCACCCGTTCGCGCAGGGGAGGAATGCGCAGCGAAACCACGCGCAGCCGGTAGTACAGATCCTCGCGGAACCGGCCGCGCTCGACCATGCTTTCAAGGTCGCGGTGGGTGGCGGCCACCAGACGAAAATCCACCGGCAGCGGGCCGCTGCCGCCCACCCGCTCCACGCATTTTTCCTGCAGCACGCGCAACAGCCGGGCCTGAACGTCCAAGGGAAGTTCGGCCACCTCGTCCAGAAACAGGGTGCCGCCCTGGGCCCGCTCGAAGCGGCCTTTGTGATCGCCCGTGGCCCCGGTGAACGCGCCCTTGACGTGGCCGAACAATTCGCTGTCGATGAGCGAGGGCGGAATGGCCCCGCAGTTCACGGCCACAAAAGGCCGGTTGCGCCGGGGCGAGAGATCGTGCAGGGCCTTGGCCGCCATTTCCTTGCCGGTGCCCGTTTCGCCCCGGATGAGCACGGCCACGTCCAGCGGAGCCACCTGGCGCAACTGCTCCATAACCGTCTTGAGACCGCCCCCGGCCCCGATCATGCGCACCTCGTCCAGCCCCGACAACCTTTGGCGCAACGTGCGGTTGTCCCGGTAAATCTGGTCCTTGAGGCGTTCCAGTTCCCAGTATTGGAACCAGGCGTTGATAAAGATGCTCAGCGGGGGAGCCACCGCGTTGATGACCGCGAGCATGGCGGGCGTGACGACGCTCCCCGGCTCGAAGTGGAAGGTGGCGCCGCCGTACAGTTTGTTGTCGTAGGCCAGCCGGTGGGCGTAGAAGGGGTAGCCCGGGTGTCCGTCGGGGCCCGCGCCGTGTCGGTACAGGGGGGCCAGGGGATGACGCTCGTTGTCGATCAGGGCGTCCATAGCCTCGTGCGGGTCGAAAAAACGCAGCGAGCGGGCCAGGGCAAGCTGTTCGTCCGTCAGGGGAAAGGAATGGAAAATGCGCACCGTGCCCTGATCCGAGGTGCGGCAGATGGCGAACAGGGTTCCGGCCGCCTCGTCGAAACGGCCCAGGACAATGTGCCGCAACGGCATGGATGAACGCAGAGCCTGAAAAAAGGCGGTCATGGCGGTTTCCAGGTCCATGCTGCCGCATAATTGCTGGGTGGCCTTCCAGGCCAGGGCGTAGACGGTGTTCATGAAAAAAGAGTGACATGCCGCTCATAAAAAAGCAAGGAGCGGTATAACGTTCTTTAATGAGCGGTAAACCGCTCCTATCGATCGTTTCCTCCGGTTCCGGCCAGGCTTGACGTGACGACAAAGCGCAAAGATAGACTAAATAAATCAATATAATGGACTGTCGATGGAAGTCTTGCTGCGGACATTGGCACGGTGATTGCTCTTTAAAGCGCATATTGCGGGCTTGTCCCGCTCAACTTACGGAGTACAGCCATGCTGAAAAACGCCATCGTCGTCATGTTCGACAGCCTCCAGTTCAACTACCTGGGCTGTTACGGCAACACCTGGATCAAGACCCCCAATTTCGACCGTCTGGCCCGCGAGGGCGTGCTGTTCGAAAACGCCTATACCGAGGGCCTGCCCACGGTGCCCTGCCGTCGGGCCATGCATACCGGCCGCTTTACCCTGCCCGTGTCGGGCTGGGTGGGATTGTCGTCCAAAGACACCACCATCGCCGACCTGTGCTGGGGCCGCCCCATCGATACCGCCCTGATCTTCGACTGCCCCATGTATCGCCTGCCCAAGTTCGGCTATACGCGCGGCTTCGATAAAGTGTGGTTCACCCACGGCCACGAGGCCGACGACTATTTTTACGAACAGGACGAACTCATCCACCTGAACATCAAGGATTATATCGAGGAATCCTCGTACCGGGCCGTGGTGGAGCGCTCGGGCGCCAAGATGCCGGAAGCCACCCTGGGCGAAATCCGCAACTACCTGAAACAGCGCCAGTACGGCGGGGACCGCGAGGAAAACCGCTACGTGGCCCGCACCATGCGCAAGGCCGTGGAATACCTGGAAGGCGTGGACCGCAACAAGCAGTTCTACCTGTGGGTGGACAGCTTCGACCCGCATGAACCCTGGGACCCGCCCTCCGTCTACGATCCGGACAAAAAATGCCCTTACGACCCCGATTACCAGGGCAAGGACGAGTTTTTGCCCTTCCCCGGCCTGGTGGCGGGCGTCTACACCGAGGAACAACTGCATCACGTGCGTATGCTGTACGCCGAACTGGTGACGCTGTGCGACAAATATTTGGGCGAACTGCTGGACGCCGTGCGCCGTCTGGGTCTGGAGGAAAACACCCTGCTTCTGATGGTGTCCGACCACGGCGAGCCTATGGGCAACGGCGAACACGGCCACGGCCTGATGCGCAAGGTGCGCCCCTGGCCTTATGAGGAACTGGCCCACATCCCCATGATCCTGCGCGCCCCCGGCATCGCCCCCGGCCAGCGCGTCTCGTCCTTCGTGCAGAGCGTGGACGTGGCGCCCACCGTGTGCGACTGGCTGGGCATCGGCGTGCACCCCGACATGCAGGGCAAAAGCCTGCTGCCCCTGGCGCGCGGCGAGGTGGACAAAGTGCGCGATTTCGCCATCGCGGGCTACTATCCATATTCCCAGGCCATTTTTACCGAAAACTGGTCCTACATCCATTGGACCAGGAACGACGACAAGGCCGAACGGCTCATGGCTCTGGAATTTTACGGCGGCAACATCGACAACAGCCACATCCACGCCACGGGCGGCAAAGGCATGTTTGAAGGCCAGTTCGAGGCTCTGGAAAAACGGCGCAAGGAAATGAAGGCCGCCGCCGGAGAGGAGGGCCTGTCCGACATCGAAAAGCGCCACAAGGCCAACGCCACCCTGGACGGCGCGGATCAGTGGACCTGCACCCCGTCCAGTTCGTCCGAGGTGCCGGACCGCGACCTGTTGTTCGACCGCCGCGCCGATCCTTTCCAGCTCCATAATGTGGCGGATCAGCACCCGGATCAGGCCCGCAAACTGTACGCCCTGCTCAACGACTATCTTGACGATTTGCGCGCCTAGGCCCCGGACGCTGAAGCGACCGGGAGCAAAGCGCTTTCGCCTTCCCCATACAGCGTTCTCCGCCCGCGCGGAAACGCTTGCCGACCCGACAACGCCGCCTCCGGCCCGGGTTCCGTTTTCCGAACGGGGCCGGAGGGGCGACAAGGATACCATTATGGCCCAAGAATCCGTGACACCGCCCGTGGAAGCGCCGGATGCCTCCGGCGTGGAATGTCCCTCCGAGGAAGAATGGCCCATAGGCCGCAAAGCGGCCATTTTCAGTTGTTCCATCGTGTTTCTGCTGGGCGTGTTCGATTTCATCGACCGCCAGGTGGTGGCTTCGCTGCTGCCGTACATCAAGGACGAATGGAGTTTGAGCGACACCCAACTGGGCATGCTGGTGTCGGTGGTCAACATCTCCATTTCGGTGCTGGTGGTGCCCAGCGCCTATTTTATCGACAAGTGGAGCCGCAAAAAGATGATCGCCCTCATGGGCGCCATCTGGAGCCTGGCCACGGGCGCCTGCGCCTTTGCCGGGTCCTACGCCCACCTGCTGTTCGCGCGGGTGTTCATCGGCGCGGGCGAGGCGGGCTACAATCCGGCGGCTCAGGCCCTGATCGCGGCCCAGTTTCCCAAGCGGCGGCGGGGCACGGCCATCGCCCTCACCCAACTGGGCATGGGGCTGGGCGCTCCCATCGGCCTCATCGCCGGGGCCTGGGTGGCCTCGCACTGGGGCTGGCGTCACGCCTTCGGCCTGGTGGCCGTGCCCGGCCTTGTCCTGTCCTGCCTGGCCCTGTTCATCCGCGACTACAAGTCGGTGGACATGCGCGCGGACAAAGGCGAATCGGCCAAAAAGAAGAGCAGCCTGGCCGACTATGTCGCCATGCTGGGTGTGCTGCTGCGCACCCCGTCCCTGCTGTGCGTTTTCGCGGGGGCCACGCTCAAATTGCTGCGCACCGGCGCGGCCATGAACTGGATGCCCTCCTACCTGATGCGCGAGGGCGGCATGAGCCCCGTCCAGGCCGGGTCGGTGTCGTCGGCCCTGTTTCTGGGGTCCATCCTCAGCATGGTGTGCATAGGCCCCATCATCGACCTGACCCGCAAGTACCGAGCCCACGGCATTCCCCTGGTCATCGCGGTATGCTTTTTGCTGCAGGGCGGCCTGCAACTGCTGGCCTTCACCGCGCTTCCGGCCGGAGGCTGGACGCAGATCGCCGTGCTGTTCGTGGGCGGGGTGTTCGGCGGGGGCATGGCCGCCGGCTTTTCAACCATCATCGTGGACCTGGTGCACCCCGGTGCGCGGGCCACGGCCATCAGCCTCATGGTATTGTGCCAGAACATTCTGGGCTTTGCCCTGGGGCCGGTGGTGGTGGGCTTTTTGTCCGACAACTTCACCCTGGGCACGGCCATGAGTCTGCTGTCCTTCGCGCCCCTGCTGGCGGGCCTGGCTTTTGTCGTGTGCTTTTTCACGTACCGGCGCGACGCCGCCAAGGTGGACTGCGTCAATCTGAGTTTTGAAGGCTGATTTTCGAGCGGGGGGGTAAAGCTCCCCCCGCCCGCGGATACATAAAAAGACTGTTTGATCGGCGTATTGCTTTTTTTTTCGACCACCATGCGCGCGTCTTTCCTCCCCGGCGGAGCCGCCCTGTCCGGGAAGGAAAGGCGCGTTTTTTCGGTCCCGGCCGACCCCCGCGCGAAAAGCGCGCGTCAAGTTCGCGCCCGGAGCCCGAATTGCGCCTATGGCTGCTACAACTAAATTCCAAGCAATCGTTTAAGATAAGGGATTGATATAGAAGTCTGATACATTTTTTTCTTTATAGTCTGTTTTTCTCTGCATTATTTTTTTATAAATTTGTTCAATAAAAATGCCAACAGAGAGAGGATATATATTATAAATAATTATTATCGTAGATATATGGCTGTGTGTGAGTGGATTTGTATTGCGAAATAATGTCGTGAACGGATGACTAATGGTGAATCTTCCTGCAGCTTGCGCTTGTCCGCAGCAGTATTTTTTTGTCTTGCACAAAGGATAGGGGACCTACATGCACATGATGATGACCCATCAAGAGTGGCATATATCTTGATTTTAACGGATGAAACGAAATGGATAATGGAGTTTGTCGTAATTGCCGGAAATTTCTGAATACCTACCGTGAGTTAGTATACCACAACAGAAAGATAACTTATTTATAATCAGTAGTGTACTTCACTCGGATGAAGTTACGACAATACTAGCTGACGTTCAAAGCTTTTCAGGTTATAGTCTAATAAACTGTGATAAAAATAATGGGCGAGCATAAAATGCTCTACTTATGCTACCGTGTCCAGCGCCTTTTGTTCGTGGTTGAATAAATTTCCCCATTGATCCTGTGAGAGAGCTAAAGCCGCGATCAGGATCATTTAAACATTGGCGGACAATTTCATAGTCAGCTTCAACTGCTCTGTATAATTCTTCAGATAAATCAATTTCAGTAATTGAATGAATAAAAGTTGGTTCTGCGTAGCTATTTCCTACAATTCTGGCCACAATGACAGCTTTACGTAACTTGGCAAGCAAGTGGCTTTCTGCGAAAGGAGTATGTTGCACATGATAGGGATCTATCATTGTTATCGCCATAGTTTCCTTAAAGGCAAGCTTACCGGAAGCGAGTTTTTTTAATGGGATACTTTTTAATTCCCAAGAGCCAAAATTGGGACTCTGCGCAGAATTAAGAGGTAACCCCAAAAAACGCTCACAAACATGCCCAGCCCAACCTTTGTTAACCTTACCCGTTGGTGATATAACTGTAATTTCGTATTGTTTGGCTAAGGTATGCAAGTTTTGACCTTCCAATTTCTTAAGCTTTTTGACAGCTTCCTTTCTCTCCACGTATTTTTTCCTCTCTTAAAGCTAAAATTCGAGGCTTGGAAAATTCTGTTAAATAGTTAAAATCAGAATCAATCCCAATAAAGCGCCTCGCATGTTTAAGTGCTGCTACGCCAGTAGTTCCACTCCCACAGAAGGGATCAAGCACAACTCCATGCTGTGGGCAAGAAGCAATAATAATGCGTTCCAATAATGCAAGAGGTTTTTGTGTTGGGTGTTTACCAAATTGCTTTTCAGCTTTTGTTGGGCTCCCAATAGCCCAAACACTCCGCATTTGTTTGTCTGGCTTTTTAAGCATATCTTTATTCCAATCTCCGTTTTTCATTAACTTATAGTCAAAATAATGTTTCGCATTTTTATATAGCTTGGCCCATATTAGTGTTTCGTGGCTAGCTGTAAACATTCTACACGCTAGATTTGGAGCGGCATTTGGCTTAAACCAAATAATGTCATTTATTATATGCCATCCCTGTAACTGCAGGGCATACCCACAACAAAATATGCTGTGATATGTCCCTGAAATCCAAATAGTTCCTGTTGGTTTTAAAATACGCTTACAGGCTTGAATCCATGCCGCATGAAAAGCAAAGTCTTCTTCAATACCTTTACTTATATCCCATAGGCCTTTATTAACGCTGATACGTTTTCCTGCGTGGCAGGTCGTTCCTCCATTTGAGAGATTATAGGGAGGATCGGCAAATATCATATCTACCGAAGATGATGGCAATGCCTCCATAGTGCAAACTGCGTCGCCATGATAAAGAGTAATATCTTCACAGGAAAATATTGATGATGGTTGCTTAAAGCTGTTAGCATTCGACAAAATTCTTTTCATATAATTCTATCGATAGATTGCGAGAATTTCTGGAACTGCTGACCTGTTGTCCCCGTTGCAACTTATAAAACGCTGTACATTGAATGTTCTTAATTCTGCATCGGCATATAGAGAACGTGTAATGCTTGTATCATGATTGCTAAGAACGACTGTTATATTTTTATTGTGTGCTGATTTTGAGAGTAATGCTAGGTCTTTTTGGTCTTTTATGCTAAACTCATTACCTGTATAAGTTGTAAAATTTGAAGTTACTGAAAGAGGTATATATGGAGGATCACAGTAAACGACGTCGCCTTTTTCTAGTTTGTTAAATGTATTACGAAAGTCACAACATAAAAAGCAGGTTTCTGTTTCTTGTGTTTTTTTATAAAAATCCATTAATTCTTTTAAAGGGAAATAGGGAGATTTATATTTTCCAAATGGTACATTAAATTCTCCTTTTGAATTGTATCTAACCAAACCATTAAAAGAGTGCCTATTTAGATATAAAAAAATAGCCCCTCTTTTTCTTGGTTTTTTACATATATTAAATTCATCACGAATTTCAATATATCGTTCTTTTGTATTGTTAATAGGTGTAAAAAATTCCTGACAATATGAAATGAATTCTTTTCCTTCGCGTTGTATGTGTTGATATAGATAGATAAGATCCGCATTTGCATCACATATTAATGCTCGTTTTGCTTCTACATTTAGATATACAGCACAAGAGCCAGCAAATGGTTCAACAAAACGAGAGCCTATAGGCAATTCTTTTAAAATTTTATCTAAAACGCGATATTTACCGCCAGCCCATTTTAAAAAAGGTTTTCGTTGCACAGAATCTCCCGTTATTTTTCAGGAAATGATGCTCATTCATCACGTGCTTTACTATTCGGTCAATAAAGATCTGTGGCGACTTGTCCGCCCATCATTCCTTGTCGAGCTATGATATTTCCGTTTTGGTCGGAACACAAGCACCCCAATCAAGCGTAGTTTTTTTCTTTTTAGCAGTGGAGTTTTTATCACAAGTCGTTACCTGGCATGCCTCTTATGGCGTAAACTTGGGCGTGTGTTCATAGGTACTGGGGCTCGCTCTACTTGCCGGAAATTTCGGGAAACCTACTGGGAACTTGACATATTTCGCTGTGTCCATCCTCTTCTTTGATGGAACTCTTCCAGTTCTATAATCTGTTGAACGATGGAGAATGTGTTGACATTTTGCAACCAAGACGCAGCCAAGGAAAAAACTATCCGAGCAGCATTTTTTTTCGGTCCCGGCCGACCCCCGCGCGAAAAGCGCGCGTCAAGTTCGCGCCCGGAGCCCGAATTGCGCCGTTTCCCTCTTGTTTTTTAGAGGGTTCTGTTTTATTTATTTTGGGCTTCATCCTTCCGGATAAGGCGGAACGGGCGGGAGATTTCCCCCGGATGTTCCGGCTTGAGCGGAAATGCGCGTGGGCTTCCCGTCCGCACGGGGGGCGCTGCACTTTGTTCCGGCGAAAGGTGAAGCGTGGCATTTTGTCCGGGGCCGGTTTTCCTCGCCCGAAAAGTTGGCGGACAACGCGACAGGAGACAACTATGATCGTTTTGTACATCCTGGCTTACGTGGCTCTTATCGCCTGCGTGGCCATCATCGTGGCGAAGATGGTCGGCTACCTCAAAAAGCCCATGCACCTGCGCTGGGAAATCTATCCCGTGGCGCACGAAGCGCCGGAACGCCTCAAGCACGGCGGCAGTTACATGGAAGAGCTCGACTGGTGGAAAAAGCCCTACCACAGTTCCACCCTCGGCACGCTGACCGGCTTTCTCAAGGAAGCCCTGTTTCTGCACGCCACCTACGAACACAATCGCCCCCTGTGGGTGCGCACCTATCCCTTCCATGTGGGCCTGTATCTGCTCATCGGCTCGCTGGGCCTGACCGTCATCTGTTCCTTCTGTCTGATGGCGAACTATCTGGGCTGGTTCCTGCAACTGTGCGCCACCCTGGCCATGCTCTGCAACGTGTTGGGCTTTCTCGGCGTGCTGTGGGGGTCGCTCTCCCTCATCCAGCGCCGCATGACCCAGCGCGATTTGCGCAAGTACAGCATGCCCGAGCATTTCTTCAACCTGGGCCTGTTCGCCGTGTTTTCCGGCCTGGGGCTCATCATGTCGATTATCGGCCCCAGGTGGTTCGTCATGCAGGGCGCCGTGTTCTTCGCGGGGATGCTGACGTTCAAGGCCGTGCCGGTGTCCGCCGTGTACGTGCTGTATCTGCTCATCTCCTTCTTCCTGTTCATCTGGGTGCCCTTCAGTTTTATGGGCCATGCGTTCATGAAGTACTTCACCTGGCACGACATCCGCTGGGACGACGTGCCCGCGCAGGACAGCAAAAAAGTGCAGGCCGGCATAGCGGCCAACCTGAATCTGCCCGTCAGTTGGAAGGCTTCGCACATCAAGGGCGACGGCAAAAAGACCTGGGCCGAAGTGGCGACCACCGACCCGACGAAGCAGGACAAGGAGTAAGAGCATGAAGACCGATCTCACGTTTAACGATATGGCCACCGAAGAAGGTCAGATGACCACGGTGGACGTGAGCAGCCTGAAAAAGCTTCCGGTGGACTTCCGCGAATTTCCGTGGAAGACCTACACCGACGCCCAGAAAAACGAATTCTGCTGTCTTCTGGACGACGTGGTCGCCCTGCAGATTCCCGTGCCCAAAACGCCCGAGGAAGAAGAGGAAATCGTCAACAAGTTTCTGGAGGGCGTGCGCAAGCTGTTCACCCCCGAAAACAACTGGACCTGCCTGGCCATGCTGGACACCAGCATGGAGTACTGCGCGCAGTGCAACTCGTGTTCCGAGGCCTGTCACCTGTTCGAGGCGACCAACGGGCACGACATGTACCGGCCCAACTTCCGGTCCGAACTGTTCCGCCGCATTTACAAGCAGTACGTCAAAAAGGAGCCTCTGGCCAAATGGCGCTACGGCGACACGCTGCTCAACTGGCGCACCGTGGTCCGCCTGGCCGAACTGGCCTACCGTTGCAACCTGTGCCGCCGTTGCGCCCAGGTTTGCCCCATCGGCGTGGACAACGGCCTTATCGCGCGCGAACTGCGCAAGCTGTTCAGCCAGGAATTGGGCTGGCACCCGCGTGAGCTGCACGAAAAGGGCACCATGCTCCAGCTTGAGGCCGGTTCCTCCACGGGCATGACCCCGGCCGTGGACATCGAAACCGTGGAATTCATCGACGAGGACTATGTCGAGTCCACGGGCTACGAGTTCAAAACCCCCTGGGACGTGGAAGGCGCCGACATCCTGCTGCTGCACAACGCCGGCGAAATGCTGGCCTGGCCCGACAACATCGCGGCTTTTTCGATCATTTTCGAGGCGGCGGGCCTGTCCTGGACCCTGAGCAGCGAAATCGCCGGGTACGACTCGGTGAACTACGGCATCTTCTACGACGACGTGCAGGCCGCCCGTGTGGCCCTCAAACACGCCGAAGCGGCCAAAAAGCTGGGTGTGAAGCAGATTGTGCTCGGCGAATGCGGGCACGCCCACAAGGCCCTGTCCGTCATTGCCGACCGCATCCTGCCGCCGGAACTGAACATCCCGCGCGTGAGCTGCTTCCCCCTGTTGCGCGACATCGTGCTGAGCGGCAAGCTCAAGCTGGACCCCAGCCGCAACGACTTTCCGGTCACTCTGCACGACCCGTGCAACCTGGTGCGGCTCATGGGCGTGGTGCAGCCCCAGCGCGACGTGCTGAAGGCCGTTTGCCCCCAATTCCGCGAAATGACCCCGCACGGCGTGGACAACTACTGCTGCGGCGGCGGCAGCGGCTTTGCCATCATCACCCGCAACAACATCGAAGGCTGGCGCATGAACGTCACCGGCCGCAAAAAGATGGAGCAGATCTGCGGCGCGTTCTCGGACTGCCTGGGCCCCGAAACCAAAAAGTACGTGTGCGCCCCCTGTTCGAACTGCAAGGGGCAGATCCGCGAACTGCTGGAGCAGAACAACCTGCTCGAAAAGAATTCCATCCGTTACGGCGGCCTGGTGGAACTTATCGTCAACGCCATGACCGACGTGAAGCCCGGCTTCATCAGTTGGGAAGAAGAATAGCGCCCCGCGCGTCCGCGCGTCCGGCATGAACGACCAAGCCCGGCGGAACCGTTCCGCCGGGCTTGGCTCGTTTCGGAAGTCCGGAATTTCGCGGAGACGGGGAGAGGAGTCGGGAACAGCGGAGAAGGGGCCGCGGAATCGGGCCGGGCTTTCGTCCCGAGGCTTTTTAGAGTAGGCTGCGGGCCAAGACGTCGGGCATGGGGGCGGTATGGGACGACGAGGAAAAAGCGGCGGGCGCAAACGCCGGGTGACTCGGCCGGCCGTTGCGGCAGGAGCGATCCTGCTGGCGGGGCTGGTCTTTTTTCCGGCCTTTGCCGTTCCGAGCGACGCCGAGCGGGAAGGGGACGGGCGGGCCCGGGCCGCCCTCGTGCTTTCCACCGGCGTTTTGGGCCTCCAGACCGAACTTCCGGCCGGGAACAGCGGCGGAAACATCGAGAACAAGCGCGGAGAGAACCGGAACAAGTCGATGCCGTTCCCGCGTTTGTCCGAATCCGCGGCCCGCGCGTTGTTGTGGGGGAGCGTGGCCGTGGCGCTGGCGATCATCGCCTGCCATGCGGGGTCCAATCTGTGGAGTTTCAGCCGGTCGCGCCGCCTGGAAAGCGCGGGCGCGGACGAGGAGGCGTCTGCCGCGGCGGTCGCGCGCATGGATCGGGCCCAGGCGCGGGCGGACGAACTGGCCGACGCCGCCGACTACGCCGAGGCCATGCACCTTTTGCTGCTGCAAAGCGTGGGTGAATTGCGTCGCCGCCTTCACACGTCCATCGCCGTGTCGCTGACCAGCCGCGAGATTTTGTCCAACCTGGATTTGCCCCCCGGCGGACGGGAGAGTTTTGCCGATATCATCGAGCGTGTGGAGCTTTCCCACTTCGGCGGGCGCAAGCCGGGGCGCGAGGAATACAAAGCCTGCCGCCGCAGCTTTGAGGCGTTGACGGCGGCTCTTCGCCGGGGGGCGGCATGAGGCGGGGGCCGTTTACCCGTTCCGCGCTGATTCTGCTGCTGACTTGCGGTCTGGCGCTTTTCGCGCTGTCCGTGCTGTTGCCCGCCTACGACGACGGGACGCCGGACCGGGGCGATACCGCGCGGGCCGGGACCTATTCCGTGTCCGCCATCGGCCACGCCGGTGTGTACGATATGTTGCGCCGTCTCGATTTTCCGGTCAGTCGGGGCCGGGGCCATACTTTGGACATGGTGGGCGGCGGCACTCTGATGGTCATCGAACCCGACCCGTGGCGTCTGGACGACGAACTCGGCCCGCGTCTGCTGATGGAGGTGCCGAGCCTGGTGCTGGTGCTGCCCAAATGGCGGGGCGTGCCGGACAAGCGGCATTCCGGCTGGGTGGGGGAGGTGCGGCCGGAGTCCTTGGACGCGGCGCGGCGGGTTCTGAGCCATGTGACGGGCGAGGGCGACGTGGCTCGCGTGGCGCGTCCCGCGGCCTGGACGGACAACGAGCTCGGCGTCGTTCCCGCCCTGCCGGAAGTGGTCCAGGTGGCGCGCTCGCCCGCGTTGCGGCCCGTGGTCGGCACGGCGGACGGCATGTTGGTGGGCGAACTGATCATGGACGAGGGCGACGACAATACGGTTTGGGTGCTGGCCGACCCCGACGTGATATCCAACCACGGCCTGGGCAAGGGCGAAAACACGGCCTTTGTGCTGGCCCTGTTGCGCCGTGCGCGGGGCGCGGAGCGGGAAGCCGCCCGCGCGCCCCTGGTGTTTGACGAAAGCGTCCACGGTTTTCGCGCGGCCGAGCGGTCCGGAATTTCGTGGCTGTTCCGTTTCCCGTACGGCATCGTCACCGGCCTGACGGGGCTGTCGGCCCTGCTGGCGTTTCTGGCCGGGGCCGGGCGTTTCGGCGCGCCGCTTGCGCCCGGGCGCGCTCCGGACTTCGGCAAGGCCCGGCTGATCGCCAACGGAGCGCGCCTGCTCGACTACGCCGGGCATCACGACGAGGTGCTGCGCCGTTACGCGCGCCGGACCGTGCGCGCGGCGGCCCGCGCCCTGCACGCGCCGCCGGGGCTGGAGGCCGAGGCCCTGACTGCCTGGCTGGACCGGGTGGGCGCGGCGCGCGGCGCGCGCGATTCGTGCTCCGACCTGATGCGGCGGGTCGCCAACCTCAAACCCGGCGATCCCCGGTCGCTGCCCCGGCTGTTCGCCTGCGCCTGTGCCGTTCATCGCTGGAAGGGAGAAATCACGCATGGAATTTCAAGCGCCCCCGGGCGTCGTCGCTGACCGCATCCGGTCCGAGGTGGGCAAGGCCGTCGTCGGCCAGGAAGACGCGGTCGATCTGATGCTCGCCGCCCTGCTGTGCGGCGGGCATGTGCTGTTGGAAGGCGTCCCCGGCACGGGCAAGACCTTTCTGGCTCAGGCCTTCGCCCTATGTCTCGATTTGCGGTTCGGGCGCATCCAGTTCACCCCCGATCTGATGCCCGGCGACGTGCTGGGCACCAATTTGTTCAATTTTCAGACCAATTCCTTTGTTCTGACCCAGGGGCCCATTTTCACGCAGATTCTGCTGGCCGACGAAATCAACCGCACCCCGCCCAAAACTCAGGCCGCCCTGTTGCAGGCCATGAACGAGCGGTCGGTCACCATCGACAGGCAAACCCATCCTCTGGGCGAGGAATTTATGGTGGTGGCCACCCAGAACCCCATCGAGCAGCAGGGCACCTATCCTTTGCCCGAAGCCCAGTTGGACCGCTTTTTGTTTAAAATCGTCGTCGACTACGCCTCGGAGGATGAGGAACGCGAGATTGTCCGGCGCTACGGGCATTATTCGGCCATGCCCCGGCCGGCCGATTTCGGCCTGCGTCCCGTGGTCGCGCGGGAGGAACTGGCCGAGGCCCGCGCGCTGACGGCGGGCATCAGGCTGACCGAGCCCCTGGTGGAGTATATCGTGGACCTCATCCGGGCCACACGGCGACACCCGGCCATCGAGACCGGGGCGTCCGCCCGCGCCGCCACTATGATGGCGGCCGCCGCCCGGGCCTACGCCGCCGTGTGCGGCCGCGACTTCGTCATCCCCGACGACGTGAAGCGGCTGGCCGTGCCGCTGTTGCGGCACCGGGTGGTCATGACTCCGGCCGCCGACATCGAGGGCATAGGCAGCGAACAGGCCCTGCGCGACATCATCGACCAGACGGCGGCCCCCCGATGAAATCTGACGACCCGGTCGGGCGGCGGCCTTTGCGCGGGTCCGTGCGCCCCACGGTCCGGGCCGCGGCCTGCTTCGCCCTGTCCGTCCCGGCGGCGCTGCTGCTGATCGCCGGTCGGCCCGAATGGTGGTATGTTTCGCTGTACTGGCCCGCGGCGGTTCTGGCCCTGTCGGCGGCCGACATGCTTATGGTTCTGCCCGGCCGCCGTCTGGGGCTTGAGGTTCAGACGCCGGGCAGACTGTCCGTGGGGCAGAGCGGCGGCGTGCGCCTGAGCCTGAAGGCCGAAGGCCGGACTCCGCCCGCCGCCGTCGAAGCCCGGCTGGAACTGGACGGCGCCCCCGCCGAATCGGCGTCCGTCCGGGCGGCCTGGGGCGACGGATCGCTGAATCTGATCTTGCCGCTGACGCCCCGCCGCCGGGGGCGGACGCTGGTGCGGGCGGTGTGGACGCGCTGGCGCGGGCCGCTGGGACTGGTGGAAGTGCGCCGCCGCTGCGAACGGGAGGACGCCATCGACGTGACGCCCGACGTGTGCGGCATCCACGAGGAGGTGTTGCGTTTTTTCGCCAGGGACGCCGTGTACGGCCTTAAAAGCCAGAATCTGCGGGGCGAGGGGACGGAGTTCGACACCCTGCGCGAGTTCACGCCGGGCATGGACAGTCGCTTCATCGACTGGAAGCACTCGGCGCGCCACCGCAAGCTGCTCAGCAAGGAATTCCGGCAGGAGCGCAACCATCAGATTGTGCTCGGCTTCGACACCGGCCACCTGATGCTGGAGCCCGTGGACGGCGTGTCGAGGTTGGACCACGCCATCCGGGCGGGCCTGCTGCTGGGCTTGGTTTCGCTGCGCGGGGGCGATCTGGTGGGCGGCTGCGGCTTTGACGCCCGCTTCCGCCACTTCCTTCGGCCCGGGCGGGGCATGCCGCATTTCGCCCGCTTCCAGCGTTTTACGGCCGGGCTGGACTACGGCGTCGAGGAGACGAATTTCACCCTGGCCCTGGCCGAACTCAACGCCCGCCTGCAACGCCGCGCTCTCATCGTGCTGTTTACCGAATTTGTGGATACCGTGTCGGCGGAACTGCTGGCGGAAAGCCTGCAATGGATGGTCCGGCGGCATGTGGTGGTATGCGTCACTTTGCGCGACCCCCTGTTGACCAGACTGTGGGAGGCCCGGCCCGACACGTTCGACGACGTGGCCCGGGCGGTCATCGCCGACGATTTTTTGCGGGAACGCTCCATCGTTCTGGAACGCATCGCCCGTTTGGGCGTGCATTGCCTGGAAGCCCCCGCGAACGGGCTTTCCACGGCGCTGCTCAACCGCTATATGCTGATCAAGCGGAAAGGATGGCTGTGATGACAAACCCGTCCCCGGAATTCTCCCGCCCCCCGGACCGCGATCCGGCGGCAACGGCGGAAAGCGACCGCGCCGTCCCGGCGGACCGCGGCCTCAAACTGCGCAGCGCCGAATTCCGCAAGGGGCGCGAGCCCGGGTGGAGGGAACTGGACGAACTGGTAAGCCGGGCGGAGCGGCGGGGCATCGCCTCCCTGTCGGCGGACGAGGCGCAGCGCCTGCCCCTGCTGTACCGGTCGGCCATGTCGTCCCTGGCCGTGGCCCGGGCCGTCGCTCTTGATCGCAATTTGCTCCTGTATCTGGAAAACCTGGCCTTGCGCGCCTACCTGACCGTGTACGGACCGCGCACCGGCGTGCTGGAAAACCTGGAAGAATTTTTTCGGCGGGGCTTTCCCCGGTCCGTGCGGGCCCTGCGCCGGCATATGGCCCTTGTGTTCGGCGCGTTGCTGGTCGGAGTTGCGGCGGGCTATCTGCTGGTGCGCGCCGACCTGAACAATTTTCACCTGCTGGTGCCGGAATACCTGGCCGGGGGCCGGGGGCCGGGCAGTTCCCGGGCCGATCTGCTGGAAGGCGAACTGTTCGCGCCCTGGCCCGGCTTTCTCCATACTTTTGTGGTGTTCGCCAACGCGCTGTTCCGGCATAACGCCCTGGTGGGTCTGCTCAGTTTCGGCCTGGGCTTCGCCTTCGGCGTTCCCACTCTTATCCTGTTCGTGAGCAACGGCCTTACCCTGGGGGCGTTCGTCGCGCTGCACGCCGCGCACGGGCTGACCGTGGACTTTCTGGGCTGGCTGGCCGTCCACGGCGTGACGGAAATTCTGGCCCTGGTCCTGTGCGGGGCGGCCGGGCTGGCGGTGGCGGAAAAGATATTGTTCCCCGGCCCGCTGACGCGTCTGGAAAGTCTGGCCGTTCACGGCCGCCGGGCCGCGGGCGTGGCGGCCGGGGCCGTGGGTCTGTTTTTTGTGGCGGGGGTGCTGGAAGGGGGCTTTCGCCAATGGATCGACAACACGCCCGGGCGTTTCGCCTTCGCCCTGGTCACCGCGCTGGCGTGGCTGGCGTATTTCGGCCTGAGCGGCAGGGAGAAGGGACATGGCCGTCACCCATGATCGGTTGGGCGAACTGCTCGAGGGCGTCCGGCGCGGTCGCCGGGTCCTCGTCAGCCCCGAGGGCGTGCCCTTGGACATCCGGGTGGCGGGGCACGGCGAACGCCTGACCGCCTTTGTCCTGGACATGCTGTTCCTGGGGGCCGCCGTGCTCGTTCTTTATCTGCTGCTGGTGCCGCTTCTGTTTTCCGGCCTTAATTTCGAACTGGGCGCAACCTTTCTTCTGTTTGCGGCCTTTGTCGTGCGCAACCTGTATTTTTTGCATTTTGAACTGGCCTGGCAGGGTCGCACGCCCGGCAAGCGTATCTGCGGGCTGCGGGTCATCAGCCGCGGGGGCGGCGAGTTGACGCCCGCGGCGGTCATCGCCCGCAACCTGACGCGGGAGGTGGAAATTTTCGTGCCGCTCGGCGTGGTTCTCGGCGTGGGGCTGGGGGCGGACTCCGGCGGCCGTCTGGCGCTGCTGGGCTGGCTCCTGTGCATCAGCGCCCTGCCCCTGTTCAACCGCGATCATCTGCGCGCCGGGGATCTGATCGGCGGCACCCTGGTCATTTCCATGCCCCGGCGGACGCTGCTCGACGATTTGACGGACGGGGAGCCCGCGCCCGGGCGTTATGCCTTCAGCGCCGCGCAACTGGCGGTGTACGGGACCTTTGAACTCCAGGTGCTGGAAGAACTGTTGCGACGTCCGGAGATCGGAGATGAAAACACGCTTGTCGAGGCCTGCGCCAAAATCCGTCGCAAAACAGGTTGGAAGGGCGAAGTGCCCCCGTCGGAGGCGCGCCGTTTTCTTGCCGCGTTTTACGCCGCTCAGCGGGCCGAACTGGAACGCGGCCGGGTGATGGGCAGAACCAAGGCCGACAAGACGGACCCCGGCGGACCGATGTGACGGCGCGGGGCGCTCCGACCCGCGTTCCCTCCCGGCCGGAACGGATTAATCAAACACGTCCACCAGGTTGTCGAGGGTCAACCCTTCTTTGACGCCCCGCAGATCGTAATAGATGATGGTCGTCATGACTTCCTGAAATGCGGTGAGGATGGCGACCGGCGGGATGGAAAACGCGATGATCGCCACGAAGTTGTCGGTCAGCAGCGTCGCCATAAAAACGGCGGCCGCGTATAGAATCAAACCTGCGATGACGGTGAGCAGTATCAGGCCGAACACGGGCCAGCGGTAGCCCTTGGTCAGCCGCGCGCTGCGGGACAGGCTGGAGAGGGGGCCGAGGCGTTCGAGCACGCAGGCGGGCACGACGAGCGACCACAGGCACATGAGGATGAGGCCGGGAATGAGCAGCAGCATGAAGCCGAGCACCATGCCCATGCCTGTCAGCAAAGAGGCCAGCAGCAGGGGAAAAAAGCGGGTCAGCCCGCGCGTCAGGGCTTCCCCGATGCCCGCGTGGCGGCCGCCCAGTTCCTGAAAGACCGCATAGGCGACGGCCCCCGACAGGATCAACCCCATCACTGCGTCCGCCACCTGGCCCAGCGCCAGGGCGAGCGGCACCCCCGGCAGCAGAAATTCGGGTATCGCGGCCAGCACGGCTGCCGTCAGCGTCAGTCCGAGGCTGATCCCCGGCACCTTCCACATGGTCTGCCATGAACGGTTGAGGACGGAGGCGACCGAAAACTGAGTCGCGGCAAGGAACGGCGTTTCTGCCATGACGTTCTCCAGACGGCGTGAAGGGGCGGAGGCGGAACGCCGCGCGCCTGTTATCCTTATGACTGGAGATAGCGCGCCGGGCGCGTCCCTGTCAATCGACCTCGTCGCCGGACCGCGCGAGGGCCGTTTCGGAATTGTTCGGGAAAAAGAGGACATCATGGCGTCACTTGTTGACAATGAATTTTGTTTTCAATATAGGAAGTTTTCCTTTGCGTCGCCGGAGGCGTACTTTCCGTTGACCTCCGCCGCCGGGCGAGCGCCGGGGCGACCCCGCGCAAACCTCGCGCTTCGCAAAGAAAAAAGAAGGAAAGGTCTTGAACAACGATATAGTTCCCCGCGACGAGTCGCGGGAATGCATCCCCGGTCTGCTCGCCCCGTCGGAGTGGGTGGAGCCGCGCCTGATCGTCCTGGACCAGGGGCGGCGGGTAAGCTTTCACATCGCGGACGCCCTCCGCTACCACGGCCTGGAGTCGGTGGGCGGCGTAATTCTCGGTTTTCGTCTGGCGCAGCGGGCGCTGGCCGAACTGTCCCCGGACGGCCCGGCGGAACGGCGCGAACTGGCGTTGTTCACCTCGTTTCCGGGCTATGGCGCGCGCGACGCGCTGGAACTGATCACGCGCATGGTCAGCGACGGCCGCTATGCGGTCGACCCTTCCTTTGTCGACGAGAGGGCATCCGAGGGCGTGACGGGCCGCTGTTATTTCCGTTTTTCTCTGCGGGGGAAAAGCCTGGAACTGTCGCCGCCGCCCGGCGTGCCGAACGCCGATTTTCTCCGGTACGGCCGGGCCGGCAAAACCGCCCCGTCCGATCCCGTCGCCAAGGCGGACATCGCCCGGCGCTGGACACAGGCCAAGTTCGATCTGGCCAATCTGCTGCTTGCCACGGACTGCCGCGCGGCCCTCAGGGTTCTGGAGCCATGAGGCCGGTCCGCGCCCTGGTCGTGCCCCTGCTCGTTCTGCTGGCCTGGCAACTGGCCGCGAGTTTGGGCCTGGCGTCCCCCTATCTGCTGCCCGCCCCGGCCACCGTGCTGCATACGGCCGGGGACATGCTCGAATCCGGCCTGCTGGTCCGGCATACGGCGGCCTCATTGGGACGGGTGGCCCGAGGTTTTTCCATCAGCGTCGCGGCGGGCTGCGCCCTGGCCGCGCTGCTGACGGCCCTGCCCCGGCTTGAAAAGGCCCTGGACCCGACGCTGTCCTTTATGCGCATGACGCCTCCCCTGGCCACCATTCCTCTGCTTATCCTGTGGTTCGGCATCGGTGAAGCCACACAACTGGCCATCATCATTCTGGCCTCGTTTTTTCCGGTCTACCTCAACGCCCGGGCCGGATTCGCGCGGCTGGACGCCTCCTACCGCGAACTGGCCGCCAGCCTGTCCCTGTCCCGCCTTGACTACGCCCGCTATTTCGCGGGGCCCGCCGCGCTGCCTTCCATCGTCACGGGCGTGCGCCTCAGCTTCGGCTACAGTTGGCGCGCGCTCATCGCGGCCGAACTCATCGCCGCGGGCAGCGGCCTGGGATACATGATTTCCGACGCGGAGCAGATGCAGCGCGTGGATGTGGTCATGGTGGGCATTTTTGCCATCGGTCTTGTCGGCTGGGCTTTGGACGCCCTGTTTCGCCGGGTCGTGGCCGGGGTGGCGGGCAGGCGTTTTCCGGAGGTGGTCGAGGGATGATCGCTTTCGAGAACGTATCCAAAAGTTTCGGAGACAAGCGCGTGCTCGACGCCATGACTCTGGACATGGCCGATACCGGCATCACCTGCCTGCTGGGCGCGTCCGGCTGCGGCAAATCCACAGCCCTGCGCGTGGCGGCGGGGCTTATCCCGCCCGACGCGGGGTCCGGCCCGGTTTTCATACCGGCCGGGGCGTGCGGGGTGGTGTTTCAGGATACGCGTCTGCTGCCCTGGCTGACCACGGCCGAAAATCTGGCCCTGGCCGTGCCCGCCCGGCGTCGTCGGGCCGAAGCTCCGGCCCTGATTGCCCGCGCTCTGGCCGATGTGGCTCTGGACGCGGCCGAAGCGGGGGGCCTGTTCCCCCGCGAACTTTCGGGCGGCATGGCCCAGCGGGCGGGCATCGCCCGCGCCCTGCTGCGCCGCCCGCGCTTTCTCATGATGGACGAGCCCTTTGCCTCGCTGGACGCCATGACCAGGGGCGATCTCCAGATCATGCTGAAGGAGCTGGTGGACGAACAGGGCATGGCCTGTCTGTTCGTGACCCACGACATGGACGAGGCCTTTGTCGTCGCCCGGCGCGTCGTGGTCATGCGCGGCGGCCGTGCCGCCGCCACGTTTGAGGCGGAGGAATTTTCCGGTTGGGAACGACGGGAACGCGTGCGCGATCACATTTTGACCTGTCTCGGCAGAAAACAAGGAGCGTGATATGATCTTAAAGAAAATGGCAATGGCGTTGCTGGCCGTCGGCATGACGGCGGGCGTCGCGGCGGCCGCGGGCGATGCGGACAAGGTATTGAACATCAGCTACGTGAAATCTCCGTTCAATCTGCAAAGCATCGTCATGAAGCGCCAGGGGCTGCTGGAAAAGGAACTGGAACCCCTGGGCGTCAAAGTCGTATGGCATGAAATCACCTCCGGCGCGCAGCAGGCCCAGGCTATGGCTGCCGGTTCCCTGGATGTGGGCGGGGTGATGAACACCACCTCCATTCAGATGGCCCGGGGCGAGGGCAACCCGATTAAAATCGTGGCCGGGGTGTCCCGTCCCACCGGGGTATTCGCCATTGTGGGCAAAAAGGGCGGCGTTGCCGACGTAAAAAGTCTGAAGGGCAAAATCGTGGCCGGACCCAAGGGCACCGTCCTGCACCAGCTTCTGGTGGCCGCTCTGGCCGCGGAAGGCATGAGCATCGACGACGTGCAGTTCATCCAGATGGACATCCCCAAGGCTTTCGCCGCGCTTGAAAGCGGCCGGGTCGACGCGGCCCTGTTGTCCGCCAATACGGTGGTCAACGCTCTGAATTCGGGCGGAACCGTCATCGCCTCCGCCGAGGGGCTGGTCGTGCCCAAGCTGGCCGTGGCCGCCTCCGAGTCGTTCATCGCCGAGCATCCGGACCGCCTGGCCGCCGTGCTGCGCGCCCATGACAAAGCCGCCGCCTGGATTGCCGAACACCATGACGAAGCCGTCGCCATGGGCGCCGAGGAACAGGGCGTGGATATCCCCACGGCCGAAAAACTGTTCGAGTGGTCGCATTTCACGCAGCGCTTCAACCAGGCCGACCTGGACAGCATGAACGACGACCTGGCCTTCATGCTCGACAACGGCATGATGCGCAACAGGGTCGATCCGCGCGACATCGTGCTGCCCGGCGCTCTGGAGTAAATCATGGAGCGACGCCTGACCCTGCGGGACAAGGATGGGGACCTGAACGTCGGGTATGACGACCTGCTGAAATACTGCACGCGCGCCAACGTCGTCGCGGCGGCGCTGATGTTGCGGGTGAGCGCGGGGGCCTTTGCCCTGCTGTCGCCCGGAGAGCCCGTGCTTCGGCGCGAACTTGTCTGGCGGCTGGGCTTTCCGGGCGGGGGCGTTCTCGACTGCGTGGAAATGATTTCGCATGCCGTGCGCGAGGGCCGTTGCCTTCAGGAGCCGACCATGCCGTCCGAGGGCGCGCCCGCCGCGTTGCCGGGGCACTTTATTTTCAAAATCGGCTACCGGGGCAGAACGGCCACGGTCGTCATGTCGGCCGCCGTGTTCGACGACGAGTTCCGCGCCCGGGTGACCCGCTGGCAGGACGACGACAGCGACCCTGAGGGGCGGGCCGCCTACCTCGCCTACAAGCGGGAGCTGGCCCGCCGCATCCTGGATATGCCGGACGACGACTTGTTCCGTGTCCGGGTCGAGGACGACGTCTAGAGCATTTTCAACGGCAAAACGTTCCAAGGCGGGGGGCGCCTTGATCCGAAAAAGGCCCGGCGCCATGAGTGCGCCGGGCCTTTTCGAAACCGTGAAGAGCGCGCCGGCGTTACGGCAGCACGTTGATGGATACCACGGTATTGGAGGTGGCGAACAGGGTGATGATCAGGGCGTTGAGGAAACCGCCCGCCCAGATGGAGCCCGTGGCCTTGAAGAACAGCCGGGTGAGCAGGGCGGCGGCGGTCAGGGCCACCAGCATGTTCCACACAAACAGCCCGCAGAAGGCCGCGATGCGCTCGGAGAAGGGCACGAGCTCGAACATCTTGACCCCGGTCAGGTACATGGTGCCGTAGTCCACGATGGACAGCGCGGCCAGGCCGCCGATGCTGGCCCCGATGATGAGCAGCACGTTCTTCCACTCGGCCGCGCCGTTAATCTTGGTAAAGGTGTTCAGGGTCATGGCCGTGACCAGGAAGAAGAACAGGAAGGACGGCAGATAGCGCAGGTAAATCCACCACTTGGCCGGGTCCAGCGACTTGATGCTGAACACGAAATAGCGGTAGTCGATGCCGAACAGCGCTTCGCACAGCAGCAGGGTGACGTAGCCCGCCGCGAACACGGCCACCGCCCACACAGCGGCCCGCCACACGTGGTTGGCGGGCACATTGAAGCCCATATTGGCCACGGTGCAGCCCATCTTGCGGCAGAAAGCGAAGTACACGAACAGGTACAGGATGAGCAGCAGCGCGCCCACCACGATGTTCAGCAGGAAGATGCCGTTGACGCAGGGCAGGGGCAGCAGGGGGCTGGCGTTGAGCAGAATATCCACCACGCGGCCGTGGATGGGGTTGGCGTAGCAGTAGCCCACAAACCAGTTGAACAGCAGGGGCGCGGGCACCAGCCCGATAAGATAGATGATCACATAACGCAGTTTGCTTGCGCCGTCGGTGATGGTGGTCAAGCCGTCCGGCTCGGGCCGCACGATGGCCTGAAAGTAGGGCGCGCGCAGAAGCACCAGGCCGAAGGCCCCGAGGAAGAAGAAAAAGCCCAGGAACGCGATGCCCGACCCCAGTTCCTTGCCGTACCAGATGAGATCGTCGGCCGGAAGGGGGCTTTGGCCGTTCAGCAGGGTGATGTCGAAGAAGTCCACCACGGCGCCGGCGGCGTCGTTGGAGAAGGTGATCATGGGGTGGTCGACGTGGGGTTGGAAGAGCACGCGAAGCTGCTTGTCGGCCGCCGCTTGCAGCGCGCCCGCGCGGTCCAGGGGCGTATCGGAGCCGAAGCGGTAATACGTGTCGTACTCGGGCGCGCCGACGCCCATGACCGTTTTGGCCTTGGGGGTGGAGATGGCCTCGCTGCCCTTGTGCACGCCCCACATGTTGAGCACCCATTCGTCATACTTGCCGAATACCGAACCCAGGTTCACGGGATATTTGGCCAGCAGAGGGTTGCCGTCGGCGTCCAGGGTGAAGGAGTTGGCCGTGGGCAGTATGGCCGCGGGCACCACCACCGAGGGATCGGTTTCGTGAGCCTGGAAGGCGCGCAACGCGCCGTCCTGAATGGCGCTGCCGCCCATGGAGTGGCCCACCATGCCCACCCGGGAAAGGTCCACGTAGGGCAGCGTTTTCAGATACTGCAGGGCGGCGAAGGTGCCGAGATCCTGCACGAAGCCGTTGTTGACGCGGCTGTCGGGGTAGGAGGAATGGCCGTGGGCGTAGGAGTCGAAGGCCAGGACCACGATGCCCCGGCGCGACAGTTCGATGGCGTTGATGTCCTGCATCTCGGCCGTATTGTTGTAGCCGTGCATGGCCACCACGGCGGGCACGGGAGTTTCCGGCGAGGCCGTGCGCGGAATGTACAGCAGGGCCCGCATGAGGCCGCCGTCCTGCGTCACGAAGCGGATATCGCGGATTTGCACCTGACCGTGGCTGGTGTGCACCTTGTCGGCCATGAAGGCGGCCGCGAAGATCACAATCAGGGCCAGCGCCATGACGATAACCGGCGTGTTGCCGCGCCGGGCCTGGATCGTCGGCTGATTTTTCATGAACTCTCTCCTTGTTCCCGATGAGATGTAATTTTTGTGTTCCTACGGATTTTGCCCAGGCGCGTCAACGGCCCGCGCGGGCGGACGGGGATTGCCCGCGACGGAGCGGCTTGAAAACAAGGACGTGGACGGAGGGGCGGATTCCGGCCTATGCTGACGCCGGAAGCGTTCCCGTCCGGGGAGCGCCGCCGCGAAAGGGTGGGGTATGAAAACGGATATATTGATCATCGACGACGAATCGGAATGGCTGGACACGCTGGGCGTTCTGTTCGGTCTGCAAGGCTGGAACGTGCGCGCCGAGCTTTCGGGCGCAAGGGCGCTGAAGACTTTGGAGGAACAGGAATTCGACCTGATCCTGTGCGATCTGGCCATGCCGGGCATGTCGGGCTTGGATCTGCTCAAGCGCCTGCGGGCCGACGGAAACCGGACGCCCTTCATCGTCATGACCGGGGTGGGCACCATCAAAAGCGCGGTGGAGGCCATGCAGTTCGGGGCGTACAACTACATTACCAAGCCCTTTGACGCGGACGAACTGGAACTGCTGGCCCGGAGGGCCGTGGAGTACGGCCGTCTGAACCGTCGCATCGAGGCGTCCGCCCGCCGGGACGAAGTCGGAGCCGTCGCCCCGCTCATGGGAGCGGGCAGGGCTATGGAAGAGGTGCTGTCCACGGTCGGCAAAATTGCGGATTCCCTGGCGCCCGTGCTCATCCAGGGCGAGACGGGCACGGGCAAGTCGTTGCTGGCGCGCCACATCCACGCCCTGAGCGAACGGCGGGAACAACCCTTTCTGACCATAGACTGCGGGGCGCTGCCGGAAAATCTGCTGGAGAGCGAACTGTTCGGCCATGTCCGGGGCGCGTTCACCGGGGCGGTCAACGCCCGGCGGGGCCTGGTGCAGGAGGCCGAGGGCGGCACGGTGTTTCTGGACGAAATAGGCGAGTTGTCGCCGGGGATGCAGGTCAAATTGCTGCGGGTATTGCAGGAGCACGAAATCCGGCCCGTGGGCTCCAACAAGGTCATTCCCGTGGACGTGCGCTTTGTAAGCGCCACGCACCGGGACCTGGCGAAGGAAGTGGAGCGGGGCGCGTTCCGCGAGGATTTGTATTACCGGCTGGCCGTGGTGCCGATCCATCTGCCCCCTTTGCGGGAGCGCCGGGAAGACATCATGATGTTTGCGGGGCGCTTCGTGCAAAAATACAATGCCCGTTACGGCAAAAGCATCACGGCCATCAGCCCGGCCTCGCTTCAGATATTGGCGGAACAACCTTGGAAGGGCAATATCCGCGAACTGGAAAACGTGGTGGAACGGGCCGTGTTGCTCGCGGAGGGCGAGGTCGTCACCCCCGGCTGTCTGGGGCTGCGCCCGCCCGCGCCCGTCGGTCCGGCCGCCGCTTCCGGCCCCATTCCCGAGGAGGAAGGCTTGTCGTTGCAGGAAGCCGTGCGCCACGCCGAGCGGAGGGCCATTATCCGCACCCTGGCCCTGGTGGACGGCAACAAGACGAAAACGGCGGCCCTGCTGGGCATCTCCCGACGCACCCTGTACGACAAACTGGAGGAATACGGGTTGTAAGGCGTTCAGCCGCCGACGGGCAGTTCGACCCGGAAGGAGGCGCCCCGGCCCGGGTCCGATTCGGCGTACAGCAGGCCCCCGTGTTGCTCCACGATGCGCCGGGAGATGAACAGACCCAGACCGAAGCCCTCGCTGTTTCGGGTCGTGTAGAACAGGTCGAAAATTTTTTCCAGGTCCTGGCGGGGAATGCCCTTGCCGCTGTCGCGGATGTTCAGCAGCACCGTGCCGCCCCCCGCGTCGGCCTGTCCTCCTCCGTCGTCGGAGGGCGCGAACGCGCCCGAAATAGTCAGGCGGCCCTTGTCCTCCATGCTGTCCAGGGCGTTGAGCAGCAGATTGAGGATCAATTGTTCCAGCAATACCCGGTCGCCCGTCAGCTCCAGCGGGGCGGGCAGGCCCGACAGGTCGAGTTCCACGTTCTTCAGGCGCGGATGCAGAAAGCGCAGGCTTTCCCGCACCAACTCCGCCATATCCACGCGTTCCGGCGTCAGGCTGTCGGGCACGCTCAGACGCAGCAGGCGGCGGGTGATGGCCGAGGCGCGCTCCACGTTGCGGCGTATGGCCTCCAGCCGCGCCACCACGGCGGGTTCGCGATTCAGTTTGCCCGCAATGTCCGCGTTGGTCCGGACTATGCCCAGGGGATTGTTGATTTCGTGAGCCACGCCCGCCGCCAGTCGGCCGATCACCGCCAGTCGTTCGGACTGGATCAGCTCCCGTTCCATGCGCTGTTGTTCGGTTCTGTCCCTGGCGATGCAGCAGGCCAGGGTTTCGCCGGTGCGGCCGTCCGGAGCGGGAAAGACCACCATTTCAAAAATCCGGGTTCCGTCCCGGGACCCTACGGCCACCGCCTCCCGGGCCGTATGACCGGCAAAGGCCCGGTCCAGGATCCGCCGCAGAGCGGTTCGTCCCGCGTCGTCCAGGGCACGGAACGGAAAGGGCTCTTGCCCCTTTTCCAGTAAATGATTCCAGGCGCTGCGGTTGGCGAAATGGACTCCGCCGCCGGAATCCAGGCTCAGGATGGCGTCGGGCGAAGCCTGGATCAGCGCCTTGAAACGCTGTTCCGAGCGCATCAGCCGCCGGGTGACGATCCGAATCCGTCGCCGCAGTAAAAGCGTCCAGGCCAGAACAAGCAGCAGGGCCGTCAGCCCCGCGCCCAGGCCGAGAATGATGGAGCGTTCGTGCCGTTCCCAAAAACTCGGTTCGCGGATGAGCGGGCGACCGTACCATTTTTCGCGCAATTCCTCCAGAATGCCCTGTTCCTCCAGGCGGACCAGTTCGCCGGACAGACGGGTTTTCAACCCGGGTTCGTCCGGCGGCACCACAATCAGGGTGGGGTAGCGTTCGAGCGACAGTCCCATGATGCGGATGTCGGGCACGTTTTCCATGAGCACGAGGTAGGACGCGATTTCCCCGGACGGCACCACAAACGCGTCGACGGCCCCGGAGCCGAGCAGCCCGAACCCCTCCTGATAGGAGTAAACCTTGACGGCACGGGCTCCGTACGCTTCGGCCACCGGCTGGTATTTTTCCGAATCGTCGAGCAAAGCCAGGGTGTGGCCCTTATAGTCCTGTTCGGAACGGATATAGATATCCGGTCTGCCGACCAGGATGCGGCGGTTGGTGGCAAAGCTGGTGGTCAGGGACTGAGCGTCGGCGTCGTCGGGCAACAGGGGCTGAGGAAGACCGCAGACATAATCGATGGTTCCGTCGCGCAACCAGGCCAGCAATTCATCCCGGTTGCCCTCGTGAAATTCGCTGTCCCGGCCCAACGCCCGGTTCAACATGGAGGCCAGGTCCACGGCCAGCCCCCGCAGCGCGCCGCTTTCGTCGCCGGGGTACACAAAGGCGATGGGAGGTCGGGCCCGCATGACTCCGACCCGCATCGGTCGCGGAGACGGCGATTCCCTCAGTTCCGCCGGAAACGCGGGGCGGACTCCCGCCGACAGGCAGACGGCGCAGAGCAGGAGCGCGCGGCCCACGTTTCCCACGGCAAACGGCATTCCGAAGCGTCCGCGCATGGCTTTTATCCTTTACCCGTTCCGGGGGCCGGGCGTTCCCTTTGGTTTAGGCTCTGTATAAAAATAAAATGCACGATCCATGCCGGTGGAGTTTCTCACTTGTAAGGCAGACCACACATCGCGTCCGGCGAAACTTCCGGCGCGTCGTCATGCCTCACATGGGAGAAAGGGCCGTGCGGGGCTTTCGGCGCTGTTTCGCGCCCGACTCCGACCCCGGAGCGTAAGGCGGACCTCACACCTGGGGGGCCAGGTGTAAGGCCCGCCTTACACACAGGGATGCCGAAAGGAGATTCTACATAAGGTAGAAGAATTATTCTACTGAAATATATGGGAAAAATATCATGGTATGCTTGTTGCTTTTTGATCGGCACACATACACGGCCGCATGGCGGCGGGAGGATTGTATGAAACATGGTATGACGGCGGCATCGGTGGGGCTGCTTGCGGGCGCTCTGGTTCTGAGTGCTCCCATCGGCCTTTTTCGGGCGGGGACGGCCCACGCCGGAGAGGAACTCAGTCTGAACCGGGCTTCCGTACAGGAACTGACGGAACTGGAAGGCGGCGTCATTTCGGAAGCGCTGGCCCGGAACATCGTGGAGCACAGGCGGGAGCACGGCCCGTATAAAACGGCGGCCGACCTGCTGCGTGTGCCCGGAGTAAAGCCGGAGTTGCTGGACATTCTCGTCCTGCAGGAGCGCGACGGCGACGTGGTGTACGAAGCCGACGCCTACGTGACCATGCCCACGTATTAACCACCGGAGGAAACACCATGAACCATTGCTTTGCCAAAGCCCTGATTGTCCTGGCCGCCCTGGCCCTGCCCGTGACGGCCCGGGCCTACGAAGCCTGGCGCGGACCCACGGGCGTGCTGAAGCACGTTCCGGAAAAATCCTTCGACGGCTACACCGTGCTGGCCCCGCTGGGCAGCACCCGGACTTACCTTATCGACAACGACGCCAACGTCGTTCATACTTGGGAAAGCCAATACCGCAACGGCTCCAGCGCCGTCCTGCTGCCCAACGGGCATTTGCTGCGCGGTTCGACCCTGCCGCGCGACGAAATCGTTATTCCCTTCGGCGGATACGCCGGGCTGATCGAGGAATTCGACTGGGAAGGCAACAAGGTGTGGGAACTGCGGGTCAACAGCAAAAAAGGCGTGTTCCACCACGGCATGCAGCGCCTGCCCAACGGCAATACCCTGGTGACCGCCTGGGAATACAAAACCCGCGAGGAAGCTCTCGCCAAGGGGCGCAACCCGGAAACCCTGGGCCCCATGAGCATCAGCGACCCGGACTGGCCCGTGGAAACGCCGGTGGAGGGATTTTGGCCCGACGCCATTTTGGAGTTTGATCCTCAGGGCAAGGTTGTGTGGGAGTGGCACGTATGGGATCACATCGGCACCGGCCCGGACCAGTGGGACATCAATTACCTGGCTCCCTACCATGTGGAGGGGCCTTATGGCGCGGGACCGGACTGGACCCATTTCAACGCCCTGGAATATAATCCCGAAACGGATCAAATCCTGCTCAGTTCCAACAAATTCAGCGAAATTTATTTGATCGACAAGAAAAGCGGCAAGATGGTGTGGCGTTTCGGCAACCCGGCCGCCTTCGGGCAGGGGCGCGCCCCGGGCGGCCGCGGCGACGACGGCGATCAAATCCTGTTCGGCCAGCACAACCCCGCTTTCCTGCCCAACGGCCACATTTCGGTTTTCGATAACGGCAGCTACCGGCCGGAGGGCGCACGCTCCCGCATCGTGGAGATCGATCCCCAAACAAACCGCATAGTGTGGGAATTCGCCACGGCCAAGGTGCGTACCCCCAACAGCTTTTACACTCCCTTCCAGGGCAGCGCCCAGCTTTTGCCCAACGGGAATTACCTGGCGTGCTCCACGTTGCACGGCCATTTGTTCGAAGTGACTCCGGACAAGGAAGTGGTGTGGGATTTCGTCAACCCTATCAGCGCCAAGGGGCCCATCTGCGCCATCGAGGACGATACCACCGGCATTTGGGTGCATCGGGCCTACCGTTACGCCAAGGATTATCCGGCCTTCCGGGGCCGGGACCTCAGCCCCAAAGGCCGCCTCAATCCGGGCTGCCCCGATTTCCGGCCTCTGCTGGAAGCGCGACCGCAATTCTGAGCGGCGGAATCCGCGCCGGGAAAAACCTCCCGGCGCGGTTCCGGAAAAGTTTTTGAGGGGGCTCCTCGCCCCCCCAAAAACTCCCCTCGGCAGGGCGTAGTACGCCCTGCCCCCCCATAGTTTCAGCCTAGTATTAGAAGTTATTTCATAATTCGTAGGAAATGGCTTCCAACGCCGGACGAGAGCCCGGCGCGGCGCGAAACGCGCCGTGAATGGGCCAAAAATCGCGTTTTTGGCGAATGCTCTTCATAATTGAGCCCTTGGGCTGAATTATGAAATGCGTTCCGGAGAGGGGGCGGGGGGCATCATTCCCCCGCAGCGCCTTCAACCGTTGCCGTGAAACGGCGTACGAATGAAGAGAACATAGATGGCGGCGGGGCTGAATTCCGGTTTTTCAACGCTCCAACGGCCCCGCATGATACGGGGCCGCCGTTTTTGTGAACCGTTTTCCTTCCCGTTGACCCCCGGCCGGGAATGCCGGACAATGGCGGCGCAAGGAGGTCCGCCATGCCCGAACTGCCCGAAGTGGAAACTATAGCCCGCACCCTGGCTCCCTGTCTGGAAGGGCGCGCCGTGGCGGGAATCACGGTGCTGAACAAAGGCACCTGGCAGGGCGGCCTTGCGCCCGGGGCCGTATGCGCCGAAGGCCCGCGCCCCGTGACGGGCACGGGACGCCGGGGCAAGGTGCTGTTGGTGCGTCTGGCGCCCCCCGCCGCGCCGGACGGCGTCACGGCCCTGGCGTTTCATCTCAAAATGACGGGGCGGCTGTTCGTGTACCCGGCGGGTACCGAGCCCGGCCCCCACACTCGCGTGGTGTTCGACCTGGACGACGGGCAGCGCCTCTTTTTCGACGACGCCCGCAAATTCGGCTACGCGCGGGCCGTCAACCCGGCCGAACTGGCGGCCTGGCCGTTCTGGCAAAAGCTGGGGCCCGAGCCGCTGGAGGTGGACGAGGCGACTTTTGTCGGGTTGTTCGCCGGACGTTCGGCCGCCGTCAAGGCTCTGTTGCTCGATCAAACCGTCATCGCGGGCATCGGCAACATCTACGCGGACGAAAGCCTGTTTCGGGCGGGCATCCGGCCTTCCGCGCCGGGCGGCCGTTTGCGCGCGGACAAGCTGGCCGCGCTGCGCCGCGCCCTGGTGGAGGTGCTGGAGGAATCCATCGCGGCCTGCGGCAGTTCCATCCGCGACTATCGCACCGCGCGGGGCGACGCGGGCTCGTTCCAGAACGCGTTTCGGGTATACGGGCGCGGCGGCGAGGCCTGCGTGAACTGCGGCCGAACCCTGAAGCAGGACAAAATCGCGGGGCGCACCACGGTGTATTGCCCCCACTGTCAGCCCGCCCGCAAGACCTAGTCCGAGCTTGTGCGGGGATGGAAGTTGAGCACCTTGGCCCGGCGTCCCTCGCGGGGGGCGTCGAGGCTTTCGTCCGCTTTTTCCAGAGTGAAGGCCGATTGGGGCGGCAGCCCCGGGGCCTGCGCGCCGTCTGCGGCGTTGCGGGTGCGGGCGGCCCACTGGGCGTTGAAAAGCTGGTTTTTCCAGCGCTTGGCCTGGATGAAGGACAACACCAGCACGGCTTCCTGCCAGCGTTCGGAGGGCTCGAAGCGCTGGACCGTCTGGGCGTATTTGTCCCACAGGGACATCAGCGACGCCTCGTCCATAGCGTCCAGTTGGCGGGCAAGCTTGAGCAGCAGTTGTTCCATGAAACTCCTCGACAGAAAAAAGAGGCCCGGCGGACCGTCCGCGCCGGGGCAGGCGCCCCGAATTGTTCCCTATGCCTAGCATCCTCCGGCGACGGGCGACAGCGGGCGGCATCCGGCGGAAACGGGCGCAAGCGAACGGGCCGGGGCCTGTGCAAAAGCGTTCCGTAAAAGCGTCCCGTATCCGGCGGGAACCGCGTGAATTCACCGTATCCTTATCTTATTCGGGCGGCAAATGGAAATTGCCCGGCCGCCGGGAATATGATAGAGAAATAAGTCGATCATTTTCTCTCCAACCTCAATTTGCCGGAGCAGCCATGAGCGATGATCTCAAGGATATGTACCGCCGCATCGTGGCGGACGGCTTTCCCGATACGTTGACTCTCACCCTGGGCGACACGGTCCTCACCTACGCCAAGCGCGTCTGGAACATGGGCGGCGAGGTGCGCGGCCTGCGCTACGGTGAAAACCCGGATCAGCCCGCCGCCCTGTACGAATTGCGCGAGGGACGCAATACCCTGGCGGACAGGACCTGGCGCGCTCCGGGGCAGGGCGTGGTCTCGGCCCTGACCGAGGGCCAGATGTTGCAGGCGGGCAAACACCCCGGCAAGACCAATCTGACCGACGTGGACAACGCCGCCAACATCCTGCAGTACCTCACGGGCCGCCCGGCCGCGGCCATCATGAAGCACAACAATCCCTGCGGGGCGGCCTGGGCGGACAATCTGCCCGACGCCGTGGACCGGGCGTTTTGGTGCGACCGCATCGCGGCCTTCGGCGGGGCGGTGGTGGTCAACCGACCCGTGGACAAGGCCACGGCCGAATTTCTGGCCTCGCAGTATTTCGAGGTGGTGGCCGCCCCGGCCTACGAAGAGGGCGTGGCGGACATCCTCAAAAGCCGCAAAAATCTGCGCGTCCTGCTGCTGCCGGGCCTGGGCCGTCTGGAGGAGTGGTGCGGCACGCCCTTCCTGGACATCAAGAGCCTGACCGACGGCGGCCTGGTGTTGCAACAGTCCTTTGTCAACCGCATTCGCAGCGTGGACGACTTCATCCCCGCCACGGGCACGGACAAGGACGGCGCGACGGCGGTGGCCCGCAAGCCCGACCGGCGCGAACTGGACGATTTGCTGTTCGCCTGGGCCGTGGAGGCGGGCGTTACGTCCAATTCGGTCATTTTTGCGCGGGACGGTGCCACCGTGGCCATCGGCACCGGCGAGCAGGACCGCGTGGGCTGCGTGGAGCTGGCCATTCACAAGGCCTATACCAAATATGCCGACGTGCTGGCCTTCCGCCGTCACAAGCTGTCGCTGTATGAATTGCAGCAGAAGGCGTTGACGGACGCCGAAGCCGCCGCGCAACTGGACGCCGTCAACGCCGACACGCGCGCGGCGCGGGGCGGCCTGCCCGGCAGCGTGCTGGTGTCCGACGGCTTTTTCCCCTTCCGCGACGGCGTGGATACGGCCATCGCCCAGGGCGTGTCGGCCATCGCCCAGCCCGGCGGCTCCATCCGCGACTATGAGGTGGTGCAGGCCTGCAACGAGGCCGCGCCCCAGGTGGCTATGGTCTTTACCGGCCAGCGCAGCTTCAAGCATTAACGGGGGGCTTTTCCCCGCCGCCCCGGCCCGAGGCCGGGGCGTTCATCACGAAACGGGCGGCGCGTTTTGTCCGGCGCGGGGCTGAGGCCTCGCGGCGGAGGGGAGGGGGAACCGACGCCGTTATGGATATCCGCATGGCTTCTCAATTGGTCGAGTTCCCCGGTCCGGGGTGCGTGGTGGAGTTTTTGCAGGGCAATGCCCCCCAGATCGCCTGGGTGATGGAGGAGCAGGGCGCCAAGTTGCGCCTGATGCTGCCCAACCGGCGCGAAACGACCCTGGGAGCCAACCGCCTGTTGCCCTGGTCCGGCCCTCGCCACGACGCGGGCAAAAGCCGGGATGAGGTCGTGGCCCTGCTCCTGGCCCACAAGGAAAAGCGCGAACGGCTGGAAGCGGACACGAACCCCGTGGAACTATGGGAACTGGCCCAGGGCGAGGTGGACAAGGCTTCGGCCCTGTGGCTGGCCGAACTGGCCCACAGCGACCCCGACGCGGATGCCGTGGCGGCCTGCGGGCATGCCTTGTTGGCCTGCAAGACGCATTTTCGTTTTCAGCCTCCGAATTTCGAAGTCTACGACGCTGAAACCGTGGAGGCGCGGCGTCAGGCCGAGGAGGCCCAGCGCGAGCGCGACTCCCTGGTGGCGGGCGGGGCGGAGTGGTTCCGTCGCCTGTGGGAAAGCCGGGTGAATCACAAGCCCGCGCCCGCGGCGGATGCGGCCGCTCCGCCCGAACCCGTGCGCTCGCGTCTGGCCCGTCTGCTGCGCGCGCGCATCGTGGACCCGGACACCCAGGAGGACGAAGCCCTGTGGAAGCAGGTAAGCAAAGGCCTGCCCGACGATCCTCACCTGCCCCTGTTGTTGGCCGAAACCTGGGGACTGGTGCCTCCCCACTATAATTACTGGCTGGAGCGGGCCGATTATGAACCGGGCGACGTCTGGTGCGACGCTTTCGCGGAGGAAATCCGCGCGCTGACCGGGCGGACCGCCGCTCTGGACGCGCCCGCGCCGGGCGGGGACTTTGTCAGCATCGACAGCGCCACGACCCGCGACATCGACGACGCCTTTTCCATCGAGCCCCGGCCCCAAGGCGGCTGGAAGGTGGCCGTGGCCCTGGCCTGTCCGGCCCTGGGCTGGCCCTTCGGCGGCGCTCTGGACAGGGCCGTGGCCCACCGGGCCACCAGCATCTATCTGCCCGAGGCCGACTATCACATGATGCCCGAGTGTCTGGGCACCGACGCTTACAGCCTGCTGGCCGGGCAACCCCGGCCCGCCTTTGTGCTGAGATGCGAGGTGGACGCCGACGGAACCCTGACCGGGGGAGCGCCCGAACTGGCCCGCGTGGCCCTGCGCGCCAACCTGAGTTATCCCGCCTGCGAGGCGGTGCTGACCGGCGCGGCCGGGGACGGCAATCCCGCCGCGCCCTATGCCGAGGCTCTGCGCCAGGGGATGGCCCTGGCCGAGAGCAGGTTGCGCAAACGGGTGGAGCAGGGGGCCGTGGTCATCGAACGGCCCGACGCGGATTTTTATCTGGTGGGCCAGGGCGGAGACGTACGCGTGTTCTTGAAGGAAACTCCGCCCGCGCCCAAGGCCCAGTTGCTGGTGTCGGAACTCATGATTCTGGCCAATGCCGCCTTGGCGGCCTGGGGCCGGGAACACGGGGTTCCGCTGCTGCACCGTACTCAGGATGTGGCCGTGCCCCGCGAATTTGCGGGAGTGTGGTCCGCCGCGCCGGACATCGCCCGCGTGGTGCGGGCTCTGGCCCCGGCCTCGCTGGAAGCGACGGCCCGGCCGCACGCGGGCATGGGGTTGAGCGCATACAGCCCGGTCACTTCGCCTTTGCGGCGCTATCCCGATCTGGTCAACGAAGCGCAAGTGCTGGCCTGGTTGGAAACGGGCGCCCCGCGCTGGAGCGAAACCGAGTTGAAAGCGTTGCTGACTCAACTGAATCCGAGGCTGGACGCGGCGGGTCAGGTGCAGCGTCATCGGCCGCGTTACTGGAAGTTTCTGTACCTGCAACAGGAATCCCGCGCTCACGGCGACGAATGTCCCTGGCGGGCCGTGGTGGCCGAGGAAAACGACGCCTACGTCAGTATCAGTCTGCCCCGCGAACAGCTTATTGTGCGCGGCAAACGGTCTCTGTTCGGGGAAAAGGTGTTTCCCGGCCAGGAATTGCGGGTGCGCCTGGGCAAGATCAACGCGTTGCGCGGCGAAATCAGTATCCTGGCCGTGCGCGAGGCGTGAGGGACGCGGGCGGTCGCCTGGCGCACGGCCGGACCCGCGCCGAAACTCGGAACGCGCCCGAAAAAAATTAAGCCCGCGCTTCGGGGGACGGCGGGCGGGTGCAAGCATTTGTACCGTGTCGGGGCTTGTCAGCAAGCCCGCCGTTCCTGTATAGTCTCTTCCATATTTTACAAGCAGCCTAGAAATAAGGGTGGAAGCGTTATCGCTTGCGCTCTTTTTCGTATGACGGCATTTTTCCAACCTCCCCGCCGGCCCGTGTCGCTCGGCATGGCGGAGGGAAGCCGCGGTCCGGCGCGACCGGATGAATGTGAACAAGGAGGCTCCGTGACCTGCAAACCCTGGGAGCGCATCGCTCGCGTATGCGGCATGAGTTGTCTGGCGCTGGCTCTGACGGCCTGCGCGGCCCGTCGGCCCGTTGAACCTCCGCCTCCGCCCGAGGCGCAACTGGTGCGGGAGGTGGTGGCGGACCTCAAGTCCGACGCCGCGGTCAATCGACCGGCGATGCCCGGGGCCGCCGTGCCCTCCGCGAGGCTGGTGGCGCTTTCGTCGGCCAAGGTGACCGCGTTCAGTCCGTCCAAGGCGACGACGGTTCCGGACGTCGGGACGAACTGGTTTTTGGAACCCAGCCTGCACAACGTGGAAGAATGCGCGCATTGCCAGGCGCAGGGGGCCGTCCGCATTTCGTCCGAATACGGCAAGCGCCGCGATCCCAAGCGCCGCAGCACCTATCGCCTCCATCACGGAGTGGACATCCGCGCCCCCCAAGGCTCGCCCGCCCTGGCGTTCAAGGGCGGCACGGTCATCCGCGCCAACCGCTTCAGTTCTTACGGCCTGACCGTGGAGATTCGGCAATATGACGGCATGGTGGCCCGCTATGCCCACCTGAATAAGATACTCGTCAAAAAGGGCGAAGAGGTGAACGCCGGAACCCAGGTGGGCGAAGTGGGGCGTACCGGTCGCACCACAGGGCCCCATCTGCATTTTGAACTTCTCAAAGACGGCGTCAGCCACGATCCCATGCAGTATTTGACCAGAGCCGAACAGGTGGTGCGCTGCCTCTCTTTGGAGTCGGCGCAGAAATAAGGCCGCGCGCGATTATGCCGCGGGGCTTCCGGCCGTTATAGACGGATATGGGCAAACTAGAGCATTTTCACATTGAAAATGCTCTGCCGACTGCGCGAGCAGGCGGCCGCCGCGAAGGCATAAGCGCAATTTATTTGCGCTGTTACATGCCGAAGCGAGCGTGTCTTTCAGCTTTGACTTTGTAAAAAGTCAAAACGAATCCGCTCTATACGACAAGCGGCCCGCTCCTTTTGGCGCGGGCCGCTTTATCGTCACGGAGAAAAGCGGATCAGCTCTTCTTGGTGATCAGGGCTTCGGCCAGGCTGGCCGGAACCTTTTCGTAGTGGTCGAACTGCATGGTGAACGTGGCGCGGCCCTGGGTGCGCGAGCGCAGGTCCGTGGCATAACCGAACATTTCCGACAGCGGCACCTGGCAGCGGATGGCCTGCGCGCCCGCGCGGGCTTCCATGGACTGCACCTTGCCGCGACGGCCGTTGAGGTCGCCCATGACGTCGCCCAAGTAGTCGTCGGGCGTCACCACTTCCACGTCCATGATGGGTTCCAGCAGCACGGGCGAAGCCTTCTGCATGCCGTCCTTGATGGCCATGGAGCCGGTGACGTAGAACGCCTGTTCGGACGAGTCCACTTCGTGGTAGGAGCCGAACACCAGATTGACCTTGACGTCCACCACGGGGAAGCCCGCCAGCACCCCGGACTTGAGGGCGTCCTGGATGCCTTTGTCGATGGCCGGGATGTATTCCTTGGGAATCACCCCGCCGGTGATGGAGTTGACGAACTCGTAACCCTTGCCGGGGTTGGGCTCGACCTCGATCACCGCGTGGCCGTACTGGCCGCGGCCGCCCGACTGCTTGACGTGCTTGGTGTCGGACTTGGCGGGCTTGGTGATGGTTTCGCGGTAGGCCACCTGGGGCTTGCCCACGTTGGCGTTGACGCCGAACTCGCGGGTCAGGCGGTCCACGATGATTTCCAGGTGCAGTTCGCCCATGCCCGCGATGAGAGTCTGGCCGGTTTCCTCGTCGCCCTTGACGCGGAACGAGGGGTCTTCCTTGGCCAGCTTGTTCAGCGCGGCGGACAGAGCGTCGCGGTCGGCCTTGGTTTTGGGCTCGATGGCGACTTCGATGACCGGCTCGGGGATGTCGAGAGATTCGAGCACCACCGGGCGCTTGTCCGAGCACAGAGTATCGCCGGTGGACACCTGTTTGAGGCCCACCAGGGCCACGATGTCGCCCGCGCCCGCCCATTTGATTTCTTCACGCTTGTTGGCGTGCATGCGCAGGATGCGGCCGACGCGTTCGGGCTTGCCGGTGTTGGCGTTCAGCACCGACATGCCCGACTCCACAAAGCCGGAATAGATGCGGAAGAAGGCCAGATGTCCGATGTACGGGTCGGCGGCCAGCTTGAACACCAGCCCGGCCAGGGGCTCGTTGTCGGAGCACTTGCATTCGACTTCCTCGTCGGTGCCGGGCACCACGCCCTTCATCTGGGGGATGTCCAGGGGCGAGGGCAGGTAGCGCACCACGGCGTCCAGCAGGGGCTGCACGCCCATGTTGCGGAAGGCCGAGCCGCACACCACGGGCACGATGGCCTGGGAGATGGTGGCCTTGCGGACACAGGAAATGATTTCCTCTTCAGTCAAAGTGCCGCTTTCAAGGTACTTGTTGAGCAGTTCCTCGTCTTCCTCGGCCACGGCTTCAACCATTTCATGATGCTTCTCTTCAAAGAGTTCCATCATGTCGGCGGGGATGTCTTCTTCCCAGAAGTCCGAGCCCTTGGTTTCCTTGTCGAACTTGATGGCCTTGCCCTTGATGAGGTCCACCACGCCTTCGAAGTGATCTTCGGCCCCGATGGGCAGTTGGAGCATGATGGGCTTCGCCTTCAGGCGGTCGCGGATCATGTCCACGGCGCGGAAGAAGTTGGAGCCGATGCGGTCCATCTTGTTGATGAAGCAGATGCGGGGCACGCCGTAACGGTTGGCCTGACGCCACACCGTTTCGGACTGGGGCTCCACGCCCGCCACGGCGTCGAACACGGCCACGGCGCCGTCGAGCACGCGCAGCGAACGTTCCACTTCGATGGTGAAGTCCACGTGGCCGGGCGTGTCGATGATGTTGATGGTGTGTCCGGCCCACTGGCAGTGGGTGGCCGCCGAGGTGATGGTGATGCCGCGTTCCTGCTCCTGCTCCATGAAGTCCATGGTGGCCGAGCCGTCGTGCGTTTCGCCGATTTTGTGGGAAACGCCCGTGTAGTACAGAATGCGCTCGGTGGTGGTCGTCTTGCCGGCGTCGATATGGGCCATGATGCCGATATTGCGCAGTTTGTCGAGAGAGAAAGTGCGTTGTGACATACTTTCGACCTACCAGCGATAATGAGCGAAAGCCTTGTTGGCTTCGGCCATACGGTGAGTGTCTTCCTTCTTCTTCACGGCGCCGCCGCGGCCGTTGAACGCGTCGAGCAGTTCGGCCGAAAGCTTGTTGACCATGCCTTTTTCGCCGCGGGCGCGGGAATAGGTGATGAGCCAGCGCAGAGCCAGGGAAATCTGGCGTTCGGGCCGCACTTCCATAGGCACCTGGTACGTGGCGCCGCCCACGCGGCGGGACTTCACTTCGAGGTGGGGCTTGACGTTTTCCACGGCCTTTTCAAAGGCGCGCAGCGCGTCTTCGCCGGACTTTTCGCCCAGCACGTCCAGAGCGCGGTAAAATATGGCTTCCGCCGGGCCCTTCTTGCCGTTGTACATCAAACGGTTGACGAAGCGGGCCACCAGGCGGCTGTTGTAAATGGGATCGGGCAGAATTTCCCTTCTGGGAACGGGACCTTTGCGGGGCATGGTGATTCCTCCGTAATATGTGACTGGAAATCGGCCTCCGGAACCACCGGCGGGCCGAAAGACCAAAAAACGCCGCGTCCGCCGCCCCGTCGGGGAAGAGGACGCCGCGCGTGCGCCGCCGAAGCGGCATACGCCGTGGCCGAAGCGGAATCAGGACTTGGGACGCTTGGCGCCGTACTTGGAACGACGCTGGCGACGATCCTGCACGCCGGACGTATCCAGGGTGCCGCGCACGATGTGATAGCGGACGCCGGGAAGGTCTTTGACGCGGCCGCCGCGGATCATGACCACGGAGTGTTCCTGCAGGTTGTGGCCTTCACCGGGGATGTAGGCCGACACTTCGATGCCGTTGGTCAGACGGACGCGGGCCACCTTACGCAGAGCCGAGTTGGGCTTCCTGGGGGTGGTGGTGTACACGCGGGTGCACACGCCGCGGCGCTGGGGGCAGGCCTGCAGAGCCGGGGTCTTTTTCCGCTTCACAACCTTTTTCCGCTCGATGCGGATAAGCTGGTTGATAGTGGGCATGGGTTTCCTCCAAAAAATAAACGCGTCGTTAGGACTGAAGCACCACTGTTTAGCCCCCGGATGCGGCCGTGTCAAGGAAAAACGTGGCTTCCCCCCTCTCTACGCCTTGACCAGGGTCAGTTCCACGCCGACGCGTTCGGCGGCGCGTTCGGCCCGGACCGGGTCCATAGCGAACAGGGCGGTGGCGTAAGCGTCGGCCAGGGTGGCGTTCGTCGCGGCCGCGCTGGCCGAAAACGGCCGGGGGGCGGTCGGGTCCGCGTTGCGGGCGCGCGCGATGTGTTCGTAACCCCGGGCCATGCTTTCGGCATTGCCGGAGGTGGCCAGGGCCCTGTCGCGCAGGGAGACGACGCGCGCGATCCGGCCTTCCGGCCCTAAGATGCCCACGGTCCAGGGGCGCCCGTCGTCGGGGCCGCCGCAGGCGAAAATGTCTCCTCCGGCGTTGATCAGATGGTCGCGCACCCCGCGTTCACGCAGCACGCGGCTCATGGCGTCGACGATAAAGCCCTTGGCGATGCCGTCCAGGCTGCACACCAGTTCCGGGGCGTTCAGGGTCAGGCCGGCTCCGTCGGTCCGCAGACCGTCCGGACCGATCAGGGGTTCCAGGCGTTTCAGATCGTCGTCGCCCGCGCCCTGACGCCGGGCTTCCACAAGGGTCGCGGCCAGAGGATTGAAGGCGTGATCCGTGGTTTTGGCGACTCGGGCGGCCGCGCTCAACACCTGGCGCAGCTCGGGCGGAACATCGCGTATGGTCCCCTGCCGGTTGAGCACCCCCAGGGGCGCCGCGGATTCGTGCCGGGTCAGCAGCGCTTCCAGCCGGGCGGCTTCGGCAAAGGCCGCGCGGACGGCCTCGGCGGCGGCCGTTCCCGCGCCGGGGCGGGTGCGGACGCTGACCAGCGTTCCCATCATCAGTCGCGTCTGTTCCGACATAGCCCCCGCAGCGTCGGCCGGGGCCGGAAAAAGATCGAACCGGGACCAGGGTTTGAGCAGAACGGCGGCGGCGACGGCCGACGCCCCCAACAGAAAACGGCGTCTGGATTTTAGCATGATGTCATCCTTAAAAATGAACGGAAAATGCTGTTGCGTACGAGGCGCATGGCCTAGTGCGCGTTGACGTTCGCCCACACGGTCCACACGATGCAGAACGCGCCCGCCGCGTACAGTATCAGGAAGAGCATCTGAGCTTTGGTCGGACGCCGGGGGGCGTTTGTTCCGTCTTTGACGACGGCCTTCGTCGCCGCTTCCGATCCGCCCGACGCCCGCGTCGCGCCGCCGGACGGACAGGCCGCTCCACACTTTGCGCCGGACGGGCACTTCTTTTTGCCGCACAGTTTTTTGCCCGCGTCCCGCCGTTTGGAGGCCACGAAGTCGAGCAGCGCCCCGGCCGGGCAGAACACATGACACCAGAAGCGGTGGAAGAAGAAACTGGCGACCAGCGCGACAAACAGCAGGTACCAGTTGAAATCCTCGCCGTTGAGGCCGAAGACCGTGCCGAAGGGCTCATAGCTGCCGCAGGACGGATTGAGGAAGAGAAAACCGATGAACAAGGCGACGAACAGGAACACGAATCGCAAGGGGCGCAATATTTTCAGGAGCGGCCCGGTGGACAGATTGACGCGGCTGATCTTGTGCGTCAGTTCCTGCAGGCCGCAGAAGGGGCAGACAAAGGTGCAGTAGATGTTTTTGCCCAGGATAAGAGGAGGGAGAAGCGCTCCCGCGATAACGACGTACCAGCCGGGGTTTTGGGCGAGGCTGGGAAAAAAGCCCATGCAGGCCGCCAGAACATACGCCAGGCTGAATGAGCGGTTCAGCCAGAAGCCGAGGATGACGATGCCGGCGCTTAACAGAAGCAGGCGGTATCTGGCGAGTTTTTTGAACGTGGAGGCCAGCAGACCCAGTACGAAAAGCGCGACGAGGACGAGTTCGGGGATGCCCATCCGCACGGGGAGTTCCGCTTTGCGGGGCGTAAGTTCAAGAGCCTGGGTCGCCACGGTATGGGCGACCTCGTTGACGGACAGGGCGACGGCGTTGGAGGAAAGCGTGGCTCCGCTGACGGCGTCCACGTCGAAGCCGGGGGTGAGGGCGTCGTCGGCCCGGCGCGTTTCAAACTGGCGGAAAAAGCCCTGCTGCTTGATATTGTGCAGGTAAGCCTGGGTTTCCTTGTGGGAAAAGATCACCGGCTCTTCCAAAGAGCCGTCCGGACGCACGACGACGCCGACCAGCATGGGCCCCCCGTACCCGACGTGGGAACTCACGCCGACATAGCCCAGAGTGGCGCCGGACGCGTCCCGCGCTGCGGCGATGGCGTCTGTCAGCGGTTCAAAGCTCGTCGCTTCCGGCAGCAAGGCGCGATAACAATCCTGTACCAGGCTCTGATCCACGGTATGCGTGCGGAGCGCGTAAAGCAGCGCTGCAAGCAGGAGGGGCAGCGCCAGCCACGGCAGATATTTTTTCATCCTGATCTCTCCGGATTTTCAGGCAATGGAGCAGCCGAGGCGCGCCTTTTGCTCCGACCCGGCATTGCGTCGGGTTCCGCGGCGGAATGGACGGAGCGGACGCGTCGGCTTCCCTTCGCCGGGGACATGCCCCGGCGGCCTGAAAGAAGCTTTTTTTAGTCCGTTTATGTTGTAAATGCGCCCCGCCCTCCCAAGGAGACGTCGGGGCGCATCGGGCAACCGGGGACGCGACGGCCGAATCGACCGATCAGACGCGCCCCACGGAGGTAAAGCCTATCCAGGATTTGAGTTCGGTCGCCACCTCGGAGCCGTAGCCGCAGATGTCGTCCATCTGGACTATAAGGCGGTTGAGCGCCGAGTTCTTCATGGAGCTGAGATACGAGCCCAGATAGTGGAACCAGCTTTCTTCCTTGCTGGACCAGGGACAGACCACGGCGCAACGACCGCAGCCGTACCCCTCGGGATTGGTGCGGCGGAAGATGGTACAGGCCTGGGCGTCCAGAGGATATTTGAGATAGCCGTTATAGGGCTCTCTTTCCGTCTCCATGGAAATGGCCTTGCTGGGGCAGAGCTGGGCGCATTTTTTGCAGACCCTGCAGAATTCCTGCACGCCGAACTCGATGGGCCTGTCCGGCATCAAAGGCATATTGGTGGTGACCACCGCGGCCTTGTAGTTGTAGCCCAGATAGGGGTGAAGCACGCAGTCGCCCACGCGGCTCAATTCGCCCATGCCCGCCGCGATGAGAATGGGCGTGACCATGACCTGATAGTTTTCGTTGTGGTGAGAGCGGGCCTCGTAGCCGAAATTGCGGATGTACCGGGCCAGAACGTCGGACATGATGCCGTTGTACAGATAAGCCCGGCGCGAGCCGAAGGTGCCGCCGTCGTAGCCGTTGGAGGCCATGGTGGTGGTCTTGAAATCCTGGTTGTACAGCATCACGATGGCAAACGGATGCGTATTGACGATTTCTTTTTCCTGGGCGCGGGGCACGCCGTTGCGCATTTCCTCGTACGTGGCGGTCTGGTGGGTGTAAATGGCCTGGATGGGAAGCACCCCGATGCCGCAGTCGTCCGCGCCCAGGAACATGGCCATATCTTTAATGTGGCGGGCCATGGTGACGGGATCGGGAATGGGAAGCTTGTCCGCCCGGGGCGTGCCGTCCACCATGGCTTCCGTTCCGGTGGCGCGGGCTCCGAAGACCAGCGCGTCGCCCATCGGAGAGTAGTATTGGGCTCCGGCCTTCTTGCGCAGTTCGGCGGGGTCGCCGTAATAACCGGTGTCGAAGCGCTTGAATCCGCCTTCGATTTCGCGGCGACGGGCGATGGGGCCCACAATGGTGCTCGAACCCAGGCTGGCGCAGCCGTTCAGGTCCGCTTGTCGCGGATTGTTGATGTCGAAGGAGCCGCCGGGGTACTCCAGGTAGTTGACCCGGGCGCCTTTCCAGCCGTCGGGGCGATACACCGGCTTTTCGGCCAGAATGGCGGATTCATAGTCCTGATCCATGGTCGCGCGCACCGTAAGGGGCAGTCCGGCCGCGCCCGCGGCGCCCAACGCCATGCCGCCGAATTTCAGAAAATCTCTCCGTTTCATTTTGTACCTCTGGCTATATTGGTTCCTAGGCTTCGCTTTTTTTGCCGATAAAACCCAAAGTCCGGGCAACCACAAAACCCCAGGCTATGGCCACAATGCCGAAGAAAATGGCCCCTACCCGCACCGCCTGGTGGTGATAGCCGATGCTGTTGATGTAAATGAAGGAAATGCCCAGGCAAATCCATGCGTAAAGAGCGATGGCCAGTGCCCATTGATACCATTTGTCGGCCCTTTTAGACAGGAAATAGAGCAGGCCTCCTCCTCCCAGTCCGCAAAGGATAAGAAACAAACTACTCATGAATCTTTTCTCCCTTTTTCTTTGGTTGCAGGTTGATAAAATATATTTACAAAATAACGTGTATTGCTTGAGTAGTATTCTGTTGAACCTGTCACCCGACAAAAAGTGAAGTTAAAAACTTTTTCTGTGAAATATAGAACAAAAAAACCTCATAAGACTGTGGTTACACCATTATACTTAATATATTTTTATGGCAAGAGGAAACGGACAATTATCCGCTTTTGTGGCCGATAAAGGAAGAAACGACCGACATATCAGGAAAAGGCGCGATTTTTGACGCCCGTCTTTTTGCGGCGGCAAAACCCGGTTTACGGCGTCTGTGCCGTCAACGACGGCCAAACCGGCGGACGGAACTGTTCGCCGGGCAACCGCGCAACGCCCGCGCCCGTAGTCTTTGCGGACAACGGGCAGGGGCGCCGCGATACTGCATAAGTGTTGTGCGACAATTGTGATTTTTAGAACTATCGGCTTTGCCGACAAATTCCGCCTGGCGACAAACTTCGTTTGACGGTGGTTGCGTCGTCGACGGCGCCGGAAGCGTCGGGCTTCGGCCCGGCCGGAGCCGCGGGCGGCCCCGCGCTCAGTCCGCGTCCGCCGCCGGAGCGGCGTCGGCCCGGCGGACCCGCACCTTGTGGATTTGTTTGGCGTCGGCATCGGCGACGGTGAAGGTCCAGCCGTCCAGAGTGAACTCTTCGCCCTGCTGAGGCACGTGGCCCGCGCCCAGGCTCAGGTAGCCCCCGATGGTGTCCACCTCGTCCGACTCAAAGATCATGCCCAGGGGTTCCAGGTCCTCAAGGTAGGCGCGGCCCGACAGTTCGTAGCCGCCGTCGGGCAGGGGGCGGATGTCGTCTTCCTTGGGCGCGTCGTGTTCATCCTCGATATCGCCCACGATGACTTCCAGCAGGTCTTCGATGGTGGCCAGGCCCGACGTGCCGCCGTATTCGTCCACCACAATGGCCAGATGGTTTTTGCGGCTGCGGAATTCCTGAAGCAGCTCGCTGGAAATTTTGGTTTCGGGCACGAAAAAGGGCGGCCGCATGATGGTGTCCACCGGCTCGTTGTGGCTTTCGGGCTGGATGAGATAGGCCAGCATGTCCTTGGCGTAGACAATGCCGATGATATTGTCGCGGGTGTCCTGATAGATGGGCAGGCGCGAATGCCCCGTGTCGCCGATGGCCTTGGCGGCCTCCACAATGGGGGTGCCCGTGGGCACGCAGTCGATATCCGTGCGCGGGGTCATGATGTCCTGCACCTGGAGTTCGTCCAGGGTGAGGATGGACAGCAGCATGGACCCTTCTTCCGCCTTCAGTTCGCCGTCGGCGCGGGCTTCGAGAATGGCCTGCTCCAGGTGATCTTCGTTCTTGCCCGAAAACAGGGAAGAAAATTTCGTCCACAGACTACTGTGGGATTCGCCGTCCAAGAGATGCTCCTTGCGTGTTAAAGGTTGAGGGAAGCGGCGGCGGCCGTCCGGGGCAGCGTCCAGCGCAGCAGCGGAGGCGTCGAGCCGTCGGCGGCCGCGGGCTTCCAGGGGATGAGGGCGTCGGCCCGCGCCACCCGCCCCCAATGGGAGATGCGCAGCCCCAGAAGCGCCGTGGCGCGGCCGGGGAGCGCGGTCAGGTGGCGGCGTTCACAGGCCAGCCACAGGGCCAGGGGCGCGCCGCCGTTCGTCCGCAGGCAGAGAAAGATCAGGCAGCGCGCGGGGGGCGTGGCGTCGCGGGAAACCCGCACGCCCAGGCCGGATGCCGACAGGTTGTCCAGCCGGATGTCGGCGGCCGCGCCGGGGCGGAACACGAACAGGGGCGCGGGCAGACGGGCCGGATCGGGGGGGAGACCGCCGCCCTTGCCGGGCGCGGCGGGGTCCAGCCGCCACAGGCCCAGGGCCGCCACCTCCGGCCGGGAGGGGCGTATTCGGGGGAAGGCCCGCCGTCGGTACGGTTCCAGCCGGACGGGGCGGGCCAGTTCCAGCAGGGGAGAGGATTCGCCCGCGGCGCACCGCAACACCACGCTGTCGAAACGGAAAAAGCGCAGGCTGTCGCCCACCGTCACCCTGAATTCCGCCCGCACCGGCCGTCCGGCCCAGGTCGCCGCGTCCCACGCGGACAGCAGCACCAGCGCGCGGCGTTCCAGATGCGCGCACACGGTTTCCAGAGCGGGCTCCGCGTCGGTCGGTCGCCCGACCAGACGAAAGACGGCGCGTTGATCCTGGGCCAAAGTCAGAATGTTGTCCACGGCGCGGGGATCGGCCCAGGGATCGGCCGTCAGGGCGGCGCGCAAGGTTTTTTGGCGACGGATCAGCCAATACAGGGCAAGCGCGCCCGCCGCGACAAGCAGCAGCCGGAACAGGGCGTCGGGCGGAGGAACGGCCGCGAACAACGGCGCGGCATAGCGGGCGCATCGGGGAGGCGTATCGGGGGGAGGGTCGCCGGGCTCGCTCTCCGGCCGGGAGGCGGCGTCGGACGCGACGGTCCGGGGATCGGATTCCGTCATTCCCGTCGAAGGGCGGACGCGGCGCGGAGTCGCCGGAGCGGAGATGGATGTTCGGGAGGGCTCCATGTCATATTCCGGAAGGCGGGTTCCTGCAGTCAGGTGATTCTGACGTACTATTTCTTTGACGCTATGGCAAGCGCGGAATGGACGCGGTTCGACTTCGACCGCAAATAGGGCTTGCCAAAGGTCGGGCGCGCTGCTAGTTTTTCTCCTGCCGTCGGGTCCGAAGCGATCCGGCGCGGCATGGCGGGGTGGCGGAACGGTAGACGCGCCTGACTCAAAATCTCTTTTCAAGTTGGGAAAATTGCCAGCCGTGTCGGATAAAAAAGCCAAGGAAATTTGAGGTGTTGAAGGGTAAAATTGTTGATAATTTCATAATGAATACGAAGTGATTGCAATTTGCAGGCAATGTAGTTAAGTTTACAGCCGGTTTTATTTGAGCTTACAGGTTCAACGAATTGTGGGTGAAGGGCTTATCAAGCCAAACTGTAAAGAGCTTGTAGAAAGCTGTAAACTGGAAAAATACATAGTAATTGTGTAGACTTAGAAATGTATTGTATCCATTTTTTTATCTATTTATAGGGAATTGTTAGTAAAATTAGGTGATTACACCTGCCAGGCTGGTGGAATTGGTAGACACAGGGGACTCAAAATCCCCCGGTCGCAAGGCCTTGAGAGTTCGAGTCTCTCGCCTGGTACCAAATGAAAAAGCCCCCTTGTCAGTTATGGACAAGGGGGCTTTTTATATTTTTTAAGCGCGCGGCTCATGAGGCGCGCGCTTTTATATGGCTTTAGCCAGTTGAGGAAGCATAGCTTCCGAAACAGAAATCCACCCGCT